>Ga0182748_1000014_pt1 | contig 358235 bp, 293 predicted proteins | sample eDN3rd37CKraftOP_FD_128877 | JGI IMG/M metagenome (GOLD analysis project Ga0182748, IMG submission 128877) | Enriched Organic Plus compost microbial communities from Emeryville, California, USA - eDNA 3rd pass 37_C Kraft OP (version 2) (version 2) ... | reverse complement strand
TTTTTACACGGAAGCCCTTGCTGGAAACAGTCAAGGGCTTCTTTCGTTTACAGCGGTACAACGCCCCGGCGTGCCGCATGCAGATATGATAAGCCGGCGGCCTCCCTGCGCGACCAACAGTTAGGAACAGGCTTTGAAAAAGAACCGGAAACGGTTTATGGGCATGTACGGTCCTGATATACTGCTGTACGGTCATAAAAATAAAAAGCCAGCATCCCAGCAGCAGTATATCTGTTAGCCGTGTTCATCTTATAGCTCGGCGAGTAAATTGACAAGACAGCTATATTGCCGAGATGATCTGGTGAGGGTGAAGAATATCATAACCTTCCAATTGTGACGGCCGTCACGTTTCCTTGTAGAAGCTGTATGCCCTAATAGGATAGTACTACTTTCGATGAAGCTAAATGTTTTTAATTCAGTGTTTTATGGGATGTCTTTATATAGTCCAGTAAAGTGACGTACATCATTTTTGTACGCATTTTACATCATTAGATTGTCACAAAATGCTGCTTACTTTTGGTTCAGAATCAACAATTTAAGTAATGCAGTTAGAGCAGTTTAATTACGACAATAAGATTGTCAGAAATTTCGGAATCGCTACCATTATTTGGGGGATAGTTGGTATGACTATAGGATTGCTTGTGGCAACGCAACTTGTTTGGCCCCAGATGAATTTCGGATTGCAGTTTACGACATTTGGTCGTGTACGTCCCGTACATACCAATGCGGTAATATTTGCGTTCGTTGGTAACGGTATTTTTATGGGAGTATATTACTCCTTACAACGGGTGCTAAAGGCAAGGATGTTTAGCGATATGTTGAGTAAACTCCATTTTTGGGGCTGGCAGCTTATTATAGTTGCCTCAGCGATTACATTACCATTGGGTCTTACCTCTAGTCATGAGTATGCGGAAATGGAATGGCCTATCGATATCGCGATTACATTGATCTGGGTGGTATTTGGAGTCAATATGTTTGGCACCATTATCAAGCGCCGTGAACGGCATATGTACGTGGCGGTCTGGTTTTATATTGCCACATTTGTTACTGTAGCCGTATTACATATAGTTAATTCCATTCAATTGCCCGTGGCCGGATGGAAAAGCTACTATATATATAAGGGAGTACAGGACGCTCTTGTCCAATGGTGGTATGGCCACAATGCCGTCGCGTTCTTCCTGACTACCCCTTATTTGGGGATGATGTATTATTTCCTGCCAAAGATGGCTAACCGGCCCGTTTATTCCTATAAACTGAGCATTCTTCACTTTTGGTCCTTGATCTTTATCTATATATGGGCTGGTCCACACCACTTGTTGTATACCGCGCTACCTGGCTGGGTGCAATCCTTGGGCGTTGTTTTCTCAGTGATGCTGATCGCTCCAAGCTGGGGTGGTATGATCAATGGTCTGTTGACTTTGCGTGGAGCTTGGGATAAGGTGCGGACAGAACCCATGCTTAAATTTATGGTTGTGGCATTGACCTGTTATGGTATGGCGACATTCGAAGGCCCAATGCTGTCCTTGAAACAGGTAAATGCCATTGCCCATTTTACGGATTGGATTGTCGCACACGTGCATGTCGGCGCACTGGGCTGGAACGGTTTTATGACATTCGGTATTCTGTACTGGCTGATTCCACGTATCTACAAGACCGAACTCTATTCAAAGAAGCTGGCATCAACGCACTTCTGGATAGGCACACTGGGTATTTTGTTTTACGCAATTCCCATGTATTGGGCCGCAGTGGTACAAGGACTGATGTGGAAAGAATTCACACCGGAAGGCGTACTAAAGTATCCCAATTTCTTAGCTACAACATTGGAGATCTTACCAATGCATATGATGCGCGCATTAGGAGGTGCGTTGTACCTGTCTGGCGTGTTGCTGATGACTTTTAATTTGGTTAAAACCATGCAAAAAGGTAAGCTCGTTGCGGATGAACCTGCGGAGGCACCTGCCTTGCTACCTGTTCAGGTCAACGAACAATCCAAGCACCGCCGGCTTGAACGTAAGCCGATATTGTTTATGGTGCTGGCTCTTATCGCTATTCTGATTGGCGGTATGGTCGAAATGATTCCCACATTTACGATTTCGAAAAATGTGCCGACAATTGCCAGTGTACAACCGTATACAGCGCTGGAACTACAGGGACGTGATCTTTATGTACGCGAGGGCTGTGTTAACTGTCATACCCAGAGTATCCGCCCTTTCCGTTCGGAGACTGCCCGTTATGGAGAGTACAGTAAAGCGGGTGAATACGTATATGATACACCGTTTTTGTGGGGATCGAAGCGAACAGGCCCCGATCTGCACCGTATAGGCTCCAAATATCCAAACAAATGGCATTTTGATCATCTCCTGGACCCAACAATTACTTCGCCGGGCAGTATTATGCCGAGCTATCCGTGGCTGATAGAGCAGAAATTGGATAATTCCATTTTGAAAGACAAAATGAAAGCCTTGCGTAAACTGGGGATTCCCTATACTGATGCAGCGATTGAAAATGCCGACCAGGACCTGCAGAAGCAAGCACAGGCGATTGCAGATGATCTGAAGAATAATCAGGTCAATGTATTGGCTGACCGCGAAATTATAGCCGTAATCGCTTATCTACAGCGATTGGGGACAGATATAAAAGCCGCTCCGAAAACAACTGAACAAATAAACGCAAATCAATAGAGAAATGTTTAAGCAAATAACAAATCTAAACGGAAGTGAACTTTATCTTATCGTGTCACTTTGGATCTTCCTTATCTTCTTCCTTTCGGTCGCCGTAATGTTGTTTCGGATGAAAAGGGAGTATATCACTTATATGAAGGAATTGCCTTTGGAAGAAGATGAAACTGAAAAGGAACTGAATCATTCACCTGAAAGTCTATAGTATATGAGTTTATTATTGGATACTGCCCCAGCCACCTTGGAAACTGTCCAGTCCACTGTCGGATTTGGTTCGGATAATGTATACACGGATATTTTAATTGTCGTTCTGATTGTGGTGATGCTAGCTCTTCTAGCTTCTGCGCTGATGGTCAATCGCGCCATGAAGTCCATTATAAAGATAACCATGCCCGAACTGTTTAAAGAAGAACAACAAAAAAAATTAGCGAAAAAAGGCTGGCCAAGACGCTTCTGGAACAAGGTTATGGGCATCCGGCCGATATCGGAGGAAAAAGACATCGTCATTGATCATGAATATGACGGCATAAGTGAACTGGATAACCCGATTCCGATCTGGTTCAACTTTCTATTTTATGGTACTGTGTTCTTTGCTGTGGTATATTTATTTATCTATCAGCTTTCGGGGATCGGCATGAACCAGGACCAGGAGTATCTGCACGAAATGAAGATTGCTGAAAAAGAACGTCAGGCTTACCTGCTGGCCTCGGCAAGCAATGTTGATGAAAATACGGTGGAGTTCCAACCCGAAATGGCAGGTGATGGAAAGGCCATCTTTGCAGCAAACTGCGTAGCGTGTCATGGCACTAATGGCGAAGGGGGCATAGGGCCTAACCTGACCGACAAATTCTGGCTACATGGTGGTGAAATCAAAGATATTTTCAAAACTGTTAAATACGGCGTTCCGGACAAAGGAATGGTGCCGTGGGAGCAAACATTGAGTCCTGCGCAAATTGCACAGGTCGCTAGCTACATCGTTACATTGCGGGACACGCACCCGGCCAATCCGAAGGAACCTCAGGGTGACGAGGTTACCTATGGAGATCATAAGGATCAGGAGCATACGGCAGAGGAAGTGACAGATAAAAAAGCGGAACAGTAAACTGGAGAGCAATGAGCACAGCAGCAATCGATAAAAGCAGTAAGGAGTCGAATAAATCAAAAAAAAGAAAATGGATTTACGCCAAGAAACCACATGGGGAATGGTACAAGAGGAGACAATGGGTGGGATACGCGCTGCTACTGTTCTTATTTGCCGCACCCTTTGTCAAGATAAATGGCGAGCCCTTTTTGATGTTCAATATTATTGAACGTAAGTTTTCTATTTTCGGTCAGCTTTTTTACCCGCAGGATCTATACATATTCGTATTCGGGATGTTGATCATCATGGTCTGTGTGGTGTTGTTTACCGTGGTATTTGGCCGCATCTGGTGCGGATGGGCCTGTCCCCAGACCATTTTTCTGGAATTGATATTCCGAAGGATCGAATATTGGATAGAGGGCGACTGGCAACAACAGAAAAAACTGAACGAGGGACCTGATACAGATCAAAAGCAGCTAAAAAAGCTCCTGAAGCACAGTATATTCCTAATTATCTCATTTTTTATTTCAAATATCTTCTTGTCTTATATCGTCGGTGTGGATGCGCTGATCAAAATTATTACCGATCCATTGGACCAACATACCGGCGGCTTACTGTCCATTATCGTATTTACCATGGTCTTCTATGCGGTTTTTGCTTATGTCAGAGAAATCGTGTGCATTGCGATCTGTCCGTACGGCCGCTTACAGGGAGTGCTGCTGGATGATCAGAGCATCACTGTCGCTTATGATCGCCGACGCGGCGAGCCCCGGGGAAAGCAGCGTAAACATACGACAGTCCCACAAGGGGATTGTGTGGACTGTAAACTCTGTGTGCACGTGTGCCCGACAGGAATCGATATCCGTAACGGGCTGCAACTGGAGTGTGTGAGCTGCACAGCATGTATCGATGCCTGTGATGCCGTAATGGAGAAAATTGGGAAACCCAAAAACCTGATCGGCTTTTATCCGATGGGGGAAATTGAAGGGACCCTCAAGAAGAAAAGTAACGCGAGGGCAGTGGCCTACTCGATTGTTCTGGTTCTCTTGATAGCTGTTTTTGGCTTCTTGTTGTTCAGTCGTTCGCCAGTGGATGGACGCTTGCTGCGGGCAAAAGGAAGTACATACCAACTTCGTGATGATAAGACGATCAGTAATCTCTATTCCCTCGAGCTGATCAATAAGTCCGGTAAAACCATGCCCTTTCGCCTGGTATGTGAGGATCCGCGTTTAAAAGTTCAGTTGGTCAACCCAATACAGCAACTTGCTAAGGATGGTCATGCGACGCTCAGCTTTTTTCTGATCATAGCTAACAAGGATGTTCAGTCCTATAAAAGTAATATAAAATTATCTATCTACTCGGGAGACAGAAAAGTAGAGAGTTTGAAAACTACTTTCATTGCGCCTCCCGGCATGAATTAAACACAACGACAATGAACTGGGGTATAAAGATTTTTTTAAGCTTGGGGGTATTTATGGCGAGTATCGTGGCTGTGGGAATTTATATGGTCAGCCGGGATTCGGATAGCCTAGAGGAAGATGACTATTACGAACAGGGGCTTAACTATGACCGGGCTTACGAAAAGAAGCAAAATGTGCTTATTATGCAGGAGTCACCCACCATAACGATCAGTGGAGATACTTTATATATCCATTTTGTGTCGAAAGTGAACACGGGAAAGCTCTTGTTGCGGAAACCTTCGGATAGTCGTCTGGATAGAGAGTTACCATTCCGAACCAGCAACAATATCTTTGTGTTGCCACTTTCGACCTTTGACCGGGGGATGTGGAACCTCTATATTGACTGGAAAAGTTTGGGACGAGATTTTTTGTTTGAAGAGCATATTCTGTTTTAAAAATGAGTTACACCTATTTTGCATTTTTTATGGGCTTGTTGGGCAGCGTTCATTGTGCAGCCATGTGTGGGCCGCTGATTTTTGCCATAGAAGGTAGGCAAGGGATCGGCTGGCGTGCGCTGACCAATAAAGTACTGTATCAATTGGGAAGGATACTTACCTACGGCAGCATTGGGCTTTCTCTCGGCACAATCGGAACGTTGGCCCAGATTCAGGGCTGGCAGCGTGCCCTAAGCTGGTCTACCGGTATTTTGTTGGTGCTCATCGCTCTGCTCCATTTCATGGGCAGAGCCAATCAGACTGTCAGCCACTGGCAAACCATGGCTGTACAGCCTTTTGTCCGTCTTCTTTCGCGTTGGCTGCTTAAACCCGGCGGAAGTTTTATCGCGGGTATTTTGAATGGTTTGTTGCCCTGTGGAATGGTTTATATGGCACTCGTATCTGCTATTAACGCCGATGGACCGAAGCAGAGTTTTTTATTCATGCTGTACTTTGGTCTGGGAACCCTGCCTCTACTATTTCTATTTTCCTTCCTGGGGAACTTCTCCCGCTCGTTTAAACTTGGTTTTTCGAAATGGATACCCTTTCTGTACCTCTTGCTGGGGATTTGGTTTATGTTAAGGGGGGCCAATCTGAACATTCCTTATTTAAGTCCGCTGATCCATATTGAGGGTGCGGTAAACTGTATATCATGATAAACAATATATCATTTCGAAGTATTATATTTGGGATTAAACTTAGTCTGCAACATGGAGGTACTTCATCATATTTTACAGATTGCATTACAGTATTATTGGATTCCTTTACTTATACTCTATATCGGTGTAATTGGAACGATCCTGATCGAAAACCGTAATCCGGCAAAGACCATCGCCTGGATAATGGTTATCGTCTTTTTACCGGTCATCGGTCTGTTGATTTATTATTTCTTCGGTCAAAAATTTAAGAAGGTAAAGAAGATGAAGCGGATGTACCGGGAACAGTCTAAAAAACTCCTGGACGCATGGCGCAGAGAATCGGAGATTATGGAAGAACATATTGATACCTTGAACGACCGTATCGGTAGTCTTGCCATGGTATACCGGTATCTCAAAAACCAAAAAATCTCTACTTTTTCACTCAATAATGAAGTACGCCTCCTTATTAACGGCGAAGAGAAGTTTCCGGAACTGATAGCGCAACTAAAAGCTGCGCGACATTCGATCCACATGGAGTATTATATCTGGGAATTGGATGAAATTGGCCGCGAGATATTGCAGATTCTGGAAGAGAAATCACAATCAGGTGTCACGGTACGGCTGATTTTAGACAGTTTTGGTGCGCCTGATGTGATTAAATATCTGCGCAGGCACAAGCCGGACTTTAGCTATGAAGCTTTTCTTCCGGTAACGTTCACTTCTCTGGCCAATAGCAATTATAGAAATCACCGTAAGATTGCAGTTATCGACGGCAAAGTCGGTTTTGTAGGCGGAATCAATATATCGGACCGTTATATCAATAATGAAAAAAATGAAATTTATTGGCGGGATACGTCAATGATGGTTGTTGGGGCTGCTGTAAATACCTTGCAAATCCAGTTTTGGAACAGCTGGAACCAAACCGATGGAGAGCCTTTTGAGCTTAGCAAAGGGTATTTAAATCGGTTTCCGGTGAGCGAGGAGGATGCTAGCGGCGTAGGTTTTACGGCTAGCGATCCGGGGTCGCCCGCACCATTCAATATGGAAGCCATTATTGCGGGGATCAACGAAGCGAAGGAGTATGTGCAGCTATGTACGCCTTATTTTATCCCAAGTGACCAGTTGACTACAGCTTTGATGCTGGCGGTTTCTTCGGGCGTCCGTGTCGATCTCATGTTGCCAGCACAATCGGATTCTTTTTTCGTACAGCACGCTTCCTTTTCTTTTATCAAACCCCTGCTCGAAAGGGGAGTCAACGTATACTTGTACACTAAAGGTTTTCTACATGCCAAAACAATCTGTATCGACGGAAAACTGGCGTATATAGGTACCACTAATCTGGATATCAGAAGTTTCTATATCAATTTTGAGATATCAGGCATCGTTTCAGACAAAGCGGTCTGTGATCGGCTCTGTGCCCAGTTTCTGGAAGATATCGACGATTCTGAATTAATTACTATTCGAAAATGGATGCAGCGGAGCAGATGGAAGAGGGGAGTGGACTCGATCTGCCGCTTACTGGCTCCCTTGCTCTAAGTGATGTGGTATATGCGTTTTTGGGGTCTTGATTTGATCTGATAAATGTTAAAAATGCCCTGATAGGGTTGGTCTTTGCCTAAAATTGAATATATTTAGCTATTCATTTTTTATTCTAAGACTTTCAATGAAGCACATCAAACTATTGACTTTATCGATAGGACTATTAGGAATGGGGTCTAGTTATGCGCAGACCGCGCCTACATTGCCTATTAATACGATCGTAGAACGCGTTCAGAAATATTTTCAGGTTTATCCGGTTGAGAAAGTACACTTACATTTTGATAAACCTTACTATGCAGTTGGTGATACATTATGGTTTTCTTCCTATTTGTCCCGTAATCTCGCCGAGTATGAACCCAGTAAGATTGTCTATGTCGAAGTGCTGAATAGCCGTGATTCATTGATCCAGACGCTTAGGGTGCCCCTGGAGAAAGGTGTGGGTAGTGGCCAGATGATACTCGATCCCCAGTTTATGTCGCAGGATAACTACCGTTTTAGAGCGTATACGAAATGGATGGCTAATTTCGACAATGCCTATTTTTTCAATAAGATCGTACCGATCGGGGATGTGATCAACAAAAAGTTGATCACAAACATTGAGTTTCAGAATAACCTGCAGGGGAACAAAACCCAGGCGGTGATCCAGTTCCGTGACCGAACCGGTAAGCCAATGGTCAATTCTAAAATTAACTGGGAATTTGTTTCTGGATGGGAAACGCTCGATAAAGGGAAGGGTGAAACAGATGCGCTGGGTAAGGTAACGATCGGGTTATCGGCCAAGGAAAAGGCAAATCTGGAAAAGGGCCAGCTTAAGGTCAGTATTCAGGAGAATAAAGAGGAGAAAGCGCTATCCAGCTCTTTCCTGCTCAAAAATGCGTTGTGGGACGCGGACGTGCAATTTTTTCCAGAGGGTGGAGATTTAATCGCCGGCCTGGCCAAAAAAGTTGCCTTTAAAGCCGTTGGCTCTGATGGTAAGAGTTTAAAAGTTAAGGGAAGTATTCTTGATTCAAAAGGCAAGCCTGTCGCCGAATTTGAGGATTTTGGGCTAGGGATGGGTTACTTTTCGTTGTTGCCGCTTGCTGGCGAAAACTATCAGGCGGTTGTCAAGTTCAACAATGGACAGGAACGCAAATATAAACTCCCAGCCGTGGAGAGTGATAAAGCCAATGTGGTTTTCATTAAGCAGGATGAAACAAATGCTGAATTTGCAGTAGTAACCAGTGAGGAGAACTTTACGAAAAACAACGCATTATCTTATTATATCCTGGTACAGTCTAATGGGCATCTATGTTTTGGGGCTCAGGTCAACATGAAATCTTCGTCAGCACTGGTTAATATACCGAAAGAACGTCTGCCGAATGGTATTGTTCAAGTAACCTTATTGACGCCGGATGGAAAGCCCGTGAGCGAGCGTCTGGCATTTGTACAGAGTGAAAAATTGTTGAATATACAAGTTAGCAGTGACAAAGAAAGCTACAAGGCAAAGGATCCGGTCAGTATCAAGTTGTCGGTAGATAACAATGGACAGAAGACCCCGGGGAGCTATTCGATAGCGGTCATCGACGAGTCCAAGGTACCCTATAATGATCAATCAGATGTGTCGATTGTCAGTAACTTCCTGCTGACCTCAGACTTGAAAGGCAACGTCGAAAGTCCGAACTTTTACTTTGATGAAAAGAATCCCAACCGGGACAAGGCATTGGATGCCCTGCTGATGACACAGGGCTACCGCCGTTTTGATTATCCGAGCCTGATTGCCGAAAAGCTTCCGGCAATCAACTTTCTTCCCGAGCAGGGAATTGAGCTGTCGGGTATTCTGCGACTGAATACGGGAAGGCCGTATCCCAATGGTGGTCTACTGCTGACGATACCTTCGCGCAATATAAAAAAGGATGTGTATACGGATCAAAACGGCCGCTTTGCCTTTAAGGATCTCGTGTTTCCGGATTCTTCCAAAGTAACGGTGAATGCGCGTTCGAATGATAATTATCGTAGTCTGGTGATCAATATGGATCAGAGCTATTATCCGGAGATAGATAAAAATAATGGTTACAAAAGCTACTTCGTGCCCAATATAGACCAGGCTATCGCACCTTACCTGGACAACAGCCGCAAAGAGTACCGGAAGTCGATCTTACTTGACGAGGTAGAGGTGACCGGTGTACAGAAGAAAGTAATCACCAATAAGGATTTTCCTGCACTTTCGGGATTGTCCATGCCTGAACACCGTATCGAACCGGACCGCCTGACAGGCTGTAATGTGCTGACTATGTGCCTTCAGACCGTGCTAACGGGTATCACCTATGACCCGCAGACTCTGAAGTATTATGTGTCGCGAGACTATAATGCGGGGGGACGTACACCGGTACAGTTTTTCCTGAATGGTATGCCTATAGACGAGCCGGGGCTCAACAGCATCAATGTAGCGGATATCGAAGGTATAGAAATCTTCCTGCGGGACGAATTGGGTACTGTCTCAAGGATGTATCAAAATAATGGTGTGGTGTCCATCTATACCAAGAAGGTTGAGGCGAAGAAACCAAGAATGTCGTTGAGTGAGATTGAAAGTTTGCTGCCCAAATCCAACGTAATCGATATGTATCCATTAGGCTATATTAAAGAACGCAAATTCTACGTGCCGAAGTATGATACGCCGGAGCGGAAGGCTGTAAACGACCTCAGAACGACAATTTATTGGAATCCAAAGGTGACGATAAATGAGACGGGAGAAGCCACGCTGCAGTTTTATAATGCCGATGGAAATGGAAATTATAAAGTAATTGTGGAGGGAATGGACCAGACCGGCAATATTGGCCGCAAAGTAATCAACTACCGTGTCCAGCCCTAACGGAATTGCTGGAAGAAAAAACGCTGCTTCATTTGAAGCAGCGTTTTTTTTTTGAAAAAAAAACACCTCCTTGATGGGCAAGGAGGTGCAAACTAACCAATTATAAACCTAAATTATGAAAAGTATTTTGTCGCCTTTTATGGTGTTTATCCTCTTATTTATTACAGTTATTTCAAATCTTATGCCAAACTGATCGGAAAAAGAATACGGCAGCAATCTATCGATCTATATCTATTCAGAACTGCTTTCAACAGCAGCCTGATGCATCATATGCAATTCCAGATTCGGAGCTCCACGTGATGAAGAAATTATTGCCCAAGATTATAATAACATTGGCGGCAAAGGGGCTCATAGGCTTCTTTTTCGCCCAAAAGGACCGTTTCGGTGTCTTTGGACAGTCTATAGGAATAGTTTGCGGGGGCGCCGCACTGCATACATACCGCATGTACTTTGGTCACATGTTCGGCGACAGCCATTAAACTGGGAATGGGGCCAAAAGGCTGTCCCTTATAATCCATGTCCAGACCAGCGATGATGACCCGAATGCCACTGTTTGCCAATTTGACACATACTTCTGTCAAACCGTCATCAAAAAACTGGGCTTCGTCTATGCCTACAACCTGCGTGTCCGCACTCAACAATAGAATAGCGGAGGAGTGATCGACCGGTGTAGATGGTATGCTATTACTATCGTGCGAAACAACCCGTTGTTCATCATATCGTTTGTCGACGGCAGGCTTGAAGATCTCGACGTGAAGACGTGCGTATTGTGCTCGTTTCAAGCGGCGGATCAACTCTTCCGTCTTGCCGGAAAACATGGAGCCACAGATCACTTCAATACTTCCCACTCGAGCTGGTCTCCATGTCAAGTTATGTTCAGAAAAAAGCATTTGATTAATTTAATGATGTTTGATGGCCTGCAAATAAGGTACTATTTGTGGAGCGACCGTCGATTATATTCTGTTTTTGACCGTGCTAATATCAGAATTAATATTTAAATTTGAGTAGCAAAAAAGGCGACGGAAATTCAATTATTTATAAATCAAAGGATTGAGTTTTCCACTTTTTAAGCGGCAATTAGAGTGAGTGTTATAAACGAATTACAAGCGATTTCAACAAGAATTTATGGGTACTAAGGACGAAATACTGAATAAAATAGGAGATTTATTACAAGATCTGCATATGCGCTACGAGACCCTGTCGGACAGAGACAGCTGGGAGTTTGGGGAGTTAGTGACACTGGAAGCGAAAGCGCAGGCCGTGGCTGCTTATATCACTTTGCTTAAAACGAATACCGTACTGCAGGAGGAGCAGGTGCCCAATTCCTTAAATGCAGCAGCCACAGAAAGCAAAAAGATAGCGTTCAACGACTATTTTACACCTCCGTCGTCTATCCGAACTGCTAATCAGGGAGTAGTTTCGCCTGAACCGCTGATTAACGATCAGGAGGCTGCGGAAAGTCCTGTGAGTGCGTCAAACGTCGCTGCCCCAGTGGAGGTAACTGTTGCTTCACAGCCTTCTGCTACGGAGTCCAATGAATCAGCGGTGGATTCTATTGCTGATGATGCTTCGGAAAAAACATATGAGGTGGTGGAACCTGTTATCAACCTCGTAGATGAAACTGAGGTTAAGGCGGAACCAGTCGTAATAAACGAAGTGGTTGAGGAAGAAAAACAGGTAATCATTGAAGAACCCCTGCCCAGAGCGATCCAGGAGGAGGTGAATACGGTTGTTGAAGAAGCTCCTTCCAGACCCCTGACCTTAAATGAAATTATCTCACAGCAAAAACAAGCTGGGGTACAGAATCGCGTATATCAGGTAAATCAGGCTGCGAGTGCAGATAAATTGATCGATATAAAAGCGGGTATAAGCCTGAATGACAAATTGCTGTTTATCAAAGACCTGTTTAATGGTTATAGCCTCGCTTATAGTGAAGCCGTGGAGTTACTGAACAGATTTAATAGCTATGCCGAAGCAGATGCTTTTTTGCAGACAAATTACGCCGTCAAAAATAAATGGGCGGACAAACCGCATACGGTCGAAAAGCTATATGAGGTACTTCGCAGAAGATATCATTAACAACAAGCTGATCAGCCAACAAAAGAGGCTTTGACTCATAGTCAAAGCCTCTTTTTTATGCGTTTAGTAAAATGAATTGTTATTTTAATTGAAACTGTAGCCAATGCTTGCCCTCGTGTCCATACACGAAGTACTTGGGCTGGAGGATCTCCGCCAGTGCTTCGAGTTCGGTCAGATAGTCATATCCCGGTACTTGGGCAAAGTGCGGTTTTGTGATGACAAACACCTGGTCCAGCTCGACCGCCTTGGAAGCAGCAACCCCAGGAATGTTTAATAAGTCGGGGATAGCAGCGAAAGCCGTTTCATCGCTGTTGATCAATATGATTTTGTCTGCTTCATGAGCTGTTGTCACTGGGATTCCGCCGGCTATTTGGATGGATTCGTTCAAAAAGGCAGTGTGGTTGACTTCCACAGGCTGTATTTGATTTAATGTCCATACTTTAGGCCTGTCAGCCGCTGTAATGAATTTTAGCTTATGGATCAGTATATTGGTATCGTCTTCAATTTTTTCAACCAGTTCATTGATGGCGTCTGTCTGCTGTAATTCCATTCCCAGGGCATTGATATACGCAATGATATCATCAATCTTTACCAGATTGTTTTGCTGGGAGATCAATTTGAGATACGTTTGTGGCGGGACAGCCAAGTTATCTAGATTTAGCTGTTCCAAAAGATGGTCAACTAATAGTTGTTGATTGCTTTGCATGCTGCAAAAATACAAAATGCACCGCATTAGCGAAAGTAAATTAGCAATAGCCGGTGTTGGGGGATTTTCGTAAATTAGCATAAAATAAACGGTATACATATGTTTGACAAACTATTTCAAGCGCAACAAAAAGCGGAGGAGATCAAGAAACGGTTAGATACGATTTCGGTATCGGGTGAAGTGGAAGGCGGGTTGATCCGCGTGATCGCAACCGCTAATAAGGAGATCAAAGAAATTACGATAGATCCTGTTTTTTTGTCCAATGCCGATAAAGAGGAATTGGAAGAACTATTGGTTGTCGCCCTGAACAAAGCGATCACGCAAGCAGATCAGATCAGTCAGGCGGAAATGCAGGCGGCCAGCAAAGATATGCTGGGCGGACTAAGTGGATTGTTTAATCAATAGAAATACGATTATGATAAAAGCGACTTACTACGGACAATCTTGTGTGGAATTTGACTTCGATGGAACAAAGGTCTTGTTGGACCCGTTTATCACTTACAATCCTTTGGCAAAAGCGATTGATGTCCATTCGATTAAGCCGGATTTCATCTTCCTGAGCCACGGACATCAGGATCATGTGGCTGATATGGCCACAATACAAAAGAACAGCGGTGCGACAGTACTGGCTATTGTTGAGACAGCTGCGTGGGTCAGGAGACAGGGCGTTGCTGATGACAAAGTGGTGGAGTTCAATCTTGGTGGTACGGTTCAGTTGCCTTTTGGTTCTGTCAAGATGGTGTACGCGGCACACACCAACAGCACGCCAGATGGTCAGTATGGAGGCTTTCCTGTAGGCTTTGTATTCGATGTACAAGGAAAGAAAATCTATTTTGCAGGGGATACGGCGCTGACCATGGAAATGAAACTACTGGCGGACCTGAACCTGGACTGGGCATTTCTGCCTATTGGTGGACACTATACGATGGATGTTGATGATGCTGTCAAAGCAGCAACCTTTATCAACTGCGCGAGCGTAGTTGGCGTGCACTATGATTCGTTCCCGCCCATTACAATCAATAAGCAACAGGCGTTGGACAAGTTTCAAAATGAAGATATTTCGCTGTTACTTCCCCAGATTGGTGAGACGATAGACTTATAAAACAAAGAACCGGAGATGTCCGGTTTTTTGTTTTTACTGGTTTTGGTTGAAAGCAATGTTTTTTTCCTTCAGATCGCTGGCTAAGACGATATGACGATTTTCTTTAAATCCTCCAAACTGAAAAGCGGCGTATCAATAATTTTGTTTTTCAGAATTTGCTCTTTGTGCTCTTCGAAATAGAATAATTGCCATTCGCCATTTTTGTATTCAAGGCTGCTCAGGTTTTCAATCCAGTCGCCCGAATTCATATATGTACAGGTACCCTTTCTGGTGATTACTTCTTTGATCTGTGGCTGGTGGATATGTCCGCAGATAACAAAGTCGTAGTTGTTTTCTATTGCCAGTTCGGTGGCGGTATGTTCAAAATCTGAGATATATTTAACAGCCTTTTTGACAGAATTTTTAATCTTTTTTGAAAGGGAATATTTCTCCTTGCCCAGTTTGTCGAGGCAAAAGTTGATGATGTTGTTCAGCTGGATCAGCTTATCGTATCCCCATCCGCCTAATTTGGCCAGCCATTTTGAGTGATGGATTGATGCATCAAATACGTCGCCATGAAAGACCCATACTTTTTGGTTGTTGAGCGAGAGCAGTAACTTGTTGCTCAATTTGATGTTTCCAAGTTTGAGGTCGGTAAACTTGCGCAGCATTTCATCATGATTTCCAGTGATATAATGCACCTCAGTACCTGTAGAACTCATATCGATGATCTTTTTGATCACTTTCAAATGCTCTTGTGGAAAATAACTTTTTTTAAACTGCCAGATATCGACAATATCTCCGTTGAGTATAAGTATTTTGGGGGATACTGACTCCAGGTAAAGTAAAAGTTCTTTTGCACGGCTTCCGTAGGTACCCAGATGGATGTCGGAAAGTACAAGTATATCAAGGCTTCTTTTCATGTGCGTAAATTGTCTTAAGAACAATGAAGCTATCATGATCAGTATCTCGTTTTATGGGCTTAAGGTTCGTCGATCTCATGATGGTTTCATCGATATTTCTATTACAAAAGAAAGATACTTTTATTTTGTTCAGATGAAATTGCTGTTATGAAATCATTAAAAAGTTTTATAAAATAGTATAAATCAGTTTATTCTAAATTAATATTGCCGATTATGGCAGCGGCAACAGTCTGGATGCAAAAAAAAGGTGTCCAATAGTCTGGACACCTTTTTTTATCATGTTAAAGAATATTATCTTCTTATTTGGCTGTTGCCGTTGCTGCTGCGCGGTCGATATGGAACTGCACCAAGTCATCAATTGGGGAGCGTAAAATCTTTCCGACTTTCATGCCATACTGTTCGGCTTTTTCCGCCAGAACATTCCTGAAATTGTAGCCGACCGAACCGATACAATTGAAAGTATAACTCTGATAATTAGGATATTTGCTGACTAGATTTTTGAAAAAAGCTTCAAATGCATCGTCGACAATATCACGTGTATATTCTATATTGACGTTGTTGTCATAGACAAATTTGCTAAAGCTAGCGCAGAAACGGTTGGGCATCGGTTTGGTGTATACCGCGTCCATGATTTCGTCTTTGGTCATTTTATAGGTGTTCCAAAACACTTCTTTGACATCTTTAGGCATTAGATTCCGGACGTAATCCGCAAGTAGTTTTTTGCCGATATAACTGCCTGACCCCTCATCGCCCAGGATATACGCACCCGAATCGATATTTAATGTAATTTCTTTGCCGTCGTACAGACAGGAGTTGGTTCCTGTACCTAAAATTGCTGCAAATCCAGCTTGAGAGCCTAATAATGCTCTGGCTGCGGCGAGAAGATCATGTCCCACCTCTACTTTCGCAGTAGTAAATACTTGTTGCAGTGCATCAACCACGATCTGAGCCTTTTCTTTATTATGCACCCCGGCGCCATAATAATTTACTTCCGCAATTTTTTCAAAAGGTAAATCTTGCGGCAATCCTTTTTTTAGGGAGTTTACAATGTATTCACTGTCAACAAAATAAGGGTTGTATCCCTCTGTGTTGAAGTAGATTTTTTTATTTGAATCATCTAACAAACACCAGTTTGTCTTTGTTGATCCCCCGTCAGCAATGATTATCATTATTGAGTAGTTTTAATTGTGTTTATCGTTATAAAATGAGTAATCAATTCATTAATCAATTCCCCGAAAATACATTTTTTAATTTTAAATATCATAATTTATCCATGTATTTTTGAAAAAATAAATTTTGGCATTCCTCCCATATTATAAAAAAACTGGCTTAACAGTGTCGTTAAGCCAGTTTTTAAAGCTTGTAATAAAATTGTTTAAATAGTGTACTATTTACAATTAGTTGACTGCTTTAGTGTGCGCCTTCGGCTTCAATCTCATCAATATTAATGCCTTGTTTAGTCAAAATTCCTCTGACAAATATGGCAAAGAATACGATATAGCAGAATCCGACTAAGGGTAGGATATATGAGTTATGGATGCCAATAATATCTGCTAATTTTCCCTGTATAGGAGGAAGAACACCACCGCCGAGAATCATCATAACAAGGAAAGCCGATCCTTGGGCTGTATATTTTCCTAGGCCAACGATGGACAAGCTAAAAATAGACGACCACATGATGGAGCAGGCCAGACCGCCAGACAGAAACGCGTAAATGGCTACTGTGCCCGACGAGAATAGGCCGATTAGCATGGCTATAATGCCGAATAAACCAAAAATGATCAAGGTACGTGCAGGTTTTTCTTTACTCAGGTAAAAAGCCACGATCTGAAGAATGATGCAGACCACATAGTAATAAAGGTGCGACATTTCAAAGCCTGCAAGGGTATTTACACCTATGATAATAGAAAATGCAATCAAGGGGACGACGATGAGTAAACCGTTTTTGGTTGACTTGCTTAGATTGAATGCTGTGATGGCACCAGCCCAGCGTCCGATCATCATGCTGCCCCAGTACATCGATACGTAAGGTGTGATCTGTGAAGACTGTAGGCTGCCAAATTCTTTTAACGTTAGCAATTCTCCGAGGTTGCTTCCAATAGCCACCTCGATACCTACATAAATAAATAAGGCCAACATGCCCAAGGCCAATTGTGGATATTTCATCGCCCCCCAGCCTTCAGGATTTTTTTGCGCACTTCTGTTTGCAAAAAGCAGGCCGCCTATCATGACTACCAATGCCCCTGCTAACCATAACATACGTTGTGTTTCAAGCGGCTTGGCCACGTCCTTTATTTGTGCTTTTAACTGGTCGATCTGCACCTGATCTGTCAGGCTGGAAACCTGCTGATGCAACTGTTCGATGTGTAGGGCCAGGTCGCTTTTGTAGCTTAAAAAGACCGGTGTGAACATACCGAATAACAAAAGGGTCATCACGATCAAGGTACGTAAGGCCTTATTCGCTTTCTCCATGGGTTCGTCGCTAATTCCGGCAGGGACCTTCTTACTAAAGTTGAATAGGGCAGCTGCCAGAAGAAATAGCAGGCCAACGCCAATATATAGGTAAACCACCTTGTTTAATGGCAGGTTAGCAATTTCGGAATCAGAAATAGGTTCAAAGGTACCGAACAATGAAAATCCGATCACCAACGGGCCAATGGTCGTTCCGAAGGAGTTTACACCTCCTCCAAGGTTGACACGGGAAGCGCCTGTTTTGGGATCTCCCAACAACACGGCGAAGGGATTGGCTGCTGTCTGCTGAAGCGAAAAACCGAGTGCCACAACAAATAGACCTAACAACATACCTATGTACAAATTCACCTCTACAGCTACTATCATTGCTGCGGCGCCCAATGCTGAAAAAAGGAGTCCGTAAACAATACTTTTTTTGTAGCCCCATTTTCCGACAAGGTCCTTACCACCTATCGAACTGAAGATAAAAAGGAGCAATGCACCGATATAGTATGCCGTATAGAAGGCAAAATCTATAAGTTGCGACTGAAATTGATCAAGGTGAAAGTAATTCTTGCAGAAAGGGATAAATACGCTGTTTCCTGCCGCAATGAAGCCCCAAAAGAAAAACACAATAATCAGTGTGTAGAGCGCGGGGTAATTGGTTTTAGTCTGTTGCTGTTCCATATAAGGGATCTAAAAACTTTAATTTTGAAAGCTACGAACTTATGAAAAAAAATATAAATTCAATCTAAAAATGTTGTTAAATCGTTTTACTACTTACAATAGTAAATATTTTTCTTGAAATATTTTGAAATAACAAAATTTGTTTTTTTCTTTGTCAAGGTTCTCAATATTTAACCCACTTCGGGATTAAAAGAAATCATTTAGTTCTTCATTCACTTAAACCGGGTAACTAGCTTAAGTGTATAATCAGAATAAAGCTCAAAAAAGAAAATCCAAAAAAACATACACAACACATTAATGGATATTAACGAATTAAACGCTAAACTCGTATCAGAATTGCGCGAGATTGCTAAGTTGATCGGTATCGCAGATGCTGATAAATTGCGTAAGCAGGAATTAATAGAAAGAATTAGCAATACGGGTGGGGAAGAAGAAGCAGCTCCAGCTTCTGTCGAAAAGGTTGCTAAAGCAAATGAAGAAAATCCAGAACAAGCTGAACGGACGACGCGAAAGCGAGTAAGGACCGTAAAAACAGCGGAGCCCGTCACTGTACGGAAGCGCGAAGTTGCTGAAAATCCTGAAAATAGCGCTGCCGAGACGGTTTCTGCGGCAGATAAAGGTCCCCAACCTGATAAAACACCGCAAACTCCCAAAGCTGAAACTACTCCTCCTAGTACAGATTTCGATAATGTTATTGTTAATGAAGGTGTTCTTGAAATCATGCCCGATGGATATGGTTTCTTACGTTCTTCAGACTACAACTATCTGACATCGCCTGATGATATCTATGTATCTCAGTCGCAGATTAAACTGTTTGGCTTAAAAACCGGAGATACTGTCCGTGGTTGTATCCGTCCACCAAAGGAAGGCGAAAAATATTTTCCATTGGTAAGGGTGGAGGCTATCAATGGTCAGAATCCAGCTGAGGTACGTGATCGTGTGCCGTTTGATTATTTAACACCATTGTTCCCTGACGAGCGTCTAAATCTGGATATGGGGATGGGAAATTATTCTACGCGTATCATGGATCTGTTTACGCCAATTGGAAAGGGACAACGTGGCCTTATCGTTGCTCAGCCTAAAACGGGTAAAACCAACTTGTTGAAGGAAGTAGCAAACGCGATTGCCAAGAACCATCCTGAGGTGTATCTGATTATCTTATTGATCGACGAACGTCCGGAAGAGGTGACCGATATGGCAAGAAGTGTACGGGCAGAGGTGGTATCATCTACCTTTGATGAGCCTGCAGACCGTCATGTGAAGATTGCTAATATCGTTCTGGAAAAGGCGAAACGTATGGTCGAATGCGGTCACGATGTGGTTATTCTTCTGGATTCCATTACCCGTCTGGCACGGGCTTATAATACAGTGGCACCTGCTTCTGGTAAGATATTGTCAGGAGGTGTGGATGCCAATGCTCTTCACAAGCCCAAACGTTTCTTCGGTGCTGCGCGGAACATTGAAAACGGTGGTTCGTTGACTATTTTGGCTACCGCATTGACCGATACAGGTTCTAAAATGGATGAGGTAATCTTTGAAGAGTTTAAAGGTACAGGTAATATGGAGCTGCAGCTTGACCGTAAGCTGGCGAACAAACGTATCTTCCCTGCGATTGACATTACTGCATCCAGCACACGCCGGGACGACCTGTTGACAGACAAAGATACGCTACAGCGCATCTGGGTACTTCGCAACCATTTGTCGGATATGAACTCGACAGAGGCCATGGAATTTTTACAGGCACAACTGCGTGGTACTAAATCAAATGAAGAATTTTTGATTAGTATGAATGGGTAATCCCATTAAATTTTGATATTTTAGCCATCATTTCAATGGAAATGATGGCTTTTTTTTTGAAAGTGGGAGGTTATTGAGATCCGTATTTCAAAAAAATGATTATATAATTACATGTCGATGAAAAAACATATTCCGAATCTATTAACCTGCCTTAATCTTTTCAGTGGCTGTATTGCTGTATTGATGGCATTGCGGGGCGATATCACAGCAGTTACGATCTGTGTGCTCGCTTCGGGAATATTTGATTTTTTTGATGGCATGGTCGCCCGGCTGCTTCATGTGAAATCTTCCATTGGTAAAGAGCTGGATTCTTTAGCGGACATGGTGAGTTTTGGTTTTCTACCCGGAACACTGATGTTTATGCTGTTGCAAAAAACGTTCGCCGATGGTTCCTTTGTTCCTTATGTGGGCTATATAGTTACGGTGTTCTCCGCGCTGAGACTGGCCAAGTTCAATTTGGATGAACGGCAAACTTCGGATTTTATTGGGTTGAATACGCCCATGAATACATTTTATGTGCTCTCGCTGCCGTATATTTCAGGCAAGTATCCGGAGCTGGTGCTGAATCCTGTTTTTTTGATTGGAAGTGTTCTATTAACCAGTTATTTGTTGGTCAGCGAGATCCGGTTATTCTCGATGAAGTTTAGTTCGATGGACTGGAAGACAAATAAATTTAGATTTATATTTCTGTTCTTAACGTTGATTCTGTTTTTGATCGGCCGGTTTATGGCACTGCCACTCATTCTCGTGCTCTATTTTATCCTATCGGCGCTGCACTTCCATAAAAAAAACGATCTGGTTTAGATCGTTTTTTCATATTGCTCAAGTTCGAAGATCAATTCTTTCATTTCAATATCCAGCACCTCGAAAGCAGCCCGGAGTCCCTCAAGGGATTCACTATTTTTTGCGGCGGTCTCGAGCGTTTCAAATTTAGCTTTTAGATGGAAAGCACCGATGTAATCCATAGTCGGTTTGATATGATGAGCGGCGTCCGCTATGTTCTGGAGGTCGCCGGCCGCTATGGCATTGCGCAAATGGTCCAGATCGACAGGCGTCTGAATAAGGTACATGGATACAAACTGTTTGATTAAAGCTTGATCGTCAAACATGTTTTGACTGATCAAGTCCGTGTCGATATGGTTCATCGCTGCTAATTTTCGTTACGGGTAAGCTGTCTTTACAAATATTCAATAAATATACACTATTTTTTTTGTAAACGGGGTGTAGGTGCTCCGGAGCGACCTCGGCGAGGGGGATTAAGGTGAACTTTCGTTCGCCAATGTGGGGGTGGGGGATCTTGAGATCAGGAAGATCGATGATCTCATCATTGAAATAGAGTAAATCGATATCGATTGCTCTTTCTCCCCATTTTTTGATCCGCACTCGTCCCAGCTGCTGTTCGATCTGTTGCGTTTGTTTCAGGCACTCGGAAGGTGATAGACGGGAGTGCAGCACGATGACCTGGTTGAGAAAAGCCGGCTGATCCTCTACACCCCAGGCGGCTGTTTCATAGACCGAAGAGGTCTTTATAATTTTCCCGACCTGCGATCCGAGATATTGCTTTGCCAAGGACAGCTGTGCAAAGCGATCGCCTAAGTTGGTCCCCAGTAATATAAAAATCTCATTCATGTCGCTAAATTAAGTTTTTAAAAACTAAATACTGGGGGAATAAAAAATATTGCATTACCTTTAGTGTAAAATAAATCACTTTTTTGATAGTGTATGGAAATAGAATTTAATTAGAGAATATGAGATCATTTTTTAAGTATGTGTTAGCTACGATTACAGGGATTTTGGTGTCCTTTGTGATACTGTTTATTGTCTTTATGGGGATCATCGGTGCGATTATAAGTTCAGCATCGTCGGATCAGGAAGTGGTTGTTAAAAGTAATTCGGTGCTCTTTCTATCCTTTGACTACGAAATTACCGAGCGTAGTGAAGCCAATCCGCTGGGCAGCCTGAATCTCCCGGGATACACGACCAAGAGTATTGGGCTGGATGATATTCTGGAAAGGATCAGATATGCGGCCACCGATGGAAATATCAAAGGTATTTATATCGATGCCGGCAGTATTGGGACTGGCTTTGCGAGTCTAAAGGAGATTCGGGACGAATTGCAGACTTTTAAGAAAACAGGGAAGTTTGTCGTTGCTTATAATGCCGGCTATAATCAAAAGGCCTATTATGTGGCCAGTATAGCTGACAAGGTATACGTAAATCCGCAGGGAACTGTCGATTTCAGAGGGCTGGCGAGTTCGACAATGTTCTATAAGGATCTACTGGATAAGGTAGGTGTCGAGATGCAGATCGTAAAAGTCGGGACATTTAAAAGTGCTGTAGAACCTTTTTTTCTGAATCAGATGAGCGATCCAAACCGTCTTCAGGTCAGCTCTTATCTGGGTAGTATATACGACACCTTTATCAATGAAATTTCGGCAAGCAGAAAAATAGCAGCAGACTCATTGAGGGCCATAGCTGATGGCTATCTTGTCCGAAATGCGGATGACGCAGTACGTTATAAACTAGCAGATGCGAAGCTATATAAAGATGAGCTGCTTTCGGATCTGAGAAAACGTCTACATATGGGAGAGAAAGAGGAAATACCTTTTGTATCCTTGCTCGATTATAACAAGAAAATAAAGAGTGATGTCAGCAGCTCTGAGATTGCTGTCCTTTATGCTACAGGTGAGATTGTGGATGGGGAGGGGAAAGGGCCGGGTGAGATCGGCGGCGATAAACTGTCGCGCGAACTACGCGCCTTACGGGAAGACGATGCGGTGAAGGCTGTTGTGCTCAGGATTAACTCGCCGGGAGGATCCGCACTGGCATCTGATATCATTTGGCGGGAAGTGGTGCTGACCAAGAAAGTAAAACCAGTGATCGTCTCGATGGGCGATGTGGCTGCTTCGGGCGGCTATTATATTGCGGCTGCAGCAGATTCTATATTTGCGGAGCCCACGACCATAACCGGTTCGATCGGAGTGTTTGGTGTAATACCCAACTTCCAGAATCTGATGAACAATAAGATTGGCGTGCATTACGATGGTGTAAAGACCGCTAAATTTGCGGACTTGATGACGACCTTTGACCGTCCGCTGACTGCTGAAGAAAGGGATATCATCCAAAAGGAAGTTGACAAGGTCTATACAACTTTTACCGGCGTCGTTGCGGGTGGACGTAAGCTGTCTGTAGCCGCGGTGGATAGTATTGGTCAGGGACGTGTGTGGACAGGTATGCAAGCGGTCAACAATAAGCTGGTGGACCGTCTCGGTAATGTGGAAACGGCCATACGCGCAGCAGCTAAGAAAGCAAACTTGAGCAAATACAAGGTCGCACAATACCCCGAAAAGGAGGATCCGTTTACATCGATTCTAAACAATTCGAAGGAGAAGGTCCAGGCTTGGGTAGCAAGAGAACAGATGGGTGAATACTACCGGTATTTTGATGTGATCAAAAAGGCGACAGCGCAGAGTGGGGTTCAGGCTAGGCTACCGTATACAGTGGAGATCTATTGATGTAAGTTACGGAACCATTAAAAAACAAATTATTCTGACGAAAACAAATGCTTTTTTTTATATTTAGGCGTTTGTTTTGGCAAACGACAATCCAAAACCATTAAAGTTACATAATGAAAACAGTAGACGATTTAAATTTTGCAGGTAAAAAAGCCTTGGTGCGTGTTGATTTCAACGTTCCTTTGGATGAGAATTTCAATATTACAGATGACAACCGTATACAGGGGGCTGCTCCGACCATAAAGAAGATATTGAAGGATGGTGGAAGTGTGATCCTGATGTCGCATTTAGGAAGACCAAAAGATGGTCCTACTGATAAATATTCATTGAAACATATTGTTTCGCATCTTTCAGATGTACTGGGTACCGTCGTACAGTTTGCCAACGATTGCATCGGAACCGAAGCGCAGGAAAAAGCTGCCGCGTTGCAAGCTGGGCAAGTGCTATTGTTAGAGAATCTGCGTTTCTATAAAGAGGAGGAAAAAGGAGATGTGGGTTTTGCTGAAAAGCTGTCCGCATTGGGCGATGTTTATGTCAATGATGCTTTCGGTACAGCGCACCGCGCCCATGCATCAACGGCTATAATTGCACAATTTTTTCCGGGTGCTAAGTATAGCGGATACCTGATGGCAGCCGAGGTAGGCAATGCCGAGAAGGTGCTCAATAATCCGGTCAGGCCGTTTACCGCTATTATGGGCGGTGCCAAGGTTTCCGATAAAATTCAGCTGATTGAAGCTTTGTTGGATAAAGTCGATAATTTGTTGATCGGTGGGGGTATGGCCTATACATTCGTCAAAGCAAGAGGCGGTGAAATCGGTCAGTCGCTGGTCGAAATAGATAAGCTTGACCTGGCAAATGAACTGGTGCAAAAGGCAAAAGAAAAGGGCGTTAATCTTGTTATTCCTACAGATGCGCAAATCGCAGATGCTTTTTCGAACGATGCCAATGTATATGACGGGCCTAATGATCAAATTCCGGCGGATCTTCAAGGACTGGATATCGGCAAGGAGTCTGCGGCTAACTTCGCTGCGATTATCAAGGATTCGAAAACTATTCTCTGGAACGGACCTATGGGCGTGTTCGAATTTGACACTTTTGCCAAAGGGACGAAAGCAGTGGCTGACGCGGTGGTTGAAGCAACAAAAAACGGCGCATTTTCGTTGATCGGAGGAGGAGATTCTGCTGCAGCTGTAAGCAAGTTCGGGATGAGCGATGATGTGAGTTATGTCAGTACCGGCGGAGGAGCACTTTTAGAGTATATGGAAGGTAAAGTGCTGCCCGGAGTGAATGCACTTGAAGACTAATGTGGATATAAATTCAGAAAAAGGGGATAATACAATATTATCCCCTTTTTTGATTATGAATGGTGTGGCTGAGATGCCGTTCGGTTTGGCCGGACTTACTTTACATTTAATGATTGCCCCAGGGGCCCGGATCGGCTTGTCGTTCCCTTATCGTTTTTTTTGATCGTGTCGGGATAAATGGGAGAGGAAGACACTGTAACAGTTACTTTATCACAATGTCAGATGTAAATCAATTATCTGTTAAATATCGCAGCCGTACTGGTATTTTTTGCCGCATTTGTTAAATTTATCCGACATGATATAATATAGGTGTTTATTGATGGATGCTAATAAGAAAAAAGAAAAGGTGAGTTCGGGTTTTTTTTCGGTTTTGACCTATAACGTAGCGGGGTTACCGGGATTTATATCTTCTGCAATCACGGGTAGAAGCAGGAGCATTGCAGAAATCGGTAAAAAGATAAATCCCTTCGATATTGTCAATGTACAGGAAGATTTTAATTACAATAATAGTTTATACTGGGGAGGGAATCAACATCCCTATCGCACCAAAACAAAGGGGCGTGTTCCTTTCGGAGACGGGCTAAATACATTGTCACGTTTTCCGATGTCGGCAGTGATCCGGGTTCCGTGGCGGAAACGTACAGGTGCCGACTTTCTGACGCCTAAAGGCTTTACTTTGGTGAAAGTGGAAATTGTGGACGATGTGTGGATCGATGTCTATAATGTACACGCAAACGCCCAGAACAACCGGAGAGCGGCTAGTGCCAGGAGGGACAATCTCAACCAGCTGCGTGATTATATCGCCGCTCATTCTCGTGAACATGCGTTGATTGTGATGGGGGATTTTAACGCGCACTATAGTTTTAGCGATGACAATCTACATGATTTTATGGAATCGACGGCACTAGTGGACAGCTGGGTCGAATTGCAGAATGGCGGGCTGGTTCCGGAAGCTAACCATGCGTTCAGACCACCGCATATGCTCTCTATCGGCAATCAGTGTGAGTCAATAGATAAAATCCTTTATCGCAGCAGTGGCGATCTGAGTCTGGCAGCCCGGGACTATAATATCGAAAATAATCTATTTACAAATTCCAAAGGACTGCCTCTGTCTGATCATTACGCCCTGGCTGCCAATTTTAATTGGGCAATTCACCTCTAATATGTATAATTGAGACTTACTGTAGGTATCACGCGCTGAGTTGCAGTATTGTCGTTGATATAGGTTCCCTTTACCACAAATTCAAAATCAGGTAAGGGGTATCGGAAGGCGTTGAAATCAAAGGACAAGTAAGCTCCAAAGCTTTTTGGTGCAATTTCTTGGTGTTTGTGAATGTTTTGGTAGTCTGCAAACAAGCCTCCTTTTACACGTTTTATGTAAGCTATTGAACCTAGCGCCAAGTCGGGATAAACCATCGGAAACCTGTAGTTTACCAATAAGGTATTTTTCACTTTTTCGTATTTATAATAACTAAATCCGCTTACCAGCGGGATGTCGTTGATGTATTCATAGATTCCAGTTCCTGCTTGTGCACTGAGCCGGATCTGAAAACCATGATTCCGCATTAACCCAGGTAGGTAAAATACTGTTCGCGCAGACAGAATTTCGCCTTTAGCTTTGTTTTCAAAGGGTGTGTGTCTGTAAGTAATGCTCAAATTCTGTCCCCATCGCGGATATAGGTCCATCGTTGCCATTCGGGCGTTGCGGTTGAAATAAAGCTGATAGGTCAATGGAAATGCGGTCTCGTCGTTGAAGTTTTTAAGATCGTTGCGGCTCAGGTTATAACGTCTTAAGTAAGCCGTTGCGAAGTTGAAGCCTGTCGAATAATTGTAGTCGAAACGATAAAAAGAAAGCGGAATGGACAGCTGACTGGAAATATAGTGTTCGCGCCAGTCAAAGCGGACACTGCTGTCGGGCTTTCCGGGGACACTTGCCGCTGCGATCTGGCCCCGGTTTTCATACCGTAGCGATAGTTTGGGGAAATATCTGTTGTAATTGAGCTCGGCCGAATAAATGCCCTTTCGGATATCGGTGTCGTATTCATAGCCAAGTGCTATCTGTGTCGTGTTTAAGATGTTGTTTGAAAGCCAGAAAACTCCAGGTTTGAAGTTGTCAAAGCTTTCAAAATTGCTGCTGCTGAGGGAGAGGCTATGAAAGTTGAATGTCCTTGCCAGTCCATGGTATGGAACAATGGTATAACCGGAGGAGGAATCTGGCCGTGCCAGGGTTAGGGACGGAAGACTGTCTTTGCGCAACACGTTGCTGTAGTAATGTGAAAAATAATCGGTTTCGGGCTGTATGTTATATATACTGTCGATGCTCGTTCGGCTGATTTTGTATCCATTATATTGGTAATTGTTGAACAGCAGCTCTTTAGTTTCACGGCTATAAAAAGGGTTGAAAGCTCCGAACTGTGCCTTGGTCAGCAAATGCCTCTTCCCCGAGTGCCGATCGATCAGGTAAATATTATCAATACCGTTGAAGTTGGCTTTTGCGATGATATCCATACCCGAAAGGTATTGTGGTCGCTCGTACTGTTGGTTTCCCCAAGGGGTGAGGTTGGTGATCCTCTCAAGTTTGAGATCTATTTCACATAAAGCGGTTCCATTTTCTGATAGGCGGATAGCGACGATCTTATCGCCTGAGGGGTTAAAAGCGGGATGCTGCAGCTGCTCACCGTCTGCAAGTCTGATCCGTTTCGCGATCGAGCCATTTTCGAGGCTTATAAGCGTCAGATAGCTTTCATTGGATAAATCTACTTCAACACAGGCAATCAAAGCTTCTACGGGGCTAAAAACCGGCGAATAATATCGTGAATGTTTGGTGAGGGTTCTAATCTTGCCGGTTTTTAGGTTCATGAGGTTGATGACGTTGTAGCTCCTTTTACTATAGCGGGGATCTCTTCGCAGTTCATCCCATACAACATAGTCTCTGCTAATATCAAAATGCGGTGTTAATTGAATCCCTGTTTTTACCAACTCAGATTCTTCCTTTGTGCGATCATCGTAGGTGTATATGGCATTGGTTTTTTCTGGATTTTGTTTTATAAAATAAAGTATGCCGGACTGCGATTTTGGTAATAGATGATGGTTGTAAAAGCGATGTTTTCCCGGAGCTATTTCCGTGTAATTCTGGAAGCTGTACGCGCCCGTTTTTCTCGTCCAGATCGAGTCTAATTTTGCAATTGTTTTTCTATATAAATATGCACTGTTTCCCCCTATTTTTTTCTTTAAAACCCGATTGATGTTATAAGGAAAAAGTGGTTTTCTGTTCAGCTCAGAAAACAGATCCGCTTCGTAGTCCTGTGGTAATTCGGACTTCAATGTGGTAGTCATCAAATAGCCGATTGTGTAATAGCTTGGCACGATGTCTTTAAAAGATCCCAGTAGATATTTGTCAAAACTATACTGTCGGTCCGATTGAAAGTTTGCTTTTATAGGCATTTCGAAGGAAGGTAGCCGCCCTCTTCCACCAGCAGAGAAAATGGTCTCGGACAGTGTGGCGTCGCCTTCGAAATACCAAGAAGGGACGGTCAGGCCATAATAGGCAAGCGCTAACTGTTCAAAAAAAGGAGCTCCTAATTTTCCTGTCAATTTGTCAAATTGACTGACGTGTCTGGATTCGTGAAGGATCAGATTTGGTAGCCAGGTCTGGTTATCCGGATCGGCACCGGCGGTGCTATACAATTCAGATTTACGGGGAGAAAGCTGAACAAAGCCATTGGTCTGCAGATTCGTGTTGTGTATAATAAAAGGGATTTTTCGTGGTGTGATTTTATAATTTCGACTGGTTATATGAAGCGAATTGCGGACGTAATCTGCTAGGGTAGGGGCCTTGCTTTTCATTTCTTCAGGGAATATTAGCCGGAAATTAAGTGTATCAATTTTATACCATTTTTGGCTGGCAGGTGCTTGGCTGTCTTCAAAAAACTGTGCGGAACATTTTTGTGAATATATGATTAATGTGAATATCGTTAAATACTTGAAAATTATATTTTTATCGTTCATTATATTGGCTAATATGATGGTTTGCTAATTTATTTAGTTTCAGTTTCGTTTTTTATATGAATTTTAAGTTTTGTTGTTTGTTTATAATGTGTTGATTGTTATTATTTTATATAATTCGTAATTTGTGTCTATTCGTTGTGTATTTTAGCCGGTTGAGGCCTTAGAAGCTGCCTTGCCAGTTTCTTTGCATGCCGTCTGAGAGAACCGGAAAGTATGTGACGAATATACTTAAATATTCAAGCATAGCGTACGGGATATGAAAAATATTTGCGTGTTGGAAACAGAGAGGGAGATGCCAGGACGGGGCCGGAATTTTTAGGAAGCTAATGTTTTTAAGTTGTGCTTTCGCACTGGTCGGATCCGGCGCCAGCTGTTGGGTCGGCATCAATATCCGGGCATGCGAAAAAGCGTTTGTGATGCGCAGCAGTTTGCTTCGTCTGCTTTTTGTGAGGGCTGACTGAAGTAGTTTGTGTAGTGACAAAATGTCTGGTTTCAGAACGCTCCGCGAAGTGATCTTGCATGGCCGCTACAGAAATACGGGAACTAAAAGCTGCTTTTTTGTTATTTATTTTTTTATTCAAATTTTACTTTAAAAAAGCGATTTTTGTACCATATAATTTTTTGTACAGATGTAGGATTTTAAATCAGCAGGAAGATATGGAAGAACTGGAAATGCAGGTAAGTCGTGTAGAGCAATTAATAGCGAGTGGTGATTTTGTTGGCCTTGAGAATTTTCTAAATGAGATGAATATTTCTGAGGTGGAAGAATTAATTGACGAGCTGCCGGAGCATGGTCCTCTTTTTATCGAATCTTTAAATTTAAACCGCGCGGTAAACGTATTTAGGATCCTGGATTTTCCTACTCAAAACCGAATTTTCAAGAAGCTTTCCAAGGCCAAAATCAGTGCGCTGATTAATGAACTTCCGCCTGATGACCGCACCTCATTTTTCTCCGAAATGAAGGATGATATCAAACATCTGATACTGCTGTTACCACCAAAAGACCGGGTTGAAGCACTAGCACTTTTGGGCTACCCTGAAGACAGCGTTGGACGTCTGATGACGCCGGATTATATTACGGTGAAGGAGCATTGGAATATAGAAAGAATTCTGGGTCATATCCGTCGATATGGAAAAGATTCAGAAACTATAGACGTGCTGTATGTCATTGATTCGAACGGTAAGTTGATTGATGATATCCGCATCAAGGATGTGCTCATGGCCGAGCCTGAAACAGTGGTCAGTGATCTGATCGACTATCGTCTGATATCGCTGAATGCTTATGATCCGCAGGAGGAAGCTATCAATATTTTCCGGATGAACAATCGTGTTGCTTTACCTGTGGTGGATGCGCAAGGTATTATGTTGGGTATTGTTACGGTAGATGATATTCTCTGGGTCGCCAATGAGGAGTATACCGAAGACATGCAACGCATCGGCGGTACGGAAGCTTTGGATGAGCCTTATCTGGATGTATCCATAAAAAATCTGGTCAAGAAGAGAGCTGGATGGCTGATTGTGTTATTTTTGGGGCAGCTGCTGACCGCGACAGTAATCGAGCATTTTGAGGAGCAGATGGCAAGCGCCATCATGTTATTTGCGTTGATGCCGGTGATTATTTCCAGTGGCGGGAATAGTGGTTCACAGGCTTCGACACTGATTATACAGGCTATGGCGCTTGGCGAGGTGACGCTGTCTGACTGGTGGCGGGTAATGCGCCGGGAGATTCTGTCGGGTTTACTGCTGGGGGTCATTTTGGGTGCGCTTGGGTTTTTGCGGATCATGGCCTGGCAGTCTTTTGCCCACAGTTATGGGGAGTACTGGGTGCTGGTGGCTCTGGTGATTTCTTTATCTTTGGTTGGCGTAGTATTGTGGGGCTCGTTGATGGGATCGATGTTGCCATTTGTAATGAAGCGACTGGGGGCAGATCCTGCGAGTTCATCCGCGCCATTTGTGTCCACCTTAGTGGATGTGACTGGGCTCTTAATTTATTTTACGGTGGCTACATTAATCTTGAAAGGCGTATTGCTTTAAATGTACGTTGTTAAATAATCGGTCCGTATTTCTTTGCAAGAAGCAGGTTTTTATCTATGATAGAAACGTTTTTATGCCCCTATGGTCCCCTTATCTGATTTTTTGAGAAATTGGGTATAAAGAAAATAAATTATTCTAATTGGATTTTAGGAAGTTGTAAAAAATGTACGCAAAAAATTTGTAGTATTCTAATAATCTTCCGATACTTGCATCACGGAAACGCGAATGGGTTTCCGAAAGAATTGAAAAAATACTCCTGAATAGCTCAGCAGGTTAGAGCATCTGACTGTTAATCAGAGGGTCGCTGGTTCGAGCCCAGCTTCAGGAGCAGTTCACAACTTCGTGAGAACGTCGTTGTTGGTATATTCAATTTTCATTCCTGAATAGCTCAGCAGGTTAGAGCATCTGACTGTTAATCAGAGGGTCGCTGGTTCGAGCCCAGCTTCAGGAGCGATAAGCAAATAAATTATTTGCAAGTAATATCAAAATGTACTATTTTTGTACACTCGAAGAGAAAGGAGTTTCTCTGAAAATAAAATTCCTGAATAGCTCAGCAGGTTAGAGCATCTGACTGTTAATCAGAGGGTCGCTGGTTCGAGCCCAGCTTCAGGAGCAAAATAGAAACCGGCTTTAGGCCGGTTTTTTTGTTTACATGCTTTATTAAAAAACTATGAGTTTAGTAATTATTGGTACGGTGGCTTTTGATACAATAGAAACACCGTTCGGTAAAACTGACAAAATTCTAGGTGGTGCCGGTACTTTTGCAAGTCTGGCGGCGTCATATTTATGTGATCAGATTAAGCTGGTCAGCGTGGTGGGGGAGGATTTCGGTGACCATCATCTGGATTTGATCAAACGCCGGGGTATCGATGTTTCGGGCGTGCAGATCATCCCAGGGGGGCGCACCTTTTCGTGGTCTGGCCGTTATCATAACGATATGAATAGCCGCGATACACTGGCCACAGATTTAAATGTCCTTGCGGATTTTGATCCACTGATTCCTGATAGTTATCAGGACTGTGAGTATCTCCTGTTGGGTAATCTCACTCCACAGGTGCAACTGACGACCTTATCGCGATTAAAACAGACGCCCAAACTGGTCGTACTAGATACTATGAATTACTGGATGAATGTGGCCTTAGATGATCTGAAGAACGTGCTGCAAAAAGTTGATGTCCTCACGATCAACGATGCGGAGGCAAGACAGCTTTCGGGTGAGTACTCACTGGTCAAAGCTGCTCAGGTTATTTTGAATATGGGACCCAACTATCTGATTATAAAAAAAGGAGAGCATGGAGCCTTGCTGTTTGGTGAAAATCAGGTATTTTCCGCGCCTGCCTTACCGCTTGCGGATGTGTTTGATCCCACTGGAGCAGGGGATACGTTTGCGGGAGGTTTTATTGGCTATTTGGCCAAGGTCAAAAGCATTAATTTTACCAATATGAAAAATGCACTGATCTTCGGTTCTGCACTTGCCTCTTTTTGTGTCGAAAAATTTGGTACAGACCGGCTGGTGGAACTGACAGATGAGGATATACAGAAGCGGCTAAATGCTTTTGTAGCTCTTTCCCAATTTAACTTGTAATGAAGTTTAGGTTTTCAAGATTCCGATACACTGGAATCTTGAAAATACGCTTTCCGTATGTGGAGCTTCCTGTAGCTCTTCCGTTAAATCCTGTCCTGCCCAATGCTCATAATGCATGCCTTTTCGCCACAACCTGCTTTCGCTTACATCGTAGATAAAGCCTTTATAGGCTATCCAGATCTGTGGTTTATCCTGTCCGTTCCGCAGGGCGAGCTGTGCTTTGCTATATTCTGGTAATCCTTCTTTCATCATGACGATCGATAAGAAGGCGAAGTTAGAAAAATTAGGCCACTTTATAAGCGGACAAAGATCGTTTCATCAACTTCCGGGCGACGTGTATCCGCGTCTTTACAGTGCCAATAGGAATATTCAGGTGCTCGGAGATTTCATGATATTTAAATCCCTCAAAATAAAGAGAGAAGGGGATGTAGTATTCATCTGACAGGCTGGATAAAGCTTCATGAATATCCTCCATGACGAATTTGCTTTCGCCCTGATTGCTAGAGGCAGACATTAGCAAATTAGAATTGGAGATGTCTTCGTCTTTGGTGATGAATGAGTTTGTCTTTACGATCCGCCTATAGTTATTTATAAACGTGTTTTTCATGATCGTGTAAAGCCATCCTTTTAGGTTGGTACCTTCCTTGAAATTTTTGAAATAGGTAACGGCCTTGAGGATGGTATCCTGTACAAGATCGTTTGCATCCTCATAATCGCTGGTAAAATTTCTGGCGTAGAGTTTTAATGAGTCCGATTGCTCAATAACCATGTTGTCAAATTCATTCTTTGTCATAGCTTAATGAATTATAACTGTTCTTTTTAGCAAACAGTAAGTTTATAAATCCGGTTCATTAATTATCGGACAAATAATGCGCCAAAATACCTAAGAATGAATTTCTTAATGTAATTTTAAGATTATTTTAAGCGGGGAAAATTGACAGAAAAATTAATCTTAAGTAAATTAAATTAGCCCGAATCGGGCCTTGGACCAGCTTGGGGCCGTTTTGCAGTTTCTGTTAAGCATTTTTACAGCTATAAACTAAAGCTGAGATTCTTTACAATAAATTAACCTCTCGCTCGAGACCGATCCCAAATTTATCTTGCACATCATGGATGATCCGTTCAGAAAGTTCGTAAATCTCCTGACCGCTTGCATGTTGTCTGTTTATTAGTACAAGCGCCTGATTTTTCCAGACACCGGCTCGGCCATAGGCCTTGCCTTTCCATCCACACTGCTCGATTAACCAACCAGCTGCCAGTTTTGTTTGGTTATCGGGCATGGGATAATGCGGGATGGTCGGGTACAGCTTTTGTAAAGTCTGGAAATCCGTAAGCGAAATCACCGGATTTTTAAAGAAGCTTCCGGCATTGCCGACTGTACTGGGATCCGGTAGTTTCTCCACGCGAATTTTGGAAACGACCCTTGCAATGTCAGCTATTGAAGGCTCATTGATACGTTGCTTGGCTAGCTCGCTTTCGATGGCACCGTAGCTGGTATTGATTTTAGGCGTCAGGCTCAGTTTATAGGTAACTTCTGTAATAATAAAGCGTCCTTTGTGTTCGGTTTTAAAAATGCTGTCGCGGTAGGAGAAGTTGCAGTCTTCCTTCTGAAATGTCGTAAATGTTCCAGTTTGCGTATCAAAAGCCTCACAACTATGAAACACGTACATAAGTTCAGCTCCGTAAGCGCCTATATTCTGCACGGGCGAGGCACCCACCGTGCCGGGTATAAGAGCCATATTTTCGATGCCCGCATAGTTGTTGTTTATGCAGTACCATACAAACTCGTCCCAGATCTCACCGGCTTTGGCCGTCACATACACATGGTCATCTTCTGATCTGGCGGTTATGCCTTTGCTCGTCATGCGAATGATATAGCCTTGGAAATGTTTGGTAAACAGTACGTTGCTGCCGGCTCCCAAGACGAAAAACTGCTGTTCAAAAATTCCTTTTTTAAAAATTTCGGTCAATGTTTCATTGTCATTTACTTCGATCAGGAAATTTGTCTTTTCTTCTATTCCAAATGTATTGAAGGCTTTTAGAGATATATCCGACTGAATGTTTAATTCCATATTGACTTTAATTTTCAGAAATTCAAAAAAATCAGCTATCTTTAGCATGATAATCGGTAAAGATAGTACAAACCGTTTATTTTATGCTAAAAAAATATATGTTTAATGGGTAATGCGGATGTAAAAAGAATCAAAATTCTTGAAGTAGCAACAAGACGCTTTGCGCACTTCGGAATGGCTAAGACAACGATGTCGGAAATAGCCAAAGATCTTAATTTTTCAAAAGCACTGCTTTATTATTATTTTCCAGATAAGAACAGTTTATACTCTGCTGTTTTTGAATACGTTATTGATAAGATGATCGAAGAGATCGAAGAGGTCATAGATCGAGGGGGCAACTTTGAAGAGATCATGATGTACTCTATTGATATGCGTGTCAAAATTATCAATCAATATTACAATTTGTTTGAATACACCATGAAAATGGTCAAGGAGCTTCCGGATGAACTGGAACGAGTATTCAAAGAATCCTACCTGCGGGAAGTTGAAATTATCGAAAAGATTCTTCAGCTTGGTGTCGATGCACAGGAAATCCATGTAGATGATCTCAATGAGACCGCCCGTATCTTATTATACTCATTGTTTGGTATGCGTATGGGCATCCTCAAGGACATGAAGAATATGCTGTTCCCGACCAAAGAAGAATTCGATCATATTCTCAGTTTGCAGAAGAAAATGATGAAAATCTTCCTGAATGGCCTACGTTATCAGCGAGGTTAATTATCCTTAGACTGTATATGGCTCAAGATCTGCTTAGCATGGATTCGGGAGTTTTCGATAAACCAGAGGTGTGTATTTAAGCCGCCACATACTACTCCTGCCAGATATAAACCTGTTATATTTGTCTCCATCGTTTGTTCGTTATGGCTGGGGATGCAAGGGGCCTGCTGGGGGATAGCAACACCAATCTTTCTTAGAAAATCAAAATTTGGGCGATATCCAGTTAAGGCCAGCACAAAATCGTTGTCCAGCACGACTGTTTCGGTTTCAGTCCGGATAAAAGCTTGAGTTTCGGTAACTGCAGTCAGCTGGCTATTGTAGAAGACGGTGATCTCTCCGGCAGCAATTCTATTTTCGATATCCGGTCTGACCCAGTATTTCACCCGTGGGCTGATTTCGTTACCCCGGATTACTAGGGTAACCTGAGCTCCCTTACGGTAAGTTTCCAGTGCTGCGTCAATGGACGAATTGCTGGCGCCTACCACGATAACCTTTTGTCCGCTATAATAGTGCGGATCATTGTAATAGTGTCTCACTTTGGGTAACTCTTCGCCGGGGATATTAAGCAACATGGGGATATCATAAAAACCGGTCGCGATAATAACCTTTTTGGCAACGTAAACAGCTTTATTGCTCTGAACCTGGAAATCGCCTGCCTCATTTTTTTTGATATCGAGTACTTCCTCGAATAGTTGTGTCTGCAGTTCGAATTTTTGTTGTATGCGTCTATAATATTCCAGAGCTTCGACCCTTCGTGGTTTGGGATTGGTTGTTACAAACGGAATGCCACCTATTTCCAGACGTTCGGAGGAGGAGAAAAAGGTCATATTTTGGGGGTAGTTGTACAGAGAGTTGACCAGGCAGCCTTTTTCCAGTATAAGATATGTTAGATTGGCCTGTTTGGCTTCCAGTGCACAGGCCAGACCGATGGGGCCGCCGCCAACAATAATAATGTCGTAGCTTGATGCTTTACTTTCGCTCATAAATACAAATTTCGGGAATTTTGAGAATAAATCAACTGTTTACTTTCGCTAATATGGCAGCTTGTTCTGCGGTATTCTTATCGTGTAGATCCTGAACGATCTTATGCAGGTCCTGTGCAATTTTGTATAAAAAATCCAATTGTTCACCCAGGAGCTTTGCATCTACAGAATGGATATCAGTATCTTCAAAGCGATCGTTGGGAATGTCGATATCCATCGGCTCAAATGAACCCGAGGAATCTTCGGAATAGAGCAATTGAATGGACTGATCGAGGCTGGCCAATATTTTTCGTATCATCCTTACATGTTCTTTGTTGAGGTAATTGTTGTCCATCTGGTCCAGGTGGTTCATCAGTGTAACCGAAAACGAGGCGAGGATGTGGTTGAAGATAACGAATTTATTGACTTCCTTGCTGTACTTTTGTCGTTTTTTGGGTTCAGTTAGCATGCGTTGGAATGTGGACCCCATATTGGCGGTCTCCACATAAACAGCTTTGCGAGCTAGCTTATAATCAGTAATTGACGGAGCCTGTCCGGCGATTTCTTTCAGCGCCTGAAAGATGTAATTGTAATTTGCGATCAACAATTTACGCATAGATTCCTTGACCTGCATGCTCTCCCAATTGGGGAAAATGATATAGCTCGAGAGGAACGCGATCATCCCACCAATAAAAGTGTCCAGAATACGTTCCTTGGTTACTTCAAGTGTATTGGAGCTCACGAAGCTGAGCATGATCAGCACATAAGGCGTCATGAACAGAACCGCGACGACATAATTGACCCTAAATAAGCTGTAAGCTGTCAGAAAAAAGAAGACCAGCAGGACAAATAAGATGGTGGGATCCTGTATAGTCAGCAGGATGACTGCTCCGATGAGCCCGCCGATAGTCGTACCAATCAGACGTTGTATGTTTCTTTCTTTGGTGAGGCCAAATCCGGGTTTCAGGATCACCATGATCGTCAGCAAGATCCAATAGACGTTGCTGGTGATGTTGGTGACCTCAAATACATAATACGAAAGCGACATGACGATGGCCATACGGCAAGCATGCCTAAAGATAGTCGACTTCAGCGTGAGGTTTTCGCGAAACTTTTTGAAGTCAATGGCAGAGCTTTGCACAAAGCGTTTGGCGTCGTCAATTTCTTTTCTTTTGACCTCGTCTGGCTGTAGATGTGAATAGCCATATATATTTTTTATCCGGCGGACCAGATCCCGAAGATTGATCAGCACTTTTCGTAAAGCAAAGGTGCTGTACTGATAGTCTTTGTCGAGCTGGTCGATTTTTGCATGCAGACGGCTTAGATCTGCGTCGAAATCGTATAGTGGTCTAGGCTGTACATTGGTGTTGAGCTGGTAGGCCAGATTGTCCAGTTCATTGGTATATTTTAATATAACGTTTTTGAAATCCTCTAAAATGCCTGTGGGCCCGAAGCGTTCACTGATGGTATTGTAGTCGTAATGTGCCGCCATACTCTGCTCGAAGAGGTCGACAATATCGTTGAAGATCAGCGTCAGATAGCGGCCGACCTTAGTGGTGTCTTTGATGGATCTTTTGCTCTGAAACAGCAGATCGCGTACATTCTCCTGGTGCTGATTGACCTCTACCTGTTTATCAATCAGTTTGAGGTAATTTTTATCATTGTCTATTTTGGCATCGTAGAAATTGGCTTTCAGCCGGATATAGTCTGCGACATAACGGATGGTTTCAGCGAGTTCTTGTTCGGCCAGCCTGTACGGACGTGCTTGGGTGATGGATAAGCTGATCGTGATATACCACAGTCCGCCAAGGACGTAAAAGCCGAGGTAGCTGAGTGCATCTGCCAAGGGATAATGGATCTGTACATGGATGAGCATCATTAGTATGCACATGAGCCCCACATTAGCTGCCCGTCCATTGAATACTGCGAACATGGCAAAGATAAAACAGGCCAGGCCAATAAAAATAGCAAGGAGATAAACATTCTGATTGACTATATTGGTCAAAATAAAAGTCAGCGTAGTCAGCAGCGCTCCCGCAAACATACCTTTACGTCTATGGCTAGGTGCTCCCGGAGTATCCGAAAGGCCGACCAGGAGTGCTCCCAACGAAACAATCGTTCCATTGGTAAACTGGCCGATCGTTGCAAAGATAAGGACAGGCACAATGCATCCAATCGTGATTCGCAAGCCATCCGCAAAATACTGACTGTAAAAAAAACTTTTTATTTCCTGTGTCTGTTTCATAATGTATAGCACAAATATACAAGATAACACTATATTAGCCTGTGATTTCTGTATTTGCTGCAAGAATATGCGGAAAATGAAAAATTACTAAAATTCATTAATATGTTTGTAATTTTTGACTATATTTTTTGATTAATTTATATATTTTTGTTTGTTTAAATATAAAATTGCTATATTTGGCCGGTAGGGTAATTTCAGATATATTACGATCAAGAGTCACCTAAACTCTCTTGACCATTTTCAAAGATTTAAATATGAAGCAAAGTAAAAATGAAGCCGTCTTTCAGGACGAAGTATTGACACGCTTTGAGCTTTTCAAAAGTTTATTTTTAACACTGCCCTTTCAGCGTGTTAAGGATACGGGTACTTTATTGCCATTTTTTGCGAAGCAATGTGAAAAAGGTGTGGATCAACATATGACACCTGATGAGATCATAAAGAGTTTTTTTGATCAGCATGAGGAATTTTCATCCGAGGAACAACGTATTGATTTATTGTTTCGCTTTGTTCAGTACATAGAACGTCAGGTTGTTTTGTTTGATGCCATAGAGGATTCGTCGTTTCAGATGGTCGGCCGTGGTGACGATGAGAATGTCTTAGGAGCATTTATCAAGAACGCAGAAGGTAACGGCGACATGCGGCGTAAGATCATTTCAAAGTTAAAGGATTTTTCGGTTCGCCTCGTCTTAACGGCTCACCCTACACAGTTTTATCCTGGGCCTGTACTGGGGATTATCAATGATTTGATCGATGCAATTAAATCCAACGATCTTCATAGTATACATCAGCTTTTGCAGCAACTGGGAAAGACGCCATTTATTAATAAAAATAAGCCGACTCCCGTAGACGAAGCAGCAAGTTTAGCCTGGTTTCTGGAGAACGTGTTCTATAAAGTTGCATCCGAAATACAGTCATTTATTGATGATGAGCTAGATGTGGATACCGAGGAAGTCAGACAGCTGATCGAACTGGGCTTTTGGCCGGGAGGCGACCGTGACGGTAACCCCAACGTAAGCGTTGAAAGTACGAAGAAAGTAGCTGCGCTCTTACGGACAATCTTATTTAGATGTTATTACCGGGATTTCCGTATTGTAAGGCGCCGGATCACGTTCCGTGGGGTCGAAGAGTACATGGAAAATTTGCAGACGCTGTTTTATGAAAACAGCTTTAATCCTGTGGAGCAGCCGATAGACGAGACTGACAACATCATTTCGAACTTGAAAGCGATCAAAAATGTTCTGGAAGAACATCACAATGGCCTCTTTGTCGAGATCGTCGATGATCTATTACGTAAGGTGATGACCTTTGGCTGCTTTTTCACCACATTGGACATACGTCAGGATAGCCGTATTTTGCGGGAAGCGACTAATTATCTGATCCAGCACAATCAGGTCGAGACGGGTATGCCTGCAAATTATCTGGAATTGAGTGAGACCGACAAGCAGAAAGCGCTCAAGTTTAAAGAGCTGGACCTTCAGGTCGGCGAAGATGCTGATCCATTGACAAAGGACACGTCGGGTGTAATAAAATTGCTCAAAGATATTCAGCGTTCTGGTTCGGAGCGGGCGGCACAGCGTTTTATCATCAGCAATTGTCAGCAGGCGAGCGATATTCTGGGTTTACGTCAGCTGTTCCTTTGGTCAGGCTGGAAAAAAGATGCGTTGACTATCGACTTCGTCCCTTTGTTTGAGACGGTTGATGATTTGACCAGAGCTGCAGATGTGATGAAGACCTTATACAATAATAAGGAATATAAAGCACACTTAAAGTTGCGGGGAAATAAACAGACGATCATGCTGGGATATTCGGACAGTACCAAAGATGGTGGATATCTGATGGCTAACTGGTCGATCTACCGTGCGAAAATTGAGTTGACAGCAATTTCGCGTGAATACGATGTTGATCTTGTCTTTTTTGACGGTAGGGGTGGACCTCCGGCTCGTGGTGGTGGTAAAACACAGCGCTTCTATGCATCGATGGGTAAAGAAATAGCCAACGATCACATTCAGTTGACTATTCAGGGGCAGACTATCAGCAGTCAGTACGGATCGTTGGATACTGCGCGCTTTAATATCGAACAATTGCTGCATGCAGGTATTATTTCGGACCTAAAACAACGGGTGGGTGATACGTTGACGAAGCATCAGTGCGAAATTATCGATAAACTGGCGGAGCTGAGCCACCAGAAATTCATGGACCTGCGTACAAATAAATTGTTTTTGCCCTATCTGGAAACGATGTCCCCCCTGAAAGCGCTTTCTTCGATCAATATATCGAGCAGGCCAGTGAAACGTAATTCTGGACGGGAGCTGAGGCTGGAAGATTTGCGTGCCATTAGCTTCGTGACCTCGTGGAGTCAGCTGAAGCAGAATATCCCCGGATTTTATGGTGTGGGAACAGCCTTGCAATGGGCTGAGAAAAACAACCTATGGAAAGATGTGCAACAGCTATACGTATCCTCGGGCTTTTTTCAGACTTTAATCGACAACTGTATGATGTCCATGACCAAATCAAACTTTGATATTACCGCGTATATGAAGGAAGATAAGGTGTATGGTGACTTTTGGAAAAATCTACATACAGAGTATCAGGTTACCAAAGAATACTTGTTGAAGCTCAGTGGAACGTCTCAATTAATGGAAAACTATCCGGTAGATCGCGCGTCGATTTTGGCCAGGGAGAGCATCGTACTGCCATTGCTGGTGATACAGCATTACGCCATAAGGGCTCTAAATTCCGATCGCCTGGATGATGCGCAACGGGAAGATTATTCGAAACTGATTGCACGGACTATATTCGGTGTAATCAATGCGGGAAGAAATGTTGCTTAATTTTCGTGACTTTTCGAGGATAGGGTTTCGAAGAATATATATTTTATCTACTTTTGTATAGTTAACAAAATTGATATGAAGATTAATAAGTTATTTGTTGTAGCGGCTTGTGCGAGCACATTATTTGCATCTTGTAACCAAACAGCTGCAGATAGACAGCGTCAATATGCCAATGCGACATTAGCAGACGGAGATGCGTTTGCGATGATTAAGTTAGTGGGCGAAAATGGAAATTATCTGGTAAACCTTGCGGATGTTGCTGCGAAACAGTCTAGCTCTGCAGAGGTAAAGAACGTAGCTGCCAAAATTAAAGAAGCCTACGCATCGATATTGCCGGAACTAGATGCTTTAGCTAAAGAACTGCACGTCGGAGAATTTGAGCGCGGTGTACCGACGTTTGAGGTGCCAACCTCTATCTCTGGAACTGATAGTACAGCCAGTTTCAATGACAAAGCCTTTTTAGCTACTGTAGTCGAAAAGCAAGGTGAAATCAACGGTAGATTTTCGCGCGAGGAACATAATACAAACACAAAGGTGATCCATATTTCTGAAGAATCACTGAAGAAAGTGGAGGAAATCTATACATTGGCCGGTGGTAAATCCGAAGGCCACGGACACCACTAATTGCGCTGGAGATTTTATATAAAAAAGGAATATTTACTGCAGTAAATATTCCTTTTTTATTTTATTGTCAAATTTTTCTGTTCGGTCAACGTACATCAGCCGTAGCACTATTTAGATCGCGTTGTAGCATAGTATGAGTCGGCGAGAATCAGAGAAATCACTTGTTGAACTGTTAAATTAATAATAACTTAACATCGTTGTAATATAGTTTTTAATAACTGTGTTTATTTTAGCATGATTTAATCAAAATATAGAACAAGATAACGTGAGATACGCTGCTATAGATATAGGTTCCAACGCGGTCCGTCTTTTGATCGCTGATATTATTGGCCAGAAGGACCAATTTAATTTTAAAAAAAATACCCTTTTGCGGGTTCCTTTACGTTTGGGTGATGATGCATTTATACATCAGGAAATCTCGCCAAGAAAAGCGGAGAGCCTGATTAAGACCATGAAAGCTTTTCGTGAGCTGATGGATGTGTATCATGTGGAGGATTATATGGCCTGCGCTACTTCGGCGATGCGTGACGCAAAAAATGGTGCCGCAATTGTTGCTGAAGTTGCGAAAAACGGAATCGATATTGATATCATTGAAGGCGCTAAGGAGGCTGAGATCATCTATAACAGTCACTGGGATAATAAAATGGAGAAAGATAAGGTCTATCTTTATATAGATGTGGGTGGAGGCAGCACTGAACTTTCTCTGTTTGCAAATGGCGTATTGGTCAATTCGAGATCTTTTAATCTGGGTACGATCCGGATACTGGATAATCAGGATAAGGCGGAGACCTGGGATGAACTGAAAGAATGGGTGCGCAGTAATACACACATGTATAAACAGGTCATCGGGATAGGGACTGGAGGTAATATCAATAAATTGGCCCGTCTGTCTAATGAGAAATTGGACAAGCCTTTATCTTATGCAAAATTAAAGGCTGTGTATGAGCATCTGTCATCTTTTTCCCTAAAAGAACGTATTATTTTACTTGGGCTGAATGAGGACCGTGCAGACGTGATTATTCCAGCCAGTGAGATCTTCCTGACGATTATGAAGCATGGACGCCTGAAACAAATTCTTGTTCCGCGGGTTGGTTTGGTTGACGGTGTTATTAGAACGCTGATCAATAGGAATTTAGTAAAATAGCAAATAAAAATGCGTTTTTTGCCTTGCAAAAGCCGGAAAAATCTTTACTTTTGTGATACCAAAGGCGAATATGAGCCCAGGTGGCGAAATTGGTAGACGCACCATCTTGAGGGGGTGGCGCTCGTATGGGCGTGGCAGTTCGAATCTGCTCCTGGGCACTGATGAAAAAGGTTAGATCGAAATGAGATCTGACCTTTTTCGTTTGTTGAAAAGTACCTTAAACCTTTCCCTGGATCAAGCAGAATTCTTGGGGAAATATCAAAAATTTCTTAGTTTAGAATTTTTAATACAGATCACCTTGCAAGACGCCGAACGTAAAGGGAAGAGATAACGCATTTGGGGTTCTGAATTGTTTTATAGACCGGATTGAAATTCACGGCAAAGGGCGATTGACGAGCCGTGTACTTTGGTTTCCAAGGAAAGCCGACAGGAAGAAATAGCAGCGAACGACAATATCAAAACCATGGGCATTAAGCATGCGTTTTGATATTGTCATCCTCTTTTGAGAAATCGGCTATCAAGGAGTTTCGCAGATTTCTTTTAAGCGCTTTAAAGCATCAGGCCAGGCCTGTTCGAAATAATCTATATATTCCTCGTTCGTGTCAACGTCAACTTTCACTGTCGTCTGGTTACCGAGGTCTATAAAGCTATAATTTTCGAATGCTCCCGCCCAGCTTTCGACAGCAGGACCTTCGGTCACTTCTTGGCCATTATCCAAGATGCCATAGTGTTGGATAGATAAATACTGATTCGGTATATTTTCTGCTATTCTTGCTACCATGCCTTCTTTTTCGCCTTTTTCATTCATGCCGACGAAGTAGATTTTTTCTCCTTTTTCCCAGCTGCCTTCAAAGTCTGAAGTTGGGTTGAAAGCCGCCGTCCATTGTTTATAAGTCTCTTTGGCAAGCATTGTTTTAAAAACATGCTCAGCCGGCGCATCTATTGTGAGCTGATAAGTCAATTTTTTCATCATTTATTGTCTTGGAAAATTAGGGTTTGCTTTTATTTCCTCAATTTGTCTGGTATGCCGCGCACAGTGGGCTGCTATAAACATAAGCCCCTGATACCCATCTACCACACCATTGGGATAATCGTTGATATGGTTGCGCAGATCTGTAACATCCGCTTTTTTAATATAGTCAATTACGGGTTGTCGCGCAGCAAGAAAATCGGTAAGGGCTGTTTTGGTGTCCTTGTAGATACCCGTCGGCTGTAATTCTTTTGGTGCTTGAAACTTGTGAGTTCTGTCGGTTATGCTAGTTTTCAAATGGTCGTCGGTCATTTTTACCTCGGACTTTCTTTCAGGCTGCGGCGCTTTTTCAAGTGCTGACTTGGCCATGTTAAATATCATACGTTCGGACAATACGATATGTTCTAAGCATTGACTGATCGACCACTTATCCGGTGCAGGTTTAAATTGTAACTGGGCCTCGCTAAGTCCAGCCACCTGTTTTTCCAGATTCGCTGTGGTTTGATTAAAATATTGCAGCAGGGAATCGGTGCCTTCCAGGATCTCCGCATGCGAAAGCCGTGTGGATTGCGGAGCAGGCTGATGCGGATCTGCAGGCAGACCTGCTGTTGTGGACGATAGTAGCACCGCGCCCAAACCAGCCATTGCTATCATTTTGATCATTGAATACATAACATTCTATTTTATCAGTTTATAATTTATTTGTCACTTTACTTTTACAATTATACGTCCTTTTTGTTTTTTTATTCTTTTCATAAGGCAAGAAATCTGGAGTATAAAGCGATCGACATGAAAGGATTAACCCGCATTTTTTTTATACTTGCAGCAATCGCCCTGCCCGGTGGCTTTGGTACCCTTGAAGAACTTTTTGAAATGATTACCTGGGGACAGTTAGGATTGCACCGTAAACCGGTAGGTATATTAAATACAAACGGATTCTATGATCATTTGATTGATTTCATAGCCCATATGGTCGATGAAGGCCTGCTCAAAAAAGAAAATAGAGACATGCTATTGGTGGGGAATACAATAGCGGAACTATTAGATCAGATGGAACATTATAGTGCGCCTCAGGTGACGAAATGGGTAAATAAGGAACAGATCTAGATATCATTTAGCTTACTTAGGGAGAGTGTCCTTCTATAAATAGCTTCTTATGGTATTGTGAGACTGTCTGCCCGGCGGGCTCGCCATCGTTATTACTATTTTTATCCCTTTTCTTATTTACGGAACTTTTAGACCAATAAGCTGAAGGCCATAGCTGCAATCGGAGCGGCAGGCTCATGGCTGTCTTATAGCTGTATGAGATCGTCCTGCATTTTTTTATGAGTTGCGTTTTGGTCAAGTTTTTCAACGAAATGGTCAATAAATATTTGCTTAATGTGCTTTATCTTTGAAATGGTATTCGGGTTGGCTTAACCTGTTAATGGGCAGATGGGAACTCTGCCCACCTGTTGCTGTAGCACCGTAGCCTCATAATTTTAATCGGCAGAGTAACTACGGTGCCAGCAACAAAAGAGGCCTGATCTACGGATCAGGCCTTCTTAATTTGAGTTTTAATAAGCAATTATAAATTGTTTGCCCGAGCAGTTATTTCGGCGATGTCCAGCACTTGGATTTCGGAATCCTTTTCTTTTATTTTCACACCGTCTTTAAGCATCGTCATACAGAAAGGACAGGCTGCAGCAAGTACTTGAGGCTGTGCATCTAAGACCTCCTCAATACGTTCGATATTAACGTCTTTTTTACCTGGTTCGGGTTCCTTAAACATTTGTCCTCCGCCGGCACCACAGCACAGACCATTGCTTCTACAGCGTTTTAACTCGACCAGCTGAGCATCCAGACTCTCCAGTATTTTTCTCGGGGCCTCATACACTTCGTTTGCTCTCCCTAGATAACACGGATCGTGGTAAGTTATTTTCTTCCCTTTGAACACGTTATTGTCAGCGGGCTTTAATTTACCTTCGTCAATCAGGCTTTGTATCAGTTGTGTGTGATGTATAACTTCGTAGTTTCCACCGAGCGCAGGATATTCGTTCTTTAAGGTATTGAAGCAGTGTGGGCAGGCAGTAACGATCTTCCTGATTTCGTAGCCATTCAGCACTTCAATATTCATCATGGCCTGCATCTGGAATAGAAACTCGTTTCCGCTTCTTTTCGCGGGGTCACCAGTGCAGCTTTCTTCTGTCCCGAGGATGGCATAGTTGATTCCCACATGCTGGAGGATACGGCAAATATCGCGCGTTATCCTTTGAGCGCGTTCGTCAAAACTACCTGCACACCCGACCCAGAATAGTATGTCGGGAGTTTCTCCCTTTGCTAACAGTTCTGCAACTGTCGGAATATTTAATTCATTTTCCATCATTACCTAGTGTTGTTGAGTCCAATTTGCGCGGTCCATTTGAGCATATTTCCATGGAGCGCCATTATTCTCAATGTTTCCAAACATATTATTAATACTCGCTGGAGCTTGAGATTCTTCCATTACAGCAAAGCGGCGAAGTTCTACGATGATATCCAAAGGATTAATATTGACCGGGCATTGCTCGACGCAGGCATTACAACTTGTACATGCCCATATCTCTTCCCGGCTGATATAGGAATCCAGAAGTGACTTGCCGTCATCTTGAAAGCTACCGTTTTTCTTGATATTATTACCGACTTCAGTTAATCTATCCCTGGTGTCCATCATTATTTTTCGGGGCGACAGCAGTTTTCCGGTGATGTTGGCTGGGCATGACGAAGTACAGCGCCCACATTCAGTACACGTATAGGCATCCAGTAAGCTCTTCCAGGATAGGTCCTGTACATCTTTGGCACCAAAACGCGCTACGGCATCTGTCGAAGGTGGAGAAAAGCTAGGATCGAGCATGGCTTTAACTTCATTGGTAACAGCATCCATATTGGATAGTTTTCCTTTCGGACCTAAATTTGAAAAGTAGGTATTGGGAAAAGCCAGGACGATGTGCAGGTGTTTTGAATAAGGCAGATAATTCAAGAATGCAAGCACCCCTAAGATATGAAACCACCAACAGCATCTTTCGATCAGGTAGAGGCTTTCGGTGGATGTAGGCAAGTGGGGGAGCAGGTACTGGCTTATGGGAAAGGAGCCTGCCGATTTAAAATGTTCAAACCCATAAAGCTGTAGTTTCTGGTCTGCTGCATTCATTAATAAAAATGCCGTCATCAGAAGGATTTCGGTGATAAGAATGATATTCGCGTCCGTTTTGGGCCAGTGGTTGAGCTCCTTGCTGCTCAGACGAGCTACTTTAACTATATTTCTCCGGATCAGGAAAATCACGCAGGACAGCAATACGCCAAGAGCAAGCCATTCGAAGGAAGCGATCAGAAAATTATAGAAACCTCCTAAAAAAGAGAAAACACGGTGTGTACCGAAAATTCCATCAATGATGATCTCCAGCATCTCTATGTTGATGATCACGAATCCCAGATAAACAAAGAGATGCAAAAGTGCTGGAATGATTCTTTTAAACATCTTTTTTTGCCCGAATGCAACGAGGATCATGGTCTTCCATCGTTCAGCCGGTCTATCCGAACGATCGCTATCCCGACCGAGTTTAATATTGCTATAGATCTGCCGCACATTTTTTATAAAAAGAAATAACGCAGCTACAAAACAAACGACAAATATAATTTGACCTATCATACGCACGGGTATTGGTTATAAACAAATATACTACAAAACAACCTAATTTTTATTATGCTAACATAATAAAAATATTCGACAAAAATGATATGAAAGAAGTTGGTGAAAATTTTAGGCTGCAATAGGGGCCCGGGTATGGGAAAGAACTTCCAGGAATTGACCGATTCCCGGAAGTTGGGGTATATAAATCTATTCTATTTCAGCAAAAGTGCGCTGTAGAATTCTTCCGATTGATTTTTCAATACGAGCTTTTCCTTCTGCAGTATTGAGGTCAATTCCGCAAAAGGTGCTACCAGTCGATTTAGCTTGTAAGGATAGGTAGTAGATGCTGCCAATGAGGAGGGCGAGTGTGGCGCGTATATCCTCTTCTGTGTTTTTGAACTTTGGTTCAACGTTTTTTAATAGTTCTTCTCCAAAGGCCTCGCGTTTGTCGGCAATACTTTTTAAGGCTTTGGTCTTTTCGCCCAGTCCCCAATGAATAATTTTCTGTCTAGTTTTATCCTTCAAGAAGGTGTTCAGTTGGCTTTGAAGCAATTCATTGATCAGATCTACATTGATTGTGTCGGGGTTTGAGATCATTTGATCAAGAATTCCTTTGTCGCCAATTAGCCAAAAGTCCTTTTGAGTTAAGTAAGCTTCAATCAGTTGATCCAGGCCTCCAAAGTAGTTCCATATGAGGGCCTTATTTAAACCACATTCCAGCGCGATATTTGGGCCATTCAAGGCATGGTATCCTTTTTTCTGGATTACTTTTCCTACGGCCGCAATCATGCGTGCTTTGGTGCGTTCCTTGTCCCGGATCGGCCCAGACGTTACCTTTCTTTCTTTCTTTGGGGCATCCTCAGTTACTTTCTTTTTCATCGGAATAATTTGTTTATCCATTACCAGTTTGTTAGCAATGACAGCTTTACTGCCCTAAGCAGCCTATCCGTCTTAGTTTATGCTAATGCGGGGCCATGGCAGTTACACGTACATCATTTTTAGCAATGAAGTTTCTATGGGTCATCAAGTTCGTTTATTAGTAAACAAAATTGGGCCCATGATGTTTTCATTAAGGTAGAATGTATATTTCTACGGCAATATCCAAATTTTAGCTGGTAAAAGCAAGAAATCGTGCAACAGATTTTTTAATTACCACAAACGGCTTTATTTTAATGTTAGGATAACGGCAGGAAAGGGGAGAACAGTTTATTCGTGGTATCTCATATAGACGCGTTACATCAAAAGACATAAAAAAAGGATTATTCATCTGAATAATCCTTTTTTTATGTCTCTAATCAGCCATTATTTTTTTGCAGGAGCTGCGGGAGCTGCAGTTGCTGATATACCGAGTTTTGATTTCACGGCGGCAGTTAGATCTTCACCACCTTGGAAATAAGGAATGTTTGTGCTAGAGATATCAAATACGTAAGCCATGCCTTTTTCTTTGGATACGGCAGTTACTGCATCAGCAACTTTTCTATGCACAGGAGCGATCAATTCTTCCTCCTTTTTGTTCAGTTCCTCCTGAGCGGTCTGCTGTGCCGTTTGGATGCGTGTCTGAATGTCCTGTAACTCTTGACCTATTTTATTGATTTCAGGATCCACAGTTTCTTTATTGGCTTCGCTTCTATTACGCAATTTTTCGTTAGCGTCTTTCTGTTTCGTTTGATAAATAGTAACCATATCCTGAATTTCTTTGGTTTTACCATCGCTCAAGGTTTTCAATTGAGCTTCTGCTGCTTTGAATTCAGGAGTAGATTGGATGATTTCAGCGAAATTGATATGACCAATTTTTTGTTGAGCATTTGCAAATTGAGTTGAGAAAAATACCGCCACTATAGCAACCGCACCTTTTAATAAGTTTTTCATGCTTTTCATTTTAATGTAATAAGCCATCTCCATGGCAATCTTTTAGTGTTCTAATTAATTACTATTTTTTTATTAATACTTGTGTCCACAATGATAATAAACTCCTGCTTAGTTTGCAAGACTAGGATTGGGTTTATAGCCTAATTTTGTAATGACTTCATTACTTTTGTTCAATTTGGGATTTGCATATAGAAAAGTAGTTTCATTTCCCTTATCCATGATGAAATCATAGCCTTGTGCAGCGGCCACTTCCTGGATTGCTTTAGATACACGATCTTGAATCGGTTTAACGAGCTGTACACGTCTCTTAAAGAGCTCGCCTTCAAATCCAAACTTCTGTTTTTGGTAGTCTTTTACCTCTTTTTCCCGTGTGACAATTTCATCTTCACGGCGGCGGCGCATATCTTCGTTTAATAAAGCTTGATCCTTCTGATACGCCTGATATAACTTTTCTATTTCAGCATATTTTTGGTCGACTTCTTCCTGCCATTGTTTCGAAAGGTCATCCAGCTGTTTTTGTGCGGTTGTATACTCAGGGATATGTTTCAAGATATATTCTGAATCAACATAAGCAAGCTGCTGAGCAAATGTTGCTGTAGCACTGACGACCACAAAAGCTATAACTAACAATATTTTTTTCATATTTCCTGTAAGTTTTATAGACTACAATTTTTTATTTAACATTAATTTACCTTATGACAATAGCGAACCTCAAAAGTTTAATCCGAGAAAAATTGTTATATGTAAATTTATCGCTCAAAAATAAGAAAAAAGAAACAATCTGATAGATATTTCTCCGGTTTAACACTATTTAACTTGTCGGTGCCAGTTTGCTGTTTTTTTGCCAAGATCGTGTGTGCAAACCGCAGTTTCTTTTTTGGTACCTTAAAAATATACTAAATGAAAATAGCTCTTCGCGATTCGCGAAGAGCTATCCTTAACCTATTATGTCTGCTGATGACTGGTAATTATCTTAGAAACCACCCATATTCTGCATGATGCTAAATGTAAAGTTTTGTTTCCAGGTACTGCTCGGAACTCCCGGAATAGGATCAAAAGCGTGTCCATAATCAATACCTAGCATACCGAAGATAGGCAAGAAGATTCGGGCACCCACACCAGCTGAACGGCGTACTTTAAATGGATTGAATTCGGCAAATTTGTTCCATGTGTTACCGGCTTCAGCAAATGCCAGTACATATACGGTTGCCTGATCATTTAACATGACTGGATGGCGCAGCTCCATCTGATATTTCGTATAAATTGGGCTACCGGAGTTTCTTGCGATATTGACATTTTGGGTACCTTCTGGAATAATTATACCATTGGCATATCCCCGCAACGCAATGATTTCCGAACCTTGCAGGTAATCAAACCCTTGCATGCCGTCGCCCCCTACTTTGAAGCGTTCAAATGTGGATATCTCTGTTTTGCTGGAATACTTGCCTAAGAATCCAAATTGAGCCTGGGCTTTAAATACGAGTTTACCGGCAATTTTGGCATACCATTGTGAGTCAAATTTCCATTTGTGATATTCCGTCCAACGGTAACGTTCTTGCGGTGAACCGTTTTTGTAATCAACATTGTTGAATAAGGAATATGGTGGCGTTAGCTGTACGGAGAATTTGATGTTAGATCCTGAAGTAGGATAAATCGGCGCATCGATCGAGTTACGGCTGAATTCCTGTGTCAGGTTGATGTTGTACGCTGTACCGTTATCGAACAAGAAATAGTTTCCATAATTCTGCAGCTTATAGCGCTGGAACGACAGCGATGTATTGGCTTGAAACCAGTTATCAGGCCACTGCAATCGTTTACCTAGGGTGGCCGTAATACCAGTCATCCAGATACGGTTTAGCTCGGAATCTTTTACGATCTGTTCTCCTGTATAATAGTTGAATCCACCATAGGACGAACTCGAAGTATAAGCGCTTAGACCAAAATAAATAGGCTTTTTCCCGCCTAACCATGGCTCTGAAAAGGAAAAGCTGTAAGATTGATATCGTTTACCCGAGGTCTGGCCACGGACACTTAATTTCTGGCCATCGCCCCGAGGCAACGGTTTCCAAGAGCTCTTGTCAAAGAAATTGCTCGTCGAAAAGTTGTTAAACGTCAAACCTAGAGTGCCGATGATTTGTCCGGCGCCATATCCTCCTGAAAGTTCGACCTGGTCAGAAGGTTTTTCCGTTACATTATATACAATGTCTACTGTTCCTTCGGCGTAATTTAGATTCGTTGGTACTGGATTTGTTTTTTGTTCATCAAAATTTCCCAATTGGGCAATTTCACGAACACTTCGCATAATTTGCTCTTTTGAAAATTTTTGTCCGGGTTTCGTGTAAATGGAACGTAATACAACGCGGTCATTGGTGACGTCGTTACCCTTGACAATCACATTATTGATTGTATATTGTGCACCCTCGTATACGCGTAAATTGAGGTCGATGGTATCGTTATATACGCGTGTCTGCTCTGGATCTACCGAAAACGTCAGATAACCATCGTTCATGTATATGGATGATATGTCATCACTGTTTTTTGTGGGACCCATTAATTTGGCAGTCAGTTTCTCCTCAGAGAAAACATCACCACGTTTGATGCCTAATATCTTGTTCAGTAAGGTGTCGGAATATTTGGCATTTCCTGTCCATACAATGTTACCTACATAGTATTTAGGGCCTTCGTAGATGTCGAAATTAACCAATACATTCTTTTCTCCATCGCGGATGACCGTATCTTTTATGATTTCGGCATCACGATAACCTTTGGCCGCCATTTTTTTGATCAGGTTTTCTTTACCTTCTTTATATTTTTCTTCTTTGAACTTACCTGGACCAAAAATGCGGTACCACATTTTTTGTTTAATTGGCTTGGCCATTTTACGCAATTCCTTTTGTGAGAAATGCTCGTTGCCGGTAAATGTTATTTTTTTGACCCTTACTTTGTGTTTTTTGTCTACATCAGCAATCAGGATTTCGTTGTTGGCTTGAGCCGAGTCTTTAACTGTCCGTAGTTTAATCTCAGGATACAAATAAGCCTTTTCTTTTAGAAAACGTTGTATCGTAGCTCGGGTTGTATTCATCAAATTTTCGTTGACAATCTTACCTGTATTGCTATTTAAACGTTTGCGGACCTCTTCGGTCTGGCTTTTGCTAAGTCCGTTGATGTCGATGCGGGTCAAACGGGGACGTTCAACTACGCGTATTGTCAAAAAGATGTTTTCACCTTCTATTTTGTCAGCCCATAATTCCACATTATCAAACAGTCCCTGGGCCATCATATCTTTGACAACTTTTGCAGTTGCTTCGCTTGGCACTTCCAAATATTGACCTACAGACAATTTGGATATGGTAATCAATACATTTTTATCCAAAAATTGTGTTCCAGTCACATCAACGGCACTAATTACGTAGTTTTTTGGGTTGAGATAACTGATTTTTTCGGGGTCATTTAGGTTGAACGCACCATTTTCCTGTCCGTAGACAAGTTGCATTGATGAGAGACCAAAAAATAGTATTACGGGTAGTATACGCTTCATTTATCAATAATTATTGGCGCTAAAGTACACCAATGAGTTGTTAATTTTTGTTAATTAAGAAAATTTAACCAGCTTGTTTTTATCAAATCAGTTGACAAATTTAATAAAATCATTTATAACTGTTCGCTAGTTTTTCCAAACCTTCTTTCGCGCTGTTGGTATTCGACAATAGATTGGAACAGATCTTCCTTTGTAAACTCCGGCCACATTTTGTCCAGGAAGCATAACTCGGAATAAGCAATTTGCCAAAGCAGAAAATTACTTATCCGCAGTTCGCCACTAGTGCGGATCAATAAATCGGGATCGGGAATGTTCCGTGTATACAAATTGGCTGAAAACATATCATCGTTTATATCTTCAGGGTTTATTTCTCCAGCTTTAACTTTCGCTGCCAAGGTCCGTGCAGCATCGACCATCTCTTGGCGTGAACTATAGCTCAAGGCAAGGGTTAGCGTACATGTTGTATTGTCTTTTGTCGCTTCTATTGTTTCCTGTAATTTTTTTTGCGCATTTGTGGGCAGCTTGCTGATATCGCCGATTGCATTTAGTCTGACGCCATTTTCCTGAAACGTTTTTATTTCCTTTTTCAGGGAAGAAACCAAGAGTTCCATGAGGGCTACGACTTCAAGTTTTGGCCGGTTCCAGTTTTCAGCGGAGAAAGCGTAGAGTGTTAGATATTTGATATTGGCCTGAACACATCCCTCCAGTGCTTCTCTGACGGCTTTCACTCCGTTCTGATGACCGAATACACGGAGTTTGCCCTTTTGTTTTGCCCAACGACCATTACCATCCATAATGATGGCGATATGTTGAGGTAATTTGATGTTATCAATTTGATCTAAAAAGCTCATTGTTGCTATTTTCAATAATTACCACCTCACCCAATTAGAGCTCAGTGTATGTTGACCAGATATCGGTCTTTGTATTTAAAGCCAAACGACATTGTGTACTTGGTACGGTATCGTTTGATCATTACTCCCGGAGCTTGCCGATAGATGTTTTATCCAATTTCAGTTATTTCTTCAAATATCGATTTTTAATCGGAAAATCAGAAGCGGAATATGTATAAAGATTAGTAATTCCTGACGTCGATCCCCCATAGCAGTTTCTCCCTCAGTGTACTGAAAAAGCTCTCGTTGGGGAGGCGGATCAGGTTGATGGTAAACGGTGCCTGTTGGATGGTCAATGTTACAGACGTGTCAATAGATTCGTTTTTGGAATCGCAGCTAAGTATATACTGGTTGCTTCGGCTTTCTATTTCCAGTTCGAGCGTAAACTGATTGGATATAACGATCGGCCTGACGTTCAGGTTATGTGGAGAGATCGGTGTGATTACAAAGTTTCCACTTTCGGGCATGATAATGGGACCGCCACAACTTAGCGAGTAGGCTGTGGATCCCGTAGGTGTGGCGATAATCAGGCCGTCTGCCCAGTAGGAGTTGAGTAGTTCTCCGTTAATTCTCGCGTTGACAGTGATCATTGCCGAACTGTCGTACCGGAACACAGTGATGTCATTAAGTGCATAGTGGTTGCCCTGGAATAGATTGACCTGTTTAGATTCCACAGATAGAAGCACCCTTTTTTGGATATCATAATGATGATTGATGATATCAGCTATGGCGTGTTCAAAATCATTTTTATTGATCGATGCCAGGAAACCCAATCGGCCAAAATTTATTCCAGCAATTGGGATCCCCGAATCTTTGATTAGGGAAACGGCAGAAAGCATGGTGCCGTCACCGCCGAGGCTAAGCATAATATCGATATTGTCTTTAATTTCCTCGTACCTACAATAGGTGGGAAACTCAAAGCCACATTCAAACTGCGTAGTCAAGAACTTATAAAAAGGTTCGTACACCCATATGTCAACGTTTTGGGTAACGAGATATCCAAATAAGTGCTTCACATGTGCTATAACGGAGGGCTGAAACTCGCGTCCATATATCGCAATTCTCATATTTTCTGAATTTATTTGGGCAAAGATGAGAAAAAAACTAATCTTAACTAATTAAATGTTGATGTAATTCATAAGCTGCTGGTAACGTTCTGCTGTGTCATCAAATGCAGCGATGGTATTATGTGTCTCCAAAATTATATAGTTGTGCCGCAAGAAAGAATTTAGTAAGGCGTTGATATTGGATTTGTCTACTTTCAGGGTCACTTCGATGGAGTCATTTTCCAGATTTATTTTTGTAGCACAATTTAAAATTCTGCAGTTATCGCTCTCGACCAAATGTGCGATCTGGGATAGGGAGAAATCATGTAAGCCGATAGCCAGTACGATAATTGCGCCAGACTCATTTTGCGACTGGATCAGCGAGATTGCCTTTAAAATGTCCAATTGGGTACAAACGCCAATATATTTGTTGTCTTGGTCTAAAATAGGTACTAAGGAACTATTGTACACGGTACTCATCACCAGTGCATCGTAAGGGTGCTGATTAAATTTGAGCTGAATAGGGGCTGTGTTGATTTTAATAGACGCAAGAGGTGCTTGTTCGTTGTCTGCATCCAGGAGAGCAGATTCATTGATTAACCCAATATATTCGTTTCCGTTTAAAACGACCAACTCTTTGCAAAGCATGTCCTGTAGCTTTTCTAATGCCTGATGTACGGAATCAGCCTGTTGGATACTGAAATCTGCGTTTGAAAGAAATTGACCTATTAACATATCCAAACTTAATAAAAAAAACAATGTGAAGCGAAATTTTTGTCGATCAGTTTAGCGATGCATAGACAGAGGCAGCCGTCTGCAGGGAGAACGGCAGCTTGTAATCACATTATTGCAATTAACTGCGATTTTAATATTTAAAATTGTACTTTTATTGCTATTCTGTTAGTATTTTTGTCAGCTATTTGATGTAAGCTTGCAAGTAGGCTTATGAAAGACAAAATGTATTTTAGTCAGAGATTAGATTCATGATTACAACTAAGAACAAAAAATTTATTGATATACGCGAAGTAATCCATAAGAAAAATCCGAAGCTGGCGAAATGGATTCCGTCTTTCTTGCTCAACTATCTGAAGAAAACAATTCATGAGGATGAGATAAACGATATTATGACTCGTTTTGCTGATCTGCAGGGACTTGATTTTGTAGACGCACTTATTGAGGATCTGGATGTGAAAGTAAATCTTTACGGAGCTGAAAACATACCTGTTACCGACCCTGTCATTTTCGCCTCCAATCATCCTTTGGGAGGCTTGGATGGTATTGCTTTCATGCATGCAATCGGCAAGTATAGACGCGATGTGAAATTTTTGGTCAACGACATCTTGTTAAATATTGGTAATTTAAGACCGCTGTTTGTAGGGGTGAACAAATTGGGAACACAGGGGAAGCAGGCCATTTCGGCCATTGAAGAAGCATACGGTGCAGATGACGCCCTCCTGGTATTTCCTGCGGGTCTGGTTTCAAGGAAGCAGAAAGGGGGGCATATTGAGGACCTGGAATGGAAAAAAAGCTTCATCAGTAAAGCAAAAAAGTATAAAAAAGATATCGTTCCGGTGCTTATAGACGGCAAAAACTCTAAGTTTTTTTATAATTTTGCAAGGCTCAGACAAAAATTAGGTCTTAAGGTAAACATTGAAATGTTATATTTACCTGATGAAATGTTTGCCCAACGTGGGCATACCGTCAATATTATAATAGGAAAAAGAATCCCTTATACAGCGTTTGATCAATCAAAAAACGAAAAGACTTGGGCTGAAGAAGTGAAAAGAAGGGTTTATGGACTAGCTCAAGAAAAATAGAATTTATGCAAGAAATTATACCTCCAGTTGATAGAGAATTATTGAAAACGGAACTGAATAAGGAAGTTTTCTTACGATATACCAACAATGGAAATAACGAGATATATTTGATCAACTATCATAATTCGCCCAATGTCATGCGTGAAATTGGACGATTACGGGAATTGACTTTCCGCGGAGCAGGGGGAGGTACGGGGTTATCCATCGATATTGATGAAAATGATACCTGTGAAGATTGCTATGATCAGCTGATTGCCTGGAATCCGGAAGACGAGGAGGTGGTCGCAGGCTATCGGGTCATTAAATGTGCTGAAGCTGGCGCAGTAAATGGTGTGCCCAATTTATCCACAGCCCACTATTTCCAGTTTTCCGACCAGTTTACAAAAGATTATCTACCGTATACGATTGAGCTCGGCCGCTCTTTTGTACAACCAAGATACCAGCCTGCAATTGATAATAGGAAGGGTATTTTCTCTCTGGATAATTTATGGGATGGGTTAGGAGCGCTTGTGATGCTCAACCCGGAGATCAAATATCTTTTTGGAAAAGTAACCATGTATCCGCATTATAATAAAGATGCAAAGGATATGTTGCTTTATTTCATGGATTACTATTTTCCCGATCACGATAAGCTGGTCGTCCCGTTGCCGGAGTTGGAAATTAAGAATGATTACGATCGCTTTATCGGCACTTTTGATGGGTTAGACTATAAGGAGGGGTATAAAGTACTCAATAGCCACGTGAGGGCGCTGGGAGAGAATATTCCACCATTGATAAATACGTATATGAATTTGTCGCCAACGATGAAATCGTTTGGCACTGCCCGAAATGATGAGTTTGGTACGGTTGAGGAAAAAGGGATTCTGATCGTTATTGATGATGTTTACCCTGTGAAGAAGGAAAGGCATATGAATACTTTTGAACGGGACCGTGAATATGGGCACCGGAAGCCGAAACGCGGTTAAGAAGATAAAATAAAAAAGGGATTCAGCTAAGGCTGAATCCCTTTTTTATTTTATTAAGGCATATAGCGCGAATGCCAGGATTGCACCAATTAGTGGTCCCAGTACGGGGATCCAGGCGTAAGACCAATCCGAGCTCCCTTTTCCCTTGATGGGCCACACCGTATGGAATAAACGGGGGCCAAGATCGCGGGCAGGGTTAATTGCATATCCGGTTGTTCCGCCGAGGGACAGGCCTATTGCCCATACGAGGAAGGCCACTGGAATTGCTCCGAGAGATCCCATGCCAATGGGTTCATTTTTCCCATTGATGCTGACATCCTGTCCCGTGATAAAAAAGATGACAAAAATCAGGACAAATGTCCCGATGATTTCGCTGGCCAGATTAGTAGATACATTTCGGATATTTGGGATTGTGGCAAAAACACCTAGTTTTGTTGTTGGATCGGAAGTCGCATCAAAATGATCTTTGTGCATGATATAGGTCAATAAGGCTCCACAGAATCCGCCGCTGATCTGTGCGAGGATATATCCGGGTACTTCCGTCCAGGAAACTCCGTGGTTGAGCGCTACTGCAACAGTGACTGCCGGGTTCAGGTGGGCTCCTGTGTAAGGACCTGCGAATACGACACCTATATATACCGCCAGTGCCCAGCCGGTCGTGATCACGATCCACCCGCCGTTTTCACCTTTTGTTCCCTTTAAAATTACGTTTGCGACCACACCATTGCCCAGAAGCAAAAGGAGGGCGGTGCCAATAAATTCTGCTAAATAATGGTTCATAAGTATTGGTTAGTTTTCTGTCCAGAATTGTAATGCTTTTATGCCTTTAGTCCACTGTTTGATAATCTGTCTGGTCTGCTCTTCCTGTTCTTTTTCAGGTTCGAAAACACGGTCCTGGGCCCAGAATTTCGAGATCTCTTCTTCATTTTTCCAGAAACCGACGGCCAGGCCGGCAAGATAAGCTGCGCCCAGTGCGGTGGTTTCGGTGATTTTGGGTCTTACGACCTGGCTATTTAGCACGTTGGCCTGGATCTGCATCAGCAAGTTATTGGCCGTGGCTCCCCCATCTACGCGTAGTTCCTTAATCGGTATGCCGCTGTCGGCTTCCATGGCTTTTAAGACATCTCTGGTCTGCAGAGAGATTGCTTCCAAGGATGCTCTGGCGATATGTCCGTTTGTTGTCGCACGTGTTAGACCAAACAAGGTACCCTGTGCCCGGGCATTCCAGTATGGGGCGCCAAGACCTGCAAATGTTGGGATAAAGGTAACTCCGCCGTTGTCTTTTTCCGAAAGTGCCAATTGTTCCACATCGGCAGACCTGTTAATCACATTGAGGTTGTCACGCAGCCACTGTACCAATGCGCCACCAATAAATATACTGCCTTCCAGTGCATACTCCGTTTTTCCATTGATCTTCCAGGCTACTGTTGTCAATAAATTGTTTTTGGACATGATGGGTTTATCTCCGATATTCATTAACATGAAGCAACCGGTGCCGTAGGTGTTTTTAACCATTCCCTTTTCTATGCACTGTTGACCAAATAGCGCTGCCTGCTGGTCGCCCGCAATTCCCGCAATTTTGACCTTATGGGCGAAGATTGTTGTTCGCGATTCCCCATAGATTTCACTGCTTTCTTTTACCTGAGGGAGCATTGTTGCAGGGATCTCAAATAAGTCAAGCAGTTCAGCATCCCAATCCATGGTATGTATATTGAACAAGAGGGAGCGGGAAGCATTGGTAACATCTGTGATATGCACATCGCCGCGTGTAAGATTCCACACAAGCCAGGTGTCGATGGTGCCACAAATCAATTCGCCGTTAGTCGCCTTTTCTCTTGCCCCTTCCACATTGTCGAGGATCCATTTGATTTTAGTTGCTGAAAAATACGGATCAAGGATTAGCCCTGTTTTTTCCTGAATCATTTTGTGTCTGCCCGACTGACGAAGTTCGTCACAATAATCGGCCGTGCGTTTATCCTGCCATACGATGGCGTTATAGACTGGTTTGCCGCTTTCTTTTTCCCAGACAACAATAGTTTCACGTTGATTGGTGATACCGATTGCCGCAATATTTTTTCCATTGAGTCCAGCTTTTGTTGTGGCTTCGGCGGTTACCCCTGCCTGCGTTGACCAGATCTCGTGGGGGTCGTGTTCCACCCATCCCGGTTTTGGGAAGATCTGGGTAAATTCTTTTTGGGCAATGGAGATTATATTTCTATCCCTGTCAAATATAATGGCTCTGGAGCTTGTTGTGCCTTGGTCCATGGCCAAAATGTACTGTTGTTCCATAATTGATTATTGCTGGTTATTTTGAACTAGTTTAAGATATAATTTTTTGCAACGTTTTGGAAACTTTCTATTTGTTTTTTTTGCCAGTTTTCATCCTTTCCGAGTTCCTCTGCAAGTATTCTGGCAACCTCCGGAGCAGCATCAATAGCTGCCCTGGCGTCAAGGAATAAGAGGCGGACTCTTCGAGATAATACATCTTCCACTGTTCTGGCCAATTCATTTCGCACAGCCCACACGACTTCCACTTTTTTAAATTCGAGCGGTTCCACTAGTTTTTCGTTCCAGATTGCATTTTCTTCTGCGAGGGCGTTTATAGCTTCCTGGTCCGACCCGTATATGTACATATGATTGCTCCGGTCGGCAGTCGGGACGGCGCTATAGATTTTTGTGGTAGCTGATGTACTTTCTTTTTTCGGCAAGCAGCCGATTTTGATCGCCTTGTCTACGGTATCCTGGCCCATGCGCCGGAATGTGGTCCATTTTCCACCGGTTAATGTCAGCAGTTTAGAGTCGCTGACGATAATTTTATGGCTCCGCGAAATTTCTTTGGTTTTGTTCGAATTGTCTGTCGGCGCTGCCAGTGGCCTAAGACCAGCGAACACAGCGAGTGCATCCTGTCGCGTTGGCTGTTTGGTGAGGTATCGCCCAGCAGTTTTGAGGATGAAGTCTATTTCTTGCTCCAAGGCTACCGGTTCAAGGCTATGCTCATCAATCGGTGTATCTGTTGTGCCGACGATGACGCGGTTGTGCCATGGAACTAGAAAGAGCACTCTGCCGTCATCGGTCTTTGGGATCATGATCGCATCGTCGCCCGGAAGAAAGGATTTGTCAAAAACAAGATGAACCCCCTGGCTGGGTCTGACGAGTTGCTTGGCTTCCGGTTTATCCATTTTTAGAATGTCGTCGACGAAGATTCCGGTAGCGTTAATCACTGCTTTCCCTTTGATGGTAAAGTTCTCGCCAGTTTCCGTATTTTGTGCAACAATACCGTCCACCAGCCCCAAGTCTGATTTTGTCAGATCCGTCACTTTCATATAATTAAGTACAACGCCACCCATCTGAATGCAGGTTTGAGCTATATTTACTGCCAGACGGGCATCGTCGAATTGGCCATCCTGATAGACGACCCCGCCATATAGGCCTTTTGTTCTTACGGTGCTGATTCTCCGTCCGGTTTCCTCTTTGCTGATATGTGTAGATTTTCCGAGGCTCAATTTACCGGCCAGAAAATCATAAATTTTCATCCCGATGGTGTAAAAAGGACCGTCCAACCAGCTGTAGTTGGGAATGATAAAGGATTGATTTTTGACCAAATGTGGTGCGTTCTGTTGCAGCAACCCTCTTTCATGGAGCGCTTCTCTAACGAGGGCGATGTCACCTTGTGCCAGATAGCGTACACCTCCGTGAACAAGTTTGGTCGCTTTACTTGAGGTGCCTTTTGCGAAATCAACTTGTTCCAATAATAGCGTTCTGAAGCCACGGCTCAGCGCGTCTAGGGCGACGCCTAAGCCACTTGCCCCGCCTCCGATGACAATAACATCCCATTCACTCGAGCCTTTTATCTTTTCTAGTAATCTCGACCTGTTGAATTCTTCATGTTTCATTTTATTTCGTTTTTGGTCTTTTGAAAACCTCTTTTTTCCTATAGTTGTATTCGCTAATAACTAAGTTATAGTTTATTTATGAGAAAATAAAGGATTTTGATTAAAATTGTCTGCATAGCGAATGTTTGTTTTTGTTATTTTTTGTTTTGATATTATGATTGTATTTGTGTGATTTTTCTTCATTATCGTGCGTTTCTTTATTTAAGGAAGTACTAATTTGATCGATTTTACCTGTATGATCACATTTTTAATGATGAATTATCCATAATGTTAACCAACATGAGGGGCATATGTTTGGGATTGGGACAACGATTTTGTATTTTTAATAATTATATAACGTGTCGAACGATGAAAAGAATTAAATTACTATTCCTTGGTCTGTCATTCATTATAGGAGGACGATTGCTGCATACAGATAAGGCAGTGGCCCAGGAGCATGCAAAAGTTCAGGAGGACTTTGCGAAACCATATAGCCCCCAGGCAGATGCACAAAAAGACATCAATGAGTTGTTGCAACGTGCAAAAAAAGAGCATAAGAATATCATTATCCAAGCGGGGGGGAATTGGTGTGTCTGGTGCTTGAGATTCAATGACTACATTCACAAAACGGCGAAGGTGGATGACTTGCTTCGGCGCCGTTTTCTGTATTATCATCTCAACTATTCAAAGGAGAATAAAAATGAAGCTGTTTTTCAAAAATATGCACCTGAAGGTAATCAATTAGGTTATCCCTTCTTTATTGTGCTAGATAAAAACGGGAAGACGTTACATGTGCAGGAAAGCGGTAGTTTGGAAAAAGGAAAGAGTTATGACGAGGATAAAGTGCTAAAATTTTTTAATTCCTGGGTAGCGAAATAATAAAAAAAACACTTGTCATCAACAAGTGTTTTTTTTATTATTTCGCTAAAGCTTAAGTTATTGGTATCCCAGTAATTTCATGACCTGTTTGGAGTTCTGCTCTTCGCCAAAAACTTCATAATTGAATGTTTCATCCCGGTTGCGACGGACCAATACATGTTTTGGAGAGGGGAGTAGACAATGATGTATACCGCCATATCCGCTCAGTACATCCTGGTAAGCACCGGTATGGAAGAAGCCCAGATATTGTACTTTACGGGTTTTTGGCATAAATACCGAGTTCATATGGGCTTCCTGATTGTAGTAATCCTGTCCATCGCAGGTAATTCCGCCTAGATTGACACGTTCGTATTCGGAGTCCCAATTATTGATAGGCAATAAGATATACTTTTGGTTTAGGGCCCATACATCAGGGAGGTTGGTGATGAAAGATCCATCAATCATAAACCAGCGCTCGCGGTCGTTCTGTTGTTTACGTCCCAAAACTTTGTAAAGAATACCCGATGCTTCGGCTACGGTGTACTTGCCAAATTCGGTAATAATATCGGGTTCCATGACATCATGGTGTGCGCAGATCTGCTTGATGCGGTTAACGATCTCGTTGACCATATACTCGTAGTCGAAATCATGTACCAACGAATCCTTGAAAGGCATACCGCCACCGATATCAAGTGTATCGAGGTCTGGGTTTACTTTTTTGAACTTGCAGTATAGAGTTACATATTTTTCCAGTTCATTCCAGTAATACGGAGTATCAGAAATACCTGAATTGATAAAGAAATGTAGGAGTTTCACTTTGAAATTAGGATTGTCAACGATTTTATTATTATAAAAATCAATGACGTCCTCCTGCCGTATTCCCAGTCTTGAGGTATAGAATTGTGAATCTGGCTGTTCTTCAGAAGCAACACGGATTCCTAACGCACAGGGTTCATCGAGTTCGATCTCATCATCATAAAGATTAAACTCTTCTTTGTTGTCCAGTACCGGTATAATGTTTTTATACCCATCATGGATCATATCAATAATGTACTGCTTATATTGATAAGTTTTGAATCCATTACAGATTACCGTAATATCTTTTGTTACAGTACCCTGTCTTTCCAATGAATCAATCATAGGCATGTCAAATGCAGATGAAGTTTCGAGATGGATATCATTTTTCAGCGCTTCTTCTACGATATGCTTGAAATGAGACGATTTGGTACAATAACAATACTTATAGGTTCCGCGATAATCGTGTTTCAGGATTGCGGTCTGAAAAAGGATTTTAGCTTGCTGAATTTTTTTGCTGACGATAGGCAAATAAGTAAAACGTAATGGCGTGCCGTACGTTTCTATCATTTCCATTAAATTCAAATCATGGAAATACAATTCGTCGTCGATGATTTCGAATCCGTCCTGCGGAAAACCAACACTTAAGTCAAGAAATTCCTGATAGCTCTGCATTTTTTATTATTTTTGCAAAGATATACTTTAATGGTGAATACCTAAATAAGGAATGTTATTTATTTCCAATTCACTATCAGGAAGTTGTAAAATTTACAAAATCGTTAAATGGCAAATTCTATTCAAAAGCGACTTGTTGAAGTCACTGTACAGGCAGTTAAAGAGCTTTATCATGCAGATATTTTAGAAAATCAATTGGCTTTGCAAGCTACCCGCAAGGAGTTTGAAGGGCAGATTACAATCGTAACTTTTCCAGTAACACGCTTTTCGAAATTGTCGCCCGAGCAGACTGGCAAGGAGATCGGTGCTTTTCTGCAGCAACATATTGCCGAAATATCGGATTTCAATGTAATCAAGGGCTTTTTGAATATTGTACTTTCGGATGCTTATTGGATTTCTCTCCTCAATGAAAAGATTGCCGCTCGGGATTTTGGTACATTTCCGTCGAATGGCAAAAAGTTGATGGTGGAATATTCTTCACCCAATACAAACAAACCTTTACATTTGGGACATATCCGTAATAACTTATTAGGCTATTCTGTTGCTGAAATTCTCAAAGCTTATGGTTATGAGGTTGTTAAAGCGAATTTAGTGAACGACAGGGGGATACATATCTGTAAATCCATGCTCGCTTGGCAGAAATTTGGTGCTGGCGAGACTCCTGAATCTACCGGATTGAAAGGAGACCATCTGGTCGGCAAATATTATGTAATATTTGATAAGGAATATAAAAAGGAAATTGACAGCTTGAAGGCTACTGGCCAATCTGAGGAAGAAGCTAAGAAAAATGCACCTCTCATGAAAGAAGCCCAGGCTATGCTACAAAAATGGGAAGCTGGTGATGAGGAAGTTATTACGCTCTGGCGGACGATGAACGGCTGGGTATATGCTGGATTTGAAAGGACTTATAAACAACTGGGGGTCGATTTCGATAAGTACTATTACGAATCGGATACTTATCTTCTGGGGAAAGACATCATTCAGGAGGGATTGGATAAAGGTGTGTTCTTCAAAAAAGACGATCATTCTGTCTGGATCGATCTGACAGATGAAGGACTGGATCAGAAATTGGTGCTCCGCGGAGACGGCACCTCGGTCTATATCACCCAGGATTTGGGTACAGCACAGCTTAAATACGATGAATTTAAGATGGATGAATCCATTTATGTGGTAGGCAATGAGCAAGACTACCATTTCAAGGTGTTATTTCTGATTCTAAAAAAACTAGGCAAGACCTGGGCAGATGGTTTATTTCATCTCTCTTATGGTATGGTGGATCTGCCTTCAGGCAAAATGAAATCGCGGGAAGGGACCGTTGTGGATGCCGATGATCTAATGGCTGAGATGGTCAGAACTGCGCAGGAACGCACCGAAGAGCTGGGCAAGACCGAGGGATTGCCTGAAGATGCGAAGGCAGAATTATACAACACAATCGGTATGGGGGCCTTAAAGTATTTTCTATTGAAAGTGGATCCCAAAAAGCGGCTATTGTTTGATCCCAATGAGTCGGTGGATTTTCAGGGGCATACCGGACCCTTTATTCAGTACACGCATGCGCGTATCAAGTCTGTCCTGAGCAAAGCCGAATTTGAATCCGGTCATTCCCTGGGGGCAGTGTCATCCATTTCTTCCTACGAAAGGGATCTTATTCAGCAACTGGGCGCATTTCCCGAGGTCATTGAGGCGTCAGCGCAAGAGTTTAGCCCAGCACAGCTGGCAAACTATATCTATGAAGTTGCCAAGTTATATAATAAATTCTATCATGAGGAGAGCATTTTAAAAGCCGAAGACAACGAAGTCAAGAATTTTAGATTGCATTTGTCATCTGCAGCAGCGAAGGTTATTGCCAGAGGTATGGCTTTATTGGGGATTGATGTACCCGAAAGAATGTAAGCGATGAGAAAGATCCGTGTAGGTTTGATCGGTTTCGGTATCTCCGGACAGGTATTTCATGCGCCTGTCATGCGTGCTGTTGCAACGCTTGAACTCGTTAAAGTGACTGCCCGGAAAGCCGAGCAGCAGGCTCTGCTCAAAGAGCGTTTTCCCCAGGTAGAGATTGCACTCTCTGCAGACGAGATTTTGGGAGACGAAGCCATTGATTTGGTGGTGGTGGCGACTTCCAACGATATGCATTATCCTCTTGCCAAGCGCGCCTTGGAATCGGGCAAGCATGTTGTTGTTGAGAAGCCCTTTACCAATACTGTGGCGCAGGCAGACGAATTGATTGCTCTGGCGAAGGAAAGGAATCTGGTCCTTGCGCCGTATCACAATCTACGGTTTAACTCGGATTACCGTACCGTCGAGAAAATTGTTCGAGGAGGCCGCCTGGGGCGGATTGTCAATCTCGAGGCCCGGTTTGACCGTTTTCGAAATTATTTACGGCCGAATGCCTGGCGTGAGGAAAACTTGCCGGGCTCAGGAATTTTTTATGATTTGGCGCCGCATCTTATTGATCAGACCCTGCAGTTGTTTGGTAAGCCGCAGGCTGTTTTCTGCGATTTGGCAATACAGCGCGATTACGCAAAGACAATAGATAATTTTGACTGTATTTTATATTATGATAACCTTCGGGTATCGTTAAAAGGGTCCATGCTAGCAAAGGAGCCTACACCGCGTTACCGTCTATTTGGCCTCAACGGCAACTTCGTAAAACACGGTGTAGATCCGCAGGAAGCTTTATTACGAGCGGGTCAATTTCCGGATGAGGATCCAAATTGGGGGGAGGAAGATCCCAGTATTTATGGAACACTCCATATCGTCGAAGAAGGAAAGGACGTGTTGGAGGTGGTCCGGTCGGAACGCGGATCTTATCCGGAATTTTATCAGAATGTAGCAGATACTATTTTAGGAAACGCTGCTTTGATGGCGAGTCCCGAGCAAGCCAGGGATGTGATCCGGATTATCGAATTGGGGTATCAAAGCCAATTGGAGCGAAAAGTAATTTCGGCCGAAGGACAGTTGATTGCTTATTAAAACGTGATGGCAAACATGTATGACGCAATTATTATCGGCGGTGGTGCCTGCGGCCTGATGTGTGCTGCACAGGCTGGGTTGTTGGGTAAAAAAACACTGTTGCTGGAGCGTAATGATAAGGTGGGGGCAAAGATATTGATATCTGGTGGTGGACGATGTAATTATACCAATATAGAGACCACCATTCGCAATTTTATTTCTGAAAATCCTGAATTTTTACATAGTGTGTTCCAACAATGGACGGTCGAAGACACCATTAACTTTTTTGAGCGTTATGGTATTAAAGGGAAGGAGAAAACACTAGGTCAGCTCTTCCCGGAAACAGATAAAGCCAAAGATATTGTTGGTGTGTTTACCCATATACTTTACAGCACAGGCCAGGATATCGCATTGAACACCCTTGTCCGTTCGGTTATAAAAGATGGGGTGGGATTTGTCATCACTGCAGAAGATCGTCGGGGTATGGCACAGTACCGGGCGAAAAAAGTGGTTGTCGCTTCAGGAGGACTACCCGTTCAAAAATTAGGAGCTTCGGACTTTGGTCTGCGTATAGCAAAACAATTTGGTCTGGATGTAGTACAGACTGCACCGGCTCTGGTGCCCCTCAGCATTACCGGTAAAGATGCCGATTGGTATGCAGCCTTGGCTGGAAATACCGTCTTTTCGAGAGTGTCGATCGGTACGATTGCTTTCGAAGAGAATATATTGTTTACACATTGGGGATTAAGTGGGCCTGCCATTCTTCAGATATCCAGTTATTGGCGGCCCGGAAATGAGATCAGGATCAACCTGCTTCCACAATTCAATCTCGAGGAAGTTATTAAAGCAGAACGACAAAAGGGTGGACGGCGGCTGGTATCGCAATTGTTGCATGATTATTTCAGCCGAAAGCTTGTTGATGCGTTTGGCAAATTCATCGATTTAGACATCAAGATAGCTTCCCTGAGCAAGGCGGATGCCAAACATATCACCGATACGGTCCATTGTTTCAAGGTTAAGCCTGCTGGAGATAGGGGGTACGATAAGGCAGAGGTTATGCGTGGTGGTGTTTCAACGGCAGAATTGTACGGCAAGACTTTGGAGGCAAAGAAAATTCCCGGACTTTATTTTGGCGGTGAAACGGTCGACATTACGGGATGGCTGGGCGGTTATAATTTCCAGTGGGCCTGGGCTAGTGGTTATGTTATTGCCCAGGACCTGTAGCTCAGTAGAGCAGGCTTTTTGTTATTTAAGGGTAACATAATCCAGCGGTTTTTTCTGTTATCCATTCACGAACCTTTTTTTTGCAACTATCCGTTACGATGGTGTATTGCATCCTGTTTTTCTGGTTCATTGAGGTATAATTTTGCCGCAGCAGACAAGCGCTGTCTTATGCGGGTTTGTAGGTTTCTGGGAGCAAGTACGGTGATTGTTTCCCCGAATCCCAGGATCTCTCTTTCCAATTCAAAGTTTATCACGACATCGATTCGGATTAAAAGCGAACCGTCTTCCTTTCGGTCCAGAATCTGCTGTGATGGATGCAGTGGCTTCGTTTCAACATAAGGTGCATTCTTCGCGTTGATGTGTAGTATGACGCGTTGCCCCCGATCTTTTTGCGACTTGGTGACCCCAATGGTGTCGGAGAAATAGCGTTCAAAGTCCACCCCGGTATATTCAACGTATGCACTTTTTCCCATTTCTTCTATTCCGCAGATCCGGTCCAGCGCAAGGGTCATCAGGCCTTGACTTTTCCTGTGGTGTCCAATGAGGAACCAGCGGTTGCGATATTCTTTCAGTAGGTAAGGGGAGAATATCAAATCCTGTTTCCGTATGGCTTTAAAGGACTGATAAGTGATGAGCAGGGGTGTCTTTTCACGTATGGCATGGTGAAGTGGACTGATGAAAGACAAGCCTTTCAAGAGCTTGTTGCTTTCCATCTGTATAATGGATGGTTGATTATCTCTTCGGCTATGTATGCTATTTTCCAGACGGGCGATGATATCGCTCATTTCATCGAAGCTCGAAAAGCCACTGACGTGCTTCAGTACTTCGACGGCTTCTTTCATTTTTTGCATATCCCCCGTAGAAATAGGTGAGTTGCTAATACTGTAATCAGGGTCTTCATAGGTGTAAAACTTGCGGTGTGTAACGATAATGGGTGCATTGTAGCCCAATTTGTTGCTCCGCATCAATTGGATATCCCCCTGGATCGTTCGTTTACTTATACCGTTCTTGATTCCCTCGAACTCATAAAGAGCATCGGAGACCTTTTCCATTAGATCTTCTAATGTCCATTTTCTATGCCTCATTTGCAGACAATTGTCGATTGTTTTATAACGGATCAGCGCAAGTTTATTGAGTGCCATCTCTTATTGACTTAAGTTGGGATGAAAATACAAAACTTTTGTGCATGCTGTGAGGGAATTTTAACGAAATGCCATGCCTACTGCTGTAGATGTGCTGAAAGTACAAAGAAATTGATGTTTTCCGAAGTAAAATAATTACTTTTGCGCAGAAGCAAACTGGTTCTATCGCTGCTCTTTCGGGAGGAGAGGAAAGTCCGGGCAACATAGAGCGACACGCTTCCTAACGGGAAGGATGTTATGGATATAACAGACAGAAAGTGCCACAGAAAATATACCGCTTTTCGGAGTAAGGGTGAAAACGTAAGGTAAGAGCTTACGGTCTTATATGGTGACATATATTACGGTAAACCTCGTGTGTTGAAAGACCAAATAGGTTACGAAATGCGAAGGCTGCTCGTCTTCTTTCAATTTATTGGAATTCGTAATGGGTAGGTTGATTGAGTTTGTCAGTGATGGCAAACCTAGATAAATGATAGAAATTCCACTTCGGTGGTCTACAGAACCCGGCTTACAAGGTTTGCTTCTTTTTCGCTAATTGCTAAAAAAACCTTATATTGATTTCCATAATTGAAAATAGCATAATGCTGCATTTATGAGTACAATTTTAATCATTGATGATGAACGCGCCATCAGAAGTTCTCTACGTGATATCTTGGAATACGAAGATTACACGATTTTAGACGTTGACAATGGTCGCGACGGATTAGATATTTTAAAAAAGGAAAAAGTTGACTTAGTTCTTTGTGACATAAAGATGAATGCGATGGACGGCATGGAAGTCCTTGCAGAAGCACATCAGAGCAGTCCGGATATTCCTTTTATCATGATTTCGGGACATGGAACCATAGAAACCGCAGTGGAAGCGGCAAAGAAGGGGGCTTTTGATTTTTTGGAGAAGCCATTGGATCTGAACAGATTGCTCATCACGGTCCGAAATGCGCTGGATAAGAGTTCGCTGGTGACGGAGACCAAAGTACTTAAACGTAAGGTCAGCAGTTCGAAAACGAAGGACATTTTGGGAGAATCGGGTGCGATCAAGCGTATCAAGGAAACTATAGACCGGGTCGCTCCAACAGAAGCAAGAGTATTGATTACAGGGGCCAATGGTTCAGGAAAAGAACTTGTGGCTCGCTGGCTTCATGAAAAATCAAACCGTGCGCAAGGCCCTCTGGTCGAAGTCAACTGTGCTGCGATCCCTTCTGAACTGATCGAATCAGAGCTTTTTGGGCATGAAAAAGGATCCTTCACATCGGCTATCAAACAGCGTATAGGTAAATTTGAACAGGCGAATGGCGGTACACTCTTTTTAGATGAAATCGGCGATATGAGCCTTTCTGCGCAAGCCAAAGTGCTACGTGCTTTACAGGAACATAAAATCACGCGCGTTGGTGGCGACAAGGAAATCGATGTCAATGTACGCGTCGTTGCGGCAACGAATAAAGATCTATTGAAAGAAATTGAAGAAGGTAACTTCAGAATGGACTTATACCACCGTCTTTCCGTAATCTTAATTCATGTACCTTCTTTAGTGGAGCGGACGGAGGATATTCCCTTGCTTTCAACGAGTTTTTGTGAGGAGATATGTATGGAGTATGGCATTCCGGTCAAAGAAATTACTGCCGCTGCTATGAAAGAATTGAGCCAGTTACCATGGACCGGAAATATCCGTGAACTGCGGAATATGATTGAAAGATTGATCATCCTAAGTGATAGATCCATTACGGATAAAGATGTCGTCGCATTTGCCAATCCTTCCCGCGAACCCGTGAATGGAATTGCCCATGAAAAAGGGATCATTAACTATGGTTTGGATATGGACTCATTTGATTCGTTTCAAGATTACAAGGACCACGCTGAAAAAGAGTTCATAAAATATAAGCTGGAAAAAAATAACTGGAATGTTTCTAAGACAGCAGATGACCTGGACATACAGCGCAGCCATTTGTATAGCAAAATTGAAAAATTCGGTTTAAAGAGAGATTAAAAGAGTGAGGGCCTGCTTGGGGGCCCTCACTCTTTTAATGTTATATCGCGGCAACGCTTTGGCTAATAGTATACTATATAGCCGTTGACTAGCGTTTTATCGTAGTATTGATTTTACATTAGCAACTGTAATTTCAGTATAGTTCTGGATGTATATATCACTAGGAGGAAGCTCGTCTCTCTTGTGTGTAGAAAGTACCGCGACTACTTTCATTCCGGCATTCTGAGCCGCTGTGATGCCTGAAAAGGAATCTTCGAATACAATACACTGCTTAATGGGGATTCCCAGATTTTCTGCCGATTTCAAATAAACTTCGGGATGAGGTTTGTGTAATTTTACATCCTCACTACTCAATGTCGAAGAAAATAACGAACGGATATTCAGCTCGTCCAGAATCAGATCCATGTTCTCCTTCGGAGCGGAGGTCGCCACAGCAAGTTTAAATCCGCTATCTTTTAACTGGCCCAGAAACTCAATGAGACCTTTTATAGGGGCTACATGGTCTTTATAAATCACCCTGAACAGCTGCTCTTTTTCAAATTCGAGCGTACGTAGCTCTTCCGGGGAAATTGGGCGTTTAAAAAAATGCTGCATAATATAGCTGTTGTGCTTGCCATACATATGCTGCTCAAACTCTTCTTCGGTTGCTTGCTCAATATTATGGTTTTTAAAGAAAGCTCTAAAAGCTTCTGCATGAAAGGGATTTGTGTGACTGATCACACCATCCATGTCAAAAATCGCTGCGTATTCTGTCATCTGGCTAATATACAATTATTGCTGTATTTGATCGATCGGAGACTTTCATTTTCACGTAAATATTTATTGGATTATAACGTTGTGAGGTTATATCGCCCCCTATCTGAGCTGCTCACGTCCTTATGGAACTGGAAAAAGTCTTCGTACTGATCAGCAGAATAACTTCCCTCGAACAGCTCGAGCTTTCTATAAGTAACCAGTTTGTTTCCGGTGATCTCCGATCTAAATTCATATTTTCCAAAAGGTTTTTCGATAAGCTTTCGTTCTGGATTTATTGTTTTTGCGATATTGTCAGGCAATGTTATGCAGATACTGTCGACGTCAACAAAGCCACGTTCGATATGGATTTCCTCCGTTCGGTTTTTGTTTTCCGAAATATTGGACTGCATATTGAATATATTGGGCTGAATCAGCAGCTTATGACCATTTTTTACAGCATAGTTCTTAATAAATAGCGTGAGGTTTTCTTCGATGAAGGGATTGATGTCCTTATGTTCGACGTAGTTTACCTGATCGAAATTTATATTATCAATGTTGTAATATTGGGCGAGCAATTTCGTTTTTTCGTTATTGCTTGCCAGAAGTATGCTCATATGATTTTCATACTGCGCGCCGTAAAACTTTGTTTTTAAAGTGCCTTTTAAGCTACCGTCCTCAAGGAGCGTCAAGTCAGCGTAACGGAGCTGTAAATTGTCGGCATTGCTGTATTTGGGGGTATGCAAAAGCAGGCCACCGTTTTCGGTACAGGCGATCACATCTCTGTCGTCCGTAAAGGTGCTTAAGAAGCCAAAGGGAAGGTTCTGACTCGTACACTCTAACCAAGTGGTATCATTCTTAAAAGGTATGCAGAGAATTGCGTGGTTGCCGTCCTGAACGTTCGCAAATGTTTTATGAAAGTTCTCCTTGTGCTTACCCGCTTCAACCATACAATAATAGGATGGAATGTTTACTGCTGCCAACATACTCTGCATATAGTTTACCAAGGCTTTACAATCGCCATATCCTAGGCGATCGACTTCGGAAGCAGGAAAAGGTTCAAGTCCGCCGATTCCAATCTGGATACTAATATACCGTGTATTCTTCTGTAAATAATCGTATAAGATTCTCGCTTTTTCTTTATCTGTCGAAGCGTTTTTCGTGAGCGAGATAAATTTCTGCCTGGAGGATTCCGTAAGGTCTTGTTTTTTACTCAATAATTTGGATGATATCCAGTCGCCGTATTCTTTCCAGTTTGTGAAATTGCCTTCCTTGCCGTAATAAATAAAACTCTTGGGGACGATCAGTACATTTGCTCTTTTTAAATCAGGGTTGGGGCTATACGATTCTTCCTTTTTTGCGGGAATCTGCTCTACTAGCCATTTTTTGCTGATTGTTTTATCGGTCTTTTCTTCGTTAATATGCCCTTTATAGTTTCTCGATTCGATCCGGAATTCATCCGCGAGCGGTGCGATGAATTGAAAGCTGCTTTTTTCAACAGATACGTTGTTGGCGATTTCGGGGCTCCAGGAAGGGAGAACGAGATTTTGTTTATGCCGTACTTCGTACTGATATTCTATGGTATAGGGATAGCTATGATGATCTGGGATATAGAGTTTTATTCTTGAATCAGCAAACATCGTACTATTATCTACAGCGCTGTGATCTTTAAAGTCCTTGCTAGATATCTTTTTTTGCAAGATGCCCATATCGTTATAGATAGCACCCTTTACGCTTTTTATCTCACTTGATTTATTATAGTGTAGCGGTATTGCTGCATAGTAATCTCCATTTTGGTTGTAGACAGTGACGGCACGTGTGACCGTTTCGATCACTTGTTCCCGAGATTTGACTTCTACAACAGTTTTGTCATTGCGCACTGTGGCGACAGCACGACTTTTTAGGACAGCAGGTATTTTGGCAATGTCATAATCTTCCTGGCCAGTTGTCACAAGCGGTATAAGGAAGTATACTAAACTGAAAAATGCGGTTTTCATTTGGCTAATCTAAAATCTATTTTTTGTTGTTGTATAATTCGGGAATATAGTTCTTTTAAAGAGAAGTACTCGTCTACCGAAAATACTGGTTTATTGAATGCAAGCATGCTTACAATTTCCAGGTTTTTACCATTCAATTGGCTGATATACTTATATCTCGCCGCTGATTCAGGCAGTGCTAGTGATACATTCTGGGGTTTGTCCGCCAGCTGATAGTGCTGGGGTAGTTCCAGCTGTATATTATACTGTGTTCTGGATTTGAATCCCATATCTACAGGATAAGTACGGTCCAGTATTTTAAATGGGTTATATGATATTCGGTCGATAATGTTTGGAGCAAGAAATAGGCTATTGCCGGTATTTTGATTGGAAAGATCCATGGTAATCTCAAATTCTTCATTCAACACTTGATCCACATCGTCCAGGTGTTCAATCTTTGCGTGGGTGAAGCTGACGTTCGGCATGTCCTCATCCATTTTTTCCCAGTACTCTTCCAGGGTGTTGAATTTGGCTATCTGTTGACGTTTTAAAAGCGCTTTATTGCCCATACTACTGATGATAAGTTTGCCTTTGATCTGGTTTTGGTCATTTAGTATGCCGCTGAACGCATATACCTGTTCAGATACTTCATCAGACGATAAGGGAAACCAGTCTGAACTCTTTCGGGAATAAATAATTCTACCGCGTTCATTGAGACAATGTAGTGGGAGCGACCCGAAAGGCAGTGACGGAATGGAGGCATCCAGTTTATACTTTATGCCATCAATATCTACACAAGCGATTACATAGTCAAAATCTGACAGAACGGGGAAGAGGGAATTCGGATTGCCATTACGCCTAGTGGATAAAATAATAGGGTAGGCATCGAGCTCCGCAGCCTGGAGTGCCGTAACTAGGGCGAGATTAATATCACCGATATTACCTGTGCGTTTCTCGAGCGCCTTCTCAATACCATTCTCTGCGTATTTCCCAAGGTAGTTATTCCATTTAATTTGCTTTTTGATATAATTATATATTTTTTTCGCTTTTTCAAGTTTCGCATCACTGGAAGAAATGATCATGGATAGGCTCGTTTCGAATACATTGGTTTTCTTCAGCTGCCCTCCGAATGACTTGTCATTCATTAGCTCGAGATCAACATCTTTCCAGGTTTTGCTGAATGTTTTTTTTGATCCCGTACTTGGATAAAATATTGATTCGAGTTCATAATATATAGCTGATCTGAAATTTTTTGGAGATGTCATATAGTCTTCTTCCACAAACGCAGGGATATTATTCATCGAATACGTGATTTTTGAGCAGTCCATTCTAACACCATCCAAAAAAATGTGTTCCCGTAAAGCTTCACCCTTTTGGTCAGCCAATTTGTAAGGGCCACGTAAGACGACATTGTAACTAAAAGACGCTGGTATAATGGCAATATATTGGCTCTGAAGTTTGGGGATATCATCCTGAAAGTTCCATGTTTTAAAGTTAAATAGATCCTGCTCAAGCGTTCGATAAGAAACTTCGATGATGCTTCCCTCTTTGATATTGGGAAGTGTAAACTTATTCAGTTCCAGATACGTGGAATAATTCTCTTTATAGACTTTTTTGCTATCCAGTGCTGTAACAAAAACTTTTCCTTCTTCCAGATTGTAGGTAGCGGCTTTTAGCTCATCAAGATGGTCACGGATATAGCTTCCACGTTTATAAGAAGGAATTTCGAAGTTCGCTTTTCTAAATCCTTCTTTATTGTTAATACGAATAAGTACGTGATATTCGTGCATCAGCTTTACCCGATGGTCGTAGTCATCAACAAACACGGCGCTTTGTCCAAATTCCTTTAAGACTACTGCGTTAGCATTACTATCTAACAAGGTAGGAGAAAAATCAGTAACTGAGACTCTACCGAAATCAAAATTCTGTCCGAAACCACCTAGGGAAAGGCAAAATATTAAAAATAGCGTTAAAAAATGGCGCATGACTTAGGCGTAATTTGTTTACGAATATAGGTCTTTAGCCAAAATTAAACGAATTTCCGGTGAAATATTATTTATCTATTTCCAATAAATTACTAATCACCTCTGTAATATTATCGACATCTTCTCCATCCTCGAGCATCGAGAAGGCTAGGTAAGTTGCATAGATTTCGGGGCTGAATTTGACATGCTTGTCCGAAATAAACTTATCGATCTGCTGTTCATTGCACTCGAAATTGATACTTTGCAGTTCATTAAACAAATTGGTGGAGATTGTCTGGTGGTCTTCACCGCAGGCAAATCCTGCAATAATATGGAATAGAAATTTATCGGTTATTTCGTCATCTTCCTTTTTAAACATAGCACGAATATGCTTATAATCGAATTTAGTTTTTGCACTATTCACAATAGTGTCCCAAATCTGATACTCTGCTTTTGTTTCCATAGCTTGCTTTAAATTTATATTGGTAAAACCAATATACTAAAAATAATTTTATTCAAGGAAAGAATGCTGTAACTTCTTGGATCATACACTTGGATTCATGCGAATACGTTTTCTGCTTTACGTTAAATTGACCTCCTAAGCCTGGAGAAGGCTGAATACGATTTCGCCCAGCAAGCATCCTAATAAAATACCAAATAGAACCGATAAACAAACTTTTAACCAAACCGGGGATGTTGTTAGTATAAATTTCATGCCTCAAAAATGCTTCAAAATATGTTTTCCGAAAAAGATATTCGTAAGTAAAAAGATGCCTGTAGCCATTTGATGACAGTCGTGCGGTGCTTTATGGTATGGTAATTGAAATTTAATGTTTGGATTCAATATATTTAGTAATTTGAATTGGAAAACGTACTTTTTGAAACAGCCTGATTAATAATTATGATGACACGATTACTATTGGCCGTAGTTCTGCTCGCGGTGACAAAGATAGGGCTGGGGCAACAGCTGAATGTTGACAAGATTCGAAGGGAATATGCTGAGGCGGTAAAAAATGAGGACATCTGTGAACTTAATTTAGAGCAATTACGAGCGGGAGCAAAGTCGGTGACGGAGAAAGTTTACTGTGCAGCTTATGAGATACTCCTAGCTAAACATATGGGCAATCCGTTTAAGAAAATAAGCCAGTTTAAGGAAGGAAAAAGGCATCTGGAAGAACTAATTGATGAAAACCCAGAACATATAGAAGCACGCTTCATCCGGTGGAGTGTACAGGTGCATGCGCCCTCGTTTTTGGGGTACAAGGACAAGATTCTTGAAGATAAAAATTTTTTGATTAAAAATCTCCATAAACTGCCCAGTGAAGAGGCAAAGTCTATCATCTACAATTATTTAAAAGGGGCTAACCACTATTTAAAGGGCGCGCAGGTTTTTTCAGCATCTGAGCTGAAGGAGCTGGCACGATAGGCGTTAAAGGTTGTTAATTCAGCCAAAAATCACGGTTTTGGCGAAGATATTGCTTATCTTGTTGTACAATTGAATTCAACATCTACAAAATAGAATATCATGAAAAATATCATCTTTCCGATATCTGTGCTGACCGCAAGTTTACTTTTCACTGGATGTGTCAGCAAAAAACGATATACAGGGTTACAAACGGACTATAATAATTTGAAAACAGCGCATGGTGATCTCTCCAGAAAATATCAGGACAGTCAGCTGCAGTTGACAGAAGGACGGACACGTATCAAGAGTCTGGAAGACCAGCTTGCTTCCGAAAGGCAGAACAATGCAGATCTTAGATCAGCTTATGCGGCGTTGCAAAAATCATTAGATAATAGCATCAGCCAAAACTCTCAGGGCAACATCAATATTTCAAAGCTAGTTGATGAAATCAATGCATCTAACCGTTACATTAAACATCTGGTCGAGGCTAAAAATAAATCAGACTCCTTAAATCTGGTGTTGACGAACAACCTGACTCGATCACTCAGCCGCGAGGAATTGCAGGAGGTCGATGTCAAAGTACTAAAAGGTGTTGTTTATATTTCGCTTGCGGATAACATGCTGTATAAATCCGGTAGCTATGAAATCAGTGAGAGAGCTGATCTAACCTTAAGTAAAATAGCCAAAATTATTCAGGATTATAAAGATTATGAGGTGCTAATCGAGGGTAATACGGATACGGATCCTATTTCAAAACCAAATATTCGCAACAACTGGGATTTGAGTACTTTGAGAGCTTCGTCTGTTGTCCAGGCATTACAAAACAAGTATGGAGTTGATCCGAAGCGCCTGACTGCCGGTGGTAGAGGAGAATACAACCCGATAGCAGATAATAATACGGCTCTGGGAAAACAGCGGAACAGAAGAACGCAGATCATTATCACGCCTAAACTGGATCAATTTATGGAATTAATAGATAAGGCACCGGAGCCCACTGAGGTTACCCAAGAACAATAGAAAGTATAATACCATAGGAAGGTCATCTACATTTTCCAATAAAAAATCCTTTCCAACTCTGGAAAGGATTTTTTATTACCCAAAAAATTTGCTGGGGTCAAAGCCGTGCTCCCTGAGCACATCGTCCGGTACGCCATTCCACACCCCAGGTTTATTACCTGCATATCCGATATCTTTTACGCCCATCTCACTGGTATAGAATCCGGAGGAAGTAAGATTTCGCATAAGGGAAAAGAAAGCTGCCCCTTGTTGCATTTCCGGTTTGGCCAGTTCGGGATAAGCGATTTCGTCAACGAGAGCAAGTTGATCTTTGGTATCACATTTTATAAATACATTGCCATAGCGTCGCTTGCACTGTAGGTCCAGCCAGCGTAGGCCACCGCGCATAGGGATTTTGTTGTCCGGTAAATCTTTAACGATAAACTCGATGAATTCCGGGACACCTGCTTCAGAGGCACTGCCGGATTTGCTGTCTTTGGGAATGATGATATCCGCCAGAACGGTAATTGTGGCCATTTCATGATCGTCAAAGAATTTTTCGGCCTGAAGCTGAGCAGTACGTTCATATTCGAAATCCTGAATACCCGGTAATCTTTCGCCATTTGACGCTATAGTTTTCTTTGTTTCTTTAGAATTACAAGCTGCGGTTAAAAGACTAGACCCAGCAGCGATAAATCCCAGTGCTTTTAATGATTCTCTTCTATTCATCTTTTAGCCGTTTAATTTTTTCTTTTCTTGTAATATATATTCTGCGGTTCGCATAGACAGTGCGAGTATAGTCCAGGTCAGGTTTTTATCGCCCTGTTGCACAAATGGCCCAGCGTCGACAACGTATAAGTTTTTACAGTCATGCGCTTGTCCCCATTTGTTTAATACCGAGGTCTTCGGATCGTTGCCCATTCTGGTGGTGCCACCTTCATGAATGATCTTTCCGGGAGCTTCCAATCCGTATAATGTATCAGCACCCGGAATTTTGGATGTGATGACAGCGCCCATTTCGTGCATGATCGACTGGAATGTTTCTTGCATATGCTTTGCCTGTGCGATTTCTTCATTGGCCCATTTGTAGTGGAAACGCAATACCGGAATACCAAACTTATCAACTTTGTTGGGATCGATTTCGCAATAGTTATCCTTCCGGGCCAGGGCGGTGCCGCGTCCGGCCATACCTACGTTAGCACCATAAAAACTACGAAAATCCTCTTTTAGAGCGGTTCCATATCCGCCTTTGGGTTTTGTTTTGCCATCCGCCCCCTTACTTATGCTATTTACTTGAGGTACCCAGTTGAGGAATCCGTAGGATGGCATATGCAGACCACCGCCGTATTCAATGTGGTAGCCTCTCGGGAAGCTTAATTTGGAATGATCTCCCCACCACGGTGAATAAATATGGACACTTCCCACGCCATCTTCATTATACCTTTTGCGGTCAAGAAGCTGTGGTAAAAAGCCCGAAAGACTTGCTCCAGTAGAATCATGAAGGTATCTACCCACCAAACCACTGCTATTGCCGACACCCCCCGGATGGGCTTTAGATTTGGAGTTTAACATAATCCGCGCGCTCTCGCAGGCACTGGCCCCCAGAATGACTGTTTTTCCTTTTACCGTATACTCCTGGAGGTCTTTGGTGTCTACATAAGAGACACCGACGGCCAGCCCTTCATCATTCGTCAACACCTCCCTGACCATAGCGTTGTCGATAACCTTTAGGTTGCCGGTTTTCATCGCCGGGATAACAAGACAGGATGAAGATGAAAAATCACCATAGACTTTGCAGGCGCGGCCGCATTGACCACAATAGAAGCAAGTACCTCTATCTTTGATGTCCTTTGATACTTCGGTAAGCACAGCTCCACGACCCGGAATCACTGGTACACCTGCTTTTTTGGCTCCTCTGGCAATATATAGTTCGTTAAGACGGGGCTTCGGCGGTTTCATGAAAATGCCGTCAGGCTCATTGTGAATCCCTTCTACCGTGCCATAAATACCGATCATACGATCGACGCGGTCGTAATATGGTTTGACTTCTTCGTATGTGATCGGCCATTCATCCGTGACACCATCTTTGGGTTTGAAGTCATCGGGGCCCATGCGTAACGAAATCCTGCCCCAGTGGTTGGTCCTGCCTCCGAGCATTCGGGCTCTAAACCATTCAAACTCTGTTCCGTCGACTTTGCTATAAGGCTCACCCTCCAGCTGCCATCCGCCAAATGCAGCGTCGAAATCGCCAAAAGGCCTTGTTGTACCCGCGCCTCTCCTTGGAGATTCCCAGGGCCAGCGCAATTGCAGTGAATCTTTCGCCGGATCGTAAAATGGGCCGGCTTCCAGCATCAGTACTTTAAGACCAGCATGCGCCAGAATATAGCCGGCCATGCCTCCTCCTGCGCCTGAACCGACTACGATTGCGTCAAATAATTCAGGACTCTCTTTAATTTGATAATTAGACATAATTAAATTAAGTAATTAATTGAAGCCTGCGAGATAGATTTTCCTTGGAGCATACATATCTATGGGGAGGTTCAATTAATCGATGGTTATTGTTCCGTATTTAAAATCAAGGTGAATATATTGATAAAATCTTAGATTTCTCTTATTTAATTTATCGTTTTAGCAGGTTTTTAAATAACGAATATGAGATTGTTACAAAGGCATGGGGCGGTTTCCCTCATATTGGCCTCCGATAAGCTCTAAAAAAGACAGCCCGTATTCCCCGAATGGGAGAATACAGGCTATCAACATCAATACAGATTATAAACCGATGGATCGTCCTATTCCAATATCCTTGACGAAAACCTCATCGTGGGATATGACCAGAACTGTACCTTTATACTGTCTGATGGCCCGTGTCAATACGCGGATGTTCTGAATATCGAGATTGTTGGTGGGCTCATCCAAAATGATCAGATCCGGAGTTTGTTGCTGTATGGTCAGGCAACAGATGATCAGCCTCATCTTTTCACCGCCGCTCAGGAGTCCACAGGCCTTATCCCAATCCTCTTTTCCGAACAGAAAACGATTGAGTCTAATTTTGATTTCATGTTCGGCTAAGGCAGCGCTGTTATAACGTTGGGCCTGTTCATACACGGTCAACGTGGAGTCGACGATTGAATAATCCTGATCCAGATAGCTGTAGGTGAAGTGCTGCCGTACAATACGGCCAGTGGAAGGCGTCAATTGTCCAAGCAGCAATTTGACTAACGTGGTTTTGCCGGAGCCATTCCTACCTGTAAGTGCGATGCGGTCCCCGCTGACTATCTGTAGTTGAACATTTTCTTCCCAGAGATTTCGGACACCGTAACTGTAATTGATGTCTTCGGCTTTGATGATGTTCTTGCCAAACGGCAAGCTGCCGTTTTCAAGATCAATTTTGATTTCATCAAAAGCAGCTTGTGCGTTTCTGAGTTCTTGCAGATTCGCCCTGAAGCCCTCAATTTTATCCTGATGAACGTTTTTGATCTTAGCGGTGCTTTTTTCAGCATTATTCCGCAAGGTATTCATCATTATTCTAGCCACGCCTGCTTTCTCCTGTTTTTTGTGGCCTCTGTTGTTTAATCTGTTCTGCCGTTCGAGCGCTTCTCTTTCCTTCTCTTTTGCTACCCTTATGGCTTTCTCCTGATGGTGAATGTCCTGTTGCATCGCGTTTCGTTCGATGTTTTTTTGTGCTTCGTAGAATGTATAGTTTCCACCGTACCGCTTAATTCCCCCCGGAGTCATTTCCAAAGTATCCTCGAGTAGGTCGAGAAGTGTCCGGTCGTGACTGACGGCTACAATGGTATTTTTTGACGATACTATCCATTCGTAAAGCAGATTTTTGCTCTCCAGATCGAGGTGGTTGCTAGGTTCGTCCAAAAGGATAAGCTCACTTTGGTGGACCTGAATACCCGCAAGCATCACCTTTGCTTTCTGTCCGCCACTAAGATCATCCATTTTTTTTGTCAGCAGAACTTCTGGTATTTTCCAATAGTCAAATGCCTCTTTGCAGCGGTCCTCCAAGGTCCAGTCGTCTTGCAACAGATTAAAATTGTGTTCAGAAGCATCCCCTTTGAGGATCGCTTGGAACGCCGTTAACTTTTGCTCAATGCCCAATGCCTGAGCCACCGTAAATTCATTAAGCTGCCCCGTTATCTGTGGGACATAATATGGAGCAGTATGCACTTGTACAGTGCCTTCCGCAGGCAATAGGCTGCCAGTAATAAGGCGCAGTAAGGTTGATTTGCCAACACCGTTGTTGCCGATCAAGGCTACTTTTTCGTGGGCATTTACGGTCAGATTTATATTTTCAAACAATAAATCTCTATTAGGATGTATGTAGGATATCTGGTGTAATGAAATCATGTTAAAATTCTTTAAAGATTAAACATAACCGTTAGATGGTGTTTGTTCACCGCCGGTATCTGTACTTTGCTAAAGAATTTTTAATCTTACATAAATTTCAATAATGATGTGGTGTTGCGAATATACAATTTTATTTTTCACCGGAAAGAAATTCTAGGTGAAAAATAAAATTTTGGGTGCTTCTCTTCACTTCTTTACAGAGGATTGTTGCTGATTTGCTTCACATAAATCGTACTTTTGAAAGAAAAAGAGCTGTGAATAAAATACTCCTTATAGATGATGAAGAGAAGCTGCGTCAGTTGCTTGCCAAGATTATCCGTTTAGAGGGATTTGAAGTTATAGAGGCTTCCGACATAAAATCTGGATTAAAGAAACTCGATGTTGCTGATGTGGACGTGGTATTATGTGATGTTAAATTACCTGATGGTAATGGTGTGGAAACTGCGAGAGTAATTAAGGATCGATTTCCGTTCGTTGAAATTATCCTGTTGACAGCATATGGCAATATTCCCGATGGCGTGCAGGCGATCAAGAATGGGGCATTTGAATATATTACCAAGGGGGATGACAACAATCGGATAATTCCTTTACTATATAAAGCATGCGAGAAAGTCGCATTGGCACGACGGGTCAAACAATTGGAGAAGCAGCTCGGGGATAAATTGTCCTTTGATAAAATTATTAGTCATTCTTCTGCCATTAAGGTAGCGATCAATCTGGCAGAAAAAGTTTCGAGAACAAATACCACCGTACTGTTGACAGGAGAGACGGGAACGGGTAAAGAAGTGTTTGCTCAGGCGATACATCTTGCCAGTGCGCGAAAAGACGGTAATTTTGTTGCAATTAACTGTGCTGCATTTACGAAAGACCTTTTGGAAAATGAACTGTTTGGTCACCGGGCAGGAGCATTTACAGGTGCTACGAAAGATCAGCGCGGACTTTTTGAGGAGGCCCACCGTGGAACGATTTTTTTAGATGAAATCGGAGAAATGGCGCTCGAACTACAGGCCAAAATACTTCGTGTCTTAGAAACAGGTGAGTTTTTGAAAGTCGGGGACGCAAAACCCACAAAAGTCGACGTGCGTATCCTTGCGGCAACCAACAGAGACCTGCAAATGGAAATTGAAACGGGACATTTTAGAAGCGATTTGTTCTATCGGCTTTCTGTGTTCACTATCCCCCTGCCACCTTTGCGGGAGAGGGTTGAGGATATCCGTCTGCTGGCGCAATATTATGCCGATTTCTTCGCAGTGAAATCTAATCTGAAGCCACTGCGTATGACGGATGAATTTATTACTGCTCTCGAACGAAATACCTGGCGTGGCAATATTCGTGAATTGAAAAATGTCATTGAACGTAGCGTTATATTGAGTGAGGGTGGATTGTTGGATGTTGATAGTCTTCCGTTTTCAGCTGCGCATCCTGACCCATTAATTGCTTCTAGCTTTGCCATGGCAAATATGGAGAAACAACATATCCAACGTGTTTTGCACCATACCAGTGGGAATAAGGCAGAGGCTGCGCGTTTACTCGAAATTGGTGTCGCCACTTTATATCGCAAAATAGAAGAATATAAATTGAGCTAGCTCTTTGCCGAGATCCTGCAGCATGTCCAAAGCAGAGGCTGCAGGATGGGCAAACCGCTAAAGTTTGATTTCGTTTTCGTCTATGAGTTTAGCATCGCGGGTATTTTTCTGAACAGCAATCGCTGAAAATATGCTTAAGGAAAAAGACATGGCATAAAAGCCCTTCTCACTCAGCAACAAATCTGCGTTCCATAAACCGATAATAAGTAGGACGACAGCGGCAATCGTTGCGAACCAGCTCAAGCCATAATAAAGTTCTGTGACGACGAGGCCTTCGGCTTTGTCTCTGACGCTTTTTTGAACAGAAATGACCGCAAACAAGGCAAATAGCAAAACGGTGAAATAATACCCCTTCTCGTTGAGTGTCATACTTGCATTCCAGAGCCCGATGCAATAGCCTATCGTTCCGACAAGCAGTGCCGTCCACGAAGCACCGATAAAAGCTCCTGTAGGTTTTAATGGATTTCTTGCGTTTGAATCAATTTTCAATTTTTTTTCTTCGATCGTGTTTTTTAGCGGTTCCATAATGTAAATTTTTATTGTTGTTATTTGTTGGGTCAAATATCTATAGCTTGGCTGATCCGTGAAAATGAATTTCTTGATAATACTGATGACATATTTTGTTATTTTATCTTATATTTTCACTAATCTTGTATATTATGGATTCTATTTCGGACTTGATCGATCTTTTCAATAGCGATGATATTAAGGATTTTAAGACGTTTTTAAAAAGGAAAAATAAACGAACTGATGTGAAGAATCTTCAGTTGCTTGATTTTATAAAAACTGATGATATAAATAAGCTAAAAAAACTTTATGGAACGTCAAAAAATAGAGATGCATACCATGCACTACGGAAAAGGCTACATGATAGTCTGCTTTTTTTTCTTTCTAATAAGGTGTTTGAGCGGGATAACAGCGAAGCACATGAAGCTCTACGTCTACTGGTTGTTGGCCGTTTTCTACTGGAAAACCATTTGCCGAAAGCCGGATTTAAATGTCTTCATCGTGCTGAGCAAAAAGCGCAGTTGCTTGAGCAGTTCAGTCTGCTCAATGAAATTCTGCAAACGAGATTGCAATATGCGTATCTGGATCCAAAGGCCAATTTAGAAATACTGATTGAGCGTTTGATGTGCAATCAAAATAAAATGCAGCAGGAAGCTAAATTTGAGATTGCGTATGCGTTTTTGAGGTCGGAGCTGCAGGATATCCACCTGAAAGCCAAAATTGTTGACTTAAATAATCTTGTCTCCGGTGCTCTCCGCAAGTATGCGATTTCATTAAGCGAACTATTGTCTTTTAAGTCACTTTATCAAATATTATACATTGCCAACGAGTATGCAACAATACACCAGAATTATGCGCTTGTGAAATCCTTTTTGAAAATAAGTGATGAATTTGTTGCGCAGCAGCGCGCGAATTCAGTGCATCATATGTTCTACTATTTGCATATCCTTTATTTTCTCGCCAATTTTAATTTTCGTAACGGTTTGTTTGGTCATAGCTTGGAGTATTTGCAAGAGCTGGAGGAAGGCATGTCGACAGGGATTGCTTATGGCAAGCAGTTTCGCAGCCGCTATTACCTGCTAATGGCGCTGAATTATCATTATTTAGGGGCGGGAGACAAAGGTCTGACATTCTTGCGGTCGGGTATACAGCAAATTGGGGGACAGACAAACGAGGCAGAACTCGCGGATTTACAGCTCTGTTTGGTCATGTTCTTGACACAGTTCCAGGATCAGGATGCGTTAGCAGAGCTCAGGAAAATGATGCGGACAGACTCTTGGTATGAGAAGAAAATGGGTATGTTGTGGACTATACGCAAAAATTTATTGGAGATATTGCTCCACATACAAAACGGGAATATAGACGTGGCAGCATCTCGGGTCAGGAGCTTTAAACGACGATATAAAAAATACCTGGAAATGGTGAAGGAGGGGCGTGTGATCCGTTTTTTAAAGTTGGTTGAAAGTTATCTTCAGGATCCGGCAGTGATAAAGTGCGCCGTATTCGTCGACGAGGTCAAACAGATGGCGTCTGCTGTCGAGAATCAAGATTTGTTTGTCTTGAGCTTTATTGCCTGGATGCGATCTCGTATTACCTCCGAAACGCCTTATCAAGCGTTATTGGCTTTAGTAGAGGAACGAAAGCAACAATGATTAATCAACTTGTTTACAAAATCTATTAAAGGATCTCCAGTACTTGTCCTTATAGATTGAATAATCTATCTGCAGCTGGTCCTGATAGACAATGATAAGCTGATCAATGATGTGGGATGTCTTTCTGAATTCTGTACATGCAATGTAAACTTCCCGAATATTGTCTGCTGTCTCACGCCCGATGTTGAGGCTTCCGATATCGGGAGGAAAGCTAAGCATTAAGTCTTCTTCAAATTTATCCATTAAACCGTAAGTCTGCTGATCAGGCATTCCATGGCTAGTCGTGTCATCATAATCAATACGCAATATAGCGATCCATGGATGTGATGCTTTGCCGTCCCAGTCCAGTAAGGCAGTATTGATTACTGCCAGAATAGGGCTGCCATTTTGCATAGTACCTTCGAAGGCGGTGTATGAATCAAGGTCGGTATCGTGTTTTAGGTGTGTATATTTCTCGATAAATTCCTTTTCCCGCCAGATTAAATAGTCCTTTAGCTTGGTCAGCGGAATCATCTCCCCCGTGGCCATGTCCTTGGATGTAACACTCAAACTGTCTATGGAAATGATTGAGTTCAGTTCTCCGATATAGTTGTCCAAGAATATTTCTACTCCGTGTGTAATGTTTGCTTTTTCATTTTCTGAGTAATCAGGATGGACGATGACAATATCCACTTCATCTGGCCGATAGGTATGAAGTATCGGGTAGAAGAACATGTCATTGATGTCAAACGAAAATCCGTACATCGTAATCTTGAGTTTTTCGATATCGTCGATAGCAGGTTTCAGTGCTGTAAATTTCCAATTTGGAAGTGCTGGGGCAGATTCGATTAGATTTTCGACAAAGGCGATGTTTTTGACAACTCCATCAGGCGTAATGACCAGCTCTGCGACGTGTTCATTATACATGCCGGTCAGAAAGTAGAGATCTTTCCGCAAGGCGTCTACTTTAGGGCTGAGCTTACTGAAAAAATTTTGGTCAATTTGGTCGTTATTTTTGACACTATGAAAAAATGCCTGTTCATTTTTTAAGAACCATGTCCAAAACTCGTGTATATTATCTTTTTTGTTGTGTTTTCTGCCAAAAATATTACTCAAAAAGCGCATAGTTGTCGTAGTTCAATCGAGCGTTCAGTAGTACCTGAATCTAACCGCCTGCTTTAAATTTAACGATATAATTATGATTCGCCAAGTGAATTCCTGATTAAATATTATCTGGCAAACAATTGTTGTGGCTGTTTGTTAAAGTTATTGTTGGAAATAATTAATTACTATCGGGCATAGGAATGTGGATGTTGTTCGTCTTTATATTCCGTAAGCTCTTAAAACAATTGTGTACATATGAAATTTTGTAAATTAACATTTTGTCTTTTGGCAGCGTCTGCGACACTTTCTTTTTCTGCTTGTAAATCAGGTCTGTCTGATGATAAACTAGAAGAAAAGATAGAGAACGCGTTAACCGGCCGTAACACGGTTGATGTTGAGGTCGAAAAAGGAAAAGTAATCCTAAGTGGTACGGCAGCTTCTGAGGAGGAGAAGCAGCAAATAGAATCCATCGCGAAGACTGCGGGAGATAAGGATGTGAAGTCCATTCAAAATAATATTATTGTTAGCGCTCCCGTTTCGGCAACACCGGCACCTATCCAAACTTCCAACGACGATGCTGTCCTGGGAGCGGCCGTTAATACCTTTATGAAAGATTTTCCGTCTGTTCAGGCGAGCGTCAAAAATGGTATCATTACCGTAACCGGGACATTGGAACAGGCAAAAGTGGTTACACTGAAACAAGGTTTAGACAATCTGAATCCCAAAAAAGTTGATTTGAGTGGTATTGTTGTCAAATAATTAAAACATTGAACATTATGTCATTGCAAGAAAAATATAAAGTCCTTTTGGACACCGCACAGTCTTCAGGTGTTAACGATCTCAATTATGCTGAGATGGACGGTGTACTACAGATCAGAGGTACAGCTCCGACTGCTGATGTAAAAAACAAGCTCTGGGAAATTTATGGTCATATAGATCCGAACTTTCAATCGGGTGATGTGGTCCTGAATGTCGATGTTGCCACCGAAGTGCCCGGGAGTCAGGTTAAGGTTATTACGGAAAATAGCAATCTAAATATCCGAAAAGGACCTGGCACGGATCAGCCTATCGTGGGAAAAGCAGCCAAAGGTGAAATCATTACATTGATCAGCAAAGCCAATGACCAATGGTGGCTGGTGAGAACCAAGGATAATGAAGAAGGTTACTGTTATGCGCAATATCTAGAATCTGTCTAGCTTTCCAATTACTGCTGCATGGCAGAAAAGGGATAAGTATTTGATCAATATTTATCCCTTTTTTTATTGCTTGTATGCAAGTCGAAGGCGATGTGTAGTTCTTTAAAGCCGGTAATAGACGGTGTCCCGAGTTTGGTGCAATAATTGTATTGTATTATTTGCAACAATTTTATTACAATATGGTGAAATGGAGATATCTCATATTTATTTTTTGCGTATGCGCAGGCCAGCTTACTTTTGCGCAGGAGTATGTCCGACTGGATAAAAGCAAATATCGTCTGCATTTATCTGAATCCCCAAAAGATACGGTCAGAATAATCGAAAGTGGACGAGCAGTTAAATTGAAGCAGGGGAACTATATCGTACAGCACAATCAGTTTATGGGTGCGGCTAATGCTTTTGTGCATGTAGGTAAAGAAGGGTTGATCGAAGGAAGCTTTAAGATTGAGAAAGGTGATCAGCATGGCATTGTGCGGACAAGGCATGGGATACTGGAGCAAATGATCGTAAAAACTGGAGAACTGCTGCATTTTCAATATGTTTTTACGGATACTTCAAGCCTGCGGCGGGACTATAAAAATGGTCGAATAAGCCAGGAAAAACGTGTGTTTTATTATCCTCAGGCGAAGAAGACAGTTCTGAAAACTTTTTATGATAGCTATTATACCATTGAGAATGACTTTGACCATACCCGATCTGATTACAGTCTTGACAACCGGTTGCTGTTCAGGGCGAAACTCGATGGAAGCGGCCAGGTGTCCGCTTCTAAATCTTTTGATAGGGAAGGAAGGTTAGTAAAACATTATTATAGAAAAAACGACGTTTACTATACCGATCTATATCATCAGAATAATTTAAGCGAACGGATCTATAAAATGAATAATTCAATCTGTCACGAGTATTTTAAAGACCAGTTGCTCGTAAAACGAATTGTTCACAAAAAAGGAAAACAGTCTCATGAAAAGTATGTTTATAACGCAGAAGGTATATTGTTGGAACAGCAGACCAAAAAAAGCAACGGTGCATAACTGCAAATAGCGAATACCCATAAAAATCAGCGCGTGCTTGCGATCCGTTTTTGTATGTGAAAAATAATAGCTAATTTTGCTACTGCAATGAAAACAATGAACAATATATTGCGTTTGCCATTTTTCTTTAATTATTATCTCCCGATAATCGTTCGGGAGCGTTATGCCTATTAAAAAAATCAGAAATTTAATTAATGTATATAGCTAAGCCCGGACATTCAGTTCGGGCTTTTTTGTTTTTTATCGTACTATGAACACAGATTTAAAAGAAAACATTGAAATCATTTTACCTGAAGGTGGTCTAGAAGCTAAGTTGCAACGGTCCAGCAAGACCGGCAAGCCCCTTGTCATTAAGCTTGGGTTTGATCCTACCGCGCCGGATCTACATTTAGGGCATGCGGTTGTCCTGAAGAAGTTAAGACAGTTTCAGGTACTCGGGCATCAGGTGGTCGTGCTTGTCGGTAGCTTTACAGCGCGTATCGGTGACCCTACAGGAAAAAACAAAGCCCGCAAACCCTTAAATCGCGAGGAAATTGCGCACAACGCTGCCACTTACATCGCTCAGTTGTCCAAAATTATCGATGTGTCGAAGACGCGTGTTGTTTTTAATGAAGATTGGCTGGATAAGCTGTGTTTTACTAAATTAATCCAGCTGATGTCGAAAGTCACCGTAGCGCAGCTTATGCAGCGTCACGATTTTCACAGGCGTTTTAATGACAATCAACCCATTGCTATGCATGAATTAGTCTATCCGATCCTGCAGGGATTTGATTCGGTGCATGTCAAAAGCGATATCGAGATGGGAGGGACCGACCAGTTATTTAACTGTACAATGGGGCGACAGCTTCAGGAGTCTTTCGATATGGACCCGCAAGTGGTGTTATGTATGCCACTACTTAAAGGTCTGGACGGAAAAGAAAAAATGAGTAAGTCTCTGCATAACACCATCGGTTTACTGGACAAACCCGATGATATGTTTGGTAAGACAATGTCGATTCCGGATAGCTTAATCCACGAATATATCGATCTGACGACAGACTTTGATCAGACACAGAAAGCGGAATTGAAGTTCAGGCTGGAATCGGGTGACAATCCCATGAAGATCAAAAAAATCATAGCTCATAATTTAGTGTGTCAATACCATAATCCGCAGCAAGCTGCTGAGGCCATGGAATTTTTCGAACAGCGCTTTCAGCAAAAATCATTTAACGACAAAAATTTTGAAGAGCGTTCCCTGTCGGCTATTCGGGCTGCGATCGGTGAAACCCCCAAGTTAATAGATCTTTGCCATTGGCTGAAGCAGGACCTAAGCAAGTCAGCTATACGCCGCCTGATATGTGAGGGTGGCGTACAGATTGATTCAAATAAATGTACAGCGCCTGATATGCCTGTCTCGTTAAATGATGGCTTTAGAATTAAATTGGGTAAAAGAAGTTTTTTTAGGTTTGTTTAGTAATATTTTTAAGTGTATACATTGAATATATTTTGATAAACTGAATAATAATAAACCATTATACTTTTGGAAGTCATAAATATTTACTACCTTCATATACAGGCTCACGCTTATTTCAAACCGATTATAAATGGAAACATATAACAATGCTGTGCTGGCGCAGTTGCCAAAACACTTAAAACGCTATGTCGTGCCTCAACAATACGAACGATATACTGCGCTAGATCAGGCCTTATGGCGCTATGTGATGCGGCAGAACTACGCTTTCTTGAAAGATGTGGCCTATTATCCTTATATACCCGGGTTAAAGAAAGCGGGGCTGTCAATAGAGCATATTCCGGATCTTCAAGAGATGAATGATAGTCTCAAACGGATTGGATGGGGGGCGGTAACGGTAGACGGTTTTATACCACCTGCTGCTTTCATGGAGTTTCAGGCACATCGGGTATTGGTTATTGCAGCGGACATACGACAGCTGGAACATATTGAATATACTCCGGCTCCCGATATCATTCATGAATCTTCTGGACACGCACCTATCATCGGAGAACCTGATTATGCGGCCTACTTACAGTATTTTGGCGAAATCGGGACAAAAGCGCTTTCTTCCCGTAAGGATCTCGAACTGTATGAGGCCATTCGTCATCTATCGATCTTAAAGGAGCAGGCTGGTACAACGGAAGATGAATTGGCAGACGCCGAGGCGCGGCTTAAAATGGTTCAGGATAATATGGGAGAGGCCTCAGAAATGGCCTTGCTAAGCAGGTTACATTGGTGGACTGTTGAGTATGGCCTGATCGGTAGCCTTGAAGATCCAAAAATTTATGGTGCAGGATTGCTGTCTTCCATTGGCGAGAGCGCAAGTTGTATGCAAAAATCCATCCCGAAATTACCTTACGATCTAGCTGCGGTCGCTTACCCTTATGATATTACTCAGCCGCAGCCACAACTGTTTGTTACACCAGATTTCGAGAATTTGGTTAACGTATTGGACCAGTTCGCGGATACGATGGCCTTTCGGGTCGGCGGTAAACAGAGTTTGGAGAAAGCGATCGACTGTGGAGCCGTATGTACAGCAGAATATAGCTCGGGCCTACAGGTGTCAGGGGTTTTTCAGTCTGCCAATGCAGACGCGTCGATTTCCTATATACGGACAGCAGGTCCTACGGCGCTGGCATACGCAGGCAAGCAACTGGACGGCCATGGCATCAATTATCATATAGATGGATTTGGTTCACCGGTCGGAACGCTGAAAGAAAGCGGTAAGAATCTGGAGGATTTCTCGGATGGGGATCTGCGCGTTTACGGTATTGTTGAGCGACAGCGATGTGTGTTGCAGTTTACTTCGGGGATTGTTGTAAACGGGATACTGTTGCATGTTTTGCGCCGGGAAGAAAAAATTGTAATGATGTCATTCGAAGACTGTACCGTGTCCCGAAATGGACGAAAAGAAATCTATTTCAAACCCGAATGGGGGACTTACGATATGGCAGTGGGGGCGACAATCATTTCCGTTTTCGCTGGAGCAGCTGATAAGGACGCATATGAGTGTATTTCAGAGGATGCACCTTCTGCTGCAACCATGCCTCAAGTTCCGAAAGCCTACCGTGGATTGATTGCTTTGTATGATGCTATTAGGGCATTTCGCATCGGTACTTTTGACCGGGGAGTCTGGATGACACTTTTCGAACAGCTCCCAGCGGAAGCTACCGATACCTGGCTGGCTTTGGTGGAACTGTATGAAATTGCATGGTCACATCATGAACTAGATCTTGCAAATCTTGCTGAAGACAGACTACGTTATTTCATTTCGATAAAGCCCGATCTGACAAAGCTGATAGAAGACGGGATACGCATAGCGAAAGACGAAGCGTTAAATAATCAGTAGGTATTGTCGAGCATATAAATTCGTTTAAATGCTCAACAATACCTGCCATGCTTTTTCCAGTTGACCTTTATCCAATAGTTGAGCAGCGTATTCGTGTACTTTTTGTTTCATGCGCACAGCATCTTGCTGAAAGTTGAGCTGGAGATACCGAAGATATTTATCTTCTAGCTGTATGTGATCTAATCTGGGTAGAGATTCTACATTCGCCAGCATACCCAAATGATTGCCTGTGAGCACCGTTGACAACCGGATGCTTTCAGGTAATTGATCTACACCTATACCGAGGCTACGGAGCGGTTTGGGAACAATAAAGAGATTTTCGCTGCTCACCCGGGAGTACCAGTCTCCACCGAGACGGGCGACCAAATCCAACTGTTCTTGTTTGATCGTGTTATCATGCTGCAATAAAGTTTTGTGCACGTGCATATATAATACTTCTGCGATCACAAGATTTCCTGCTCCCGGCTTATCGCTTAAGGCAATAATTTCTCTGACGTTGCATTCCAGCTGAACGGGGGACTCTGCGACCCGCGGTGGACGTATGTAGAGGGAAGGGATGGGCGTCAATCCTGATTTGTCAAACTCGTCGACTTCCTTGGCGTACTCTGTGCTTGCCAACGATTGTTGCTGTACCATAGCATAATTTACGATATTGATGACGACTTCGTTGACTTCTTTGAGATTGTCCAATGTATGTTTGGTGCTTCCGTCCCGCATGCGACGCAAAGGAGAGAACACACATATAGGAGGCTGATGAGACATGAGGTTAAAGTAGCTGAAAGGGCTCAGATTAACATGCCCCAAGCTGTCTATAGTACTTGCAAAGCAGATTGGCCGGGGGGCAACGGCGTATTTGATTAAATTATCGACAATAGCCTGGTCTGCGGAAGCTTCAAATGTGACAGTTTCAAAAAGTGAGGAGTTCATTTTCTTTTTTTTATGCGTGGTATAATTCGATGGAATTGTAAAGTGTACCCAAACCTGTTACTTGCAGTTCGACTTGGTCTCCTGGCTGAAGCCATTGGTCGCGGTGAGTAGCGTTTTCTATCCGTGCCGTGCCGTTGAGTTCGAGAAAGCAGCCTGTGCCCACGGTTCCTGAACCGATGATATCCCCCGGCACAAGTTGTACACCATAGGAAACTCGTTCAATGATTTCGGCAAATGTCCAATGCATTGTCGAAAGATTACCAGAGGATACCCTTTGACCATTGACCCAACAAGACATATCAAGATCATATTTGTCACCAATATGATTTTCGGAAGGTTTGATTTTATAAGGGGCCAATTCGTCCTTGGTCACTAGCCATGGGCCTATCGCTGTAGCAAAATCCTTTCCTTTGGCCGGACCTAAACTTAGTTTCATCTCCTCCATTTGCAGTTTTCGAGCACTGAAATCGTTCATGATCATGTAACCGGCGATGTAATCATCGGCCTGTGAAGCCGGAATATTGATGCCAGTTTTATTGATAACGATGGCCACCTCGAGTTCAAAATCAAGCTGTTCAAGATGTAATGGCATGCATCGTATTGGGCCGGGGCCTTGTATAGCCTGATGGTTGGAAAAGTAGAAAACAGGAAAATTATCAAATTCGGAGATCATGTCCAGTCCACGGTTTCGTCTGGAGGTGGCCACATGTTGTCGGAAAGCGTAAGCATCGCGTAGGGAGGAGGGTCTGGGGACGGGGGCGGCAAGCTGGATATCCTGCAAGGGATGATATCTGCTGGTCATACTGCCGTCAGCCAGAGCATTATGATAGTCTCGTAAGCGGTCCATCGTTTCATCACCCCCGGTCAGAAAACCGGCCATATCGCCTGGGAGCCCGGGATCTATGTCCCGGCAGAGATATATCCGATCATCGATCAAGATGGCCAGTTCGTGTTGACCGTTTTTTGTGCAGGTAACGATTTTCATATTGGAATATGTATTGGTTATTCAATGTTTACATGTGACACAAATATATTGGATAAGTTTTGAAAAAAATATTTCTTCCCTTGAAAATAGAAAATTATGCTTACCTTTATTATTACATTATAAACTTTAGAAATGATCGCCCGCGGCTTTTTTTACTTTGCTCCAGCTATAGCTTATATTGCTTTTAACAGAGCAATTATTGCCGAGATCGTTTTTGCCCAATACTAATCTCTTCGAACTTTTTGCCAATGATCCTATTGGCGGCTCAGATATTGATTTTATTTTAATAACCTTTTAAATCGTAGAATTATGCCATTTTATGTTAGACAGGGGCAGATTCCAACACAGCGACATACTGTTTTCAGAAAGCCCGACAATACGCTTTATGCGGAGGAGCTTGTTTCCACCCATGGCTTTTCAAGTCTTTACTCCCTAGTATATCACTGCCACCCGCCTACGCTGGTGAAACAGATTCATGCCCCTTACGATGTCACTCCGAAAATTGCCAGAGAGAAGCATCTCAGGCATACTAGTTTAAAAGGGTTCGAAGTGGAGGCTAAAGATGATTATCTCGAAAGCCGAATAGCTGTTTTGGTCAACCAAGACCTGCATATTTCGCTGGCTGCTCCACGCTGCTCCATGCAGGATTACTTTTATAAGAACAGCCAGGCTGATGAAGTTATATTTATACATCAGGGAACAGGCAGGTTGAAGACAGGTTATGGGGCTATTCCGTTCAAGTATGGCGATTATTTGGTGATCCCTAGGGGTACCATCTATCAGATGGAATTTGATCAGGAGGATAATCGTTTATTTCTTGTTGAATCATTTTCTCCGGTTCGTACTCCCAAACGGTACCGGAATGAGTTTGGCCAGTTAATGGAGCATGCGCCTTTTTCTGAACGGAACATCCGAACGCCACAGGATATGGAAACTTTTGACCAATTAGGTGATTATGAGGTGAGGGTAAAAAAGCAGGGCTTAATTTATCCTTATATCTACGGGAGCCATCCTTTTGATTTCATCGGATGGGATGGATATCATTTTCCATGGGCATTTTCTATTCATGATTTTATGCCCATTACGGGTAAGCTACATCAGCCACCACCTGTCCATCAGACCTTTGAGACAGATACTTTTGTGCTGTGTAGTTTTTGTCCACGTCTGTATGACTACCATCCGCATGCTATTCCAGCACCCTATAACCACAGTAATGTGGACTCGGACGAGGTATTGTATTATGTCGACGGCGACTTTATGAGCCGCAAATCGGTAGAGAAAGGACAGATCACTTTGCACCCCGGTGGCATCCCGCATGGGCCGCATCCCGGTACAGTAGAGAAGAGCATTGGACAGACCAAAACCGAGGAGCTTGCTGTGATGATCGATCCTTTTCGTCCCTTGATGCTGACTGTAGAAGCGCTCAAGATCGAAGATCCGGATTATTTTAGATCCTGGATGAGTTAGTTGAAACACAAAGAATAACCTTATAAAAATTATGGCGAATACATTTGCGGAAAAGATTGCCCAAGCGCAGGACTTTCTACCTATCAACGGAACGGATTATATTGAATTTTATGTCGGTAATGCCAAGCAGGCCGCACATTATTACAAGACAGCCTTTGGATTTCAGTCGGAGGCCTATGCTGGACCCGAGACTGGCGTCAGGGATCGTGCATCCTATGTTTTAAGACAAAATAAGATACGTTTGGTTCTTACCACTGCGTTAAAATCAGATCATCCCATCGCAGCACATGTAAAGAAGCATGGCGACGGGGTGAAAATTTTGGCATTGTGGGTGGATGATGCCCGGAAATCATTTGAAGAGACTACCAAAAGGGGCGCGAAAGTCTATCAGGAACCCCAGTTACTTCAGGACGAACACGGTGAGGTCTGGACCGCCGGAATTTACACCTATGGTGAAACTGTGCACTTATTTGTTGAGCGGAGGAATTATACAGGTGCCTTTATGCCGGGATATGAAAAATGGGAAAGCAATTACAATCCGGCAGAAACGGGCTTGCTTTATGTGGATCATTGTGTAGGTAACGTGGGTTGGAACAGGATGAACGAGGCTGTCCAGTGGTATCAGGACGTCATGGGATTTGTAAATATACTTTCCTTCGACGATAAGCAGATCAATACGGAGTACTCGGCTTTAATGAGCAAAGTCATGAGCAATGGAAATGGCTATGTCAAATTTCCGATCAATGAACCCGCTGAAGGAAAAAAGAAGTCCCAGATAGAAGAATATCTCGAATTTTATGAAGGTGAGGGGGTACAACATGCCGCTTTGGCAACGAAAGACATTGTACGCACTGTAAAGGAACTTAAAGCCCGTGGTGTTGAATTTCTTGCCGCTCCGCCAGAAGCCTATTATGATATGCTGCCGGATAGGGTGGGTGATATAGATGAGGAAATCCGCGTGATCCAGGAGCTGGGTATTTTGGTCGATAGAGACGAAGAGGGCTATCTATTACAGATATTTACTAAGCCAGTGGAAGACCGACCCACTTTATTCTACGAAATTATTCAGCGAAAAGGTGCACAAAGTTTTGGGGCCGGCAATTTTAAGGCATTGTTCGAAGCCATAGAACGGGAGCAGGAACGGAGGGGGAACCTATAAAACGTGATGGCAATGAGAGAATTGTTAGGTGCATTTGAGCACAAGAGTCCGGAAATCGTATTTGAGTGGAAAGACAGTGAAACAGAAGCCCGAGGATGGGTTGTTATCAATTCATTGCGTGGTGGTGCGGCCGGTGGTGGTACGCGGATGCGCGCAGGCTTGGACCGGCATGAAGTGGAGTCTTTGGCCAAAACTATGGAAGTAAAGTTTACGGTTTCGGGTCCCGCTATAGGCGGTGCCAAGTCGGGAATAGACTTTGATCCACTGGATCCGCGTAAGAATGAGGTTTTAGATCGCTGGTTTAAAGTAGTCACCCCTTTGTTGAAGAACTACTATGGTACTGGCGGAGATCTGAATATAGATGAGATCCATGACGTCATACCGCTAACTGAGGAGTACGGTTTGTGGCATCCGCAAGAAGGCATATTAAACGGCCATTTCAAAGTCAATGAGAGCAATCGCATCCACCAAATCGGTCAGTTGCGGTACGGGGTTTCGAAGGTACTGGAGGACAATTCTTATAGTCCGGACCTCAGACGCAAATATAAAGTTGCAGATATGATTACCGGTTATGGTGTCTCTGAATCCATTCGTCATTATTACGAGCTTTTTGGAAATAGCTGTCATGGTAAGCGGGCGGTTATCCAAGGTTGGGGGAATGTTGCTGCAGCGGCGGCCTTCTATCTTTGTAAACTTGGGGTCAGGATCGTCGGTATCCTTGACCGTGCCGGTGGAGTGATCAATGCGGACGGCTTTAGTGAAGCTGTTATTAACCAGTTATTTTTGGATAGACGGGGAAACCAATTGTATACGGATAACCTGATTCCTTTTGAGCAAATACAAAGTGAGATCTGGACATTGCAGGCCGAAATCTTTGTGCCGGCAGCAGCGTCGCGCCTGGTGTCAAAAGATCAGATACAGCAACTGATGGAAAATGGACTCGAGCTGATCGCGTGTGGCGCAAATGTTCCTTTTGCTGATCAGGAAATATTTTACGGCCCAGTTATGGAGTTTGCCGACCAGCATGTCGCAGTAATACCTGATTTTATAGCCAATTGTGGTATGGCACGAGTGTTTGCCTATTTAATGCAAAGGAATATTGAAATGAGTGACGACGCTATCTTTTCAGACGTTTCAAGGACTATTTTTGAAGCGTTGAAGAAAATAAGAGACGCTTCGGCAGAACGCATAGGGTTATCATCCAGAGCTTATGAAATAGCGCTGAAGCAACTCCTTTAATGATGTAACGATGTTTATAAACGAAAAACACTTGAAGCGGGGAACTTCAAGTGTTTTAACTAACCAATTATTAACCTAAATTTATGAATGACTAAAATAGTACAATTGCTATGCCAGTTCTTTTTCTTAGAATGAATTAATTGTCATTTTATTGTTAATATAAAATACTGTGGTAGATGGTCAACGTTGGGCGGTTAAATACGACATCTTAATTCAAACAGATTCTCCTCTACGGGGTGCTATTTATAGTGGTAGTCGTGTTGTAATTGCTTGAAACAGAAACTCCTGAAGCGGGGAACTTCAGGAGTTATCCTAACCAATTATTAACCTAAATTTATGAAAAGTACTAGTATAACGTAGTAAGAAGTCAAAATGTTTCACCAATTTCTATTTTTTATACTTTTTAACATTTTTTTGTATTTCTATATTGATTTTCGATTAACTGCACATCAATTGGTATGTTTTCCTTTTAGAAAATAAAAAAAGCCGCTAGTGGGGTATACTAACAGCTTTTTTATCACTAACTAATTTTTAACCTAAACTTATGAAACTGGTAAGTAACTTTCAATTTGGATGCCAATACCACGAATTCTTTTCCAGTTTAACGGTTTTTAACGCTTTTAACCTGTTGTTCTATCTATTTATAGCAATTTGGACCGCAGATTATTTCCAAACTTTTTGTGGTGTCCAAATGTTTATTGAATGGAGTCAAAAGAGATCAGTACACTGTTTTAAATAGAATACATGCCATTAACATATCTTTATCAAATTGACAATCAGGAGAGTCCTTTCTGGGCGTTTGCCGTGCATGACGGACATCATGTTGATCCAGCATTAGCACCTTATATGGCTATCTCTCCTCAAGATCGGCTGCGTGAGGAAGATCCGTATACGGCAATTTTGGCAGAACTGCCATGTAACCGCTTTGTCTGTGGCACTTCCAGGTTTCAGATCGATCTCAATCGGAATAAAGGAGAGGCACTCTATCTGCGTCCCGAACAATCTTGGGGAATCAAGGTCTGGCACAATGGATTGCCCTCGCATATAAAAAAACAGATCTATGATATCTATGATGATCTCTATAAGGAAATAGAGTTGCAAATTTCGGAAACGATCAGCCGTTTCGGTTATTTTGTCATATTTGATATCCATAGTTATAATGCTTTGCGCGATGGTCCTACAGCGACACTTGACAGGAGCAGTAATCCACAGATCAATATTGGGACCGCCCATAATCGGGATAAGTGGCGTGCATTGACAAACTCTTTACTGGATATCCTTAAAAAAGGTAAAGATGGACAGACATATGATGTGCGTGAAAATGTCAAATTTAAAGGTGGCTTTCTGTCAGCGTATCTAAATTCGAAGTTTGGTGATAAGGGGTGCATCTTTTCTATAGAATTTCGTAAAGATTTCATGAATGAATGGACAGGGCAGGTTTTTCCACAGAAGCTTCAGGAATACAAGCAGTTATTGATGCAAACTATGGAAACGCTAGAATCTTATTTTGCCTATGAAAAATAAGGAGCGGCAGCTGGCGGCTGTTTTAAAGAAAATTAAGAGCAAAGAGGTTTTTCATGTTCAGATACCTCCCAAAAATAAGTTGGTGTTTAACCAGGTCGTTCCCTATATATTTTTATATAGACAGTTTTTCAGCCCTGACCCGATGCTGGCCGAACTAGTGAAATCCGAACCTGCTTATTTTCGTGTTAAAGATCCAGAATTAAATGTCTCGGACTGGATCGGTCCTATACTTAATCAGCTTGTTGAAGAGTTTGGTGCCTGTCTGATTATTGAGGCCTGGACAGCAAGTCCAGGGCAGGAAGAGGATATTCAAATTCATATTGCCCGAAAAAATGTACAGGCAATCGCACAGTATCTGGGCAAACAATTGACTTCGGAGGAGTCTATTGCAAAAGTGGAGATTATAACCGATTCAAAATCCAGCGCTACGCAGAGTCTTTCTCCGGCAAGTGTGCAGCTTGACAATTTAAATAGCAATATCTTGTATATGGGTTTGGAGATCAAGCCCAAATACCTACTCGGTTCCAATCAGCAGATATTGCCTATAGATCTCCGTCATTTCCGGGAAGCTATATCCAGGAGTCTGTCAAAGACTTTTTTTGAATTTATCCGGATACATACAGTTTCGAAGCCTACATCGTTTAAAATAAGCCATCCTAAAAAGATGCTTCCCCTGGCATGGGAGATTGATCAAAAATTGGCTCGTGAAAGCCAGAGATTTGATTTTCTCCTGTTGATTACGCCTACCAATTCCTATGATGCCTGGCTACAGTTCAAAAAGGGGAGTTATCGTAAAGTTCCGGTTTTCCGTTATCGTCCAATGCCCATTGACCCCGATATTATCAAGCGCAATCTATATAACCTACATATTGAAGATCTGTACGATCCTTCGATTGCGTATTTATTTCGGGACAAACGGAAGGAATTGGATCAAATGATGAGCATGCTCAGTGAGCGTGGGAAAGAAGGCTTTTTGCTGGGCAGTATGCAAGTTTTTGGTACGGTAAACGAAAAACTTCTGGAGAAAGCACAAGCTATTTTGACCATTACAGCGACAGATGCAGAGAATAGGGGCCGAGAGGAGGATGTGGTGTACGCTGATGAGTTTGCAAAGCTCGCACAGGAAGAACTGAATTATCTCAAAATGCAGGAGCCCAACTTTGGGACAACCGTCAGGCTTCGGGATGATATCTACGGGGTTATGGTAAACCAAGGTGTGCTGAATATCAGTAAGCAGTATAGCTTACCACGCAGTAGGGTAAAAGCATTGATTCAGCATGAAGTGGGTACCCATATCGTGACCTATTACAATGGCAAACAGCAACCGTTTAGTCTTTTTAGGCTAGGCGTCCCCGGTTACGAAAAACTTCAGGAAGGACTGGCTGTACTTGCTGAATATTTGGTGGGCGGATTAACCAACAACAGGTTGCGCATACTTGCGGGACGTGTGGTGGCCGTACACCACATGCAGCAAGGAAATACGTTCTTGGATACATTCTTCCTGTTGGTAGACAAGCATCGGTTTATTCCCGAGACCGCCTTTCAGATGACCATGCGTGTTTATAGAAGCGGTGGGCTTACCAAGGATGCATTGTACTTAAGTGGCTTGATCGAATTGATCAATTATATCAAAACTGGCCGTGATCTTACCTTATTGACCATGGGCAAGATTCGGGAAGACTATATTCCCATTGTTGAGGAATTAATGCTTAAAGGAATGCTCAAGGAACCGGTACTGACTCCGAGATACCTCACATCCCCCTATACGGACGTCTTGTCGACGTTAAAGGAAAATAAAGGAATATTTCAAATGATACAATAAGTGGAACTCTATGAAGATTGCATTCGTTATTAATCAAACCCACAAAGAAACCGAGCGTTTCACGACCACCCTTCTTGCTTTAAAAGCGCATCAGCTGGGACATGAAATTTATTACATTGGCTTAGCAGATTTTTATTATGAATCAGCCCACATCGCGGCACATGTCCGTGCCGTATTGCCCGAGCATCACATCGCGTCGGCCAAAGCGTTGATGGAGGCGCTGCGTAACTGCAAAAAGATAAAGATGGAATTGGAGATCATGGATGTCGTCTGGCTGAGGTTCGACCCTGTATTGGATATGGTTAACCGTCCTTGGGCGGCTTCATCTGCTTTGCAGTTCGCATCTTTATTAAAGGAAAAAGGTGTTCAGGTAATCAATGATCCAGATAGTTTGAGTCGGGCAAGTAACAAATTATATCTTGAGGGTTTTGACGAGACGATCCGACCAAAAACGATTGTGACCAGAAACTATGCCGATGTGGTCGATTTTTTTGAGAAGCAGAATAAACTCATCATTTTAAAACCTTTAAAAGGCTCTGGTGGTAAAAACGTTTTTCTGATCAATAAGGAGAATCAGCAGAACCTCAAACAGACGGTGGAGGCTATTGCGCGGGATGGATATGTGATTGGACAAGAATATCTTCATGAAGCTGCTCAGGGAGATATCCGATTCTTTTTATTAAATGGCGAGCCGATATCAATCAATGGCAAATTTGCGGCAGTTCATCGTGTACAACAGGGGAATGAGATTCGGAGCAATGTACATCAGGGCGCTAAGACCCAGGCAGCGCAGATTACGCCCGAATTGTTGTTAATGGTAGACAAAGTCAAGGATAAACTTATTCAGGATGGAATGTATTTTGTCGGTCTGGATATCGTTGGCGACCGTATTATGGAAATCAACGTTTTTAGTCCGGGAGCATTGTGCCAGACCGAAGAGATCGTCAAAGAGGACTTTTCTACCTTTATCATTAAACAACTTGAAACAAAAATAAGTTTGCAAAAAGCGTAATAACTGTTTGCCCGGAATGCTCCCACTTTTTGGCCAGACTCTGCGGGAAATTATGAGTTTGAGATGAAGTGAGCCTCTTGTTTTCTTCTTATTTTTGAAAAAATATAAAATACGATGCTCTTTATAGATTCACCCTCGAATAACCCCTATTTTAATATTGCTTCCGAAGAATATCTGCTGAGCAAGTATCCACGTGAAAGCATCTTTCTGCTGTACGTCAATGAGCCTTCGATCATTATCGGCAAGTTCCAGAATACGCTGGCTGAAATAAATCTTGATTATGTCAGGCAGCACGATATTAAAGTGGTGCGGCGCATGTCGGGAGGTGGGGCCGTGTACCATGATATGGGCAATCTCAATTTTTCATTCCATACGCTATTGGGCAATCTCGATTTTATGGACTTTTCGACATTCACCCAGCCCATTGTCACTATCTTGAATAAACTGGGTATTCCGGCAAAGCTTCAGGGCAGGAATGATCTATTGGTTGACGGCAAGAAGTTTAGCGGCAATGCGAAGCTCGTAAAAAATGGTAAAATGATCCAGCATGGTACGATTTTAATTGATTCACAGATGGAGGTTTTGGGGGAAGCGCTGATCACAAATCCGCTTAAATTTGTAGATAAGGCCGTAAAATCAAACCGTGCTCGTGTCACCAATTTAATCGGTTATCTACCTGACGATTTTACGACCATAAAATTCAAGGACTTATTGATCGCAGAGATGAAGCAAGAAAATACAGATGCTGAAATGGTCCGTTTGACTCCAGACGATATCCGTGATATTGAGGAACTGGTTAGGGACAAATATGAGACCTGGGATTGGAATTTTGGTTTTTCTCCGAACTACAATTTTAAGAAAGCGATTAAAATTCCGGCAGGTTTTATCGAGCTGCACCTCGATGTTCACAAAGGCTATATCGAGCAAGCTAAAATTTTTGGTGATTTTTTTGCATCCAAACCCATTCTTGAGCTGGAACAGCTTTTGCTCGGTAAGCGCCACCAGCTGGCAGAGATAGAAACGGTACTAGATACAGTGGATCTGACGGGCTATTTTGGTAAAGTTGACGTCAGCGAAGTCCTGGAACTGTTTAAATAAATATTGCAAACTATTAAACACAGAATTATAAGCTATGCCCTGGAATCCAAAGTTATACAATCAATTCAAAGATATTCGCTTCAAGCCATTTCAGGATCTGTCTGCATTAATTGTGTCAGAACCAAGGATGAAAGCGGTAGACCTAGGATGTGGCACTGGTGAGCAAACCGCGATCCTCAGCGAACGGTTTCCGCAAGCCACATTTCTTGGTCTGGATGCCTCCGCAGAGATGCTATCGAATAGTGATCAGCTTGCTCATGGACGTTTACAGTTTAGCAATAGCAGTGTTGAAGATTTTCTCGGCACAGCAGAGACATGGGATCTGATTTTTAGCAACGCGGCCTTACAATGGCTGGACGATCATCGTATACTTTTTCCTAAACTTATTTCGAAGTTGACTCGGGGAGGCCAATTGGCTATTCAAATGCCTTTACAGCCAGAAAATGTGCTTAATAAAATACTGATAGAAATGGCGGCGGAAGAACCTTTTTGTTCTTACTTGAAGGGTTGGAATAGGGTGTCGCCCGTGTTAAGTCTCGATGATTATGCAGAACTATTGTATAAAGAGGGGCTGGTCCAGCTCGACCTCTCCATCCGCGTTTATCCGATAGTGGCTGATTCGGAAAAAATGCTTTATGAATTCATCGCCGGTTCGGCGTTGATTCCTTATATGGAGCATTTGGAGAAGGAAAGACATCAATTATTCATTCATGCGTTTAGGTCACGTATCAGAGCACATTTTCCCGAATTTCCGGCAATATACCCGTTTAAGCGACTCTTGCTTTACGGCCGTAGGGCTTAGGTCCCCGCATTGGTGCTGATGAGCGCATTGGTGCTGATGAGATCGGACCAGACCGCTTGGGTTAACCCGGCAAGATCGTCAGGATCCAGCAACATCTGAAGACCGCGTTTGCCCGCGCTGACCGAAATCCGCTCTTCCAGCTGAGCAGTTTCTTCGATAAATGTGGGAAATAATTTTTTCATGCCGATAGGGGAACAGCCGCCCCGGACATATCCAGTGACGGTTACAAGATCTTTCAGCGGGAGCATTTCACAATTTTTATTTCCTGAAGCTTTTGCGATTTTTTTTAAGTCCAGCTGTGCGTTTCCCGGTACTATCGCGACAAGGTAAGGGTCTTTATTGCCCTTTAATACCAAGGTTTTATAGAGCACTTCCGGCGATAGCCCCATGGAAAGCGCGACATGCCCAGCGCTGACATCTTGTTCGTCCACCTCGTACTCTTTTAATTCATAGGGGACTTTGACCCTGTCCAAAAGACGTACAGCATTCGTTTTATGTAGCATACGATTATTTTAGACTATTAAAATAAGCTGTAATTTCACTTTGCGAATATGTATTCAGGCAGTTTTTTGCTTCGAGCCCTCCTTTTTGCGCAACCAGAATGCCATACTGCATATCCAGCAGGCCTTCGGTACGGTGGGCATCTGGATTTATAGATAAAATAACACCTTTCTCAACTGCGTAACGATGCCATCTCCAATCTAAGTCGAGCCTTAGGGGATTGGCATTTATCTCAATGACAACCTTATTTGCGGCGCAAGCATCGATGATCTTTTCATAATCCAAAGGATACCCGGATCTACTCAGCAAAAGCCGGCCTGTTGGATGTCCTAGTATCGTGGTATAAGGGTTTTCGATTGCCTTAATCAGTCGGGCTGTTGCCTTTTCTTTATCCATCTTTAGATTGGAGTGTACAGAAGCCACGACAAAATCAAATTTTGCGAGAATTTCATCCGGATAATCTAGTGATCCGTCGCTCAAAATATCAGATTCTATGCCTCTGAAAATTTTAAACGGGGCGAGTTGCTGATTTAACAGTGCTATTTCGTCCCATTGTTGTTGAAGCCGTTCGATAGAAAGGCCATTAGCATAAACCGCAGTTCGGGAGTGGTCACATATCCCTAGGTATTCAAGGCCTAATTGGTTTTTGCAATATAGTGCCATTTGTTCGAGACTATGCACGCCGTCACTGTATGTGGAATGATTATGTAAGGTTCCTTTAAGATCTTTGAACTGAATGAGCTGAGGCAGGGTATGGTCCTGCGCCTGTCGTATTTCATCCAGACCCTCCCGTAGTTCTGGCTCAATGTAGTCGAGGCCCAGGTTTCTATAGACAGCTTCTTCACTTGAAAGCGAGGGTAGATCAGGCAGAATTTGGAACAATTGTTCCAGATGAGCCGTGGAGCCGGTACTTAGTATAAGATCGCGATAAAAATCATTGATATTGCTACTGAAGACTTTGAATGTAAAACCCAGTTCATCGGTTACCTCCAATGAATTTTCTGTTTTCTCTACTAAGGTGTAGCTGCTGAGAAATTTTTCCACCGTTTCAATATTCTCGGAAATTAGTACGTCAACAGTACTCAATACTTCACATTTTCTCCTGAAATCACCGGTAAACGATAGCAGGGAAGAAGGAAAATGTGTTTTTAACATATTAAAGAATATATTTGCCTGAGATAGCACTTTGGCGTACAAAAACCATCCCTGGTTTGAGATAGAAAATTCTATGGATTTTTTTATTTCCTCCTGCGTTTTCAGTCCAAACCCTTTTTCTTCAATCAGGCGATTTTCGTTACAGGCGTAAAGTAATTCTCCTACGCTTTCGATGCCTAGATTTTTCCAGATAATCTGAATTTTCTTCGGTCCTAATCCTTTTATTTGAAGCATATCGACAACACCTGCTGGCGTTTGTTGCAACAAATCCTGCAGTTCCTTAAACGTTCCGGTCCCCGCAACTTCTTTCGCTTTTTCTGCTGTACTTTTTCCAATACCGGGATATGCACTCAATTCTTCGAGCGATGCCTCAACGATCCGTACGGGTAATTTGTCCAGCTTAAAAGACGCACTTGCCATTGCTTTTGTACGGAATGGATTCTCGTTCTGAAGTTCCATCAGCTGGCTGCACAGTTTAAATATTTTGGAGATCGCTTTATTGTCCATCGTCGTTGTGAATTGTTAGGCTACAAATATCCTAAATTTTGGTACAAAATACCAATTGGCGGGAACAGATAACGCCGTTAAATAATGTGAAAAAGCTGTTTTTTTCTAAAATTGTACTGTTTTTATTTAAATTAACAACAACGTGACAAATAAATAGTCCCATAGCGGGACATTTTGGCTAAGTTTGCCGTTTTTGGGTTGGGAAATCCAGCTGTTTTGTCCTTTGTGACGAAGGATCTTCCAAAAATAGAATTCAATGATAGCAGACATAAATGATAAAGAAGTGAGCGGTCTATATAAGACCGGTATTATTCAGCAGACAGCTTACTGGTCGACTGTAAAGAAAATGCAGGGGATAGAATCCATGGCCTTTAATTTTAAAGCGAAATACTCAGATTTATATGTTGGAGTTGACAATGAAGCCTACTTTGTTGGTGATTTTTTAATTATCATACAGGGGATAGATCGCGATCAAAGCATCGCTTATGTTCCATACGGCCCGGAAGTAGAGCCTTCGGAGGAAAACCAGGGTTATTTTTTAGAACAGCTTTCAGAGAGCCTGCGTTCTTACTTACCGCCCAGTTGCATTATGATACGTTACGATCTTTCGTGGGAGTCGCATTGGGCCAAAGATGAAGATTGTTATGATTTGCACGGCAACTGGCTTGGCGTACCAGAGAAACGTATTCAGGAAATGCGTTTTAACTTTAACACAGAAAACTGGAATTTTCATAAAGCCAATACAGACATACTGCCGTCCAATACCATTTTTATGAATCTGCGTACATCAGAAGATCTATTGTTGGCCAATATGAAACCGAAGACACGGTATAACATTCATCTGGCGGACCGAAAGGGGGTAAAAGTACGTTCCTTAGGACTGGAGAGCTTAGCCATCTGGTACGATTTGTACCGACAGACTGCGCTTCGAAACAACTTTTTTCTGCATGATATCAGTTATTTTAAGATTGTGCTGTCGGCAAGAGCTAATGATACGCTGTCGCCAGCTGAGGTGCATTTGCTGGTTGCGGAAGTGGATGCTCAGCCACTCGCGGCGATGTTTTTAGTGATCACAGCCAACCGGGGAACATATCTTTATGGGGCTTCGGCTTCCGAACATCGGAATTATATGGCAACTTATGCCTTGCAGTGGCGTGCTATGCAGATGGCAAAGGAGAAAGGCTGTACAGAATATGACTTCTTTGGTGTGTCGCCACAAGCTGACCCATCTCATCCTTTATATGGTCTTTATCGGTTCAAAACAGGTTTTGGAGGAGATATTTACCATCGCATGGGCTGTTGGGACTATCCTTTGAATAGCGACAGGTACAGATATTACACCTCCATGGAGTTTAAAAATCAAAGCTATCACTTGAGTTAATATTTAAAATACCTCACCCAAGGTTAACCTTACACCACGGTGATTGGTACTGATACCGTAATCAATTCCGATGTTGGTGCCTGAGTTTTTATTGAATTTGATCCTGGCACCGGCACCGGTACCGATGTTCCAGTCTGCAAACATACTATTTTTCGGACCATTGACTGTTGTAAAGTTCAGAAATGTCACAAAGCCCAATAGGCCATTTTTGGTAATGTCTCGCCGATATTCCGTTTCCAGATAATAGAGGGATTTGCCGCGGAATCGACTTACGGGAAATCCTCTTCCGGAGCTATTGTAAGGGTCCCAACCCAAGTTTGGCAAATCGAGATAGGGCGCTTTGCTATTAAATACGGTCCAAAAAAAACTGCGTACAGCAATCATGTTCTGTCGATTGGGATCCCTTGTCAGCCGGTGATATCTGCGGACTTCAAGAAATAGCGATTTCCAGTTTTGGTCACTGCCCAAAAATGTGGGGTTTATCCGAAATTGGAGGTTAGCATAATTGCCAGACCATGTGTTGATTGAGTTGGCGCGGGTATCATAAATGAAGTTTAGACTGACACCTGAGGAGATGGTATGGTCCTTTTGTTCTGTGCCATAAGGATAAGCGGTATAATCTTGCAGTAGAATATCGCCCGTTGACCTAATATTCATTCTATAATCCAGATCATACCCAATCCCCATAAACAATCCGCCATGAATACGTTTTAACGCATGCTGATAAAGTCTGAAGTAGGTGTAATCTAAATTGATCTTCTGGTCTCCCGCATGTTCTTTACCTATACCCCAGGTTTCATGGGGATATTTCAGGAGCCGGATATCACCATCTATCACCCATGTATTTTCTTTCAACCAGACGTATGAACGGATTGGCAAGCCAAACCGCTTTGCAAAATTTGTATATGGCGTGAACGTGAGTTTCGACATATAGGTGTTTTTACGGTCACCCAGATAGAATCCTGCTGTTGTGCTTGTGATCAAAGCATGGCCGCCGCCCGGAACATTGGTTGAAAACGGCAAAAAAGAAAAATAGACCTTTTTTCCTGTGCTGTCCACGGACTTGGGCGGTTTGATCTTCAGAATCTCTTTTCCAATGTCTATGAGATCTCGCTGTTTACTGGTATCGGCAACGTGTTTGGTAGTTTCTATTTCATTGACAGGACGCTGGGCGTACGCATCAACATGCAATACCATTGATACAGCCACAATGGTGGCAATCTTGCAGAAAAAAAGGTGTCGTCTATAGTCGTGTGCCATGAAAGCACGCAATCTAAGAGGAATTAGACAAAATTACAATATTGTAAAGAATATTTTATTTGTCTTGTCGTCTTTTGGCTATGGTGCCGACCTTCGGTAATCTATTCGCCTATAAAAAAGCAACATTTACCGACTTTAATGCAATGTTAATCTAAAAGTAATGAAATACACATCTTAGTTGTCTTAAATTTGAATCAGAAAATAAATAAGAAAAACGTGCAACAATAAAGGATCCTGTACGACAATAAAATAAGAAAAATATACTAATACATTATAAAACAGAAAAGAAATGAAAAACTTAGTAAAAACATTTGTAGCGGCTGCAATGATAGCCATCACAACATGCTCCATGGCTGCGGTTAAACCAGAGGAGCGTAATCTTGTCACAGCGGATCTGGCTGTGGACGAATATGTAGGAGCAATGACGGAAGGACAGGTAATGTATCTGGATAAATTGTTTACATCGGATTTCAATCAGAAAATATGCGGTAAACAAGACCTAAGTCACAGCCGTTCGCAAATGATCGAGTTTCTGAAAAAACAAAAGGGAATAAAAATGAACTGTAAAACCACGACCCAGATTGTTGAAGAGCTGCCAGATTATGCCATTGCAAAAATAACTATGCAGTTTGACGGATTTTCAAAAACCGATCTGATTACACTTGTCAAAGAGAATGGTACTTGGAAAGTTTCCAAGTCCGTTAACTCATACCGATAATAGTGCGGTAGTACACCAATACGATAAGAGCAAAAAGTTTATCAGCAAAAAAGGTTACCCGAACAAGGTAACCTTTTTATTGTGGAGCATATCAGATTCGAACTGACCACCTCTTCGCTGCCAGCGAAGCGCTCTAGCCAAATGAGCTAATGCCCCTTTCTGTATTTCTGCCGCTAAGATAATACTTTTTTGTAAAAACCAAATCGGTTTTTTTGTTTTTTTGACTACAGTTTTTATTGCTTCTCGTTAAGCAGCTCTTCGGTTCGCTTGATCTGTCCTTGGTCTTGCCACTCATCATGCCCCGGAATAACCCTATTTATTTGCGGATATTTGCTTAATAATCTGGCCAATGAGGGCTTCCAGGCTTTGACATCCCCATCGCCTACAAAACCTAGATTTTGGGCATCGCTACTTTTGATAAAGCAGCCGCCGTCGAGAATTTGATAGTCTGGAAACCAAACTACCACGTTGTCGAGGGAATGTCCAGGACCAAAGAAATTGAGAACAAACGATTGGCCGCCTATTTTATAAGTTTTATTGATTTCCGCGAGGTGTGTCGCTTGCGCTTTATTGTTTGCTTTCAGTAGGTCATTGGTTTTTTGGGTTGCATAAGTAGGAATTCCTATTTTGTTATAATAGGCAAATCCCCCCGCGCGGTCCTCATGCCAGTGTGTGGCATAAACTGCGATAACTGGTAGTTGATGTTTATGTTGAATGCTGTCCAACAGTGGCTGATATTGGGTGGAATCCCAAGGGGTGTCAAAAACGACTACACCTTTTTTTGTGATTAAATAGACTGCGTTAGCGGCGTATCGGGTTCCTTCAAAAGTGTTGTAGGTCGTAAAAAGATAAAGCTGGGAATTGATTTTTTCAATCGATAATGGCTTTTCTTGAGCCTGTAAAGAGGATAGGACGCATAAATTAACAAGTAACAAATACATCTTCACTCTGAGCAACTTGAATATATTTTTTGACATAATTAAATAAACGCTGGTCCGACTTGAATATTGTGCTCAGTAGCCCACTTAAGTTTTGGATGATGCAGTTTCCACGAAATCTTCGCGATAAGGTGTAAAAGAATCGATCAATTCGCCTTCTTCAAGGCACTCGCAGCCATGGATGTACCCCGGGTACACAATACAGGAGTCGCCGGCGGTTAAAATGCGGTCGATACCGTTGATATGATAGTTGAATTTTCCAGTATTTACGTAGGATATTTGTGTATGTGGGTGCTGATGTAGTGCACCGATGGCTCCTTTTTTGAACTGTACCTTCATGACCATGAGTTGTTCATTATATACCAATATTTTACGTCGGACACCGTCACCCAGATCCTCCCATTGGAGCTCGCTATCAGGTAAGAATATTTCGCTGTTTTTTTCTTTCATAGTAATAGATGTTAAAACTGTACCAATGATAATAAATAAATATGAAATTCTATGCTAGAACGAAACTTTACTGCCGTTTTGCCCATTTGCAAAACAAATGTAAAGCTAAAAATATCGCGAGGATAATTGGCGCTATAAATGAAATATTGGAAAAAACACTTACTTTGTTCCCTGATAAACTCAACACCTTGACATGGACTATTTCGATGATCTTATTAACCTGCTAGAGGAAGAACAGCAATACGATAAAATTCAGCACGAAACATTACTATTGCAGAATAATCTAAATGAAAGAAGAATGCTTGGGGTCACTTGGTTTCCTATTCGTATAACAGACAGCGAGCTGGGTAGGGGTGACTATTTAACCGTAAGTATAAGTCGGACGAATTTTTTGGAATTCGAACATAAATTTCGTTTTGGAATGCCTGTTTCATTATTTTCAAACCATGCTCCGGAAACAGATCGGATAGACGGTGTCATAAATTGGGTGGGTAAAGATCAGATGCGAATATCATTTCGTGTGGACGAACTGCCCGACTGGACGCGACGGGGTAAACTCGGAGTGGATCTTTTATTTGATGAGCATTCCTACCGGCAGATGTTTTCTGCTTTACAAAAAGCGAAGGAAATGGCCATCCTGTCGGATGAGGGAATATTCATTAGAAAGCTTATTGGTGCCGAACAGCTTTCGAACACCAATATACAGGAGTTTTATCACTGTCCATCGCTGAACGCCAGCCAAAATAGAGCTGTTCAGCACATTCTGGATACAACGGATATCGCGCTTTTGCATGGGCCGCCCGGAACGGGTAAAACAACCACCTTGGTCAAAGCTGTGGTGGCCTTATTGCAAAACAACAGACAAGTATTGGTTGTCGCACCCAGCAATACAGCTGTGGATTTGTTGACTGAACGACTGGACAAGGCAGGTGTAAGAGTGACTCGAATTGGTAACCCGATTAAAGTTTCCGAGCATTTGCAGGAGCTGACGTTGGACGGGAAAATTGACCAACACCGTGCAAATACAGAGATAAGGACGTTGCGAAAGCAGGTCCGAGTATATACAGACATGGCTCAAAAGTATAAACGTCATTTTGGAAAAGCGGAGCGCGAACAGCGCAAAGCGCTGTATGGTGAAGCACATCGGATTCAAAAAGACATCGACCGTATACAGGATTTTATTGTGGAAGATATTCTCGACAGTTCCCAAGTAATTACAGCAACACTAATAGGGGCTAATCAGGACGTGATTCGTGACCGTCAATATGATACAGTTGTTATAGATGAGGCTGCACAAGCTCTGGAGCCTGCCTGTTGGATCCCCATCTTAAAAACAGCGAAGCTTGTCCTCGCAGGAGATCACTGTCAGCTGCCGCCAACTGTGAAGTCAAACACACCTACGGCGAGCAAGCTTCATAACACCTTATTTGAAAAGCTTATCAAACTATATCCGCAGGCAATCTGCTTATTGGATGTACAATACCGGATGAACGAGCAGATTATGCAATACCCGTCCGCGGCATTGTATGGTGGACTACTAAAGGCGGACGATGCGGTAGCGGGCAGCACTTTACCGCAGGATATAGAGCCTATTTTATTTATTGATACAGCGGGTGCGGGCTATGAAGAAACAGAAACTGACGGTGCAATTAGTAATATCGGCGAAGCCCGTTTTCTCAAGGCACATTTAAAGTCGGGAATACGACATTGGGCCAACGGGGATGATGTGGGCGGATGGCCAAGTATTGGCATTATTGCTCCGTACCGGCAGCAGGTTGCGCAGCTGATAGAAATCTTCGAACAGGACGAAGAGCTGGTTGCTTATGCAGCTATTCTACAGGTACAGACAATCGATAGTTTCCAGGGGCAGGAGAAGGATATCATATACATCAGCTTGACACGAAGCAATTTTTCACAGCATATCGGATTTTTATCCGATGTACGGCGAATGAATGTGGCCATGACACGCGCAAAAAAGAAACTGGTTGTTATTGGCGACAGTGCAACAATCGGGACACATCCTTTTTATAAAGAATTTATCGGCTATGCCGAGCGCATTGGGCACTATCATAGCGTTTGGGAGTGGGATATAGCATAGGCGCTAGCCTCTCGAGGACCTTTGACTGCGGCTTGGCAATTGGAAAGATTTGGTAGGGACAAAGTCCGTACCAAGCTATTACCAAATTCGGACTGTAAGGGGAGTGAGTCCATAGTGAGTCCACGTTGAGTGTACCTTTTAAGCTGCTTTCACTGTGCGTGCACGTTTCTTACAAGTCGGGGGGAGGCCGGAATTGGCCTTGACTTGTCCATAATCTGTCCAGAAGAAGGGCAAGATATTTAACGAAATGCGCAATAAAGATCATGACGATAACGTAAAAAATGGGGCCGTATCAAAATAACTATTTTGATACGGCCCCATTTGCTGTCTCTTATATATATTTTAACTGGCAGAAGATACAAATTTCATCCAATCGCTGTTATCGTAATAGTCGTTTAGTGGATCAGCATGCTGATTGCTCGACAACTGCCCCACGAGCATGGATAGGTCCATGCTCATATGCTGACGGGTGATTTCGGTCATTGTATCATTAAATCCGGCATTGTTGATTTGCAATACATATTGGAAACAGATTACACGGGCTATGATTTTGCCAAGTGTGACCAGGTCACGTTGCTTAGGCTGTAAGGGAAAATTAAAGTCCAGTAAAGTAGGGAAGAAAGGTGCTGCAAGCGCTGTAGCGGAATTTCTTTTCAGGAATGACAGCAAGTTGTTTTCTTTGTTTTTCCGCATTAATTTAGCGATTGCTTCGGCTACTTGAGCATATAGCATTTCGTTGGATCCTTCGAAGATCTGGAAAGGCCTGCTGTCGACCAGCCCACGGCCTGCAACATGATCTAACCGATAACCGTTTGCCCCGGACAATTGTACGCAGATCTGTGCGGCTTCATGCATTAAGTCGGTGACCAGAGCTTTAACACTGTTAGCGTCCATGCTGTGGGCAGAGAGATCGTTGTGAATAGAGCTTATCGAGCTGCTGTGGGCGCACATCGCCGAACAGATGGTAAAAGCTGCTTGTAACCGAGATAGCTGAAACTTGACGGAGTCTATCTCGTTCAAGGGAATACCACCTACACGCCGGGTGGCACAATGTTTCATCGCTTCGTCCAGCATGCGTTTAATAAAACCCATTCCCATTCCCGGAAACTGAAGCCTACTCCTATGCAAGGTGTCGAGCATTAGTTTGATTCCCGTGCTTTCCGGTGTCAGGCGATGATCTTCAGGTACCTCAATATCTATTTTGTTGATCCCGTAAGGAATGGCATATAGACCGAGGCTATTGTATTTTTTCAGTACCTCAATCTTTTGTTCCTGAATGGCATTGTCGGTTACGAAGAAGTCAATATCACGCACAAGTTCCCCGTTCTCATTTTTCTTTCGCGCTGTGACAAGCCAAAAGTCTGCAACACCAGTTAAGCCCTGCCAATGTTTTTCTCCCTGAAGGATATATTTATTGCCTTCTTGATGATATGATGTACGCATATTGAGCGCGTCACTACCGTAAGCCTGTTCTGTGATCATCAGGCCACCCATGGCCTTGTTTGTCAAAAAGCGTTCGAAGATCTTCTCCTGAAGCAGGGGGGTGCCGTATTTGGCGAAAGGCTCCAGAAACAGCGCGATATTAATTCCGAAGATTAATGATAGAGAAAGAGATTCATAAGAGGCAGCCGCTAGTACACCTAAACATTCCTTAACGTGTAAACCTCTACCACCGTGATTTTGCGGTATGGCAACGGATAGAGGGTTCATTGTCATGATTTCGCTCAGGAACTGCGGTGGTAAGCCTCTCGTTAAACTCAGTTTGTTATAATCGTATTCTACATGGAACAGATGGGATAGCTTTTTCTTGAAATTCTCGATAAATAAATCGAAATCCTGCATTTTGTTTGTGTGTTCTAATACGTTGGACATCTTAGATATGGATTAAATGATGAAACATTTTTTTGCAATCGCAGATGTGTGCGTTATAGCTATACACGATAGTTTGAATAAACTACATCTCAATCGCTATACAAAAATAATCCATGTGATGCTAAGCAGTTCGTCAACTTTTGTATAAAAACTAGGACAAATCGTGCATGTTACTTTTTAGGACGATTTACTCCGATAAACACTTGGTGAAACACCAACAATTTTTTTAAATAGCCGGGAGAAATAGGACGGATCAGAAAATTCAAGTTCGTAACAGATGTCCGAAACACTTTTAGTGGATTCAAAAAGAAGTAGTTGACTGTGCATAATGAGTACTTCGAGAATTAGCTCTTTAGATGATTTTTTGAATACAGAAAATACGCATCTGTTCAGATAATTGGTCGATACAGCTAATTTGTCCGCGTAAAAGGAGATATCTTTGTGTTTTTTGAAGTTTTTGTGCACAAGCTGTTTGAACATCATGGCAATTTCCTGACGTCTATTGAGTGCCTGATATGAGGACGACAGCTTGATGATTTTTAGGAGCAATGATTTAAGTAGGCTTTCATAAAGCTCCTTATAGGGTGATTCAGAAAGTAATTCATTATACAGCATGTTGAACAGCTCATGTAGATCAGTGCTCTCCTGACTGGTTAAATTAAGCAGTGGAGAAATATTGAAGACATTCAGAATTTCCTGTTCTCTAAATATGGAAGTCATGGCGTTATCATTGATTAATACGCAGTGACCTGCTGCTGATTTATCGACAGATTTGATGGTCGATATATTTCCATAGTTGCTAATAAGGACGGCTGGGGCTTGTACCACATATTCTTTTGCTCCGATTTTGTGTTTAAAATAACCTTCGGTGATATGCACAAGGAGATTGTAACCCAAGAAAATAGGTGGAGTGGGAAATTTGATGTAAGGAGCGATTTCGCTGAGCTGGAAAATTTTGATCGGTGATTGCTGATACCGTAGATGTTCGAGACTTCCCGTCATAAACCGATCCACAAACTCACCTGCGTTTACCTGCTTGTCCATTGTTGTCAGTTGCTTCTTGCAAAGTTATGTAAGTTTAAACAGTCGATGATATCTTTTACCTTAAGTCTATACCCGCTTTGTCTGACCATCTTTCAAAGGTAAAACAAAATAAAATAGACCCGAGGTACCCGACAGTTTGGAGGATAGTCCTATTTTTATTTTCTTAAAATTTTGTCCATTGGCTTACCTTTAGCCAATTCATCCACTAATTTGTCCAAATAACGAATTTTTTGCATTAATGGGTCTTCAATATCTTCGATGCGATATCCACAGATTACACCAGTAATTTTGGAAGCATTGGGATTTAGTCTGGGCGCCTGATTGAAAAAGTGTTCAAAATCGATTTTGTCCGTTATCACTTGTTGAAGGGCATTGCTATCGTAACCTGTCAGCCAAAATATAATTTCATCCACTTCTTCTTTGGTGCGTCCCTTTTTTGTTGCCTTCTGAATATAGTGGGGATACACCCCTGCGAACGACATACGGTATACTCTAGTATTATCCATTTCTATATGGTATGAAACTGTCGGATAAAGTTAGCTTTTTGATTCAAAATTTCCTAATGTCGTGACTAACCGCTTCCCTAAATGCTTGCTCACTTCTTCATAGCGATTGAGTCTATCGGACCGTCGCTGCCGTGGTCTATAGATTTATTGATTTATAGTGTATCTTTATCTGGTCTTTAAAACAAGCACAACTATGAACTTAAGGTATATTCGTAATCAAATCCATGTAAATGATGAGGAGCAGCGACGTATTAAGGATTTTCCGATACTTATTGGCGGCTGCGGCATAGGTAGCTATATAGCAGAGTGTCTTTTACGTATGGGATTTGAGAACCTAACCATTATAGACGGAGACGTCGTGGAACTGACAAACCTAAACAGACAAAATTATAGACATGAAGATATCGGATTTAAGAAAGCAATCGCATTGAAACAACGTCTGACATCGATAAATCCGGATGCAAAAATAACTGCTTATACCGAATTTATAGACCGCAGTAACCTATATAGTCTTGATATTGGACACAAGTTGGCCATCAATGCACTGGACTTTTCATCGGATATTCCTTTTTTATTTGATGAACATATGGCATATAAAAACATCCCCGTTGTGCATCCCTATAATTTAGGATGGGCAGGATTTCTAATGGTAATAACACCCGAAAGCCGTAATTTGAGGTCATTGGATAAGGCGCATCAGATCTTTGAAATGAATGTGGGAAAATTTATTGTGGACAATCTAAAGGACCAGGGGATTAATACTGAATGGCTGGAAGAGTTCCTCAGCGAATACGGTAAGATAGCGATGGACTCTCCACCGCCCCAACTGGCCTTGGGATTATATTTACTATCCGGAATGGTTTGTCATGTGGTATTCAATATCGCCACAGGCAAACGTATAAAAACTTTTCCAGAGTCTTATTATTTAAGTATGTTTGATTAGAATGGTTAAAAATAATGTGATAAATATACTATTTTTGTATACCAATTAATGGAGGCGATCTAAACTAGTAAAATTATTTTTGTTAAGCATACCCAATGTTGATCCCATGAACTGGACACCAGAGAATTATTATTTTACGAAACTTCGTAAAGATGAACTGCCAGACCTTATTGATTTTTACTTAAGAGCCACTCAGGAGCACTATAAACTTTCGGCATATTCTGAACAGGATTATCAAACGGATTATGCATCGTTGATCGGCGAAGATCTGGTGTTTTTCGACCAATCAGAGTATTATGTTTTGCGGAGCAAGACGGACAATGGAATTTATGCTTCGATCAGGATCACTTATTGGGATAAGGAAACGAATTTACCCATTCAAAAATTATTTGCGATAAAGACCGAAGACCTGTTGTTGCCCGATATTGAAAATTTCTGGCACATCGGCCGGTTTGTGATTTCCGGCAGAATTGCGGGAAATCGGATTAATATTCTCAAAAAGATGCTTTTTGATGCCTTTTATGTTCCTTACAGTTTGGAGGCCGGATTGATAATCGCCGAATGTGATCGAAAAGTAGTAAATACTTTACGGAAACTTGAGATAGAATCTTACCAGCTCGGCGATCCAATTATCTATCTTTATTCTGAAACCTTGCCTATTTATATCCGTTCAGAATGGTTGGAGGTTTTCATACAGAAAAACAGATTGTCGCAATGGAGCGATGCAAATGAAAACGATATTCAAAAATTCATAAATATGGCAGATGGGATACTCTGTTCAAAAAATAGCAGATAAGCGCCATCGATTAGAAAAGTGATAGTTCAATGGCTAAGGCTGTTGCTTCAGTGATACTTTTTACTTTTAACTTCGAAAAGATCTGTTTTTTATGGAATTTGACAGTATCAATAGAAACGTAGAGCCTATCTGCGATTTGGTCCATCGTGAGTCCTTGCGCAGAAAACAGTAGGATATCTTTTTCCCGTGGTTTCAGTTTAATACGTGGGGTTTCAACCCATACATCATTTTCCAGATCGTATTCAAACTGCCTTCCGTCCTCATCCGACTTAAATCTGATATTGCCTGCAGTGGGATGTGAGGATATAGAAACCAGACAGACAGCGATCCAGGGATTAGAGCTGTCGTCTAAAAGCAAAGGTTTCAGTTTGTGATTGACGAGGAGAGGTTTGCTGCCGGGCTGTTCCAGATGGAAGTCGTAAGATATCGAGTACTTTAAGCGGTCGTCAGCTTTAAGTTTGCCATAGAAATCAAAGCCGACATCGTTAATTTTCTTCAATAAGTGCAAATCACTTTCCGGCACATTATTTACGTAATGGCGATAGCCCTCCTTCATAACTTCCGCTGGAGAACTTCCACAGAGAAAGATGGGGTTGTCAGAAACGAATAAAAAGCTCTTTTTTGAATAATCAATGAGGTAGATGCTCTGATAGGTTAGTTTGCTTAGAGATTTTGCAAAATTGATAAAGGCTTCCACTATTTCGTAGTCATCTTTGGTAAAGTTGTCTTTAACATGTATCGGCTTAAAAAAATCTTCTATTTTTATTTTCATAGCATCTTGCAATGATCCTCTATTATCACTCCCGACCTCCAGAAGATTGTAAATATTTTAGTGTGCATGTTATCAAATCAACTGCCCGATGTCGCCTGATAACTAAAATTGACTTTTTTGATTCAGCTGATTTTGGAGATAAACTCTTATCGGAGCTGATGGCTTATGGCACGCTAAATGTCTATCGAGCAGAAGAATAACATGCTACACAAATGTGTAGAATAAATTTTCTTATGCAGGATATCGTATATTACTCTCTATCTTTGCAGTTTCAAAGCTGTTAAATTTATATAAATATAACCTATTGGATTTAAAATATCTAATGGTTTGGGCAACTTTTATCAAATTTACCAGTGATTTAATAAATATAAACCTATTTCAAGAATGTGTATCCGAGTAATGGCGTTTGCTTATGGATTAGATTGTAGTTCATAATCGATAGCGAAGTTATTCGTCCTGAACGCAATCGGGAACCAATAATAGGTGATGATGCCGTATACTGTCCTATGGGTAAATCATGCAAAAGATAACTTTTAGAAGTTTACCTTTCAGGTGTCATCAGATTATCTCCATCTTACATCCAAAAAACAAAAATTATGAGTGCCAGTCAAAGGGTCTATAGATGTCTTTATGTATATACATTTTATATTTTTTGTTTGATATTTGTTGATTTTTATACTACTATTGTAACGTAAATCTTTTTTATTCACTTAATTTGTTGTTCTCAAATAGTTTTAATTCTATTTATATGTATGTACAATTTAAAATAGGCTGAATCGTGATGTCTTGTTTTTATTGTCCGAGAATAAGGAATGACAAAGGTAAACAAAGTGCTGACTGGGCATACTCAGCAGTATATTAAGATCAAAACTAGACGTTATGAAGAAAGAATATTTTGCTGCTTTCGCTATCTTCCTATTGTATATCTTAGGGCAGTCCATTAACGCGCAGGAAAAAATCGTATGGCAGATCGGCAATTCTGATGGTTCGAGCAGAGAATTCGCCTTAGCGCCAGGTGATTATATTAAATTCCTCCAACACGACTTTGGTTACGAAGATAACAGTTTTATCATAGGTCAATCCTCAGTATCAAGTGATCTTCCTTATGTACTGCCAGGGCCCGCCAATGGATGGGGGGGGACTGGCGGCACTTCGGGTCTGAGGACACACTTTCTAAATTTATATTATGTGCTGAACAGTCACAAACCAATTGGTTCATGGTCTTTTGAGGTCAAATTGGTCCATAGTGATCCTAAAAATAGGCCCACCTTGCAGATTATGGTTAACGGCAGGCCTTATAACTATGAGTTAGCAGATGAAAGTGCTCCGGTTGATCCGGTAGGCTCAGGTACTGGCGGTGCCACTGTTCGGATTCCCATACCGGCGAACCTGATCTCTGGAGGATTTAATCAAATTACACTCACTGTAATAAAAGGAGGTTGGGTGCAATTTGATTCTTTTAGATTATCAGGACCCAATGGGGTTAGACTGCTAACCGATTTCACTTCAACAGTGAAAGATGTGAAGCAGCTGGACTTTGAACTGTTTGATGGAAACACGCGCACTCAATATATGCTGGTCGATCTGCTGAAATTGAAAGATGATCAGTGTGTAAGGGTATTACTGGATGGAAAGAAAATCTATGAAAAAACACTTGAAAAAGGCTTGTCACGGCTTGAAATACCCATGCCTTATACAACGAAGGCGGTGGACAGTGAATATCAGATATATGTTAACGAACAGCTGATAGATGCGGGTTCCTTGGTCCGGAGGCCAAAGCGATTAGGGGGAGTGGCGGATTATGTAAATACTATGATAGGTGCGGCGCATTCGAGGTGGATGCTGGCCCCCGGGCCGTGGATGCCATTTGGAATGGTGAAAATCAGTCCAGATAATCAGAATATAGGGTGGCAGGCGGGCTATGAACCGTCAATCGAATCTATCGGTACCTTTAGTCATATACATGAATGGACGATGGCAGGCTTGGGTACTTTCCCGACCGCAGGACCATTAAAAACCCGTGTTGGCGATCAGTACAGTGCAACGGACGGCTATCGTTCTGCCATCGATAAGACAAGCGAAAAAGCGCCTATTGGATATTATGAGGTTCATCTGCTTGATTACGATATTGATGCCGAACTGACGGCTGGCACACGATCTAGCTTCCAGAGGTATACGTATCGGCAGTCGGATACGGGGCGCGTTATGGTCGATCTTAAGGTCAACGGGGAATATGACTATAAGCTAAAGGATCTGTCACTGAGAAAGGTATCCGATTATAAGATTGTCGGTCACAGTAAGCAGCTGTCTGAAAATGTGTGGTCCACTGATGCAAAGCAGGATTATGCTATCTATTTTGTTATGGAGTTTGATAAGCCGATAGTCAACTATGGAACTTGGCATAATGATAAGATAAGGAACAGATCCGACTTGGCGGCAGATAGTGCTAATTTTGCGGGAATGTATGTAGAGTTTGATGTCAGAAAAGATAAAACTCTGCAGCTCCGGACCGGCATATCTTATGTAAGCATTGCCAATGCTGCAGAAAACTTGAAAACAGAGCTTTCGGATCCGTTTGGTTGGTCGTTTGAACGAGTGGCAGATAACCAGCGTCAGGTTTGGAACGAACTGTTAGGCCGACTCGAGATAAAAAGTACAGATTATCTGGAGAAAGAAAAGTTCTATACGAATATGTATCGTACATTGGCCAGCCGAAATACCTTCAGCGATGTCAATGGGCAGTGGCGATCTTCCGACGAAGTCGTCAGAACATTAACCCGGTCGGACGATCTGGCTTTGGGTTGTGACGCCTTCTGGAACACTTTCTGGAATTTAAACCAATTCTGGAACTTAGTGACACCAGAATGGTCGAGCAGGTGGGTACGTTCTCAGCTGGCGATGTATGAGGCTAACGGTTGGCTGGCAAAAGGACCCGCGGGCATGGAATATATTCCTGTAATGGTCGCCGAGCATGAGATACCGCTGATTGTAGGCGCCTATCAGTTGGGGATCCGCGATTACGATGTCACAAAGGCATTTGAAGCCGTAAAGAAAATGCAGACGACAAGGCCCCTGAAATTTGAGGGCGGCTTCGCTGGAAATCGCGATCTGGATGTATATTTAAAATATAAATATGTTCCTTACGATCTAGGAAGATTCTCCAATTCGATGGAATACAGTTTTGATGATTGGACTGTGGGGCAATTTGCAAAATCTCTAGGAAAAAATGAGGATTATACGTATTTCAATGAAAGAGGTGGTTGGTGGAAGAACGCGATAGACAGTGAAAGCGGATATGCGCGGATGAAGGATGCTAAGGGGGAATGGTTTAAAGATTTTGATCCGTTTAAGTCTGGCGCAAATCATCATTATGTAGAGGGGAATGCTTGGCAGCTGACCTTTTTTGTGCCTCAGGATATTCGGGAGCTGGCCAAAATAATTGGTGAAGAGGTCGTTCTAAAACGTTTGGAATGGGGATTTCAAGAGAGTGAAAAATGGCGATATAATGGGCCCAATGATCAGTACTGGGATTATCCTGTCGTTCAGGGAAACCAGCAATCCATGCATTTTGCCTATATCTTTAATTGGTTAAATAAGCCTTGGTTAACGCAGCGTTGGAGCCGCTCCATTTCAGAGCGATACTATGGTCAGGGAATTTCAAATGCATATCTGGGTGACGAAGATCAGGGTCAAATGAGCGCTTGGTATATCATGAATGCCATTGGACTGTTTCAGCTTGATGGTGGCACACGGATGAATCCTATTTACGAAATCGGAAGCCCATTGTTTGAGGAGATAAAAATCAAATTAGGACAGAAATATGGACGGGGGGCGCAATTTACGATAAAAGCAAAAAATGCAAGCAAAAAAAATATGTACGTACAACGTGCCAGTTTAAATGGAAGACCACTGGATACATTTTACTTTGAGGCTTCGGTGCTCCTAAAAGGTGGAGAGCTCATCCTGGAAATGGGTGAAAAACCAAATATGCAGTGGGGGCTTTTGCGCTAACGAGTTGCAAATAAAAGAAAACAGAACAACAGCCGATGATAGCACTCCTATTACAACTAAAATTAATATGTTAAAGTTTGGTTAAACACAGCTATTGCTGATAACAAATCGCTGCAAAAGGAGTTATAAATATAGTTTCATAAATAGGTTAATAATTGGTTAGTTGAAAAACTCCTGAAGTTCCCCGCTTCAGGAGTTTTTTTGTCTGACGGCCATCATATTCGGTCCCGGCTTCTGCTAGTTTCATTTTGATAGCTACCATTGTGTTGCTAAAACCTATTAACATTGTAAAATGATCGATATTACTCCTGCTGATAGTTGTATATTTTTGGTATTATCAGTAGTATTGTGACCACACTAACATGCGCTGTCCGCTGATGAAGAATACGATTAGTAAGGCGCTTATCAAGATGATATGATTAAGTTTTTTCGCTATATCCTTCTGGGATTATTTATTTGGGATAATGTATCTGCCCAAAAACTTCCGACAGATTATGTCAATCCTTTTATTGGAACAACCAATTATGGCACGACGAATCCGGGAGCTCAAGTGCCTCATGGACTGATGAACGTATCGCCTTTTAATGTCATGGGGTCATCAATCAATGCTATTGACAAAGATGCACGATGGTGGTCCACACCATATGAGCATAGTAATAGCTATTTTACCGGCTTTTCCCATGTAAATCTGAGTGGCGTAGGCTGTCCGGATATGGGAAGCTTGCTGTTGATGCCGACATCCGGAAGATTGGAAGTTGATTATCGCGAATATGGAAGTACATACGCTCAAGAAGTAGCTCATCCGGGCTATTATAGTAATGTATTAAAAAAATATGGTATCAAAACAGAAGTGACTTCGACAACTCGGGTGGGGGTGTCAAAATTCACATTTCCGAAAGGACAGGCCAATATCCTACTCAATCTAGGGGAAGGACTTACAAATGAGACAGGTGCTTCAGTCCGGTATGTCAGCGATACCGAGCTTGAAGGGTCCAAGCTGCTAGGTTCGTTCTGTTATACCAACAATCAAGCGGTCTATCCGATCTTTTTTGTGATGCGTGTCAACAAGAAACCTTCAAGGAAAGGTTACTGGAAGTATCAGCGCGCGGGGCAGAAATGGGAGAATGACTGGAACAAAGATGCGGGCAAATACAAAATCTTTACGGAGTATTCAGACCAATTATCGGGCGATGACCTGGGCGCTTTTTTGAGCTTTGATCTTCAGGAAAACGAAACTGTGGAAGTGCAGCTTGCAGTTTCTTTTGTAAGTGTTGAAAATGCGCGCAAAAATCTAGAAGCGGAGCAAGCGGTGTTTGACTTTGAAAAAACGAGGTACCGGGCATTATCCTTATGGGATGAAGAGCTTTCGAGAATTTTAGTAGAAGGAGGTACCGACGATCAGAAAACTGTCTTTTACACTGCTCTTTATCACGCGATGATCCATCCGAACATATTACAGGATGTCAATGGCGAATATCCTGCCATGGAGAGTAGAAAGACACTCGTCACTGGGCGCAATCGATATACAGTATTCTCATTATGGGATACGTATAGAAATGTACAGCCACTCATGTCGCTCGTGTATCCGGAGAAGCAAACGGGCATGATACGTTCCATGATTGATATTTATAAGGAAAATGGCTGGATGCCGAAATGGGAGCTGTACAGCCGGGAAAGCTATACGATGGACGGAGATCCCGCGGTTCCGGTGATCGTGGATGCCTGGATGAAAGGTATTCGGGATTTTGATATCCACACAGCTTATGAAGCGTTTTTGAAGTCAGCTACGACTACGGATTCGAGCAACAGAATTCGTCCGGACATCGCTGATTATGTAAAGTACGGTTATGTGCCACTACGTGATTCGTTTGACAATTCCGTATCTCATGCTATTGAATACTATGTTGCGGATTGGAATCTGGCGCAGCTGGCTAAATCATTGGGGAAAAATAAAGATGCTCAGCTCTTTGGTAAGCGGGCACAGGGATACAGGCATTATTATTCTGCAGAATATGGTACATTCCGTCCTATCGTTGCAAATGGATCGTTTTTATTTCCCTTTGACCCACTGATGGGAGCTAATTTCGAACCCAATCACGGTTTTCACGAAGGCAACGCATGGAATTATAGTTTTGCGATTCCTTTTGATATCCCGGGGCTTGTCAAATTAATGGGCGGAAAGAAAAAATTTGTTGATAAACTGCAGGCTACCTTCGATAAAGGCTTCTTTGACGTAACAAACGAGCCGGATATGCTCTATCCACACGTATTTTCGGAAATAAAAGGGGAAGAGTGGCGCACACAGAAGTTGGTGAAACAGATACTTGACCAGCACTTCACGAATAGCCCAGGTGGTATTCCGGGGAATGATGACACAGGAACGATGTCGACTTGGGCATTAATGAATATGATGGGAATTTATCCTTTCTGTCCCGGTAGACCCGACTATACTGTGGTTACACCTGTATTTGATAAGGTTACCATACAGCTGGATAAACAGTTCTATCCTAATGGGGATAAAGTAGTCATCAGACGTAAAAAAGAAGACACAGGAGATTATATCAAGCGGATTCTAGTCGATGGAAAGTCCCTGAATGGTGTTAAGATCAGCCACGATGTACTGGTAAATAGTAAGGAAATTACCATTGTTACTGGAGAGAGAAATGTTCATTAAAAATTAGAGTAAACCATTAATTAAATGAAAAATATAAAATACCTGATGGGTGCGGGGCTGCTGGCTTTGGTGGGTTGTGCATCGCAAAAGAATATGGGTGTTGATAGATATGCACAGATTGTCAATCCATTTATCGGCACTGACTTTACTGGAAATACATACCCTGGGGCACAGGCGCCCTTTGGTATGGTACAATTAAGTCCAGACAATGGGTTACCGGGCTGGGACCGTATCTCAGGTTATTTCTATCCAGATAGCACGATCGCCGGATTTAGTCATACACACTTGAGCGGTACAGGAGCCGGCGACTTATATGATATTTCTTTTATGCCGGTAACATTACCTTATCACGAAGCTGAAGCTCCTCTAGGTATTCATGCTAAGTTTTCGCATCAAAACGAACAGGCCCATGCAGGATACTATCGGGTCAAGCTGACCGACTATGACATTCATGTAGAACTGACAGCAACCCCTCGCTGTGGCATTCAGCGGTATACTTTTCCAGAAGCAGACGCCGCAGTATTTCTGGACCTGAAAAAAGCGATGAACTGGGATGTTACGACAGACTCCTATATTGAGGTGGTGGATTCAGTGACAATTCGTGGTTATCGTTATTCTGAGGGTTGGGCTAGGGGACAGCGTGTCTATTTTGAAACGCGGTTTTCAAAGCCCTTTCGCGCCGTGCATATCGACAGCTCGGCCATCTTGTCGGTTATGGATACTGTAAAAAAGACCACAGAGCGTATCGGTACCGCATACAAGGCGCGTTTTGACTTCAAGACAGTTGCCGGTGAACAAGTAACACTCAGTACAGCCCTTTCAGGAGTAAGCATGGCAGGGGCGTCCAAAAACTTAAAAGCGGAAGTCCCGAAAGACGACTTTGACTATTATCTAAAGCAAACGGAAAATAGATGGAACGAAGAGCTGGGAAAAATTGCCATCCGGACAGCGGATAAAGATGCCAAAGTTAAATTTTATTCAGCATTATATCATTCGAAGTTAGCTCCTACAATATTTGGAGACGTCGATGGTGCTTACTTCGGTGCGGACCGGAAAATTCATCGAGCTGAGGGGTGGACCAATTACAGTACGTTTTCGTTATGGGACACATACCGGGCTTCACATCCCTTATTTACGTATACTGATCCAGACCGTGTCAATGATATGGTCAAATCCTTTATTGCGTTCTATGAACAAAATGGCCGGCTACCCGTTTGGAATATCTATGGAAGCGAAACAGATATGATGATCGGTAATCATGCTATCCCAGTTATTGTGGATGCGTACTTAAAAGGGATTGGCGACTTCGATGCTAACAAGGCGTTGGCTGCCTGTGTGACCACAGCAAATATCGATCACTATCGAGGAATAGGCCTTTATAAAAAATTAGGTTATGTTCCTTATGATGTTCAAGATACATATAATAGCGATAACTGGTCACTGTCCCGAACACTGGAATACGCTTTTGACGATCATTGTATCGCTGTTATGGCGGATAGGCTGGGTAATAAAGCTATTGCTGCAACATTTTCTGCGAGGGCAAAATATTATAGAAATGTCTATAATCCGGCTAGTTCTTTTATGCAGCCCCGTCACAGCAGCGGCAAGTTTGTTGCGCCTTTTGACCCTGAAGAATATAGTACACATATCTGTGAAAGCAATGCCTGGCAGTATTTTTGGTCGGTTCAGCACGATATTCCGGGATTAATGGATCTCGTAGGTGGGAAATCCCGATTTGCTCAGAAGCTAGACAGTATGTTCACCATGCATCCCGTGGACAGCAGCAAACTCCCGATCTTTAGTACCGGGATGATAGGGCAATATGCGCATGGAAATGAGCCGAGTCATCATGCCTTGTACCTTTTCAATGCCGTTGAGGAACCTTGGAAAACGCAACACTATGCTGCGCAGGTCATGGAAACGTTGTATCTGAATAATCCTTCTGGTCTGAGTGGAAATGATGACTGTGGTCAAATGTCAGCGTGGTATGTCTTTAGTGCACTTGGTTTTTATCCGGTTGATCCTGTGAGTGGCAGATACGAAATCGGCACTCCTATATTTCCATATAGCGAACTTAAGCTGGCCAATGGTAAAAAATTTACGGTCAAAGCTAACAGGGTGAATAAATCAAATATCTATATAAGGTCAGTCACGATAAATGGAAAACCACTTGAAACAAGTTATATTACACATGAACAAATCATGTCGGGCGCAAACCTCGTATTTGAGATGAGCAATAAGCCCGGTCCGGTATGGTATAAAACTCGATAAATTAATACAAGTAGTTTTTATTATGGAGCCTCCGCAGCGCAATCGCGCTATGGAGGCTCTGTATTTTAGCATTTAATCAGCTATCAGGGATTTATAGAAATAGGTTGTGCCACAAGGCGTACCATCCGGAAGGAGTGCATAGTTGGGAATTTCCCCAACGACCTTCCATCCACATTTTAAGTATAGCGCATGTGCGGGACTGTAACTTACTGTGTCGAGTACCAATAATGACTTTCCGAGCGTTTTTGCTAGCTGTTCGATACGGTTAAGTAAGCTTTCCGCCAGGCCCCGGCGCCTAAAAGAAGAATGTACCAGCATCTTTGCGACATCGGCACGATGGGGCTGATTTCTGGGCAGATCTATCTGTAGCTGTGCCGTGCCCACGATCTGATCGGACGAGGTGTTTTTTGCAATGAGCAACACAATTTTTCCTGCGGTAGCCTTAACCAGAATCTGTTGCCAAAAGTTCCTCGCTTCCTCATGACTTAAGTTGCCCATAAACCCTACGGAAGCGCCTCCGCGGACGACATCCAATGTTAGTGAGGCCAGTTCGGAGATTGTCTTTCCATCTGGTTCACTCCATGCTTCAATCACGATATTGCTTAAATCTGTATTTTCCATAAATATGATCTAATTGTTCATTCTTCTTAAACTTCGCTTGTCTCTATAAAAGAGCAAATGCCGATACTGGATACCTTGCATTTTGGTGCATCTAACCTGACTACGGTAACTCATCAAATAAGCTGATTTCGAAAATTTTGTCCCAATTCTTTCCGGTAATAAAGAAAGTTTTTGACTTTTTGTTATAAGCTATTCCATTCAGCACGTCCAGATCTATATGTTGGGTGACCTGTTCGCGTAATTCAGAAAGATCAGCTAAAGCTTCAATTGCCCCAGTTTTGGGGTCAATAATACCAATGATATTCTCCATAAAAAAGTTGGCATAAATTTTTCCGTGCACCCATTCCATCTCATTGATATGGTCAACGATTTTCTCGTCGGTAGCAACCCGTATATAGTCAATCTTGGAAAAATCCTCAGGATTGATCAGGTAAATGTGCTCGGATCCGTCTGACATGTAGAGTTTTTGGCCGTCACAAGTAAGGCCCCAGCCTTCCATCTGTTGAAAATAAGGCAGTGTTTTTACTCTATTGAATGTGTTGATGTCATAGACAAAGGCTAGATTGTTCTTGTACGTCAGCTGGTATAGTTTCCCGTTTAATATCGTTGCTCCTTCACCGAAAATTGCATCTGGTAGTTCTACTTTTTTGGTCGGTATTCCTGTTTTAGGATTTACCATCCGGATACTGGATTTGCCTTTATGTCCGCTGGCACCGATACCGTTTCCCGTACTTTCCATGAGTTGATCTCCATAAAATTCCAGTCCCTGCGTGAACGCTGTGATATCATGTGGGTATGTGTTGATAATCTTGTAACGCAGTATTCTCGGCGGTGTAGGAGGCAGATAGTCAACACTTATCGCGTTTTCAATCGATGCCCCCTTGTTAAATACGCTAACTTTAAGGATCTGTTTACCAAACTTTTCTCTGCTCAACGTGTATCGGACGGGCCTACTATCTTTTACAGTTGCAATAAGATGATCATTGATATAATATTGCACAGAATCTATATGTAGCCGATTGGATTCCGCAATTTTAACGTCGATTTCTTCCCCCTGAGTGTACTTTTGTTTGATGCCTTCCAAACTAATGACAGGCGCATGTTCGGGTTGGTTATCGATTGAGGAGGGTGCAGAGTGTTTGTTGTTTCCTCCGCATCCGATTAAAAAAAATGCCCACATCGGTGTAAGCAGAGTTAGTGTCTTTTTCATAAAATGTAAAAAATATTTGCTATACGTAGGTTGGTACTTTCATTATAAGTCATCGATCATCATTTTTAAATATAAGCATTTTAGCTAAAGACCTGAACCCTTATGGTATTTATTATTGTTATATATGTATGAAGGGAAATTATTTTTCGGGGACGAGCGGTATTCTCTTGCCCTACAAAAACAAGAACTTTTATCCAAAAGAACTGCAGGATAAGAGCAGATTATCGGTCTACAGTTTATTGTTTAATTCTCTGGAAGTGAACAGCTCATTTTATAAGATGCCCAGATTGGAGACTGTTGAGCGCTGGAGTGACGAGACAGGTCCTGATTTTCGTTTTACCTTTAAATTATGGAAGGGAATTACACATCAAAAAGACTTGATGTTTGATACTGACGATGTGCGTAAATTCTTAGGGGTAATCCAGGGTGCAGCAAATAAAAAAGGATGCCTGCTGGTACAATTACCACCTTCGGCCAAGTTTCCGTCAATCACCAACTTGGACCGGCTTTTGGGCGTGATCGCGTCTGATGAAAGGAGTGTAGGCTGGCAAGTGTGTGTAGAATTCAGGGACGATTCTTGGTACCGTGAAGAAACGGAAGAACTGTTGCAGTCCTATAATGCACATCGCGTACTGCATGACAAAGATGGTAAAGGCCTGAGCATTTCCCGCAATGGTACAGGTATTGTGTACATACGTTTTCATGGGCCCAACGGAGACTATCGCGAAAGCTATGAAGATACATTACTCTATGAGTACAGCAGCTATATTAATGATTGTCTTGCTGAAGGAAAAACAGTTTATACCTATTTCAATAACACGATCGGTGCGGCGATTGCCAATCTTCGTACATTGGAAGGTTATATGATGAGAGAATAGCTGTTGCGAATATATCTGTTGCCCATATACCCGTCCCAAGTTTCGTGATCACGCATGATGTGGTGGTAAACACTTGTCAGTGCTTGAAGTTTGGTAAATAAAGGTATGCCTTTTCTGATACGATCGCGATCTGCATAACACCCGTGACAATCATGCCACTGCAACCATTCAAGCAACTCATAGCGCTTCATTAGGGAGAGTCGCTCGAATAGCGCCTGGTCTTTAAGGTTTAGAAGCTGATAGCGCCAATCTTTTTGCCGCGTTTCCATGGCAGCTATGTCGGGCAATTGATGACCAATGATTTGTTTGATAAACATTTCCATAATGAAATTATTAATTTTTGAATAGTAACTGTCCCGTTGCAGCAGGGAAATCGTTATGCTGTTTCCTCAAATGAATGTATAATATTTCTTTGTAAGTATATTCAACAGCTTTTGCTTTGGAAAGAAGGGGCGCACCATTATCAAGACATTTTCGGTCCGTATAGTTTCCTTTCGGTTTATGCCATTGTAGCCACTCAACGAGTGTCTCCCGCGGCATGCTTTCAAGCCGTTGCATTAAACCTGTTAATTCGCTGTTTTTGAGCTGTTCACGCCAGTCTGACCGCATTGGAATCCCGCCAAGTGTACGGCTGGTCTTGAATCTGTTTTCTATCGTCCCTTTCATCATATCTCTTTAAAAAGCCAACTTACTAATAATGGTATTACCCAGTTTGCTTTTCATGAATAACTCGATCTGTTTAAGTAATTCTGGACTGATTTCTGGAACTCTTTCCAAGTCCCGAATAAACCATTTTTGAATAATCGGGTATTGCTTCAACGTAGGGTCAAACTTCACGACTTCAGCACGTGATGACTTTCCATCAGGATCGTAGAACGACCAGAGTACAATAAAAATTGTATGGGGATCCTCGTCAGGGTAAGGTGTATGAAAACGAACAATATCACCTACATGGAGATCTCTATTGTCGTATACTTTCGCTTGTTCCATAAAGATACTGTCTAAAATTGATAGTCAAATATACTAAAAATATTAGTTTATGGAAATTTTTGTGCTATTTTTTTTAACAAAAATATCGAAAGCTATGTAAGTGTCCTGTTTGCGTGGTAGACAGATAGCTAAATTAATTCGTAATACAAGATCAGGTGTTACGAAACAATAGTTCGCAGGTTTTAGCCGAGAAATGTGGGCTAATCCTTCAAAAAAGAGAGCAGTGGCTGAATAAACTGACCAAAAGCTTCAATATGGGGTAAATGTCCTACGTCTTCAAGTTCCACGAGTTTTGAGCCTTTTATTTTTTGCTGAGTTTCTTTTCCTAAATTCTGGTATTGCCCCATGGCTGCTGCTATTTTTGGATCCTTTACGTTAGCTTTGCCAATGGCTGTCCGATCCCGGGTACCTATAATTAGCAAAGTTGGGACTTTGATATGCTGAAATTCATACATTACGGGCTGTGTAAATATCATGTCTGAAGTCTTGGCATTCACCAGTGCAACGGTAGGGTAGTCTTTGGCTTTGGTCCATCCGGTAAGCAAATATACCCATTCATCATATTCGGGCTTCCATTTGTTGTCGTAATAGAATCCTTTTTGATATCTTTTTGCGGCATCGTAACTGGCATTTAATTCGGTTTGAAAATTTTGGTCAATGGTGGTATAGGGTGCCACAACTTTCCAATCTTCCAGACCGATAGGATTTTCCAAGATAAGTCTTTCGACAGTTTCGGGATATGTCAGTGCTAATCGCGTAGCGAGCATACCGCCCATTGAATGGCCGAGCAAGCTAATTTTGTTGAGATTCAACTTATCCAGTAGCAGCTTTGTATTTGCAGCCAATTGCTGAAAACTGTATTGATAGGCTGTCGGTTTGGAAGACTTACCGAATCCAATCTGATCTGGAATGATAACCCGGTAGCCTGCCCCGTTCAGTGCCTGGATGGTGGTCTTCCAATAGGCACCATTAAAGTTTTTACCGTGGAGAAGCATAACGGTTTGCCCGTTCGGCTGCAGAGGTTTGACATCCATATAAGCCATTTTTAAGTTTTCGCCCTGGCTCTTCAGTTCGAGAAAATGTACGGGATAAGGATATTGATAATTGCTGAGCATAATATCAAGGACGGGACGGCCGGTTTGCGCATGACCTGTGAAATAAGTCAACGCAAGTAACATCGCAGAGAGCGTCTTTACAAATAGTTTCATTATTACTTTTTTATTTTCGCTGTGGTAGTTTTACTTTAAAAACCCTGTATGGCAGTTCAACTTTGCTGATCCCATTATTCCACTGCGGGTCTCTGGAAAGCTGTGCACACGAGAAATAAAGATAACCATCGCCTCCGATCCCTAAAGAATCCGGCCATAGCAATCTTGGGTCCTGTGTGAGTGTATGGATCTCTCCATCGGAAGACAGGTACTTGATACTGTAGTCCATTGAAGTTGTGAGATAAATGTTACCTTGGCTATCCGCAAGTAAACCGTGGGTGACTCCAACCTTTCCCATGTTTTCCACCTTTTTTTGCAACACTGTCGAAGATAAGGATGAGTCCGCAAGATGCCTAGTTGCTATGCGGTATAAATATTCCTTGTTTATGGGTTTGAAATAAAGGTAATTAAAGTCGTGAGTTAAGGCAATTCCGTTGACATTGGAAAGAAACGGTTTGCCGGCTGTATTGCGCATTGATGTACCAGAATAGCTGAGCACAAGTCCGGGATCGGCAAGTGTAAAGGAGGTGTTTTCCAGCGCTTTTCTAGTTTTTCCTGTCCGGAGGTCAAGAATAATGATTGCCGCCTGTCCGGGATCCGAAAGATAAGCTAGGTTTTTCGGAACATCGATGCGGACGTCATTTAGGCCTGATTTTTCTTTGTCAATGTCGTTGAACGTATAAATGCGTTCGACTTGATTCGTACGTGTATTAATTTTCAACAGTTTGAATTGTCCTTCGTCAATCTTACCTGGACCGCCAAAGATGGAACCAGAAGAAGATGGTTTTGAGTCCAGTACCCACAAATAGTCCTGCGCGTCGACAAATATATCCTGAACGTTGACAAAATGAGACTTTTCATCACCCTGTTTGTTCCAGTCTTCGTTGGGATAGGGGACGCGTCTACCATTTATAATTTCTGTCAGGCCGTATTGGTGATCCTCTTTTTGCTTCGGAAACGAAACAAATAATCTGTTATTTGAACTTACACTGACTCCAATAGGGCGGTAGGGACCAAAAGAAGCCGCAATTTCGAGGTTAGGATCCAATGGAAGCTTTTCTTGTGCCCAGATGTTAATACAAAAGGCATGGATCAACGGTAAAAGAAATAAAGTTTTTCTAATCATTATTCCAGTATGTTTAAAATATAACCTCTTTTTTAAGCCTATTGTTTTACCGAATTATACGAAATTAGTATACCGTTCTAAGCTTACTTTGTTGTATTATAAACTTCTTTTTATAACATGTTCAATATCCTTCGAACAAGTTACAGTCATAAAATGCTCCGCTCCTTTAGCGACAACGTAGTACATAAGTACTTGATGGGTAGGATACTATCTTTTTCTCCTTGAATGTGTGCTATACTAGTGGGAACCTCTTTGTTGACCCAGGCTAAAATCTGATTCACCGCCCAGCGCAAAAATTTGAAATCGGCAGCGGCTGGTGTATATTTTGGATGGCTGCATCTATTGTTGGACCAATATACTTATATCTAGACCAGGGTTTTCTTAAAATGCTCTATTTTCTCATTCAGCTGTTCTAGAAGTATAAGGTCAGTTATCGTGCCATTGTTCAAATCAAAGTTATCGTAAAATTTAGGTAATGAGAAGGAGTCTTTGATTATCGCGCCAAATTGAGGAAAGAATTTCTGCGCTTCTGCCATCACATTGCCCCCTCCATAGCCACCGGGAGAAGTCGTCATCAACAACATAGGCTTGTCCTGAAATACTTTTACATTTATTCTCGATGCCCAATCAAAGATATTTTTAAATGCCACACTGTAAGAACGGTTGTTCTCTGCTAAAGAGCATACGATGACGTCACAGGCGGCAATATGTTCTAAAAAACGGTAAGCTGCGTCGGGATAACCTTTTTTTTTCTGTCGACAGAAAATATCGGCATATCGTAATCGTTTAAGTCGATGAGGTCAATATCATGCTGTTGTTCAAAGCTTTTGAGAACGAATTTAACCAGCTGTTTATTAATAGAGGTGGAAGAATTGCTTCCTGCGAATGCGAATATTTTCATGGTATGTCGTGCTTCTTTGTTGATTAAAAATAGGTAATTTTTAATCAATTTTATTTTACATCGTTTCTAAAAATCGAGTACATTGGAATATCATAATATTTTCCGTCCTTCTTTAAATGCTGTTTTAGGATCGCTTCGGGCTTCATGCCGATTTTGTTCATCACTTTTCCCGATACGACATTGTGCGTAAAAAAAGTCCAATAGCCCCCAGCAATTTTCCGCTTTTATCCCGAATAGTGAAGTTAAAAGCTTTATGGCTTTTGAAGGCCTCATCAGACATTTTGAGCCAAAACTCTGCATCTTCTTTACGGTACGGGTGGGGAATATTCGAGGTAAAGTCGGAAAATACCTTGTCTTGAAGATAAGTTACAATCTGAGGAATATCCGCGGTAGTTATGGCGTTGAGGATGAGTCGCTGTGTCTCGAGCTTCGGAAAATTTCCCATTTTTATACTTTATAAATCGTGAAAAAAGTCAGCGTGAAATCATTGGTTGACGGTCATTTGCATCGTTGCATGATCGCGACAGTTTTTTCCGGAATCAACCATGTCGCACGTGGAAAAAACAGCCTCACTGTAAAGTTTAATATTGAATCACGAAGATAAGAAATTGAAATTATTTTTCAAGACATCTTGTTTTAAGTTAGCTGATTCCGGCTAAACAATTACCCTCCCACCATTTTGTCGGCATATTTTAGGGTCTGATTGCCGACTTGGTAATATGATTACATGTTTTTTGAGATAATGTCAATGTATCGCTTGGGAGAGTATTTGTGTTATGAATAGATCAAATTGATGTTGTGATCCAATCAGATACGCATTTTGATAGCGGTCGATCCGGGATCGTATATGCAGACGGATATCCTTTTCACTGTTGTGCTTCCGCCTCCCTTTTCGCGTTTGCGGATGACCATCGTGTGAGTGTATCCGCGATGTTTTTCACGCATGGATCATATTGTCTTAGCGAAAGTTCTTCTACCTTTACTTGATGCTGAAATTGCTTCTGAATGTGGCTGAACCTGACAAATAACGAACTGAGGTGCTTCCTTATCTTATTGTATGCTGTTCTCATGCTGATTATTGCGTCGAAGAAAATGAAAAGGTGAGTATGTAGAAATTTACCATGCCGTTTACTTTCTGTAGCGACGATAAACGACATGGTTAGTTGATGGTATAGTCTTTGTTTACATCGATAGGGCACGATTGGTCACAACCTGACTTTGTAACGTATATTGATAGCAAGCTGTCCTGCAAATGCCGTCTTTCGCATGCTGATGCTGTCGATTTCGGCCATTGTTTCAGCCCCATGGATCATAATATCTTTCAGGTCCGGCTGGTCGTGGTCCGAACGGGTTTCTTTAAAAAATTGTACAGCCTGTCCCATTTCGTAACAATTGGCGATAGCTAGGCCTAAATTTGTCTGTAGTTCATCGGGCATCGTCATGAGCTGGAACTTTTGACTCGTTGTCAGTGCAAAGTTAGCTTCCATCCAAGCCAAAAAATCTTGGCGGATGGCGCTGGTTTCATTTTTTAGTAATGTTTCTGGTAGTGCTAAGATTCGAGATTGTACTTTAGCCACTCCACTGTTGTTAAATTGCTGTTTCATTATTTAAATTTATTGTAAGACAAAATGTAAATATTTCATCAAATTTCATTGTTTTTTGACCAAAAAATCTGATAACACGGCAGTCCCATGCGGGTTGTTGGTAATTGATTGCTATTTTATAATCAAGATATTATCTAAGGTGATAAATCCGCTTGTCTTATTTGCTGGGTAAGAAGCGCGTTTGGATTTTTTTATTAATTTAGGTATAATTTTTTTATAAAAATAATCTGTTATTTTAAAATTTTGATAGAAATGGTTATCTTAGTGTAGGTTTATTTTTAAATAACTATTATTATCCTAGCCACGCATTTTGGAGGAACACTATGAAATCTATCGTTTACTTTTTTTGTTCGCTGATGCTATCCATTGTCTTTAACTTAAAAACAATATCGATACAAGGTTTTTTGGAACGCACAGTTCAGTTAAAATATTGGGTTTTAGTAGTTATTATGGTATTTGTGTTTTGGATTGGGGCTACAATAGTATCCCTGGTACTCAATTTGCCGACTTATTGGAGCGTATCCTATATGCGGCAGCGATTGGGGGGCGGCGTAAAACATATACCGGGATTGGATATCATTTTGCATTTTATCGCTTTCTTTTCCCTTCTACTTGTGTCCGTTTTTCCATTTTTACTCTTGTACGTTGCCGTCATTTTTGTCTATAGCCAGTCTTCTGTAGAGCGCTCAATCCTTTTTGAATCCCACATGCAAACTTATGGGATCCGTTATGCAACTATTTTTGTATCCTATAGCCTGATGGTTTATATGCAGGAAAACTGGTCGTTGCTATATCATTCGGTTGGTCAGCGCCAAAATCTAGCTGTGATTTACGATCGACCCTTTATGCAGGTCATCCGTAGTATGGAGTTTGAAAAGGAACTTCCGGCTCCTCAGCCTATTGAGGCAAAACGCAAAGTCCAGGGTAGAGTCAGGCCTTCGGTGGAAAAACTGTCTTACACAGCACCCATTGTGATGTTAAAAGGCAGGCCGCCGAAAAAGGAAGATAGGACATACGGTTTGGACATAACAAATGTTGATATTTATTTATTGGCCGATCTATTGGCGAAACAAGGCGTATTCGAGCAACAAGTCAACTTGAGCGCTCTGCGCTTTATTGATATCGTAGCCGTTTACGTGACGGCCGAAACTAAATGTATTATTTTACGAAATGGGACCATGCTTGATTGCCCGACTATCTTTGAACAGCTCAGGAAGATCGGTATGGACAACTGGGTTGTTAAAATATCAAAAAATTATGCTGTTAACATGATTTTTGTGCGATATCCGATCAAGCGGGTGGCGGATGACCTAAAGTTGCAGACCTTCGTGGAAAAAATGCTGTTGCAGAATATCGGGCAGGATGAACTCAATACTATATTGCGTACAGGTAGAGGACTCAGAGGGCACAATGTGAAAAAATTTTTGAATAGTCATTTCATGTATTCCCGCGGTGGTTGGGACGCTTTGATCCGGATTTAATGATTCTCCATCTTAGGCGAGTCACACAGAGTTTTAAGAATGCAACGAAGCGTATTATGCCGCGGACTACTTTTAATTTTGGTACGAAATCACTACTTTTGCTGCCAATGATCATTTTTGTTGGACATTTTTAGAAAAAAAAGTCATGTAATACAACTTAAATATGTTAGAGGTGAAGCAACCATATGGAGAAATCCAAAATGGTTAAGAGAGCTTATACACCATACTCATATCGTTGTATTATTATTTTATTTATCAAAAGATGGAATCAACTAAATATGGTCGTACCTACCATTTTCCTTTTTCTCCCGGAACAAGCAGTGACGATCGTTTCAATCATGAATATTGGACAGATATCCAATCCTTCACGGGTTTGCTCTATACAGAGAAACTGGATGGGGAAAACAACTGTCTATCTAAAAGGGGGGTATTTGCACGTTCGCATGCAGCTCCGACAGTCACCCCGTGGACGGCGGTATTACGGGAACACTGGGGAAGATTAAAAAATGATCTGGGGGACCTGGAGTTTTTCGGAGAAAATCTTTATGCCGTCCACTCCATTGAATATGTCAAATTAGAACATTACTATTACGTATTTGCTGCGCGCATCAAAGACATGTGGCTTTCTTGGGATGAAGTTCAATTTTATGCTGCTTTATTTGATCTGCCAACTGTTCCCGTATTACGAGTGGATATCGTGCAAGACTTGACGCCCATACGGCTACAGGATATTATTGAAACTTTTGCAGCACAGGGTTCCGTATTTGGATCTATTGACCCGGGGACGGGGGAAGGCTGTACGTGCGAAGGACTTGTTTGTCGAAATACAAACGCTTATTCTGTTTCGGAATTTAATCATAACATATTTAAGTACGTTCGACAAGGTCATGTGCAGACAGATGAGCATTGGACAAAGTCATGGAAAAGAACAAAGCTCATCTGGGAAAGGAATTCAAAAAATGGACTGGAAAATAACAGATAATAAAAATTGGCAGAGTCTACATGATCAGTTTTCATGGATACGCGATATGCAGTATGTCGCTCAAGATCCGGTACATCATGCTGAAGGCAATGTAGCAATTCACACGCAAATGGTTTTGGAGCAATTGCAGCACTCAAAGACCTATCAAAGGATGAGCATTCAACGGCAGGAAGTTTTATGGGCTGCTGCACTTTTACATGACGTCGAGAAACGGTCAACAACATTAATCGACGGTCAAGGACGGATTAGTTCCCCGGGCCATGCGCGAAAGGGAGCGCAGACAGCACGGGAAATTTTATTCCGGGACGTCGAGACGCCTTTCGTTTTGCGGGAGGAAATTGTGGCGTTGGTACATTATCATGGGCTCCCTCTATGGTTGATGGACAAGGTGGATCCCATGAAGAGAGCACTGCAAGCTTCCTTGCGGCTCGATATGGCTGAGCTAAAACTGCTGGCGGAAGCAGACGTAAAGGGCCGGATTTGTCAGGATCAGCGTGGATTGCTCGATGCTCTTGAACTGTTTGAGTTATATGTCAAGGAGCTGGCGTGTTGGCATTCACCGCGTGTTTTTACAAGCTCGAATGCACGGTTTACTTATTTCAATAGGCAAGAAGGTTACGTGGATTATGTACCTTTTGATCGCTTTAAATCCACAGTAATCGTGTTATCAGGCTTGCCGGGGATGGGTAAAGATCATTATATCAGTACCCTTCCTGAAGATGTGCCCATTATCAGTCTTGACGATATCCGTCGCAAACACCGTATAGATCCGACTGATAGAAGAAGAAATGGATGGGTTGTCCAACAGGCGAAAGACCAAGCGAAGGGTTACCTGCGTCGCGGACAGGATTTCGTATGGAACGCTACAAATATCACTTCTATGATGCGTAAACAGCTAATCGATCTTTTTGTCAGTTATCAGGCGTATATAAAGCTGATCTATATTGAAAGACCCTATGATCAGTGGCGAAACCAGAATAACCAACGTGCGTATCCTCTTTCCGAGGTAGTGTTGGACAAGATGTTGCATAACTTGGAAGTGCCGTTGCTGACAGAAGCACATGAGGTCTTATATGTTGTCGATTAACTGGCAATACCTTAACGGAGCCTATGGATCGGAGATCGGGCAAATGAAGTCAAAAAGTAAATGAGGTTATACAGAAAACAGGAATATCATCGTTATACTTAGAGTATTAGTTTCTAATAATTCTGTTAAACTGTTAAAGGCGAATCAGCTTACCTGTCAAGTGGTGAGCTGATTTTTTGTAGACATCCCGCTGGATCAGGGCTCGGTGCAAGCTGTCAAGATTCGTTATCATGCTTGTTTATTCAGTGTGTATTTTGCTGAGACAAACTTTTGTGTTAACTTACATCAAAGAATCATGGATCAAAACAGGACAGCCGGAGCCGAAGCATTCAGGGCACATTTAACAAAGTTTGTTCAAATAGATAATAATGCTTTTGAAGATATATTAACATTTTTTCAAAGCAAATTAGTGGCAAAAAAAGAAAACCTGTTGGTAGAGGGGGAAATCTGCAGATATCATTACTTTGTCACAAAAAGGCATATTGCGCAAATTTTTTGTAAACGAAAAAGGTGTAGAGAAAACGACTGAATTTGCCATAGAGAACTGGTGGATTACGGACAATATTGCCTATGAGTATAAATTGGCAAGCACTTTCTATATCCAGGCGGTCGAGAAATCAGATATATTGTATATCAGTCTTGATAATCAGGAAAAATTGCTTGCAGCTTTTCCGGTTATGGAGCGTTATTTCCGGTTTGTGTACCAACGGGCTTATGCGGCTGCTCAGATGCGTGTCAAATATTTCTTTTCGCTGTCAAAGGAGGAATTTTACCGTGATTTTTTACGGAAGTACCCCGAGTTTGTTCAACGTGTTCCTCAATATCTTATTGCCTCTTTTTTAGGCTTTACGCCTGAATATCTAAGTGAAATTAGAAGGAGGTTGAATTCCTGATTGGGATGGATTTACCTCAATCGGATATACGTTAGGCGTATTAATAACATTGATCAGAACTAACGATACGGTATGGATTGATTTGAAAATACAAATTGTTGTTCGCCGCATAGTCATCAACCAACTGATGAAATTTCTCTATCGCTTTTTCCTCGGATATAGCAAAACAATGTAGGTTTATCTCAAGAGGTTTTTCATCCGTTGCTTCCTCCACCCTTAATTGACCTAATTCGCACAGAATAACAGCAAAGGAAGTTTTGCAGATTTCAATTTCTAATTTGTTATTAATCAATTGTGAAGAGATACTGTAATATGATTCATTATTTTTGATCTCTTCCTGAAAAGGATCTAGAATAGTGGCTATTATAGTACGATAGCCATATTTGGCGTTACCAAAAAAATGATCGATATATTCCTGAGCTTTTTCATAAGTTGAAAAAATACCTTCCAGATTAGTGAATATATCTGGATCTTCTTTAACTTCTTTAGACACTACTGCGTACACCTTGATAGGATCGGTTGTCATATTTAAAATGCTACTGTTTATATGTTAAGTGAAGTTTTTTCTGCAAAAAAAACTGGCATTGATTTCGATATACAGGGTAATCTGAAATGAAACCGTTGTTTTAAAATAAAAAAATTTCCTTTATCTCCTTTGTAGCCTAGTTTGGGATACTTCTTGTGCTTTAAAGTTGTGTATAATTTTTGTATTCTCCAAATTTTTTACTGATTGTTTTGATTTTATTTTTCGCGACACAAAAAATGGTGTTGATATGGTTCTTACAATAAGGTACACATTGGCTACTTTTGGGACGGCTTATAGCAAAAGCGGTTGCGTGTATACTCATAAATCAGGCTTTAACCCATGAAAAAGGCGAGCTGCATAATCCATCTCATGATAATAGTTTCTTTTTCGTTATGCTCATGTTTATATTCATTGTACCAGTTTATCCGTTTATTGTCTTGCAAAGCTTGAAACTATATTTCTGGTGTTGAGTGTCCAATTGTTTCAAACGTTTTCGTAAATAAATCACGTAATTTGGTTCATTTAGCTTATATAAATTAATATATTGTTTTGCAAAACAAGGATAATAACCAATCGTTATTCATGCGGGAATTTTCTCAAATTGATAAAAGAAATTTAGGTATACAGCTGTGACGCTGATAAGCCGACATGGGGATGTATCCTGATCACTAAACAACCAATATTTAATAAATAAACCGGGCAAGATGCTCCAGAAATAATTATTACAATGAGAAGAAACACATTAATCAAGACTGTTCTAATGGTAGCGGCACTGAGCAATATTCCATTATCGTATGCGCAGTCCCATGGCGACACAGAATCAGGATGGACAAATCTTTTTGACGGAAAAACGTTAAATGGTTGGAAAGCTGTGGGCGGAAAAGCCCCTTACACCGTAGAAGGCGATGCTATCGTCGGGCGCATGACAAAAGGTACACCAAATTCATTTTTAATTACCGAAAAAGAATACGGCGACTTTATATTGGAACTCGATGTTAAGCTTGAGGGTAGTCAAACGAACTCGGGAATACAGACACGGAGCCATTTGGATCCAAAAGCAAATGAAGGCCGAGGTCGCGTATATGGCCGTCAAGTTGAGATAGATCCGTCTGACCGTGCTTGGACGGGAGGTATATATGATGAAGCGCGCCGAGGCTGGCTGTATCCTTTGGATCTTAACGAAAACGCCAAGAAAGCCTACAGGCCAGAGGAATATAATCATGTACGCATTGAAGCGATTGGGGATGAACTGCGCACGTGGATCAACGATATTCCTGTATCTTATGTTGTGGATACCATTGACCGAGCCGGTTTTATCGGTTTGCAGGTGCATAGTATTCCAGCAGAGCTTGATGGAAAGAAGGTGTATTTCAAAAATGTCAAGATTAAGACTAGCGACCTTAGATCTAAAGGCTTTCCAAACGATATTTATATCGTGAATTTAAAACCGAATGAAATTGTGGATGCCGAAAAGAAAAAAGGTATTAAGTTATTATTTGACGGCAAGACAAGTAACGGTTGGCGAAGTATTCATGGAGATAAATTTCCTGATCGTGGTTGGGAAGTTAAAGATGGTCAGCTGACAGTCCTGAAATCTGATGGGGGCGAATCGACGAATGGTGGCGATATCGTCACAAAGGATAAATATACTGTTTTCGATCTTTCTTTTGAATTTAAGCTCAGCGCCGGCGCCAATAGCGGGGTGAAATATTTCGTGACGCTAAAGGAGAAATCCAAGGGGTCAGCTATTGGACTGGAGTATCAGGTATTGGATGATGCACTTCATCCCGACGCGAAATTGGGCAGAGATGGAAACCGTACTTTAGCCTCGTTGTATGATCTAATTACCTCCAATCGCGATGCACGCGCCCGCAGGCCAATCGGTGAATGGAATCGCGGACGTATAGTCGTAACTGCTGACAATAAAGTGGAGCATTACCTAAACGGAATCAAAATGCTGACCTATGAGAGAGGTTCGAAACAATTCAGGGATCTGGTAGCTATCAGCAAATATAAAGACTGGGAAAATTTTGGTGAAGCCAAGGAAGGATTTATCCTTTTGCAGGATCATGGAGACCGTGTTTCGTTTCGTAGTATAAAAATTAATAAGCCAAACCAACAATAAACGATATGAACCATTATTTATCACGCAGAAGCTTTGTGAAACAATCTGTCATGGCAGCTGGCGCAGTCATGCTTTCAAATAGTGTGCTGGGTAAAGTGAGTCTTGCAAAACCCAATGAACGAGTCAACCTTGCCTGTGTGGGGTTGGGAAACCGCGCTGCGGAGATCATAAAAGAGTTATATAAAACAGGGCTCTGTAATATTGTTGCGCTTTGCGATGTGGATCTGGGGGCTAAACACACAGAGGAGATCCTCGCGATGTTCCCTGACGCACCTAGGTTCAGCGATTTTAGAGTGATGTTTGATAAAGTCGGTAATCAGATTGACGCTGTTAGTATCGGTACGCCTGATTTTTCCCATTTTGCCATAACTATGCTCGCCTTGGATCTTGGTAAGCATGTTTATGTAGAGAAACCGATGGCCCGGACCTTCTTAGAAGTCGAACTTATGACTGATAAGGCACGTAGAAATCCTAAACTTGCCACGCAGATGGGAAATCAAGGGCACTCCGAGGCAAACTATTTTCAATTCAAGGCTTGGAAAGAAGCAGGTATTATCAAGGACGTAACACGTATCGATGCCCATATGAACATGCCTCGTCGATGGCATGGCTGGAATGTGAATATAAAAGGATTTCCGGCTGCAGAGACGGTGCCAGAAACGTTGGACTGGGAGCTTTGGCAGATGCAGACTTTGGGGCATGATTATAACAAGGATTTTGTAAACGGGCAATGGCGCTGCTGGTATGACTTTGGAATGGGCGCCCTCGGAGACTGGGGTGCGCACATTTTAGATACAGCACACGAATTCCTGGACCTTGGATTGCCGACAGAAATTACCGCAGTGAAGCTGGATGGCCACAATTCCTACTTTTTCCCCATGTCTTCCACCTTGAAATTCCACTTTCCCAAGCGAAAAAAAATGCCTGCAGTGGATATCAACTGGTATGACGGCCTGGATAACCTGCCACCTATACCAGAGGGTTATGGCATTTCGGGGCTTGATCCCAATATTCCGGCACCGAGTACCGGAAAACTTGTGCCCGCAAAATTAAATCCCGGTAAGATCATCTATGGAAAAGACCTGACATTCAAGGGCGGGTCTCACGCAAGTATATTACAGATTATTTCCGAGGCAAAAGCTAAAGAAATGGAAGCGCGCCTACCCGATGTGCAAAAATCCCTTTCAAATCATTTTGCTAACTTCTTAAAAGCGTGCAGGGGAGAGGAGAGGACCAGGTCTGCTTTTGAAATAGCCGGTCCATTGAGCCAAGTATTTTGCCTGGGAGTTATCGCACAGCGACTGAATTCGAAGCTTGTTTTTGATCCGGTCAAGAAAGAAATCAGCAATGATAAATTTGCTAATGCATTGTTGGCAGGTCCACCGCCGGCCAGAGGATGGGAACAGTATTACAAAATGTAGTTCGGAAACGACAACATTATACAGGTGAAGTGCCGGCTGCTTTCGGCCGGCACTTTATGTTTTACTGCTATATATTCTGTGTATTTACGAACGATGAAGGTTTGGCTCTGACAAAAAAAAGGTTTTCAAACGGGGAGAATGAAAACCTTCAATAACCAATTATAAACCTAAATTATGATACCACAAAGGTAAGTGTATTTATTACACTATGCAACTTTATTTTTATTTTTTTTTGATGTCTCGATTTTCTATGGATAAACCAATTAATGCAACAAATTCCAAGCATCTGTATGCTTTATGTGACATTATACACGTACCTTACGAAGTCAAACGACAAATAAGAGGCAATTCTTTCCTAATTGCATATGACAGAAAGGCGATACCAATTACAATTATCTACGACCTGTTTATCATCTAATTGAGGAAAATGCGTCAAACAATCGGATAGTAGGGGTAGGAATCTTAATTCGAACTTTTTACAACAATTACTGTAGATCTGTTACAACGAATAACTTTACATACGTGTTGAAAGCTAGATATGCTCGATATAGAATAAAAAAAAGGTTTTCAAACGGGGAGAATGAAAACCTTAAATAACCAATTATAAACCTAAATTATGATTGTACAAATATACAGTGTATTTTATACACTTGCAAATTTTTTTTAAAATCTAATAAAAAAATAGTTGAGGCGCCATTAGGTTTGTTCGGTTATCTATCTTCCAGTTTAAGACTGGTGGACTTTATCGGTAATTTCGTATACTTGTAAGATCTCATCATGAGATACAGCAATTAATAATTTCTTTTTTGTATAAAGAGTTTGTCTATGCAGATACTTTTAGTGGAAGACGATCGTCGTATCAGCAGCTTTGTTGTGAAGGGCCTCGAGGAAATAGGGTATCAGGTGATCTTAGTGGAATCTGCAGAAGCTGCCAGGGAATGGATTAGTGCCGAGTCGGTGGATATAATCGTGCTTGATGTTATGTTGCCGGGTATTGACGGGATTCAGTTTACCAAAATGATACGTTATCGAAAAAATCGGATTCCGATTTTGATTTTAAGCGCGCTCAGTGAAGTCGAGGACAAGGTGGAGGCGCTGGAGAGCGGAGCAGACGACTATTTAGTCAAACCTTTTGCTTTCAAAGAACTGGTTAGCCGTATTCGGGCCCTAGTCCGGAGAGATGGTTATAAGAGCATGACCAAACAGAATTTGATTGAAATTCGTAATCTTAAAATAGATCTTGAGAAATATGAGGTATACAGGAATGGCAAACTTATTGACTTGTCTCCTAAAGAATTTAAGCTGTTTAAATTTTTAATTGAAAACCGTGGTAAAACGCTTTCGCGTACAGCCATACTTCAGGCTGTCTGGGGAATTGATTTCGACAATAATACTAACGTAGTTGATGTATATGTATCCTATCTTAGAGGCAAGATCGACCCTGATGGCGAGGCTTCATTGATCAAGACAGTCAAAGGTGTGGGGTACATGCTTAAAACGGATTAATTATGAATCTGAAGACCAGACTGGCTTTTTTCTCATCCCTGGCGATTGCTGTTATATTTGGACTGGCAGCGATAGTCATTTACTGGTTATTTTACAATTCGTCGGAACGATACCTTATAAATTCGCTTGAAAAAAACGCAAAAATTGCGGGTATTTATTATCTGGAGGCGGATGAGCAGAGTCCCTTAAAACATCAGGAGTCCAAAAAACAATACGAAAGCCTTGTCAAACGGGCGATGGTAGCGGTTTTTAATGCTGAAGGTGAGATAAGCTACGGTGGTCTTCGTCAAGACAACGAAATTGAGCTGGATCTGCTCGCACGACTAAAAAGGGAAAAGACTATTTATTTTAAAACAGACGATAACTTTTATTTTGGACTGTATTATCCCGACAATCAGGGCGATTTTTTTGTTGTTGTTAAGGAGCCAAAAACCGATTTCAATCATCAATTAAACCGTTTGCTCATCACACTCACAGTAGTCTTCTTTGTGGCATGGATCAGTATAATATTATTTTCAATCTGGCTCGGAAAATATGCTTACTTGCCGATCCGGAATGTTATTCACGAAATTCGAAACAAGGACCTTAATACTATACAACAACCGCTTACTGTTGTTAAGAGTAAAGATGAACTGCAGGATCTCGTAGAAAGTTATAATGCGCTCCTACGAAGAATCAGTGAGAACATGATCATCCGCAGGAACTTTGTGAGTTATGTTTCGCATGAATTCCGCACGCCGTTAGCGGGTATTTTGGGATCAATGGAAGTGTTTGGGGGCAAGGCCAGAAGTCCGGAAGAATACGAGGAGCTGGTAAACACCATCACCGAACATGTCAATTTTTTGAATAACTTGATCAGCAATTTTTTACTCTTAACGGAAGATCGGACAGTGGGGCGGTCACAAGAGGTATTTCGAATTGATGAGATTGTGTGGGATCTCGTACCCAAGTTTAAACAGACATTTCAAATTCCGATAAGGATAGATGTGCAGGTAAGTGATCCAATGTATTTTAACTGTCGTGGGAACAAAATGCTCATCGCTTTATCACTTTCTAATCTGATCGAAAATGGGCTGAAGTATGGAAATGGTAAAGAAGTGCTCGTGCGGTTAATGACATTGTCGGATCGGCTTTCATTGCAGATTATTGATCATGGTATCGGTATTCCGCCTGCCGAACTGGAAGCGATAAAACAAACTTTCTACCGTGCCTCCAACGTAGGTGAGATCAAGGGCAGTGGTATCGGATTATCCTTTGCGCAAATCGTTTTTAAAGACCAGGGAGTAGAATTTGAGATTGATTCGGATGATTCCGGAACTACCGTTTCACTTTTTTTTCCAAAACTCTAATCGTTTTCTAACCTTTTCTAATCAAACTTTAATTTATCTTAAAGTCGTCTGTAATCTTGGTCGTTTAGTTTTGTGCAAAATCAGAACAACGTGAGAAAAATACAGATTGCATTATTTTTTTTTCTTGGATTCAATAGTTATCTATCCGCTCAGCAACCAGGGACAGATTGCCTGACGAAGTCGCAGGTGGAGCAGCTGTTTCTCGAGCACAACTTGACATTGCTGGCCAAGCGCTTTCATCTTAAACAAGCAGAAGCTGCTATATTGCAGGCAAAGCTATGGCCTAACCCAACCCTCTCCATTTCGGAGGTTAACCTTTGGAAAAATCCATCCAGTGAATCTTTTTCGCCGCTTATAGGAAATTATGGCAAATATCAGCAAGTCGCACTGGAGCTGGAACAGACGATCGAAACAGCCGGGAAACGAAAGAAAAGAGTCCAATTGCAGCTCCTGGAAAAAGAAGACAGCAAGCTTCAATTTGAAGAGTTGCTCCGGAACCTTCGTTATGATCTCCGAAACCAGATGCTGGATTTGCAAGTGTTGCAGGCGAAAGAGCGGTTATACAATGGTCAGATGGAGATATTTGAACGGATCAGTGCGTCTTATCAGCACCAATGGAGGGAGGGAAACGTGAGTGAAATGGATTACCTGCGTATCCAAAGTGAGGCGACGGCCTTTAAGAATAAGCTCGCTGAAATCCATCAAGAAAAGATAGAGAAAATAAACGCAGTTGCACAATACCTCGGTGATCAGGCTAAGATGCTTTGCATCACCGACACATTGAGTTTGCCGGATTTTGTCCAAGCTAAACCAGGCCAATGGAAGCTGACAGCACTCGAGAATAGGAGCGACTACAAAATCGTTCGCAATGAACTAGAAAAGGGAAAAGCGCAGTTCGAAATAGAGCGGGCGGAACGGGTCCCCAATCTACAAGTATCCATGAATTACGACCGTGGCGGAAATATCATGCGCGATTTTGTAGGATTCGGTGTAAGCATGGACCTTCCGCTGTTTAACCGTAATCAGGGCAATATCAAAATCGCCCAGCTGGAAATTGAAAAGAAAAAAGTCGAAGCCGAGCAGTTCCGTCTTGACATCGAACGGGAAATAGATTTTTTAACAGCGCGTCTTGGTGCTCTTGAGACAAGCCTAAAATCCACCGATAGCACCTTTGCCCAAAGGTTGGATACTGCTCTTGAGCGCTACGTGCGCAACTTTCAGCAAAGGAGACTTACCATCGTCGAATTTATGGATTTCATCAACAATTATATGGAAAACAAAGAGGCAATTCTGGAACGTTGTGCGAAATATCTTCAGTATACAGAAGAACTCATTTATTTAATTGGAAAGGATATATTAGAATGAAGCGTTACCGAGCACTATACTTCGTCTTTTTTATAGGTTTACTAGTGGCTTGTCAATCCGAACAGGAAAACGAGAAGTCTGACAGACAGATGAAAAGATTTTGTCTGAACGACGATTTCAAGCAGCACATTAAAATCGATTCGATTCGAAAAAGAGCTGTCTCCGAAGAGATCGCTTTAAATGGGGCGATACAATACGACCAAGATGAGCTCGCTGTACTAAAGACACCGGTTCAAGGGATTGTGCAATCTGTGGCGGTGAAGATGGGGGACTTTGTCACGAAGGGACAGGTATTGATTACCCTAAAAGGTACTTCCGTTAATGACCTTGCTAAGGATCTACGCGAATTGGAAAACAGCAGGCGGCTGCTAGTTAGTAAGCTGAATACCTTGCGGAGCATGCTCAAAGATGGCATGGCCTCCCAGCGCGAGGTTGATGAAATGGAAAACGAATTGAAAGCTGCGAATATAGGTATCCAGCATGTGAAGTCAAATATGCAATTGCTCAACGGATCCTCGGAAAACGGAACTTTTTATATCAGGGCTCCGAAATCGGGATATATAGTCGATAAGAAAGTCAGTCCGGGTATGACAGTGGATGACAATGTCGATCTACTGTCCGTCAGCAATCTGAATGAAGTATGGGTTGCAGTTAACATCTACGCTAATAACTTACCATTTGTCAAAAGCGGGGCTCGGGTCAAGGTGACCACTTTAGCCTATAAAGGCGAATACTTTGAAGGGTATATTGATCAGATCGCCAATTTTTTTGATCCAGATGAACGTGTTGTTAAAGCGAGGGTAAAAATGACGAACAAAGATTTAAGGCTGAAGCCGGGGATGAGCGTGGATGTTCTTGTTGAAAAAGCTTCGGCGAGCAGCGGGCGGTTGTTATTAGCTATTCCGAAGGATGCTATCATCTTGTATAATAACCAGAATTATGTGGTGACATACAGAGGCGATTGCGAGATGTCGGTCAAACCGGTCGTTATTGTTTCTGAAAATGAGAGCTATGCGTTTGTGGAGGATGGACTGCAGGAAGGAGACCGTGTGCTTACTGAAAATGAACTGATTGTGTTTGATGAATTGATGAGTAGATAGCATGAAGAAAGTTGTACAAAATATTGTTTCATTTTCATTGAGACATTCTTTGGTCGTCCTTTTTTTTACACTTGTGCTTTTATTCGGCGGTATATATGCCTATTTGCACACGGCGATTGAAGCTTTTCCGGACGTCACAAATACGCGTGTTCGGATCATCACTCAATGGCCGGGACGTAGCGCGGAAGAAATTGAAAAATTTGTGACGTTGCCGGTGACTAAGGAGATGAACACAATACCCAGAAAAACCGAGGTGCGTTCTATTTCATTGTTTGGCCTGTCGGTGGTGACAGTTCAGTTTGAAGAAACGGTGACAGATTTTTATGCCCAGCAATATGCGGGTAACAAAATGCGTTCAATTGAATTGCCCGAAGGAGCCGAGAGTTCGATCGAGCCTCCTTCTGGAGCTACTGGCGAGATCTTCCGTTATGTCGTTAAGAGTGATCTTCCGATCAAGGAAGTATCTGCTATTCAGGACTGGGTGATCGAGCGGGAGCTTGTCGGTGTACCCGGTGTGGCAGATATCGTGAGCTTCGGCGGCGAAGAAAAGATTTATGAAATAAAAATAAATCCCACCGAACTGGCCAATTACAATCTTTCACCTTTGGACGTCTATGAAGCAGTTTCCCGTTCGAATATAAATGTAGGGGGCGATGTCATACAGAAAGGAAATCAGGCCTATGTCGTGCGTGGAGTAGGTTTATTGGACAAAATTGAAGATATCGGTAATATTCTAATCAAGGTGGTGGGGAATACGCCTATTCTGGTTAAACATGTTGCAGAGATTGAGTTGGGAGCAAAGCCCCGGCTTGGACAGGTGGGGCTCAATGCGGACGACGATCTTGTTCAAGGGATCGTGATCATGCTCCGTGGCGAGAATCCTTCCGAAGTGGTCGCTCGTCTCAAAGATAAAATTCAAGAGCTCAATCAGCGGATCCTACCAGAGAATGTCAAGATCGAACCGGTGATCGACAGGACCAAGTTGGTAAACAATACTGTTCATACGGTATCAAAGAACTTGATTGAAGGGGTAATACTGGTTTCTATCATCGTGTTTATTTTTTTGAACAACTGGAAAACCACCTTTATAGTGGCATCTGTAATTCCCCTCGCATTCCTATTTGCAATCATTTTGTTGAAAATACAAGGGCTTCCAGCGAATCTGATTTCTATGGGGGCGCTGGATTTTGGCTTATTGCTGGAGGGGACGCTCGTTATTGTAGAAACAGTTTTTGTTTCGCTGGAAAAAGAAGCCCATCGACTCGGAACCGCCCGTTTTAATAAAATTGCGAAGCTTGGAATTATCAAAAGAGGTGCAGGGTCGGTAGCCGGATATATTTTCTTTGCGCTGTTAATTTTGATTGTCGCCCTTACGCCAATTTTTTCCTTTCAGAAAGTTGAAGGTAAAATGTTCTCACCTTTGGCCTTTACGCTTGGATATGCCCTGCTGGGATCTTTGGTGTTGAGTTTGACATACGTGCCAGCCATGTGCAAGTACCTCTTAAAAGGGAATATCAAAGAAGAAGAAAACAAAATCACGAAATATAGCCGCCATATTATTTTTAAGGGGTTCAGAAAGACTTTTGATCATCCAAAATGGACTTTGTCTATTTTCGCCTTGGTTTTGGTAATCTGTGCCATACGATTTAGCTATTATGGCTCCGAATTTCTTCCAAAACTGAATGAAGGGGCTATCTATGTGCGTGCAACCCTACCGAATAGCGTCAATTTGGAAGAATCTGTCAAGCTTACCAAAAGTATGAAAGCCAAGTTATTGGGGCAGTTCGATGAAATAGATTTTATCATGACGCAAACGGGGAGACCCAATGACGGTACGGATCCAACAGGCTTTTTTAATATAGAATTTAATATTGAACTCAAGCCCGAGGGGGAGTGGAAGCGAAAAATTACTAAAGAAACACTGATCAGTCAGATGCGTAATAGCTTGCAGACTTTTCCGGGTATTAATTTTGGCTTTAGTCAGCCCATTCAAGACAATGTGGAAGAATATGTGGCCGGGGTGAAAAGCCCATTGGTGATCAAAATTTTTGGTGAGGATTTGCAGGATCTGGAGAACAAAGCCAATAAGTTTGCTGAGTCGCTCAAACGCGTAGATGGTATTACTGATGTTAATGTGTTCAAAAACATAGGTCTGCCCGAGCTCCGTATTCAGTTACACGACTCGAAGATGGCTAAATATGGGGTTTCGACGAAAGATGTACAATCGGTTATTGAAATGACCATAGGAGGGCAGTCAGTGACGCATTTTTATGAAAATGAACGCATATTTGATGTACGTCTACGCTTTCAGAAGTCCTATCGCGACAGTCCTGAGAAAATTGGTAACATCATTATCCCGACGATGAATGAGCAGAAGGTCCCATTACGGGAGATTGCTACCATTGATTATCACACTGGGCCGGCGTTTATTTATCGAGAGGGGAACTCGCGTTATATTGGGGTAGGTTTTAATATCGAGGGACGAGACTTGGGTAGCACTATTGCTGATGCAAAGGAGCAAGTTGAGCGCGATATTAAGTTACCGAAATCTTATAAGGTGGTTTGGGCCGGTGAGTTTGAGAGCAAGGAGAGAGCAACAAAACAGCTGATCAGGGTTGTTCCCATATCCCTGATTCTAATTTTGATGCTGTTATACGCCAACTTTGGGAATTTGAAAGATACGCTGATTTCCTCATTAACTCTTGCCTTCGCATTTATCGGTGGTTTTGTTTCTTTGTGGGTCACAGGTACGACATTCGGAATATCTGCAGGTATTGGGTTCATTATCCTGTTTGGTGTAGCAACAATAGATGGTATTGTACTGATTGGAATTATGAAGGAGAATTTATTAAACAAAATTGGGCTGAAGGCGGCTATTTATGAGGCTGTAAAAAGCCGGATCAGGCCTATTTTGATGATTGCGCTGATGGGTGCAATGGGATTGCTTCCTGCAGCACTATCAAATGGGATGGGTTCGGAAATCCAGAAGCCGCTGGCTATCATGATTGTTGGCGGACTGATTATCTGTATGATTCTTTCTTTTTCCATTTTACCCATTGCTTTCTATTTCGCTTATAAAAAGGAAAGAGAAGATTAACGTACCCATTTTAATTATTATATACTACGAAGGCTGCCTGTAAAATACAGTGCAGCCTTTATTTATGATACGTTATGCACTGATGACAGCACTTATCGATTTGCTATTCTATCAGCAGGCCGACGTAATAATTGAATGTGTCGACATCAATATTTTCTTTGCTGAGTCCCGGAATCTTAATTTCCCGAAACTGTTGATCCAGCTGTATCAGTTGCCTTTTCTGTCCCCTGATTCCGATGTGAATAGGCATTTGAAATCCATTGACCTCACTTATCCACCTGCCCAGGATTTTTCCTGTGGTATCTTGCTGAATCTCGAGGGTAGGGATGGAGGCATGTTTTACATACTGTTCAAATACCTTGGATAGGTCAATTCCCGATGTCTGATTGATGTAGGTGGTGACATCTTTGTAATCAACTTGTTGGTGATAGAATCTCTTATTGAGGCCCCGGAGGATGGAACGCCATTGCTCGTCGTCGTCGATGATGGTACGCACCATGTTCAGCATGACACCTCCTTTGGGATACATATCACCTGAGCCTTCTTTATTGACGTGATAAGGGCCCTGAATGGGTGCATCGTTTCGGATACCTCGTCGGATGCCGTGCACGTAGGCCTGGCTGGCTTCCTTTCCATAGAAATAATCGATGAATAATGCTTCAGAGTAGTTGGTAAAACTCTCATGAATCCACATGTCGCCTAGATCGGCGGAAGTGATATTATTACCAAACCATTCATGGCCAGACTCATGGACGACAATGAAGTCCCATTTTTGCCCCCAGCCCGTTCCTGAATCATCCCTGCCCCGATATCCATTTTGATAACGATTGCCGTAGGCCACGGCACTCTGATGTTCCATACCCGTATGGTGTGTTTCGACAAGTTTATAGCCGTCTTCATAAAAAGGGTATGGGCCAAACCAGTGCTCAAAAGCCTCTAGGGTCTGTCTCGCGTTTTTTTGAAGATGAGCTTTTTTTTCAGGGATGTCATTCTCCCGCAAGATGTAATAATCCACATCTAAGAGACCTTTTTCACCTTTATATTTTTCTTTGAAATGGATATAATCACCAATATTAATGGCAACGTTGTAGTTATTGATCGGATTAGTGACTTTCCAATAGTATTTCGTATAGCCGCCCGGCAATTTTTCCCTGTCTACGAGGCGCCCATTGGACACATTCATCACCTTGTTTGGAATAGCCACAGAAATCAACATGCTATCAACTTCATCATATTGATGGTCCTTGTTTGGCCACCACACACTGGCTCCCATTCCCTGGCATGCAGTGGCTACCCAAGGTTTTCCGTTGCTGTCTTTCTTCCAGTCAAAACCGCCGTCCCAGGGTGCCCTCGCTGCTTCTGTAGGGTGCCCTTCATAATATACAGTAAATTCATCCTCTGTCCCCCGATTTATTGAGGTAGGGAAGACTACAAATACAGCGTTATATTCTCTGGTAAATGGAAGCTCTGCGCCTTTATATACGATCTTGTTGATTTTAAGGTTTGCAAACAGGTCGAATTGAAGACGTTTGAAATCTGATGTGGCCTTAAATCGGAAGAGGTTTGAACCGGATATAAATTTATTGTCGATGTCAACTTTAACATCCAGGTGATAGTATTGAATATCATAACAAGTCCGCAAGGGGGTAAGATTTCCCCGCAATGAGTCCGCTCTTGTGAATTCACTTTTTGCTTCCATTAGCTGTGCTAAAGACGTCCGGAAGTCTGCAGTTAATATACCGATGATTGCCAATACATATAATAATCGTTTCATTTGTCAATATTGTTTAGAAGGTCTACCTGCCGCCCGGAGGACAATGTAATCTTAGATAGTTCGTAAATAATGTTCTTAAATGTTCATGTGTACCTTCGCCTTCGCTAATGGAATGGCTCCGGTTAGGGTAAGACATCAGCTGAAACTGCACATTGTTTCTAATAAGCTCATTGATCAGGACTTCTGCATTTTGGTAATGTACGTTGTCGTCGCCGGTCCCATGGATATAGAGGAGATTTCCTCTGATATTTTTAACGTGTTTTAAAGGCGAGCCATTTTCGAAGTCTTCCTTGTTTTCCTGGGGTAATCCCATATAACGTTCCTGATAGACGTTGTCGTAAAGCAGTTGATTCGCGACCGCTGCAATGGCTATGCCTGTTTTATAGATCTGTGGATATTGTCCCAGCAGATTAAGCGTACTGGAACCACCTCCGCTCCAGCCCCATACGGCTACGCGCGAGCTGTCCACAAAGGGCCATTTCAGTATTTCCTGTGCCGACAGCGCTTGGTCACGTATATTGAGCAGTCCGATTTTTCTATAGATACTTTTGCGCCATGAACTGCCCTTAGGGGAAGGCGTACCGCGGTTGTCGAGCGAAATATAGAGGTAACCGTCCTGGGCCATATTTCCTTTATACAAACTGTTGTAGCCCGCGCTGAAATTGTCTAGCACCGTTTGCGACGCCGGCTCACCATAGACCATAAATACTACTGGATATTTTTTGCTGGGATCAAAGTTGAGTGGTTTAACCATCCAGCCATCCAGTTCCACACTGTCTGCGGTTTTTACTTTAAAGAACTCTGCTATACCTTCGCTTGTTTTCTTTTGGCGTTTTAGTTCAAAGTCCGTCAACACCTGATGGCTAGGTAGGGCAACTACGGCATCATATTTGAGTTCAGCACGATTGCTGAATCTAAAAAGTGCAATGCTGCCATCCGCTGAAATATCATAATCGCAAGTTCCCTCATAGGACATCGGCGTTAGTCTCTTTGGGATTCCTCCTTTCGTAGGTACACTATATAGGTATTTCTGAGTTGCATTTGTTGGCGAAGCTGTGAAATAAATCGTTTCTCCCTTTGGATCAAGAAAGTCAAGGTTGATCACGTCGTAATCGGCTTGGGTGATCAGTTTCTCCTTACCTTTCAGGTCAATCTGATATATTTTTCGCCAGCCATCTTTCTCAGATACCCAGATAAATGCTTTTCCATTCTGAATCCAGTCCCAGCCAGCAGGATCATTATTATTCCATCTGGATTTAATATCAATCCAAGAATCGCTTTTTTCCTGATATATGAGCTGAGCTTCATATGTTGTGACAGAAGCCGTATAGATCTTACTTTCGTTTTGTTTCCTGTTGAGCTGTTGTAGGATGAGCTGTTTGCTATCCATACACCACTCCATTCGTGGAACATAATTTTGGTCTGGAGTGCCTGGAATAAGGACCTGGTTATTTCGACTGTTGGTTAATTCGTATATCCAGATAGAGCATGAACTTGGAGATTGTCCGACCTTCGGATATTCTACCGGAATAGTATAGGAGTAAAGGCTATCTGTGTTATTAATCATTAAAAAGTTGCGGATATGGCGGGCATCGAGCTTCCAATAGGCAATTGAGAGACCGTCGGGAGACCATCTGAAACCATCTTTGCATCCAAATTCCTCTTCATATACCCAGTCGAATGTGCCGTTAATTATTCGGTCAGTACCATCTGTGGTGACCGCTGTAATCTTTCCAGTTGTCAGATCTTCGATGTAAATGTTATGATCCGCTTTGTTTACATAGGCCACCTTATCATTTCGCGGGCTAAACTTGGCGAACATCAGCTGGGAGGCGGGAAACTGCTGTCCCAGCTGTCTTAACTGTTTTGAACGTTGGCTGTAGATCCAATAGTCTCCGCGCGTGTTTTCGCGCCAGACTCTTTTGCTATTGGTGTAGATTAATATAAATTCCTTATTCTTGGAAATGGTAAAGTTTTCGACCTCTATCGGTTTATTTGTTCCTTGAGGGATCAGCGATTGTTGGGGTAAAAAAATCGTTCTTGTCCTATTTCGTGGGTCTACAGTCTCTATTCCCTTTTCGGAAAATTCATAGTAATGATCCCCATATTCGGCCCAGAGTCTTTGAGCATTGGCCGGATGTGGAAAATACAGGATTACAGACAATAAGAATACGATAAAAGCTCTATTTCTTTTCATTTTTTCAAATCGTTACATGCGTTCATATATCTAATCTAAATATTGGTCCTTAAGCTGATAGATTTCCTGAAGTTCCCGTTCCAGATATTTGCCGAGACGTCTAGCACCATCTTTTTCGATGACATAATTATCCTCGATCCGGATGCCACCGAATCCAAGGTGTTTTTTTAGAAAATCATAATTGATAAAATCTCGATGTAAGTTCTGCTGCTCCCAGAGTTGGGTGAGTTCTGGGATAAGATAAATTCCTGGCTCAACGGTGAGCACATTACCTATTTCTAATTTCTTACCAAGTCGCAGGGATTTAATTCCAAAAGTGTTTGTATCCTTTGGTTCAGCAGCCGTATAGCCCACATACTGTTCGCCTAGATCTTCCATGTCATGAACATCCAGGCCGAGAAGATGCCCCAGTCCACATTGAAAGAATAGGGCATGAGCATGGTTAGCCACAGCGTCCTGGACGTTGCCCTTCATAAACCCCACTTGTTTCAATCCTTCGACCAATGCCTCACAAGCTCTTAGGTGGATATCTTTGAAACGAACTTCGGGTGTTAACAACTGTTCTGCTGTTTTAAAAGCATGTAGTACAATATGATACATGTCTTCTTGCAATGAAGTGAAGCGCTTGCTTACTGGAAAAGACCTGGTTAAATCGGAAGCATAACCCAACGGTGTTTCTACGCCTGAATCGTTAAGAAGGATATCGCCATCATGAAGCTGATGAAATTGCATGTGGTTGTGTAAGATCTCGCCTCTTTTTGTCACAATCGGCGGGTACGAGAAACACAGTCCCTGGTCTTGAGCAAAGTGTTGCATGGCATTGCTGATCTGATACTCAAAACAGCCAGGGACTGCCATGCGGATGGCAAGCCGGTGCATATCCACTGCGACATCAACGGCTTTCTCTATTTCGGCAATTTCTTCAGCAGACTTAATGTTGCGTTGTGCAGCTACCGCTTGTATAAGGGAAATAGATGGATACAGCTTGTTGACCGGACAGTTTAACAATTGTTCGAGCAGCAATTTGTTATGGGACTGATATGGAGGAAGATAATGTATAGTACATCGCGTACCCAAGTGAAGCAGGTACTCGAAGAGCTGATCAAAAGGACGAATTTTATCTATCCCTGCTCGACTGGCTTTTTCAGCCAAGGTTTCCTGCCGCCCCATCCAGACGATATCATCAATGGACATTTCGTCGCCAAATAAGATTGTTTCGCCATTTTCCGGATCTAGTACAGCGGCCAGTTTAGGGCTCTTGATTCCGATATAATATAGAAAGCTACTATCCTGGCGAAAAGGATAAGTGTTGTGTTCAAAGTTGATTGGGTTTTCGATATTACCCAGTAACAGAATACGTCCGGTCATCATTTTCGACATCAATTGAGTGCGCCGGGTCATATATATATATTTCTCAAACATAATTTAGAGGAATTAAAACACTTTTTGTTGGCAGCTCCATGAGATTTATTTTTACAAGGTCATTGAGCCTATGCATTAAGCAAATTTATATGCCAATATCGTAAAATTTATCTGCCAGAATGACTATTCCTTAAAAGGCCATAGATAATTGTGTTTAATAACTAGAGGCTTGTTACAAATTGATGGTTCATTGGGCATAGCGCATAAAAGATAAATATAACGATGCAAATAAAGGTCAACCTTTCTGACGAATTTTAATTAGCACAATTTATCAAAGTCTAATTGTATTTTAACCAAGTTTTGTAAGCATTCATATTTTATACACCTGTTTTTCTAATCTATCGCTCTTTTTATTAAATATTGTCGGATCATAAACATATTTTGGTATAGTATTTTTCCCAATTATACTAAGGAATGATTGTTCATTTGGAGTTATTATATTTATGTTAACTAAACACTAAACATTTGTAAACGTAAAAACTTCAGACACCTATGAAAACGCTTCAATTTAATGTACCCACGACAAGAGGACAAAGTTTGACCATTCAAGAGGACGTTTTAGAAACATTTTATCCTTACTTCCACCGACATCAAGAGGCGCAGCTAATGTGGATTAAAAAAGGACGGGGAGTTTTGATTGTCGAGGACTCCCTACATCCCTTTAAAGAAAATGATATATTCTTTTTGGGGGCTAATCAGCCTCATGTTTTTAAATCGGCTTCACTAGATGGCTTTTCAAATGAATCGCGATCCGTTTCTATTTTTTTTGATCCCAACGGCAAATTAAAATCTTTATTTTGCCTAGATGAGTTTGAATTGTTAAACCAGTTTATTTACAATAATTCCAGGGGGTTTAAGGTACCCGAAAAATATTTTTCTCAAATATCAGAGCGGGTTAGTCAGTTAAAAGCTGCTGATCAAATGGACATGTTGATGCATTTTTTCTACCTGTTGCGAGCCTTAGCTAATATTTCACGAGAGACAGAAGCTCTTTGTACAGAGCGGGTTGAAGTGGCATTCGATGCTGTGCATGGCTCAAATCGCATCAAACAAATCTGTAATTATATTAAAGAACATTTTAGAGACGAACTGAGTTTGGAAGACGCAGCGGATTATGCAAATCTAACCCCGCAGGCATTCTGTCGATATTTTAAGAAACATTGTGGCGTTACTTTTGTCACATATCTCAACAGAATAAGAGTTAAAGAGGTATGTAATCAACTTAATGAAGACCGATTGGATAGCGTGTCTTTCATTGCGTATAACTGCGGGTTTAATAGCATTACCAACTTTAATAGAGTGTTTAAGCAAATCATGGGATGTAATCCTAAAGAATATGTACAGCAGTATAAGCAAACACTAAATTCGTTTATTTGACGACCTCGCAATTCTCCTAATTTTACACATTGGTCATTTTGCATATTATGGGGTTAGCTATAGTCTCTTGGAGCGCTGCTTAAGAAAAGGTAGTAGGTACACATTTTAGGACGCGGGATGGAAGATAAAAAAAGGTTTTCAAACGGGGAGAATGAAAACCTTAAATAACCAATTATAAACCTAAATTATGATAGAACAAAGATAGTGTTGTTTTTACACTTTGTCAAGTGTATTTCTTAAAAAATAAGCAATCAATCTTTTTTTTGAATAAGATACGAACAACGGGTTCCATTTTCGATGATGTAATCAACTCTTCTGATACTGTACTTAGGTCCTATCAACTGTTGGAAATTGTTTAACTCAGATCGGCAAAATCCCTGACATTCTGTTGCGGCTGCACATATGGGGCAGTGATTCTCTACAAAAAGGTAAGCATCAGCCGTCTTTTGCCAAGAAGCCATGTATCCTTCTTCAGTCCGTTTTTTGGCAATGATGTTTAATTTTTCTTCAATTGATTGGGTACTTGACAATGCATCTGCATATTTCTGGTAAACTTTTGCCTCCCGGTCACTGATTAATAGGTCCAGTGCATTTTCACCAAGCAACTGTTTGACCGACTGCAGCAACTGGACTGTGATATCGGCATGGCTATCTGGAAACTTTGCCGTCCCGCGGGATGTAAGCGTATAGTAGGTTGATGGCCGACCTCTGCCCTCACTTTTTGTATCGGCTGTAATGAGTCCTTGTTCGGCAAGATTCAGCAAATGTTTGCGGGCTCCTTCTTTTGTGATACCCAATTCAGTTGCAACCACGGCTGCAGTTGCTTGTGTACGCATTTTCAATAATAGTAATATCCGATCTGTCGGCGTTTTTTGCATTTTACAAATAAAAAAGTTGTTTAATTTATATCCGGCAAATATAATATTTTTTATTTGTTTTGTTTTTAGCTCTATTTTGCTTGATACGATTAACTATATAGGATTTAATCGCCATCAATAAAACAACTTTTTAGTTGTTTTATTGATGGCGATTACTTAGTTTTGGCCTAACATAAAACTAAGTAACATGAACAAATTTCAATTACCTAAGCTGCCCTACGACTATGCGGCGCTTGAACCTTATTTTGATCAGCAGACCATGCATATCCACCATCAACGCCATCACCAAGCTTATGTTGATAATTTGAACAAGGCTATCTTGGGAACTGAAGTGGAAGAAGCAGAGTTGGTTGATATTTTAAAAGCTGTGAGTAAATATGGATATGCAGTTCGCAATAATGCTGGAGGCCATTATAATCATACGTTATATTGGCAAACACTGTCGCCGAATGCCAAAAAGAAACCGACTGGCAGGCTTGCAGATGAAATTAATGCAGCTTTCGGTTCCTTGGACGAGCTTAAGACGAAATTGAAAGAGGCTGGGCTTATGCAGTTTGGCTCGGGCTGGGTATGGCTGTACGTGAAGTATAATGGAGGACTAAATATCGCTGCTACAGCAAACCAAGATAATCCTTTGATGGATACACAGATCGTAAATAGGGGATATCCCATCTTGGGTATTGATGTCTGGGAACATGCCTATTATCTAAAATATCAGAATAGAAGAGCTGATTACCTGGACGCATTCTGGTCGGTTCTGGATTGGTCTGTAGTTGAGAACAATTATGAATCTGTTATTACGCAAATTTCCTAACTAGGTAAAGGGATATATAATGTTTGTCAACAAGGTAAAGAACTCTGGGATCCTGCCTTTAGATCTGATTGATTTCAGGACCGATCTCTAAATTGTTTCGTTTGATATTAAAAACCTGCTTTTTCAAGGTTTAATTGTCAAAGAGAAAGAATTTAAAGCAGCTTTGGCTGCTGTTGATATGGCTAACTTCGCTGGGAAGGCAGTAGCGTTCACCTGCTCCACTGATGCTATTATTCCCTCGTGGATCTACCTGTCTCTAGCAGATAAGTTTCATAAAGCCGTGGCCTATTATGATTTTAAGACTGTTGAATTATTGAGATTGGATTTATGGAAAAAGCAAATTTTAGCGGCTGACTTTAGCTCCTATAAAGATCAAAAAGTCGTTATTAGAGCGCGTTCCGACATCCCAGAATCTCTTTATCTGCTTGCGGCAGGACGGCTGATTCCAATTGTAAAAGCACTGATGTATGGAGAGGTCGGTATGCCCAAGGTAATTTTTAAACGAATTGATTAATGATGAAAGCATTGATATTTAATGGTGCCTTGGAAAGAAGACTAGAGTCTACTTCAGGCGTAGTATCGGAATACATCGCCGGGCAATTGCAGCGGCGTGATATCCAGTATACTGTTTTTAATCTGGCGGATGCTGGCATTCCGCTGTTTGATATGAGTCTACATCGAATCCCGAATAGTGTCAAAATCATGAACAATCTTTTTCTGGAAGCAGATGTGCATTTTTGGCTGGCTCCTTTGTATCATGGAAGCATCCCTGGAGTCATGAAAAACTGTCTGGACTGGCTTGAAGTAAGTGCGAAGAATAAGCCTGCCTATCTTACTGACAAACGGGTGGGGATGATATGTTGGGCTGACGGAGCGCATGCTTTGCAGGGGATCAACACTATGGATGCTATAGCTAAATCGCTAAGAGCCTGGTCGTTGCCTTTTAGCGTTCCTATTGTAAAGTCCATGCTATTTGAAAGTGCTTCTCCAAGAGTAATTTCCTCTAGCTACGCGTATAAGTTTGACGTATTAGTCGATATTGCGACCAATAACATGCATTGGTCAATCAAAACATAATTGTACGCTATCCGCCGTTTGTATATCCTTAATCGTGGAACAGGCTCTTGACAAGACATCGGGAAGACTTCCCCAGACAATCTTATGGGGAAGTCTCAGAAACAAGAACGATAAAGAGATTCGAAAGTTTAACGTATCTTTGGTAGCTAAAGCAAATCATAGGGTGCAATGCTTTTTGATAGTTATAAGTGCCGATATAATATGACTTTGCCTTACGCTTATATGTTATAGGATGCATGAAGGTTCGTTTAATTTATCTTTGTAGGACGGTCGCGATGTTTATCTGTTGCTTGACGTGTCATTTCTCAAGTGCACAGAGTTTTTTGCCACTGGACGAGAACAAATACCGGTCTGACGCAGAAGCGCTATTGAAGTCGAGTTCAGATGATAGTGTGCGGGCAATGCAGTATTTCTATCTGGCAGATTATTACAGGTTTCGGGACACGCTTAAATTCTGGGAAAACATGCGCCTCGGAGAGAGGTTGGCTAAGTCTTCTCGTACGCTGCAGGCAATGGGCTCGCTTTACAAGAGTTTTTATTATGGACAGTTTTTGGACGCAACCCGTGCTGGGATAGCAGCCCAAAAGTGTGTTGATCTGCTCGATGAAGCTAATCACCCTTTTCAGCAACAGCTTTTAGCTAAGGCCTGGTATAATCTGGGATTGATCCGGTTTCCAAAAAAAGGATTTGCGGACCTTTTGGATATACTCAACGGAAAATGTATGCCGTATGCCAAAGCGCATGATCCAGTGATGGAGGGCACCATAAATTCGATGATCGGTGTGGCTTTTATGTCTTCCAACCAGTTGGATAAAGCCGAAGAATATCACAAGAAAGCTATCCAACAGCTGGAACAACAGCCAAAGAGTGCCGCTTTGTTGACGGCTTATTTAAATGCGGTCAGTAATTATTGCTATCAGGTCAAATCCAGTGACGCGCGCCAATTACTGGATAAGGTTAAGATACTTATGGGAGAGCAACTAAACTCTTCTCAGCTACCTAATTATTACTATAACGAAGCACTCTATTTTACGACGAAGCAGCAGGCAGATAAAGCGTTGAAAATGCTGGATATCGGGCTTGACTGGTCAAGGAGAATGAATAATTGGAAGTTGTTTCAGATGATGCTGTTTAGAAAATTTAACGTGTATTTAATGCAGGGGAAATATGTTCAGGCGAAACAACAGCTGGAAGAAATTGTGAGAAACGGCTTGTTGACCAGAGATCTGTATAACAGCAAAATCGTCTACACGCAATTGACAAATGTCAACGAATTAATGGGCAACTATCAGGAAGCATTAAAAATGGCTAATATCGCTAATAAGCTCTCTGACAGCATACAAAAGGTGCAGCTTTTAGAAAAAATGAATGAGATGGAGGCTAGATATAAAACTGTAGAAAAAGAGAAGCTGATCTTAAATTTACGTGCAGAGAAGAGCCGTAGCCAGTTTAAGCTTTTCCTTTTTTTAGGCATAGCTGTTTTGTTGCTTGTCGCTGCGTTGTTTACCTTGTTCTTTTACAAGAAAGAACGCAAGCTTAATAAGCAGATCCAAATCAATCATCAGATTGTACTGGAAAAATTAGCCAAAGAAAAGCAGCTGGAAATCTCAGAATCTATGCTCCGGGCAGAAGAGCAGGAGAGGCAGCGCATTGCACAAGATCTGCATGATAGTATCGGAGGTATGCTGACAGGTTTGAAGTTTAAGATTGCCGGAAGCAATCCCGAAGCAAATGTCTTACAGGATGTCCTTCCAAATAAATTGAATGAAATCTTGGGGGAAGTACGAAGAATATCGCACAATCTGATGCCCGAATTCTTACAACGTTTTGGATTAATAGCCTCGTTGGACCAGTTGTGCTTAGTCATGAAAAATGATAAGGTGACGATCCAATTCGAAAATTATGAAACAGAAGTCCACTTGGATTTTAAAAAAGGCTTAGTGATATACCGTGTCGTCCAGGAAGCTATTTCGAATGCGTTAAAGTATGCGGAAGCGGATCTGATTATTGTACAGGTCAGCAAGGTGGGAGAGAAGTTATGTGTATTAATAGAAGACAACGGTAAAGGTTTTGATACTTCGGAACAATTTCATGGGATAGGTCTGAATAACATGATAAATCGAATTCACTGGATCAATGGGACGATGGCTATACAGAGTGAAGTCGGAGCAGGCACACAAATTGAAATGCAAATCACCGTTTAAGACCATCAAGTTATGAATGCTATAGCGATATTGGACGACCATCCTTTATTATTGGAAGGGGTCGTCGCATTTCTCAGCCAACAGGGTGGTTATACCGTGTACCCCTTTTCGCAGGAGGCGACTCTCCATACATTTTTGGCGATTAATACGGTTGATCTGGTTCTGTTGGATATGCAGCTGATGGACAAAAGCGGTCTTGACGTATGTGTGCGTTTAAAGCAGCTCCGTCCTACGATTCCGGTGCTTGCATTAAGTAATGTTGCGGACCGTAACCTAATCTACCAGTTTATACAAAATGGTGGGGACGGTTATATTCTAAAGGATGCTTCCAATGAAGAATTTCTGCGCTGTATACGGTTTGGGCTGGCGGGGCAGGAAGCATTCAGTGACCGCGCGAGGGAGCTCTACTCAGGGGCGGAAGAAACTTTTCGAGCATTACCAAGGCTGACATCCCGCGAAAAGGAAATTTTGCAGTTGATAGCAGATGGCCTGACGAGTAATCAGATCGCCGAACGGCTATTTCTGAGTCCGGTGACGGTAGAAACTCATCGTCGCAATCTGCTCACAAAATTTAAAGTAAAAAATATGATTGAATTGGTTCGGCTTGCGATGAAAAATCATTTGCTAGGAATGTAAATGCTGCAGGAAGTTAATGTTCTCCATAGCCAACATCGTCCAACTTGCCTTTAAACACCCGGAATTGAACGATAAAATAGGCAACCACCAATACGGCAGCAAAAATAAACCATCCGAGTCCGACGGATAAACCGTATTCATGTGCAGCCGCATTGTGGATGGTCAAAGATGGATTGAGCGTATTGGTCGATGGAAGCATCGTTGGGAACATGGAAGCCACCGTAGTGGCGAAACTGCCTAGGATAAATAGGGATGAAAACAGAAAACCAATGCCGTCTTTTTTGAAACTCCGGATCCAAAATTGCCCGACCAAACCAGCCATCGCTATGGTAGGAAAAATCCAAAGCCAATAATGATTTTGCAAATTGTGCAGAGAAATAGGTTTTACATAATGCCAGACATAAGCTGACAGGATAACCAGCGTAAGTAACACAAAGTTGAGTTTGAATATAATATTTTTTAGACGTAGGTTTAAGCTGCTTGAGGTCTTTAAAATCACCCACCCTGCACCGTGTATGGTTAATGTCACTACAGCGACTAGTCCCAATATGATGGTAAACCAGTCAATAATTCCCTGGTGTTCAGCCAACGGGTCGAATGTAGGGTTCCAAAGTGCAAGAAAAAAATAGTGTGGTTCTTGGGTAGACATCCCATTTTCAACCATGCCCAGGTTGACACCACGGACAACATTGCCCAAAGCAGCCCCAAAAAATAAGGCCAGTAGGAAGCTTGCCAGACCAAACGCCCTGTCCCATAACGCTTCCCATAAACGGTGATGGACCTGGCCTCTTAGTTCCAGACTCACAGCTCTAAAGATCAGGAGCCATAGAACCAGCATTAAAGGCAGATAGAACCCACTAAAGGATGACGCATAAAGGGTTGGAAAAGCAAAAAACAAGACGCCACCGGCAGCTATAAGCCAAACTTCATTGGCATCCCAAAAAGGTCCAATGGCATTTGTGACGGCTCTTTTCTCTTGCTCGGTTCTGGCAAAGAATAAATGGACTATTCCCGCCCCAAAGTCATAACCATCGAGGACAATGTAGATACCCAGCATAAAAGTCAACACGATAAACCAGAATATTTCCATAGCGATTAGTTTAAAGCGATTAAAGGTTCGGGACCCTTTTTAATAATTTTCAAAACCAATATTAGAAATAGCAAACCCAGGAGCATATACAATCCTACAAATCCTAGCAATGTAAATAATGTATTCCCTGAAGACACTGTCGGGGATACGCCGTCCACCATGCGCATCAGATTATAGACCAGCCAGGGCTGCCGTCCGAGCTCAGCGGTGTACCACCCGGCAGTATTGGCGATATAGGGAAACGGGATCATAAACATGATAATCCATAGAAGCCATTTGGTCTGATATAGTCTATTTCGCCAAAGTAAAAGCAGCCCCAGCACCATGATAGCAATGAATATAGTGCCGAGACCAACCATAATATGATAGCTATAATACAACCCCGGAACATTTGTCGGATGCGTTGATTCTTCAAATTCATTTAAGCCTTTAATTTCAGCATCCCAGCGTTGATAGGTCAGAAAACTCAGTACATTGGGTACCGCTATTTTGTTGTCCAGCTTTTTGTTTTCCATATCAGGCTGACCGATAAGAATAATTTCGGATCCGCCTTTCTCTGTGTGGAAAATACCTTCCATTCCAGCAAAAGCGGCTGGCTGATATCTAACGACATTTTTAGCCGCGAGATCGCCCGTCGGAAAAGCCAGTAATATGGACGAGATGGCGCCAAATACTACGCCGCTTTTCACGAAAATCTTACCAGCTGAGCTGTGCTGATTACTGAGTAGGTAAAAGGCGCCTATAGAAGCAACGAAAAAGGAACTTGTGACCAAGGATGCAGCCTGATTATGGAGATAAGATGGCCACAGCCAAGGATTGTTAAAAAGAGCGCTGAAATTGTTGAGTACAAACTTACCGTTTTCAAGAATTTCATAACCGACAGGATGCTGCATCCAAGAATGTGTAGCGATGATCAGGAAGCCGCTGGCCCAAGAACCGATAAATACCATAAGACCGGACAGGAAATGCAGTTTATGTCCTAACAGCTTTTCTCCGAAAAGAAACATCCCTAAAAAGGAAGATTCCAGGAAGAAGGAAAACATACCTTCCATTGCCAATGTCTGACCAATGATCCCGCCTGTGAGCTCGGAGAATTTTGCCCAGTTAGTACCGAATTGAAATTCCATCGGTATACCAGTTACGACACCCATTGTAAAATTCAGTGCGAAGATTTTCATCCAGAATTTGGACGCATTGTTATATTCTTGCCGTTGGGTGCGCAAAAATTTCCATTTAAAATATACGATCATTAACGATAATCCCATGGTCAATTGGGGGAACAGATAGTGGAATGTGATGGTAAAGGCAAACTGGAGCCGATTATAAAGAATCATGTCTTCCATGGATTCGATTTTGGTTAAATGACAACTAAATATAACCATTTTATTCATGTATCTTCCAGCCGAGCATTATTTTTTTTGTAGGAGACAAGGTTGTCATTCCATCGTCGGTGCGATTTTGGATCAGCTCCGACTATGTGCTTTGTCCAGAGCAATAGAATAATGTCAGATCTGAACTACGATGATTCGTGAATAAGGCAAGTTTTGATTATTTAAATAATATCTATAGATTTAGTAGATTATATGAAATAAATTTTATATTTTTAGATTTCCCTTATCTTTTCTCAAATCGACAACAGGGGAAGCGCTCGCTTCCCCAATGTCTATTGCATAAAAAAAGATTACCTTGACACATGTCGGAAATTGCGGTTTAGAGTAGCATTCAAATTGGTAAAATTCGTTATCTTGTCCGAGGATTCCAATTAATTCATTATTATTATGCTGTATACAAAATTTCTAAGTTTATTAGTCCTATTGCTTGCTATAACTTATGTCAACGGACAGCACAACAAGCCCAATATAATCTTAATCCTTACCGATGATTTAGGATACAGCGACATTGGTTGTTACGGTAGTCCCAATATCTCGACCCCTTTTTTGGACTCGATAGCCAGTCGAGGAGTGCGGGCAACGAACTTTATGGTTTCTACACCATCCTGTACGCCTTCAAGAGCTTCTTTGCTTACAGGAAGATACGCTTCTCGGTATAATTTACCGGCTCCAATCGGGCCCGGTTCAGATCTGGGGTTGCCGGACGACGAAGAAACAATCGCTGAATTGTTAAAAAAAGTCGGATATCGAACCGCTTTAATTGGTAAGTGGCATCTAGGTGACAAGCAGTCTTACCATCACCCCAACCAGCAGGGATTCGATTCTTTTTATGGCATGCTTTACAGCCATGACTATCGTGCTCCATATGTAAAGACTGATTTGGTTATAAAGATTTTTAGAAATAGGAAGCCAGAAGTTATTGCTCCTGACGACTCGGATTTGAGTGCTTTATATCATCAGGAAAGCCTAAAATTTATAGAAGAACAGACCAGAGAGCAACCATTTTTTTTATATTATGCGCACAATTTTCCACATCTTCCCTTAGCATTCTCTACTAAAAACAACCGATATCAAGATCAGCAAAATGCTGGGCCTCTTGGAGCAGTAATGCGTGAACTGGACCACAATTTTGAGGAACTTTGGAGGGCTGTTGAGAGAAACGGGCTAGCAGACAATACGATTTTGATTTTTTCGAGCGACAATGGTCCATGGATATCTTACCCAGCACGCATGTCAGACGATCAGGCAACCAAAAATTGGCATGTCGGTACGGCCGGTGTATTTAGAGGGTCCAAAGCCGAAACGACAGAGGGCGGAGTTCGGGTGCCTTTCATTGTCTACGGCAAGGGGTATGCGCAAGAAGGTAAAGTCATACGTCAAGCAATAAGTAATCTGGATGTTTTGCCAACTGTCGTAAAATGGGCTGGTGCGCCTCTTCCCAAGAAAGCGCTAGACGGTCAGGCTATCGATTCTTTGCTGAATGGTCGATCGGAAGATTTAAGGAGTGCTCATAGACCTATATTTTTAGTGAATTATGGACAGGTTGAGGCAGTCAGGTCAGGCGACTGGAAGTATCGTAGGATACCAGCAGGGATTAATTCGATATCTGGAAAACCATACGATGCCGTTGAAGAATTATATAACATAGCTTGGGATCCTAGTGAAAGATCTAATATTTTAAAAGACTATCCGGAAAAAGCAACGGAGCTTCGCTTGTTATTTGAGCGCTTTGATGGGAACATGAATTGATTCCAAAAAAAAGGGCGCCTATTTTTTAGGCGCCCTTTTTTTGCTAAGTACCGGTTTAAAATTAAAGCAATTTGAATGCTTTTACTTTGACGTCCCGACTGTTGGGGCCAATATACACGTTGAAGTCCCCCGGTTCTGCGACATAGTTGAGCGCGCTGTCGAAGAATTTCAAATCGTCCACTTTGATTTCAAATTTTATTGTCTTTCGCTCCCCTTTTTTCAAGAATATTTTTTGGAAACCCTTTAATTCTTTGACGGGGCGTGTTACAGATCCAACTAGGTCCTGAATATAAAGCTGAACTGTTTCCTCGGCGTCATAATTCCCCGTATTTGTAATATCGATACTTGCATGAATAGAACCGTTATTTTCAAGTATATCGTTGTCCAGATGGATATCGCCATAAGAAAACGTAGTATAGCTGAGCCCATAACCAAACGGGTAGAGCGGATCGTTGCTCACATCCAGATAATTGGATTTAAACTTTTCGAAGTCGCCCGAATTACCATATGGCCTACCTGTATTTTTGTGTGCGTAGTAAATCGGAATTTGGCCGACATTGCGAGGGAAAGTTGCAGTAATTTTCCCGGAAGGGACCACATCTCCAAATAAAACGTCTGCTACCGCCTTGCCTGTTTCAGTGCCACCAAACCAGACATTTAGTATAGCAGGCACATGCGCGTCTTCCCAAGTGAGCGCAAGCGGTCTACCGGTAAACAAGACTAGCACGACTGGTTTCCCTGTTGCCAATAAGGCCTTAAGAAGGTTTTGCTGATTTTTAGGAATATCCAGCTCGGAGCGGCTTGAGCTCTCGCCTGACATTTCTGACGATTCGCCGAGGGCGGCCACCACAACGTCCGCCTGTTGAGCGACTTTCACAGCTTCGGCAATAATTTCTTCTTCTTTTCGGAGATCCCTAGGTATTGTACGACCGAACATGGTCGCGTGTTTTTGATAAGTTGAATCTTCGAGAAGATTGCTTCCAAGGTGGGTGATCATGTTGACCTTATTGCCTAATACGGCTTTCATTCCATCTACCAATGAGGATGTCTTATCGAGCTCCGCACTCACGCTCCAAGTTCCGGGCATGTTCGGTCCTGAGTTTGCCAATGGGCCGATTACCGCCACAGTGCCGGATTTTTTTAATGGTAGCAGCTGATTTTCATTTTTCAGCAGCACAAATGATTTGGCTGCAGCCTCTCTCGCTTTGGCATGATTAGCTGCGGATCCAATGATTGATTCAGCGCGTTGTTCGTTGCAATAACGGTAGGGATCTTCAAAAAGTCCCAATTTGTATTTAGCTTCTAGAACATAGCGACATGCGCGGTTAATAGCTTCCAGATTTACTTTTCCTTCATCCAATGATTTTTTTAGGGTTGTCAGAAAGCCTTCGCCTACCATGTCCATGTCGACACCTGCGTTTAGGCTCAGTGAAGAAACGTGCTGCAGATCGCCCAGCCCATGCGCTGTTAATTCATTTACTGCAGTATAATCTGTCACCACTAGGCCCTTGAAGCCCCACTGATCGCGCAACAGATCGGTTAACAACCATTTGTTGGCTGAGGCCGGTACGCCGTTGATATCGTTAAAGGAGGTCATGATGCTTCCTGCACCTGCATCGATTGCAGCTTTGTATGGTGGCAAATATTCATTGTACATGCGGTGAAGGCTCATGTCGGTACTGTTGTAATCACGTCCTCCTTCGGCGGCGCCGTATAGAGCGAAGTGCTTGACACAGGCCATCATGGTGTTGTGGGCGGCCAGATTATCTCCTTGAAAGCCATATACGATAGCTTCAGCTACTTTAGAAGTCAGGTAAGTATCCTCGCCTGCGCCTTCGGAAATCCGTCCCCATCTGGGGTCACGAGAAATATCAACCATGGGAGAAAAAGCCCAATTGATGCCATCCGCAGTAGCTTCTTCGGCGGCAATACGAGCGGATTGCTGAATTAATCCCATATCCCAGGTTGCTGCTAAGCCCAATGGTATTGGAAAAACAGTACGGTAACCATGAATGACATCCATGCCGAAGATAATTGGAATTTTAAGTCTAGACTGTTTGATTGCTATTTCCTGTGTTTTGCGGATTTTAGATGGCGTGCTCATGCTAAATATACCGCCGATCTGTCCATTGCGGATCTTGGATTCTACATCCGTCGAAACTGTTGTACCGGTTGTCGCTTCTCCACCGGTTACGAGATTGAGCTGGCCGATCTTTTCTTCGACCGTCATTTTGGCCATGAGCTGATCAATGAATGTATTCATTTTCTGATCAGACTGCGCTACCCCCGTATGCCAGGAAATAAGGGCCAGAAGGAATGTTCCTACAACTTTTTTCATGAATTAACTTTTGTTTATGCTTGTGCGCAACGTAATGTTACGTCCATGTTGTACTTATGAGAAATGAGCGTGATAGCTGGATCTATTGCCAGCTATTATCTTTTGTGGCTGGAACCATTTTCAACGTGTGACGGATTGAAAATGATCCCATATAGCCACTACTTTAGATAAGGACTTGTAAAGCCAAGTTTTTTTAGCCCTTGTTGAATTTCGGGAGCCTGCATAAAAAGATCCCAGATTTTTCCTGTTCTATAATTTTCGATCATGACAATAATGGGGCCTTGATCGATGGCGAGATAGCGTTGCGGAAACCAGTTTGCAGTTTCACTATAAGCATCATAATAGCCATATTTACCCCACACTTTACTGCCGAGCTGCGCATTGAGGTACTGCGCAAACTGCATGCTTTCATGTGGTGTATAGGGTATGGATGATAGCGCCGCTGTGGGTGAAATGACCCCCGGGTCATTATCAGGATGATGTGCATCGTAGCCTTTAATGGAATAACTGGCAGTCCAGCCCCAACCTTTGTCGACGCCATAGCCTTTGTAATTTTTTGGATTTTTGGCTGCATACGCCAAATTAATTTTCACATGATTGCTCGTAGCCTCCCAATAATCCGCATATTGGTCCTTTAAGCCTTTGGGGCTCAATCCAAGATAAGAATAGTGTTCCCAGAACAGCGGTCCAACTTCGCCATCCTTGGCGTTATGTTTTAAGATCAGCGGAATATCGTATTTTTTTGCAGCGCTTTTAATCGCTCCCGATCTAGCCCAGCCTTCATGATATACACTGGGGGAAATGGGGTGGGAGGGAGAGGACGCTGCCAAGATATAAGTGATCAGACATTCGTCATATCCTTGAATAGGATGATTTTGCTGAAAGTCAAATTTTGGGCTCCAATGCCAATAGAGCACGTTTTTTCCATTTGTATAATGGTTCCATTCAATTTCCTTCCAAAGTTTATCTGCTTTTTGTGCCACCGACTTAGCCTCATTATCTTTGTCTTTTAAATATTCACGGACCGCTATTAATCCTTGAGCTAGAAATGCTGTTTCCACAATATCACCACCATTATCCTTTTCACTGAAAGGCTTAGCTGTTCCTAGCTCTCCATCGTACCAGTGTGCCCATGCGCCGTGGAATCTTTCTATTTTGCTCAAATAATCCATGATATGGTTGAGCTTTTTCACGCCTTGTTCTTGCGTAATAAATCCGCGCTCCATAGCGACAATCATCCCCATAAGCCCGAATCCGCTACCACCGATTGTAATGACATTGCGGTCATTCTCCGGATACACACCGTCCATGTGGATGCGTTCACGGGCAAGTCCCGACGTGGGTTCGGCGCCCTCCCAAAAATATTGGAAGGTCTGCTGCTGAATACTTGTCAGCAAGGAGTCTTCATTTAGGTTGTGTTTCCAGCCGGCCGAATCAGTTTTAGAGATATTGTCCTGGTCCTTATTAGATGAGTTTTGGCATGAGCTACTGAAAAGAAGGGCCAAGGCAATACCGGTTAGCGCAGAATATGTTGTTGGTTTTCTCATGGATATTCTTGTTTAAAATCTTAAAAAAATGTTCAAACGGCATCTTCGCCGTTTGAACAAATACGTGTTTGTGCATCTTACCAGCCTGGATTTTGCGGCATCTCTGGCGTTTGAATACGTTGATTTTCTGGGATAGGGAATAAGTACATTTTGTCCTGAAATGTCTTCCCATTGGCAGTCATAGCAGTTTTAGCCTGTTTTGTCCGCACAAGGTCAAACCAACGGTCATGTTCAAATGCTAGTTCAAGCCTGCGTTCTTTCCAGATTAACTGGCGGAGTTGGGTTTGATCTGTCGTTGTGATTTTGGGCAGTTTTACGCGTGTGCGAATTGTATTCAATGCTTCCAAAGCTTCATTGCTGTTACCCACCTCGTTTGCAGCTTCTGCAAGGATGAGGTAAATTTCACCTAAACGTAGATAGCGCACATTTTTATCCCCGTCGGCGGCACCACCATTTGCGGACGAATACGCTTTTTCGTTATACATTGGATTTTCGACCCCATTATCAATTAGGCGGCCATCGTAAAGCGTCTCGCCTCGGAATATGATCGTCGCATCACGGCGGATATTATCTTTTTCTGCATTGAATGCATCCAATAAATTTTGGCTGGGAATATTAAATCCCCATCCCAAGTTTACGGCGCCACCACGCGGCGCTTGTACTTGGCTATATTGTTGAATACCATGGGCAATTGATGTCCCCCGTGCTTGCCATTCAAACAGTGACTCCGGTCCATTCTCGCCCTCTAGCCGCCAAATTTTAGCGTAATCTGGTTCTAAACTGTACTGTCCAGAGTTAATAACTGCTTTTGCCATGTCCGCAGCTTGTTGCCACTTGCCTTGATAAAGATATACCTTTGATAATAGTCCTTGAGCGGCACCTTTAGTTGCTCGTCCTAAATCTTTTGCAGCATAAGCTGATTTTTCAGGCAAGTTGTCAATAGCAAACTGCAGATCAGCTTCTATATAAGCATAGACTTCAGACGCAGATTCTCTCTGAATTAGGTCACGCTCTTGAATGGGAACGTCTCCCCATCCACGTACTAGGTAAAAATAATTTAGTGCGCGAAGGAAACGTGCTTCACCGATTAGTCTGTTTTTATATGCCTCGTCTGTTAATCCAAATTTTTCGGTATAATCAATAGCTTGACTAGCTCTGCCAATAGATTTATACCACCGAGTCCACATTGACTGGAATGATCCAGCAGTTGAAGTATATGTGAGATTATCTAACAATAGTTTATCTCCTCCGGCATCTGTGGCTGAGCTCCCCTTATCCGCATTATCGGATATCATTTCTGTTATTCCTAAAAAAGAGAAGGCATAATCCCAATCGGTAAACATCCCATATACACCATTAACAAATTGTTCTGGAGTATTTACGGTTTCACTATCTTCTGCTTCTACGCGTTCCTTAGATGGAACGTCCAGAAAGCTATTGTCTTTACAAGACTGAAACGCCAATCCCATACTTACAAAGATGGCTATATGTAGTTTATTGAATTTCATTTTGGTCAACGTTTAGAGATTAAAATTGCATATTAAGTCCGAAAAGGAAATTACGTGTCGTAGGATAAGCAGAGAGCTCAATTCCAGATGTTAGATTAGGACTTCCATCACCAGCTAATTCAGGAGAAAAGCCGCTATATTTCGTAAACATAAACGGATTTTGAGCGGTCACATAAAGACGTAACTTAGATTTTGAACTGTATAAATTGTTGAAGGTGTAGCCCAGAGTCAGATTGTTTATACGAAAATAACTTCCAGATTCTAAGTAATAATTTGATGGAAGATAAGATCTATCTGCCCCAGGATGAGCATTTGTATGATTTTCAGGTGTCCAACGGTTTTCAAAAGTTTCTAAATCAACATTTTGTCCGGCATTCATACGTGCACTCCTTAATCCATTATACACCTTATTGCCCGAAACACCATATCCCGATAAATTAAAGTCAATCGCTTTATAGTTAATCCCTATATTAATTCCGTAGGTTGAAGTCGGTAAAAATGAACCAAAAAAGACGCGGTCACGCGTGTCTATAATGCCATCGCTATTTTGGTCTTTAAACTTCAAATATCCGGGTTTGGCGGGGCCATTCGATGGATAGTTTTTGACATCTTCAGCATCTTGAAATACCCCGTTTGTCTCATACATCCACCAACCATAAATAGGTTGCCCAACACGCAATTGCTTTGTTAATTCTCCGTTGTTTAGACTGCCGCCTTGGTCTCCATCATAAGCAGCCTTCACTTCTTTAACTGTATTTTTGTTATATGAATAATTTAATCCCACAGTATAATTGAAATCGGGAGAAATGGATTTATTCCAGTTCAGAGCAATTTCCAGCCCTTCATTTAATATTTTTGCTCCGTGATCATAAAATTTGTCTTCATATGGAGAGGTATAAGTAGGTGTGACTAACAAAATCGCGTTTGTGTTCATCTTGCGGTAATAGTCTACGGAACCGGAGAGGTTGTTGTTCAAAAATGCAAAATCGATACCAGCTCCAGTTTCTTCCGTTACCTCCCAGCTTAGATTTTTTGCCGGTGTTCCGTATGCACTTCCGAAAACCATTGTCTGTTCCGGTCCAAAAACATAATTGTAATTGGAACTTTCGGGGCTTTGTAGGATTGTGGAGACATTTAATGGAATATCTTGATTCCCTAGTTTCCCCCAATTACCACGAACTTTCAATAAATTAATCCAACTAGCCTCCTGCATAAAACTTTCATTAGTGACGGTCCAGCCGAACCCTACAGATGGAAAAGTACCCCAGTATTTTCCAGTATTGCGAAATACGCTTGAGCCATCACGACGTAATGTCGCTGTTAAATAGTATTTACTATCATAATTGTATTGGACTCTTCCAAAATAAGAAGCAAGTGCTCGGGGGGTGTAGTGAGTTTGTAATGCAATTCGATCGTAGTCAGCTCCTTGAGTATTATTGGCAAGATTAATATTCCAATATTGCTCCTTTTCGGGAACGTCATAGCCAGTCATACTGGTCATGCTATTAATATCATATTTTTCACGAGACATTCCTACAACAGCTTCGACGTGATGTTTCTCAAAGTTTTTGGTGAACGTCAAGAAATTCTCCCATGACCAACGGAATTGCTCCAAATCAACATAATTTAAACTATTATTAGCAAACTGGATGTCGCCAGGGGATGCGGCTTTATTTGCTGCAAAGTCTGCCTCTGTTTTCTGAGGATTTGCATTTAGCCAACGATCTTTTATGTTGGTAAAAATCCGTTGTTTTGAATAGAATTTATTCCCGCCAATACGTGAGTTGAGTTTTAAATAATCAGTAATTTTAAACTCTCCTTCAAAACTACCTTGTAGACGAAGGGTGTTTATTTTTTCGTTTTGGCGGAGGACTTCATAAAGAGGATTTCCTTCATCATTAAGTTTCGCAATAACGTCCCCTGGTTCACCAGTTATTCCACCGAGCCCGGTATTTTGGTTATAGTATCCCGTTGCATATCTGCCATTTTCGTAACGTATAGGCATAATTGGCGCTTGTCGATATGCTGTGTTAAATGCGCTATATGGCTTTGGTGTAGACGTGGTTAAGGTGAGATTAAGGTTTTGGCTAAATTTAAGCCTGTTATTTAGGAATTTGTATACGTTATTATTCCGCACCGTATTTCGAACGTATTTGGAACCGTCTAATATACCATTTTCAGTGTAATTATTTGCGGATACAAAATAGTCAATCTTTTCAGTCCCACCAGAAATATTTACAGAATTGTTAAAAACTGATCCGGTCTTTAATAATTCGTCATACCAGTCCGTATCGTAGGTCTGGTTTGCCGCCAACCGAAATTTATCTCCAGTAGAAGTCCAATATTCATTTGCATACTGTGCAAATTGAGATGCATTAGCCATTTTTACTTTATTTAAAATGGTTTTTAACCCTGCATAACTCTCATAATTGATGTTGACCGTGCCCGTTTTTCCTTTTTTTGTGGTAACAATTATAACACCATTTGCTGCCCGGAGCCCATAAATTGATGCAGAAGAAGCATCTTTCAAGACGTCCATGGATTCGATGTCGGAAGGGTTGATATTGTTGATATCTGTTTGTGCAATTCCGTCAACGATATACAGTGGATTCCTTCCACCCAAAGCCGTTCCTAAGCCCCTGATAATAACATTCGGTGATGAGCCTGGCGCTTCATTGGCAACGATATTTAAGCCGGCTGCCTTGCCTTGAATGGACTGCATGGCCGACATCGCCGGTTGTTTGGTAATATCGGATGATTTTAACGAGCTAATAGAACCTGTTAGATCAGCCTTCTTTTGTGTACCGTAACCGATGACAACAACTTCTTCAAGCGCCTTATTTTCGTTCTCTAGAAAGACACTAAGCTGCGTCTGGTTTCCGATGTAGACCGTCTGTGTCCGATAGCCCAGAAAGTTGAATACTAACGAATCAGTCGGAGCAGCACTGATCTGAAATTTCCCCGTTGCATCGGTTTTTGTAGATACAGCCTTTCCTTTGATACTGACAGTGACGCCCGGCATGGATATCATGCTGGCGCCATCTTTGACTACTCCCTGGATGGAAGTTTGCCCATAGGCAACTGAAACGACCATGGATGTCAAAAATAATGCGGATAGATTCCTCATATCGTAAAGTTTTGGTGTTTGTTTAAAAAAATTCATTGGTTATTCCCACAGCAAATATGTTGATGTAGTATAAGTTTGCCAAAATTTAACATTTGCACATCACTACTACACAAAATATTCGGTTTCTCAGTTGATAATTTGTTTGCTTGTAATTTATTTGTTATTAAATGTTTATGTTATTTTTTTGTAAAAAAAATAAGGGTATTAGTGTTAATATTACACTAATACCCTTGTGTGGTAATGATGTAGTGATTGTAGCAAAAAATTAACGTTCCATTAGGAATTCGGACAGGTTTTTGTCGGTAGGAAGTCCCAGTTTTTTGCGTAATCGATACCGTCGAATTTCAACACCTCTGGTACTGATGTTCAGAAGCGAGGCGATTTCTTTACTGGACATATTGAGTCTTAAATAGGCGCATAGTTTTAGATCATTGGGTACGAGATCTGGAAATTCCTGTTTCAATTTCTTGAAGAAATTTTCATGTGATTCATTAAAGCTCTTTTCAAAAATATGCCAGTCTCGATCATCGTTGTGTGCATCTTCGATTAGCTTATTAATCTTTTTTAATTCGTCCGAACTCAGTTTATTGCCTTCGGCATCTTTTAGTTGTTTCAGCTGGTTATGCAGGTTGTTTAACATTTCGTTTTTATAAACAATATTCAGAGCAGCATTGGCGAGCTCTTTACTCTTCAGATTGAGCTGATCTTCGAGCTGTTGATTTTTAAGCTTGATCCATTCTTTTTCTTTTTGCTCTGCTTCCCTTTCGAGTGCGATTTTCTTTTCCTCCAGCCATTTCCGCCTCACCTGAAATTGCCTTTTGCGTTCACGTTGTAGATTGAACTGATAAATTAGGTAAATGATTCCGAGCATTGAAAGGGTATAGATCGCTTTTGCCCACCACGACAGGTACCAAGGGTGTTCGATAGTAAAAGAAAGCATTTGTGTTTCGGATACTAATCCCGAATTGCTCCTAGCTCTTATTTTGATCTGGAAGTCACCATACGGGAGGTTGGTGAAATCCTGGTATGCTGTCTCACTCCATTCGGACCATTTGTCTGAATAGCCTTCTAAGTAGTATTGGTACTGCACAGGGGAGGACGAATAATACGGGCTGGAAAAACTGATCCTGAGGTTATTTTCAGAGGCGGATAGTTTAAATCCGGCGTTGGGAATAATCAAGGTTCCTGTGGCTAGATTCGTCAACTGTGCTACTTGCGGAGCAGGTAATATCCGGCTGGCGTTTTGGCCAGTATGGCGGTATATCGCAAAACCATCGTCAAGGCCGATGAGATAGTACTGATTTTCGATCGGAAGGATATTTTCATAATTGCTCATCATACGGTCCTGTAGCGGACTGAGCAGATTGGAATCTATTTTAAGTTTGCCTTTGCTATCGAAATCTACTTTGGCTATTTTAGTTTTTTGGATAAACCAGTAGCTGTTGGTACTGATCGGAATAATCTTGTTTGCGTTTTTATAACTGCCCAAAGCTTTATTTAATTCATTAGCATACTTAAAACGTTTGACAATGTTGTCGAACTCCATAAACCCACTATCCGTCGCAAATACAACATTATTCTCCAAGGTATATATCCCCCTGAACTGCCTTCTTGTAGTGAGGCTATCCTGGGTCGATGAAAATTGAATTTGGGCCAGCTCGTATCCCGCATCAAAACCGAGCAGTTGGACCTGTCCCCAATCACCGATCCAAAAAGAATAGTTATCTTTTTGGGCCAGAAAGCGGACAGGTTCTTTGAGTGAAGCGAATTGTTTTACAAATTTAAGCTGTATTCCGTCAAAAGTAAATTTAGATAAACCCGTATAATTGCCCTGAAGAATATTCTTTGTGCCGAATATGGGTTTGAAAACCCACCCACCGGTAATCTGTGATATTTTTTCCAGTCTTCCATTGGATAACTTAAACGTACCGTCATTGTGACCGCAGATGAGCTCTTCGCCAAATATTGCTAATGTCCATACCTGGCCTTTAGAATTTGGAACCTGTGTAAAATTCAGTGAATTGTAATTATTTAATCCATTCCATTTACTGACAAACAAACCTTTATTTGTTCCCAGATAAATGCTGCCTCTGTAGATTACCGATGTGTATACGGTCCCGATTTCACCAGCAAAATCGGTGTAGAAGGATAGGGACGAATTGACTTCAATACGGTCAATGCCATTATCCAGACCGACCCAGATGTTCTGCTGCTTATCTTTGGTGATGCTTAACACCGTATTATTTTGGAGTCCGTTATTTTTATTAATATGCTGGACGACTTCTCCTTTTTTATTGATGATAATCACACCATTCTGAATCGTACCGAATGCATACTGCCCGTCATATAAATAAATCCCGTTATTGATCTGAGATTGGCTGAGGAGGGCGTTTGCGGGAACTGACCATGGTGCAATATTGCCCAGCATATCCATCAGGTAAAGCCCACTGAGGGAAGTAGCGACTAGAGAGTAAGTTTTGTCAAAAGGCAATATGGCCAATACATTTTTGTCCTTTAGTATTCCTTTTCCCTTTACAGGAATTAATTTGCCTTCTTTAAATTCATGTAGCCCGCTAGGCAGCTGTTCAAAAAATAGCTGCTTACCGACCTTATGTGGAAATAAAAAGGGTTCCCCCTCAGCTGTGAGAGACCGAATACTGTTGTTTTCCCAAATATAACATTTGGAAAAGGTGTGGAAAAATACGCGCTTGTCGTCTACAATAATTTTCCAGATTTCTTCTTTCGGAAAATAAATTTTGTCTTTGACCAATTTAGACAGGCTATGGTAAGTCATATCGCCAAACCCTTTGGTCGTCCAATAACCAAATTCTCCGCGCCCGCCGGTGTAGATATTCCCCTCTTTACCGACCGCAACACTGCGTACGGTGGAATGATTGGGCAGTGGATGCAGGCGCCAGTATTGACCGTCAAAACGTAGTAATCCTTCGGTGTTGGCACTATAAATCCTTCCTTCCTGGTCCACAGCCAATGCCCAATTCTGGTTGCCCGCTTTATATTCACTTTTTTTATATTGTTTTACAAAAGGCGTCCCGGTAGGTATGATGGACTGACCTCTGCCCGCGTTAGGGCTAAATATGATAAAAGCATATAACCAAAAGATATAGGATAGGCTATATTTTTTTGATATCATCGAATCTCCCCTTTTACATTGATCTGGAAAGCAATATATCGATTTTATCCCAAACCCAATAATTTAAAACGTAATAACCCTTGTCTATACCCTTCCAGGGGCTATTTTTTCACTATTTGTTGAGATCGTTTTCGCCGCTCCTTTCTTACCGGCCTTGGACTCGGACGACAGAGGATAACACGACTATGACTTGACTGATTTGCTAAGATCGGACAGGATTCTAATATTTTGCTTCAAGCAGAATGCGACAATTATAAACCGGAAAACTCTAAAAACAGGTGAAATTATGAAATTAAAGCTTTTCAGAAGAAGCCCATAAATAAAAGAAGGAGGGCCTGAGGGAGGAGATCATAAAAAAAAGGTTTTCAAACGGGGAGAATGAAAACCTTAAATAACCAATTATAAACCTAAATTATGATGATGCAAATATAGCAAATTTCAAGATTGTAAGATAATGAATCGTTAAACATATTTCCTGCTGTAGCTAAAATTCTACAGTTCTTTTTGCAGACATGAAAAGTTACAGCCTGTCTGTTTTCGCTAGTTTGTTGATGAGAGACAGTGTAATCAATCCCAATACGGCGAACAAGGCATACCCTAGTCCAATCTGAAGTTGGGAAGTGGGGCCAATTAAACTGACTGTTGTATAACTGAGCGAGGAGGTTACGAGATAGGTTATGCCTCCGACCAGTCCACCGGCGATACCTGCTGATAAAGGGAACCGTCCCAGGCAATAACTAAAATAATTATTGAAGATAAAACCAGCTGTACAATGCACCAAAAACGCAAAAAATGTGAGGGAAAAGAGATTTTCCATATAGGTCGATACGAGTACCATAAGCAGTACGAGGCTGATTTGTATCATATTGGCAATGCGTAGCTTTGGAATTAGAGCTCTTTTGATCAATGCTTTCCCAATGAAACCGCCACACATCCAAGCTAAGCCCATTATCAGGGATGTGTATCCGGTCGTAATGGCGCTGTAGCCCAGTTGGTGCTCAATGAAGAAAGGGCCGCTTAGATTATAGAACATCACAAGACCATAGGAAATGCCACACATCAAAACGCCAAGTGTGAAATCATTGCTTTGCAGCATCAATTTAAATTCGCTGATAAGATAACTGAGATGGAGTGGCTTTTTCTGTTTGATAGTCTCACCTGAAAAAATCAGTTCCAGCACAAAAAGTACGGCACTGTACACTGCCAATACTAAGAAATTGGAGCGCCAGCCAAATTGCGTCTGCAGATAGCCGCCGATAAATGGCGCGACGATCGGACCAATGGACCATACGATCGTCATGATACTGAGATAATGTTTTCGTTGATCGCCTTCATATACATCGACGAAATAGGCACGCTTGGCAATGACAACAAATGCGGACAAGATTCCCTGCAGAATCCGCATCAGATAAATTACCCAGATATCGTTTGTTGTGGCTGTGATCCAGAAACTCAAGATAAAAAGGAAAAGCGATATCAGGTTGATCCGGTATCGACCCCAAGCATCGACCAAAGCACCAGTGAAGAATTGAGCTACTCCATAACTGATCAAAAATAAAGATAGTGTCAGCTGGATCTTACTTTCATTGAGTCCGAGTTCCTGAGCCATCTGTGGCATAGATGGTAAATAGATGTCTGTCGCTAGTCCAGTGATGGGAACTAATGCAAAAGCCAATATGGTCGGGATGAAAGATTTTTCCTGGTTCATGTCATTTTCCATGTTGATAATTTGTCGACAAAAATAATCTCAATATGGGAAACAAAGAATATACAATTCAAACAAATTATTGTTAAAATCAAACAAGATGGTAAGGTAATTGAATAGGTTACTTCACCTATTTAGATTGTTCAAACGAGAAGTATTTTTATGTTCGTCATTTTTAACTTAACTTGATGAACGATTCGTGCGAAAGTATTGTGGTATAACTTGTTTTAACATTAATAATGACCTGATGAACCGTTTACTGACTAATTTAAGTGCTGAAATCAAACAGCTTTTCCCAAAGATTGTAGAAATTCGCCGTCAACTACATCGTTACCCGGAACTATCTTTTCAGGAATATAAAACAAGTGCCTATGTTCAAAAACAACTGGCGGAACTTGGCATACCTTTTAAAGTAGTTGCAGGTACTGGTATTGTCGCTCTGATTGAAGGCGAGCAAACGCTGACTGAGGAGATCGTGGTGTTGCGGGCCGATATGGATGCATTAGCTATCCACGAACAGAATGAAGTTGATTATAAATCCGTCCATGAAGGGGTAATGCACGCGTGCGGGCATGATTTCCATACGGCAAACTTATTGGGTGTTGCGTTCGTCCTAAAGAAATATATCACGGAATTTTCAGGAAAAATTGTGCTGTTATTTCAGCCGGCTGAGGAAAAAATTCCGGGGGGCGCGATCCAGATTCTAGAATCTGGTATATTGGAATCTTTTGGTAGAAAGATCAAGGCTGTTTTAGGAATTCATGTCAGTCCGCGTGTTCCTTTAGGAAAAATAGGTCTGCGTGCTGGACGCTTTATGGCGTCTAGCGACGAGTTCTATATAACGATCAAGGGAAGTGGTGGCCATGCGGCCGAACCGCACCTTGCCGTGGACCCTGTTATGATCGCTGCTCAGCTGCTGACAACCTTACAGCAGGTTGTCAGCCGGAAAGCCAATCCGGATACACCTTCGGTATTGACATTTGGCCGTTTTATCGGTGACGGCGCTGCAAATGTTATTCCCGAACAAGTCAGCCTGGCGGGTACGTTTCGGACCATGGATGAGACCTGGCGTAAAGAGGCTCTAGAAACCATTGCAGAGATTGCCCGGACATTGCCTACCGCATTAGGTGCCGCCGTAGATGTAGAGGTACGCCATGGTTATCCGGCTTTATATAATGACCCCGAGCTGACCCAGCAGGTCAAAAATAGGATACAGGAAAGCATGGGAAGTGCAGCTGTACATGATCTGGATATCTGGATGGCAGCAGAGGATTTTGCCTATTACGGGTATCGGTATCCAGCCTTGTTTATGTTGGTGGGCACAGCTAATGACGATAACACTACTCAGTATGGACTTCATAATCCGCAGTTCAATCTCGATGAAAAAGCTTTTGAAATGGGTATTGCCGCCTTAGTGAATAGCGTAATTAATTTGTTGAACAAGCCTATTAGTTAGGCGCAGTGGTAAATTGACTATGGGCCGATACAGTGTATACCCATGCTCTACACGGCAGATAGAGGAGAGCCAATCCTCTGTTACTCAGTTTTTGATACGCTTTTCTTTTGCTAGTGTCGACTAAAGATTGATGGATAAGGGGCGGCATCGACAATTGTTGTTCTCGAACTTGGCTCGCGTACGTATCAGCATGTTACGAGAGACACTTTTGGTTTTAGCCTAAAAGGAATAGCGGAAATTGTCAATGGCCAGTTTAAAGCCATACGGAAAGAACTAGCTATGGATGCGGGCAATTTAAAGAATCGCAGAAGGGAATGGTTGCAGTGGTCTTTAAAAAGATGGACCTTCAGCTTATGGATGATGTCAATCCGACCGGGGCCGCTCAATTAACGGACCGAAATTTGTTGCAGATAAATTACGTAGATGGAATGTTTGTCAGCATAGAAAAGTTTTGCGGAGATAAGAAACAGATTAAAACGGAAACAATCGGAGCATATATGGAAAATAACCTAAGGAAATCTTTTTTCATCACCGATGAAAATGTTGGGCAATATGCACGGCAAATGGCGACTTGGATTGCAGAACAGGTAACTGCCGCTGGTCGTCGTGGAGTGGTACTTGGCATGAGCGGCGGCATCGACTGTAGCGTGGTTGCTTGTCTCTGCCACATGGCGAAAGTGGATGTCCATTTGATTATGATGCCTTATGGAAGCGATATGCACAATAGCAAGAGCCATGCACATGCCATGGAACTGATCGATAAGTTTAATTTTCCTTACCATATCTTTGATATCCAGTCGGCTGTTGATGCCCTGGTAATCCGCAATGAGACTTATATTGTAGCTTCGAGTACGCCTCATCGTGTATTGAGTTTAGCTAATATTCGCCCCCGTGTCCGTATGACGTACCTATATGAATTTGCGCAACTGGGTAGCCGCTTTGTCATCGGCACTGGCAATATGGCTGAGGCTACCGTAGGGTATTTCACAAAATGGGGAGATGGTGCCTATGACCTGAACCCATTGGCACTCGTCACCAAACACGAAGTATATACCTTGGCTAAATTTCTCGGTGTTCCAGAATCTATTCAGCAGAAGCGTCCTTCAGCAGGGCTATGGGAAGGTCAGACAGATGAAGATGAACTGGGCATGAGCTATGCGCAGATTGATGCTTTTATTTTAACGGGAACATCCGGCGATCTAGCGGTTGATGAACTTATCCGCAAACGCCAGGAACAGTCTGCACATAAGTTTGCGGCTATCCCAGTCTTTAAAGGTTAAACACCTGCCAGGCAAGTAGGTATAGCCGGTTTTAAGTTTTAGCCGCATGCTTATCGGCATGCATAGGAGATAGCAGCATGGAAAATGACCGGCTGGACAAAAGATGGATAGATATCGTGGAAGTGATACTAATTTATTGACAAATGAAAACAACATATGAACGGATTGTCGATGTAAATGAGATCGCCTCTGAAAAAAGAGGCGATATTCAGGACATATTGGCATTAGCGGAACAAGAAGATCTCCCATCAGCAGCATTGGACAAAAAGCGGAACCTGCTTTTGGCAATTGATGTACAGAACGATTTTATGGAATCGATCGGCAGCCTTCCCGTCACCGGCTCCAAAAGTGATGTGCAGCGCCTCACACGCTGGATGTACAAAAATATGGCTTCTCTGACCCAGATCATGTGTAGCCTTGACTCACATTCACTCCTACAGATTTTCCATGCCGGCTGGTGGGTGGACAAAGCGGGTAACCATCCCCAGCCTTTTACGATTATACGCTACGAGGATGTTGTGGAGGGAATCTGGACCGTCACTTATGCGGATAGCTTAGAGCAGTCCAAAAACTACCTTAAAAATTTGGCTGCTGAAGGTAAAAAAGAGCTGTGCATCTGGCCGTACCATTGCTTGGAGGGTAGCTTCGGAGCTCAACTGGAAACCCAGTTTACCAATATGCTTTATTTTCATAGTGCTGTGCGTAAGGCTAAACCGCTGCTCGTCTACAAAGGGCAGGATCCATATACCGAGATGTATGGAATTATTAAAGCAGAATATGACGCTAATGGATTTATTAACCATGCCGTGCTCGACGCCATACAAGCATACGATGCCATTTATATTGCTGGGCAGGCATCAAGCCACTGCGTGCTCGCATCTGCTGCTCAAATATTGGAATATTTTAAGGAAGATAAAGCCATTACATCTCGAATAACCTTGTTGACCGATTGTATGTCGCCGATCTCAGGGTTTGAATCTGTAACGCAACAGGCCTTTGAATCAATGAAAGAAAAATATGGAATACAGATCAAAAAGTCGACCGAGGTAATTTTATAGTGTTATGGCGATTGCTGCGAAAGAAATATAACTATGCGACATTTATCAGGTAAAACCGTTCTTTAGCGGACGGTACTACAGATCTAAAAGAACTCCGAAACACAATTTCCTATCCTGCCGCAGATCCGATTTATATCGGAAAAAATGTGCATCGAATGGTGCAGATGCTTGCATTCCGATAGAAAAAATCCCTATTTTCAGTGAATCTTTGTTTTTATATTAACCGTATTTTTACCTTGCTGAAATTTGCATAAAACTTGAAGGGAATTCGCAATATAACACTATGGCACACCGTATTTATATTTATAATGTAGACGCTAAGACGAACAAAAGGTTTTCAGCATATCTGGCCGAATGGAAATATGAAATTCCTGCGCTGATGCTTCCTTTGTTTACATCGAATATTCGGTCTAGAGGAACCCAGCTGTATGCAGATAAGCAAGATGGTATTGCACGTCTTCGGTACTTTTTTGTCCTGTTGGCTGACCAGTATCAGCTTCATTATAAAAAACAGTACTACGAACCGGTAGACAGGATGTTTGCTTTTTTGGAAAATTTACCTTTTGATACCTTTTGTGTCGATGGGAGGGACGTTTTCAATATGAACGAGGAGAAGCATACTCTGCAGGCGCATGCTTGGGCGGAAGAGATAAAGGCGAATGGACTTTTATATGCACAGGCAGTAGAACAGCGGTCTTTAGATCCTTTGCTGCCAATATTGCAAAATTCAGGATATGCGAGTTTTCTCGAGATGCTTCAGACGGATTGGATCAATTACGGACTTGGCTTATGGGAAGAAGATGTTCTCGTAGGTAAAGGTCCTGAAGTATTCGAAGAAAATGGAAAACACGGACTAAAAGATGCCAACGGCGAGTTATTGCTTCCTGCCGTATACGAGGAAATATTTGAGTTTAATGAAGCTGGTGTGGCTGTCGTCCAACAGGATCAGCTATTTGGATACATCAATGATCTTGGAGTAGAATTGGTTCCTTGTCAGTATGTAGAAGCTTTTGATGCACGGTATATCAATGGAATAAATTACGGCGAAGTAGAAGTGATGGGCAAATGGGGATTGTTACATGTGGAAGGTAATCGGCTGTGTATACCTGCAGCATATGACGAATTGAGCTGGTTGACATACGGGTATTTGAATGCAATGCGGGGAGAACAGAATTTTCTTTTTTCTGCTGAAGGCACATTGGTGGTTGGTGAGCCTGCGACTTCGCCTTTTAATTATGATTATCATAAGCTTTTTTATTGTCGTCAAAAAGGCAGCATGAAGCGAAAGTACTTCCGTATGGATGGGAAGTATCTAGGTGAATTTCTGGAAGATAGCCTATTGCCTCTATTTAATGGTTATTTCTGGATTAAACCTAATAAATTGCAGAAGAAGATCGCTATTATTAAACCGGACGGGGCTATTCTCGACAATGATATTGACCGTATTGTTACACTGGACGATTATCGTAGTGTGGCTTATCTTAAGGAAAAAGGTTGGTTTGTCTTGTCTCTGAAACACCATGATTATCGACTGCGGGATCTGCAGATTAATAAAGTTTTGATTGATAGTATACAACAATATCGAAAAGACATTTTCATTATTGTCTCGCCGATGGGCCAGGGGATATACGATGCCTATCACGATCATTGGCTTCTCAGCCCTGATCCCAATTATGAGAAGATTGAACATTGTTTTTTGGAGTTTATGCGTATTCAGCAGGCCGATGGCATGTTTTATTATGACACCAAAGTAAATGTGCGTGGTGAGTTGTATGATTATATTTGTGCTCCTTTTTATTACCCTAAAGTGGAGGATAATGAGGCTGCGCTATTGCTGTTATTCAAAGGAACACAATTGTTTTATCTCAACCCAGCACGCCATCCTGTCGAGATTCCCGAAACGGCATTTGGGCGTTTATACGAGGAACGGTACAGTCTTCAAGGACATGACCAAAGTTATTTTATTGCTTTTTATCAGCGATGGACAAAACAAAAAGGTGTTGGATATGAAAGTTATTTCGATACTGAAACGCTCTATGAGCAAGGCCAGCGGTTTTATGATACACAAAATATAAAAGACGCCATTCGGCTGTTGACCATTGGTGCCTCCAGGGGAAGTGCAGACTGTCAGTATGTGTTGGGAAATATTTATACGGATGCCGATTATGAAGAGACTCTGGATATCGCTAGGGGACGGCAGTTTTATGAACAGGCGATGAAACAGGACCACGCAAAAGCATGGACCAATTGGGGCTTCCTCCATGCGACAGGTTTTGGCGTGGAGCTGAATATTGAGCAAGCAATAAAAGCCTATTCGAGAGCAGCGGAATTGGGTGAACCTCAAGCCATGAGCAATCTGGGCAATCTGTATTTCAACGATGAGCATGTCGAACAAGATTATGCACGTGCTCTTTCCTATTTTAAACAGGCAGAGAAGGGCGGAATTGCCAACTATGCACAGATGGCTGAAATTTACTACCAGCAACAGGATTATTCTAATTTGATACGCTGTCTAAAAAAAGATGAAGCGGGACAGTACGCAGCGATTTACTATGGTATTCTGTATGAAGAAGGATTGGGTGTAAAGCAAAGCATTTCCAAGGCATTAAAGTATTATGAACAGGCAAACAATGATGCAGTGTATGCATATGCAGTAAATCGTCTATTGTACTACTATCAAACGGGCAGCAGCTTCGCTAATAGTGAGAAATATGCTTTTTGGCTGAATTTTGCAGCAGAGAATAATGTAGATGTGGAAAAATAACGGTTCGGTATGCTATCTTCTGCGAATCTAGATTTTACATCTTTGCTGATAGATCTTGCTCTGTTGCTCTTCGGGAGCACTGGAGTATTCTATAGCCTCGTTTTAGGAATAGTTCATATTGTCCAGAAAAAAACGAACAGCCTGGCCTATTATCTACGTATGTTTTTGGTATCTGGTGTGATTGGCCTCACGTTGGGAGGGCTAATTGTGGTGATCTGGTTACTGTCTCTAGACCTGTGATAAAGCACAGAAGTGTTATTGCGATTCGATAGCGATAACACTTCATACATCGCTATGGTAAAAACTATTAACGATTTTTAGCGTTCACGATATGCATCAGATGATGGTTGCAATGCCATGCGTATAGTCCTATGTTGACTTTCAGTGAGATTAGTCTCTTGGTTGCCGGATGAACGAAGGTCCTCTCAAGCTGTTCGTTGCTTAAATTGGTCAAAAGCGTTTCCCAACGCTCATGCAAACCTTCAAGCAACTTAACAGAACTATCAATCGGAATACTTTTTGCATCCGCAAGTTCTGCCCAGTGTTGCTCTTCATATAATTTTATCGTAGGATTATCTTCCGTCAGCGCGAGCTTAAAGCGGATAAAGCTATTCATATGGCTGTCAGCACAATGGTGCACCACTTGTTTGATTGTCCAGCCATCCGGTCTATAACGTTTCTCTAAGTCGGTGTCCGTGAGCCCACTGACTTCGGATTTAATGCGCGTTGGAAAATTGGCAATCGTTTTTATCCAATCCTGCAGCAATTGGGTATCGATATAGTCAGGTACGGCAAAACGGCCAATGGGATATCTTAGTTTTTCTAATTCATGTTGCATAGCTAAAATTAGTGAAAAATGATGTAAGGTTCTTCATCTCTATATGTAAATTCTAAAGATCATGCCTTTTAATGATTTTGGGCGCTGTTCTGGACTGCTTGGATGGAAGAAAGAATTATGGTAATTTCGGCTTTTGTCAGTGCTATTCGTTGTAAGCTACAGGACTCAAACGCGATAGCCTATTTTGAACATTGAGCATAAGGATGAAGAGTTTAAAGGAATTGATTAATACAGAGGAGCCTGAATGGAACCTCGTCGTCGAATGGATGAAAACTGCAAGTAACACTTATGAGATACTACCTCGAAACCCAAAGCGCGCTGACGAAGAACTGCTAAAAGTACAGATTAACGAACAAGTTCGTGACTTTGTAAAGTAAATAGAAAAGTTGTTCCTATTGACGAAAGTTATCATTTTACAATGGAAGTTGCAGGTAGCCGATAGTGAAACAAATGGCTACCTCATCATCTCCGAGGTAATTATCTGTTTATTTTAGTAATATAACATGTTGTGAAAATGTTTGACGTTTTGATTCCAGAAACTTCTGAAGCGAAGTCGCTGTCCTATAGGATTTTTTTTGTGTGCCATTGAAAATCACTATGGAATCAATTTGATTGACCAATAAATCGTGAATAGACTGGGAATCCCATTTTCCAATAGAGTAATGTTGCCTAAATTCAGGGCTGCTTCTTAACGATATGTCGATCGGATTTTCTGGAGAGGAGATCCCCACATGTGTGACATCTGTTGATTTTAAATAAACCAAGATGCGCCTATCTTCTTTTTGTGGCCGGATTTGCACCGTACGTATTGGATCACAGCCGCACAATAAGACAGCGAGTACTACAGATGCTGAAATACAACATTTAAACATATTCATCACTTACAGTCGTCTTAAATCCAAATATAATGAGAAAATGTTCAGTTAATACTCGTTGTTTTCAGTGAATTTTATTTTATGCGCTGATCACGTCTATGCTATCAGCGCATGGAGTTTTTTTCTTAATTAGTGGAGTTCCGGAAGCTAAAGCTATGGTCATTGAGCTTGGTGATTTCTATTTGAATTCCTTCGGCCAAACCCAGCTGTGTCGCGGCTTCCTTTCCTAATTTAAGTACATGGAATCCTCTGCCACGGTAATTGAAGTTACATTCGTATTCCTTCGTGTCAATCGCGATTCTCAGTTTTTGTGATTTCGTGGGGAATAAAGGCTTAAAGTCTTTTGTAATTCGGATCTGAGACTTCTTAACATCGTCTGCTGTGATTTTATTTCCCTTAGCAGGGAAAAGCATGCGGTATGGGGCATCGGACACGGTGACAGCCTGTTCTTGTGGAGCTTCTACTGGCTGCTGCTCCACCGTTACTTCAGGTATTGTATTTTCTGAAGCTGTGTCTTGACGTTTTTTTTCCTGACGGCCTTTTTTGCGTACATTTTGACCTGAGGGTTTGACTTCTCCTTTTGCTATACTAGAAACAGGAGCTGTTAGCATGGGTTCTTTTCGTTCCTCTGCCGCCACTGAAGTCTGCGTTGCAGCCAATGGGCGCTTGATGATATTACGGATATAGTAATGCTTGATTCTGGACTTGTCCGTATTTCGTTCTTCTATTTCAAAGTCTTCTTTATAGGCTTTAAAAAGATGAGACATCTTGTCGTAGCCATAATTTCGGGCATCAAAATCCGGCTTCCTTTTGTTAAAAAGGCTACCAATTTCGCCCAGAAATGCCCATCCGTTTTCATCCGCCGTATCGTCAACAGTATCTTTTAGCAATTCGAGTGTTTCTTCGTCGAGCACAGCTATACTGACTGGGTGATCTATCGGCTTGGGTGGGTTCTGCTGCTTTTTCTTTGCATTGGATTCTTTTTTTGGATTCTTTTCGAAGATCTCAACATAAATGAATTTGTCGCAGGAGGCGATAAACGGTTTTGGCGTTTTTTTCTCGCCGATACCGATGACCAATTTGCCGGACTCCCTGAGACGGGTTGCTAAACGCGTAAAGTCACTGTCGCTGGAAACAATGCAGAAGCCATCAACCCGGTCAGAGTGTAGAATATCCATAGCATCGATAATTAAAGCAGCATCTGTAGAATTTTTACCCTGCGTATAACTATATTGTTGTATAGGCGTAATGGCGTGGGTAAGGAGCTTATCTTTCCATTTCTCGACATAGGGATTCGTCCAGTCTCCATAGATTCGCTTAATGGTCGGTATTCCATACCTCTTCACTTCATTCAAAATCTCTTCTATCTTCCGATAAGACATATTGTCAGCATCGATTAATATTGCAATTTGTAAGTCCCCATGTTCTGCCATATGATTAATTATTTTTTCAATGTATTTTACTGTTTAGTCTCCAAATAAGTAGCTTATTCGAACTTATGGCTAAAATACGTTATTGTTGAGGATAATAATGAATTTTCGGTCATTTTATTTACTCAAACTAAAAATGGCATTCCTCTTATTATGAGTAAAACTGAAAAGATTCGCCCATCATGTAAAGCAACATCGGCGAGTTTTGATTGCAAAGGCATAAAAAAAGGTTTTCAAACGGGGAGAATGAAAACCTTAAATAACCAATTATAAACCTAAATTATGATAGAACAAAGATAGTGTGTATTTTACACTTTTGCAACTATTTACTATTTTTTTTTGCGATAGTTCCATGTATGTAGATTTATGACTACAATAACGTCTAATTCTCGACAAATGCCGAGGGGCGATAACCCATTACAGCGTAGAAGCTATTTGTGAAAGCCTGCAAACTCTGATAGCCCACTTTATAGGCGATTTGTGATATAGTCAGATCTTTCGTACTTAAAAGTTCAAGGCTTTTAATAATCCGTAGTAATTGCTGATATTTTGCCAGGGTCATGCCAGTCTCCTTTTTAAACAGCCTCTCGATGGTGCGGAGTGATAAATGGGATAACAATGCAATCTCATCCATTTTGATTGACCGCATATAGTGATCATGTAAGTGGTTCAAGACAGGCTGCAGCCTGTTTTCCCTGGGAAGCGTGATGCCTAAATGTACCACTTTAGCTCCAAAATAGGGGAGTTCGTTCAATAGCGCACGCAGAAAAACATTTTCGTGCTCGTTCTCCTCTGTGAGTTTCGACCATTTTTCAGCATACAGGATCATCTCTTTTAATACCCTCGGCGCGGCGAAGATCTGAATGTTTTTGAAAAAAATATCTTCTGTTTCCATCTCGAAAAAAAGAATCATCAGCTTGATGCGCTCCGACTGTGTATTGGTTTTATGTAATGCGTCCGCAGGAACCCAAGCCACGTGATTCTGTGGTAACAGATACATCTTTCCCTCCACAGTTAAGTATTGAAAGCCCTGCTCTACGTAGATAAGTTGGGCTTTGCGATGTGTATGTGGCTGATCATCGTGTATCCAGTTTTCCTCAAACCAGACAAAACTGGATTTTTTTATGCTTTCTATAATTGCTATATGTTCGGAACAGCTCATGTCGTTTTGTGTTAAATTAATGACAAATTTAATTAAATACCTCGGTATATCTCTTTGCAAGAAATGATAACGCATCTATTTACAATCTTCTGATGGCTCTTAGCCGTAAAACTTAATGACAATGAAAGAAAATCAAAAAACAGCTGTTCTGTTTACGTGGGCCTATATTCACATACACAAGGTATGCATCATTTTCTGCTGGCGGGCCTTATCGTTCTTGTCGCAGGTCTGTTCATCCGCGTTACGGGAAGCTTATTGGGCTTATTTGCCGGCTCAGTAAGATCGGATTAGGAATCCGTGTTGGAAATGTAGCGGGGCCCTGTTATTGCCTATGAGAAAACAGCACTTACTGGCTGCAGTTGTCGCTATCGGAATGCTCGGAAGTATACTGTTATTCTGTTTCTATAAACTTGAAGGGATTTATTTTGCGGCTATACTTTTAGGGTTTTCCAACGGTTTATCATTTAGTTTATCTATTCTATTTTTTACATTACGGGCCAAAACTGCGGGCAATGCAATCAAAATTTCAGGCATGGCACAGTCCATAGGTTATTTAATTGCTGCTTTCGGGCCACCGATTTTCGGAAAATTACATGAAGTGGATCCATCCTGGAGATACTCATTTTTTTTCCTCGCAGCTGGTACTGTCATGCTTTTGTTTGCCGGTTTAAAAGCAGGTGATAACAAATATGTGGAAGAGCATTAATGTTCGAATCATCAAGCTCATTATTAGAAAGAATAATGAGCTTGATCTATTGTTGAAAGCGATTCGAAGGCATAGACCCATTAATTTTTTAGGATATCGAACTCAATATAAGTCGGATTGTTGACATCATGAAAGATCCGTTGTGTAGCCTTACGAAAATCAGCTTTGGTAGCTGTATAAGGCTCCATAAAAACTTGGGGGTTTCGTTCAGCTAATGGAAACCAGGAATTTTGTACCTGAATCATAATGCGATGCCCTTTTTTAAATGTGTGAGCGATATCAGGCATCACAAAGTTCACTTTTTCGACCATTCCCGGTGTCAGGGCTTCTGCTTTTTCGAAACCATTCCTATATTTTCCGGCCATGATCTCTCCGCGAACCAGCATCTGATAGCCAGCCATGGTTTTTCCTTGATAACTTGGCGCGTCAATAGGATATACGTCGATTAATTTAACCACATAGTCAGCATCGGTACCTGTTGAAGATACCCTCAGGAAATTCCGGATTGGTCCTACTATAGTAATATCTTCCGCTAGCGGTTCCGTTTGATAAACCATGACATCAGGCCTGCTAGCGGCAAAGCGTTGGTCATCGACCATATACTCCCGTGTGCGGTTCTCGATAAGTCCACCTTGATGCGGCACTGGCTTGTTGGGATCGGTCACATATTCGTCCCACGAATCCGTACGCTGCACCTTTTCATAACCCAATTTGCCCTGCGGCTGAAAGTAAAGCTTTTTGGTCTCTATATTTTTTGGGGGCCATTGCTCAAATTGTTTCCACTCATTGCTTCCCGAAACAAAGATGTTTGCTTCAGCAGCATCAAAGTCGCCTTCCCCTTTTAGGTGGTATCTGAAGAAAGGTTGCTCAAATTTCTCCTGATAGGTGATGCTTGTTTTTTTTTCAAAGTGGATGTCGCCCAGATAATCACCTTCGGCACGTACCCAGCCCCCGTGATACCAGGGACCCGCGACTAAAATCGAGTTGTTGGCTTTGCTTTTTTCTTCTATGGACTGGTAGGTCTTAAAGGTTCCATAGGCATCTTCGGCATCGAAAAAACCGCCGACTACCATGACCGCTGGTTTGACATCGCCAATATAATTGGTTATTACACGGGATTTCCAGAATTCATCATAATGAGGATGATTAAAAAGGTTGTTCCAGAAGCGTACGGAGTCTCCGAAATATTTTTCTTTGAGCTCTCTGGCCGTCCCCGCCTGGAGAAAAAAGTTATATTTGTCTGCTTCTTTAATCTGAATGTTGTTCTTAAACTGGTCAGGTGTAATGGGCTTGGGTCGAGGTACGCCAAATGTAGACATAAACGTGAAGGCATCTTGTAAAAATAGTACCCCGTTGTGATGAAAGTCGTCGCCAATATACCAGTCGGTCACAGGAGCTTGTGGCGAAACTGCTTTAAGGCTAGGATGCGTTTTGACTAAACCCACAGTAGAATAAAAGCCGGGATAAGAAATGCCGTAAAGCCCAGCTTTTCCACTGTAGTTTTTCAAGTTTTTCTGTAGCCATTCAAGCACATCATAGGTGTCCGTACTTTCATCAATTGCTTTTTTATCTTTACTCAAACTTGTCGGTCGGACGTCCTCAAAATCTCCTTCACTCATCCATTTGCCGCGCACGTCCTGATAAACAAAAATATAACCGTCACGCATCATGGAAGGGAAGTTCCCCAAGCTTTTCTTGTATGCGTTTTGTCCATAAGGCCCTACAGTGTAAGGTGTCCGGTTTAATAGAACCGGATATTTTTTTGATTTGTCTTTTGGACTGTAAATGGCCGTGAATAATTTCTTGCCATCTCTCATCGGGATTTCTATTTCAGTCTTTTCGTAATAATCCCTCACATAGGCCGAATCCGCAGCGGACTGTGCGGATAGCTGCGTGGCACCTAAAACCGCCAAGGTTAATATAGAAATGGTCGCTTTCATTGTTTAATGGTATTTGTTCATATTCGTTTACAGGGGCAACGCCATTATTTTCTTTGATAATCTGATTGTATTTAAATCAAAACAGGTTCACATCCATAGATAATCGTTTTGCCTCGGTGTAGATTTCAGTCTAAAGGTAGCGCTCCGGCAAACATTTTCCAATTTTATTGTCATATTTATGTGGTATGTAAAAAGAAAAATCGACCAATTTTTTGGAAAGAACAACTTTTTTTGAATTGTATTTGGATTAATTTTTTAATGTTAATATATTGAATAAAATTAGTTATGATAATATTTATTTTTGCTTCATGGAGCTGAAAGCATTATATCTCAGTCAAATGGAACGTGAAAGTATATGCTGATGCGGCAGATAGCTTGGACTATTCAGCATATTTGGCATTTTTGAACGTAAGCAGAAACTGTGTTTGTCACGAATTTATAAATTCCGTGGTGAAGAATATGAAATATGTTTTTTTAAGCTAATTTTAAGAATTATTTTATCATAAAACATCAATTAAATAACAAATTAAGTATATAGAATTAATATGGGACAACAAGTGAAAGATGCCAAGGGTAAATTGGGCATTCTTATTCCGGGATTAGGGGCGGTGGCTACAACTTTAATCGCTGGGGTGGCATCGATAAACAAAGGTTTTTCAAAGCCAATTGGATCCGTTTCGCAATTGAGCAGAATCCGTCTGGGCAAACGCACTGAGAACAGAAATCCATTGATTAAGGATTTTGTCCCTTTAGCAAAGTTGGAAGACATCGTATTCGGTGGATGGGACGTGTACGAAGATAATGTATACGAAGCTGCATCGAAGGCACAGGTATTGGAACAGAGTCAATTGGATGCCGTAAAAGCTGAATTGGAATCGATTCAACCAATGAAAGCCGTATTTGATCGTAATTTTGTGAAAAATCTCGATGGGACACACGTGAAATCCGAGAAAACTCGTCGTGAGCTGGCAGAAGCGGTACAGCGTGATATTCGCGAGTTTAAAGAAAAAAATGGCTTGGATCGCGTTGTCTTGGTCTGGTGTGGTTCTACAGAGCGCTATATCGAAACAAATGATGCGTTTTCTACTTTGGCGAAGCTGGAGGCGGCGATCGATAATGACGATCAACGCATACCTCCTAGCATGATCTATTGTTATGCGGCCTTGAAGGAAGGTGCTCCTTATGTAAATGGTGCGCCGAACTTAACCTGCGATGTGCCTGCTATTGTTGAATTGGCACAAGAGACTGGTGTAGCGATTGCTGGGAAGGATTTTAAAACCGGTCAGACTTTGATGAAGACCATCGTGGCACCAGGTCTTCAGGCCAGAGCGCTTGGCGTTGAGGGGTGGTTCTCCACGAATATTTTGGGTAACCGTGATGGATTGGTATTGGACGATCCAGAAAATTTCAAAACAAAAGAAGTTTCAAAATTATCCGTTTTGGAAGAAATTCTCGATGCGAAAAAGAATCCAGAATTATACGGGGACCTTTACCACAAAGTGCGCATAAATTATTATCCTCCGCACGGTGATAATAAAGAATCGTGGGATAATATCGATATTTTCGGCTGGTTGGGATACAAAATGCAAATCAAGATCAACTTCTTGTGCCGTGACTCTATTTTAGCCGCTCCCGTCGCTTTGGATTTGGCTTTATTCATTGACCTAGCGCAACGTGCTGGTATGTCTGGTATCCAAGAATGGCTGTCATTTTATTTAAAATCACCTCAGACAGCGCCTGGGTTACCTCCTGAACACGACATCTTTAAACAGTTGATGAAGTTACAAAATACCTTACGCCACATTATGGGCGAAGATTTGATTACGCACCTGGGGTTGGATTATTACCAAGAGTTGGTAGATAGTATCCAATAAAGTGCATTTAGTATAAAGGGGAATAATTGCTGGATGTGATTTTCCCCCTTTTTCTTCAGATAATTGATTTTTGAGTTTGCATCTCGCATTCGGCTTTTTAAACGGTCAATTGCTATCAGTAGGTAAAATTTACTTACTCGAACGGTAGAACTCAAAATCATTTCTGGTAGTTATCTGATTGTGGCCGCCAGGAATTAAGATTCCCTCTGTAGACCTTGGTACGAATGTACTGGGGCCGTAACAAAGGGTTTATTTTTGTAATGAATGATTTTATTTTGCAATTAGAAGGAATGGAATTTGCTATCATTGCAGCGGGAGAAGGATCTCGATTGCGAAAGGAGGGCTTTAATTTGCCAAAACCCATGCTGCCTTTACATGGGGTTCCATTGATTGAACGATTGATTCGTCTGTTTGCGCAGGAAGGAGCGAAGAAGGTTCATGTGATCATAAATAAGCAATCGCCAGAATTAAAACTATTTTTACAAAATACGGCATTTGAACTCCCCATTCTGCTTATCGAAGAAGATACGCCTAGTTCATTGCACAGTTTTGCTTTATTGGTGAAGAACAATCCGGACTGGGAGTCCTGCTGTCTGACAACGACAGATACCGTTTTTAAACCTCATGAATTTCATGAATATTTAACGGCTTTTAGGAGCAAAGCTGACGTAGACGCTTTTATGGCGGTAACCCCATTTGTGGACGATGAGAGTCCGCTTTATGTAAATACGGATCAAGATTTAAAGGTGGAGGCCTTTGTCGATCAGTCCACACCCGCGTCTAGTTTTGTTTCAGGTGGTATCTATTGTTTTCGTAAAGCCGCAATGAACTGTGCCTTAGAATCGGTCGAAACAGGCAATTCCAGAATGCGTAATTTTCAGCGAGCATTGTTGAAAAAAGATTTGCGTGTCGAAGCGTTTGTCTTTGAAAAAGTGGTAGATATTGATCACCTAAAAGATCGTATTGTTGCCGAACAATTTTTAAGTGAGGAAGTTAGTTAGTACAATGAGCGCAATGATTTCTATTTTAGGTGTAACCCGTAAAAGCCGATTCTCGCCCAATCACGTCGGAAACGATGCAGCAATATTCAATGAGGTTATTTTGAAGTTGACTGAAAAAGGAGCATCAGTTGAAATTTGTAACGAGGATGAGTTTTTGGCTGCCACAACCGTAAAGCAGGAAAATATCTTGACGATGGGCAGGACCAAAACATTAGTGAAAAAATTACAGATACTTCAGAGTAGTGGTGCTCACGTGCTGAATTCGGGATTTGGAATTGAAAACTGCTTTCGAAAGAATATGACGCTTAAGCTGTTGGAAGGAGGAATTCCCTATCCGAAGAGCATCGTGATCTCTACCGTGGCGGATATACAGTCAATTTTTGAAAAACTCAAAGGAAAAGGGGTCTGGATCAAACGTGGTGACTTCCATGCGATCCATAAAGAGGACGTGACATTTGCGGGCAGTTTGAGAGAGGCCCAGCATATTTTGAATGAATACGCTCTCCGAGGAATCAAAGAAGCTGTCATTTCTGAGCACCTGAGCGGTGATTTACTGAAGTTCTATGCCGTAAGGGATACCGACTTCTTTTTTTATTTTTATCCCTATGAACATAATCACCACAAGTATGATCTCTATCAACAGATCAATGACGAGGTGGTCCATTTCCCATTTGACTTAGTCAAACTGAAACAGGCTGCTAATTCGGCAGCAGAGCTATTGGATGTCCACATCTATGGCGGCGACGTTATTATCGATTCAAATGGTGACTTCCATATTATTGATTTAAATGACTGGCCCAGTTTTGCGCCCTGCCGTACAGAAGCGGCTGAAGCCATTGCTCAAATGGTTTACCATAAATTTACTGAAAAGAATCACAATGCAGAGAGAACAAGTTAAGGTAATAGACGAAGAAAATTTAAGTGCATTCGAACAATCTTTAAAATCCAACGATACAGAAGAGAAAATAGATATCTGGTTTTATAGACCCATCGGATTTCGCATAGCACAGCTGTGTGCAAAAATCGGAATAACACCTAATGCGGTAACTATAATAAGCATCTTTTTTGGCGTTGCCGCTGGTATCTTATTTTATTATAACGATTTATGGATCAATGTGATCGGTATGTTGCTATTGGTCTTTGCTAATTCTTTGGACAGTGCAGATGGACAGTTGGCCCGGATGACGGACAACAAAAGTCGTTTCGGCCGAATTTTGGATGGTTTCGCCGGCGATTTTTGGTTTGCCTCCATCCATATTGCTATTTGTCTGCGTAGTATAAATGAAGGCTGGTCGCAATGGCTCTGGGTGTTTTGTGTCCTGGCAGGCGTCTCTCATATGATTCAGTCTGCTATGGCTGATTACTATCGCAATGTGCACTTATTTTTTATCAAAGGTAAGGCCGGTAGTGAACTGGATAATACACGGGATCTGAAAGCTGATTACGATGCGCTCTCGTGGCGTAAAAACTTTTTTAGCAAGTTTGTGCTGAACGGTTATATGGGATACACCAGAAATCAGGAAAAGTTATCTCCTAAGCTACAGAAATTGCTACATATTGTTAAATCAAGATATAAAGAAAATTTACCCACGCAGTTAATGGTCGACTTTAGGATGAAAAATAAACCATTAATGAAGTACACAAATATTGTACAGTTCAACACACGGGTTATCTTTTTGTTCGTTTGGCTGTTTATCGGTCAGCCGTGGATTTATTTTTTCTTCGACATGTTTGTGTTAAACCCTATATTAATTTACATGTGCAACAGGCAGGAAAAAGTAAGCGGCTATTTTGTCGATAAATTAACAAATGATCCATCGTATGGGCAGTAAAGTTTATAAAGTGCTCTTCATGCTGATCGGTATAGGCACCTTGGCCTATATGATACATGCCATGGGCATACAGGAGATCTGGACCAATCTTGAAAAAATTGGTTGGTGGTTTTTGCCGGTATTGGGCAGTTGGGCTATCCTCTATTGGATGAATGCACTGGCCTTTAAAGCCATTATCCAAGAGCCTTTGCTTCGTCAGACAGATGTACCATTTTGGAAAGTGCTGCAGTTGACCGTATCGGGCTACGCCATCAACTATATTACGCCATTTGTCGCGTTGGGAGGGGAGCCTTATCGGATTATGGAACTGAAAAATTATGTTGGCGGTTCCAAAGCGGGTTCCTCGGTGCTGCTATATGGTGTCATGCATATTCTTTCGCATATTTTGTTTTGGGTCGCCTCAGTCTTTCTCATTTTGTGGTTCGTACCGGCGAGCACGTTGGTCAATCTGGCTTGTGCGGTTATCGTCATCATGGCCATTGTCTGTACCTGGTTATTTACCAGGTTCTATAAAAAAGGGATTACGGTTTCCCTTTTGACTACGCTATCGCGTTTACCTGTGGTGGGAAAAAAAATTAATACAGTTCTTCAGGCAAAATTTGAAACCTTGAATGATGTTGATCAACAGGTTAGGAATTTATTTCAAAACCGGCGAGATCGCTTTTATGTTGCTCTTTTTTGGGAATTTTTTGCTAGGGTGGTGGGGTGTTTCGAAATTTATTTTATCGGCCTTGCCCTAGCTATCGATATCGATTTTGTTGACGCCATGATTATCAGCTCTGGGTCTTCGCTATTTGCTAATCTGGTATTTTTCTTCCCCATGCAGCTCGGAACTCGAGAAGGTGGACTGGCAATGGCTGTCATGAGTATTGGCTTGCCGGCTTCGGTTGGAATTTTTATGGGGATTGTCACCAGAATCCGGGAGATCGTATGGATTATGATTGGGCTGGGCTGGATGAGTATAGTAAAAAAGAAATAACAATGGAAAAATTTATAATTAAAGGTATTATTTTCGATTACGGTGGAACATTGGATACCAATGGCGGCCATTGGGGAGCGGTCCTATGGTCTGGATATGAAAAATACCAAGTACCTGTGAACCTAAGTGCTTTTCAAGAGGCATATGCATATGCTGAACGGCAGATGGCCATACATCCTATTATCAAGCCGGAATTTAATTTTTTGCAGGTACTTGAGGCTAAACTAAAGGTTCAGTTTGAATATTTAATTGCTGCGGGTTACGAACTCGATATCGAGCTGGCCTACAAAATTGCATTTGACGGATACAGTTTGGCGAAAAATACTGTTGAACAAGTCAAAACCCTGTTAGCAACGCTAGCAGATAAATATCCCATGGTGATGGTCTCCAATTTTTATGGTAATTTGAGAACAGTATTGGCTGATTTCGGAATTTTATCCTATTTCAAATCTGTCGTAGAATCTGCTGTGGTGGGTGTACGTAAACCTGATTCCGCGATATATGCGCTGGGAGTCGGAGAGATAGCATTACCCGCTGGAGATATTTTGGTAGTCGGAGATTCCTATAATAAAGATATGGCTCCGGCGAAAGCTGTTGGCTGCCAGACACTGTGGTTAAAAGGTCAGACCTGGGGCGAGGATAAACTGCAGGATACGGAGGCTGCCGACAGGCAGTTTACTTCAATTTTTGATTTAATGGACTTTGTTTAACCAACTCTCTTCACGAATTCTTTAGGTGTGATGCCTACATTTCGTTTAAAGAATTTGCCGAAGAAGGACTGATCGGAAAAATGCAGCCTTCGGGCAATTTCTCCAATAGCTATACCTTGATTAAGTAAGTGTTTGGCTTCTTCGACCAAAAGCTGATGGATCAGCTCAATGGCAGGTTTGCCCGTTAATTCTTTTGTAATTACCGATAAATGCTTTGCGGTAATGCCTAATGCGGAAGCATAATAGCTTACGCGATGTTCCGCCCTAAACGATTTTTTTAACAAAAGGTAGAAGCTGGCCAAAACATCTCTCTTTCGGGACGGTATGGCAGGGTGGATGTTTGTTGTTTGATTGGCTAACCGGGCTATTTCGCAAAATAATACCTGAGAAAGGGATTTAATAATCTGATCCTTAAACAGAAAATTACGCTCCTGTAGGTCATAGTGCATAAGCTGCCGGAATAAATGACATAAACTGCCGGCGTCCTGTGCAGACAATTTCAAGATATGATTCCTGTTCATGGCCAGCGAACTTTTGGTGACGTCAAAAAAATCCGGTTGAAAATCCAGTTTGAAAGCAAAATCCGTAGTGAAGAAAATTAGATAAACCTCGCAGTCCCAAGATTTGGCTACCGATGAAGCATTCACATTAGATTTAGGTGTTGTCAGCATCAGATGATTTTGTCCTACTTGTATACGTTCGTCATTGATGATAAAGGATGTTTCACCCTTTTTGATCAGACAAAAAGAATATAGGTTTTTATTTCTCAGTTCACATTGCTGCTGAGGATCCAATATAGGTTTGGATTTGTTTCCTTTGATATGAAACACAAAAAAATCTTTATCGCTGGCTGCTTTAGAAAACATGTTTATTTAACGATAAAATCAAAATATGTTTTGCGGTAAGGTTCATCTATCAATGTATAATGCCACCACTCTTTATCGTAAGCTTTAAAACCATATTTGGCCATGATTTCCCGAAGCATTTTTCGATTCTCTTTTTGTTTTGCTGTGAGATTGGGGAAATTATGGTGGGAGAGCGCACCGAAGTAATCAAAAGGACCACCCATATCAATTTCTTCGCCGTCTTTCAGGTCAATTACCGTCAGATCCACCGTACTTCCTCTACTATGGCCCGATTTATTGGCTATATACCCGAGTTTGAACAGATTTCTTTTGTCCAAAGAAGGGTAGAACTCCTTTTTTGCGATTGTATCTCCAGGCACGAGCGACCAAGCCTTAAAATGATCAACAGCACGTTGGGGGCGGTATGCATCAAAGATTTTTAGGCCCATTCCTTTACTATTCAGGTGCTTTTCGACCAACTGCAGTGCCTGGGCTGCTCTTCTGGTCAATATCGCAACGGGCTTTTCGTAACCTCGTATACGGTTTCCTGTAAAGTTATGTGTGCCACAATAACGCAAATCCAGACTGATTTTGGGGATGATGTCCCTGACATAAACGAAATTTGCTGGCATCGACGGCTGCTGCGCCTTCGCTGCCGATAAAAAAAGACCGATACAAACCGATAGACACAAATTGAATTTCATAGGGTTGAAGATACGATTTGTGGTATAAATAAAATAAAAAAAATGAAAGACTCGTTCTTCAATAGCACGTGACCGCGAGGACAGCCTCAATGATCGTTTAGTTTCTTTTTCAGATAATTATATATATCAATCTGCGAGCGGCATGGCACTTTTTTATTCTCAACGTAGTGGTTACTCAAGGAATTATTTAATATACGCGCTTTGACATTATCATTAAGCTGAATATGTAGCATATCTTTTAATTCTTCTTTGATCTTTTTACTGGTGATTTTGACGGCTGCCTCTATGCGATGGTCAAGATTTCGTGTCATCCAATCCGCGGATGAGATATAAAAGTGTTCTTTGCCTGCACTGTAGAAATACATGACCCGTGCGTGTTCAAGATATTCATCTACAATCGAAATGGCGTTCATTGGAGATTTAAATGTCTTTTGGTTGGTCGCGCAATAAATTCCTCGCACGATAAGGTCGATTTTTACGCCGACAGTGGCGGCTTCATAGAGTTTTTTGATCATTTCCTTGTCACTCATTGAATTTACTTTAACAATAAGATGAGCTTTACGGCCTGCTTTGGCCTCGGTGATTTCCTGATCGATCAAATGAAGTAATTCCCGTCGCATGTCAATCGGGCAGATCAACAAACTCTTGCAATTTTTGATGATGTCTGCTGGATTTGATTTGGGGCGTTTCAGATAATTGAATACTTTATTAATATCTGCAATGACGTCCCGATTACTGGTTAACAGACAATAATCGCCATACAATTTAGCTGTTTTCTCATTAATGTTTCCGGTGCTCACAAAACCATACTGAATCGTTTTCGTTCCGCTCCGTTTTTTGATGACACATAATTTGGCATGCACTTTTTTATTGGGAATGCCAGTAAGTACCCTAATGCCTTCTAATTCGAGTTTCTCCTTCCAGTCCAAATTGTTTTCCTCGTCAAAACGGGCTCGTAATTCGAGCATCACGGTGACTTCCTTGCCATTTCGCGCAGCATTGATCAGTGCGTTCGCAACTTTGGAGTTTGAAGCCAGTCTATAGGCTGTAATCTGTATTGTTTTGACATCAGGATCCATCGCTGCTTCGCGCAACAAATCAATGATCGGCCTAAATTCGTGATATGGAAATGATAGAAGTACATCTTTCTTTAACACCGTATCGGTTACCCTTTCGTAATTTTGGAAGTAAGGATGTGGAAAAGATGTGCGTTCCTCCGGTTGATGATATGATTTAAACACATTTGGAAAATCCATGAAATGCTTGAAATTATGGATTTTTTGTCCCGGTATGATGCTGTCTTTTTTGGAAAGATTAAGCTTTTTGATCAGAAATTCAACCAATTTTGGATCCATTTCTTGGTCAAATACGAATCTTGTAGGTTTGCCTTTACGTCTGTTTTTAACACCCTTACTTATTTTTTCTACCAGTGAGGTGTTGATGTCATTATCAATGTCAAATTCAGCATCTTTTGTCACCTTAAATACATGCGCATGGAATACGTCAAAACCAAAATAGGAAAAAATCAAGGGCAGATTAAACTTAATGACATCCTCTAAAAGGATGATGTGTTTTTCATCTTTTGGTGCAGGCAACTGCAGAAAACGCCCATTCTGACTTGTAGGAATTTCGATTACCGCAAATCGTGTCTCATATTTCCATTCGCTTTTTCCCATAGCTATGCCTAAGTACAGACTTTTGTCGCGGATGTAGGGCATTGGCCGAATATCGTCTAAAAGCAGTGGAATGACATTGGATTCTACTTCGTCCTGATAAAATTCGCTGACAAACTGTTGCTGTTCGGGACTAAGCTCCTCGCTCGTTTTAATAAAGACGTTCTGTTTGGCCATATCCTTCTGAACACGGTTCCAGGTACTATCAAATTTCTTTTGCTGCTTGATGACACGGATATTGAGCTCTTCCAGAATCAGTTGTGGATCTTCATAAAATGCTTGATTCGCGATTTTGTCTTTAAGGTCAATAGCTCTTTTGAGCCCTGCGACCCGGACACGAAAAAATTCATCCAGGTTATTGGAAAATATACCTAAAAATTTGATTCTTAATGGTAAAGGTACAGTTTCATCCGCTGCTTCCTGTAGTACCCTGCCGTTAAAGCTCAGCCAGCTCACATCTCTAGGAATAAATTTTTTCGCCATAGCTAAATATAAATAAATTTTAGAAGCAAAACTAGAGCTATACAGGTGATAAATGAATTTTTTCGTGTTAAAGAATTATTAAGTTATGTTTTCTTCACCTATTTTGCAAAAAAATACCCCAGAAAAGAGACAGCTTTCTGAGGTACCAGCGCGCAAGCTTTTTATTTTTTCTTTCCGTACTTTTTCGAAATTTGGATGGCTTTGTATTTTGTCGTATCAAAATATGGTGGATCGATCGTCAGCGTAGTGGGGTAAGGAGCACTGCGGTCAAAAAAGTAGACTGTCGTGACACTACCATAATCATTAATTGGCATAAGATCAAGGCAGCCAGTATAATCAGCATTCAGCACATCTCCCACAGTAACGGCGTATATACGTATGATACCGCCTTTGTTTTGTTCATTTCTCACGAAAGCCACTTCCTTAAAGCCGCCCGGAAGATCTTCTATACTCTTCTGGCTGAAACTATCTTTCAAAATAAAACCTAACAACACTAAAACCGGTATGATCAACAACCATACTTTTTTATTTTTCTTCATTAAAATACGCTTAAAATGTAATGTTTATGTTTAACAATTTATAAAATTCTTTCAAAATGGCCTGATGGCCTGGCCAGGCAGGGGAGGTAACGAGGTTGTCATCCACGATGGCCTGATCTGCCGGGATATTTTTCCATGTGCCCCCTGCCAGCTCAATGTCAGGACCAACAGCAACATAAGCTGTCAACGTGCGGCCAGCTAAAACTTTGGCTGCAGTCAGCACTTGAATGCCATGACATATTGCTGCAACCGGTTTGTTTTTCTCAAAGAAATGCCTGGTGATTTCCAGTACACGTGAATTGAGGCGGATGTACTCTGCCGATCGGCCACCTGCTATGTAGAGACCGTCATATTCCTCGGGATTGACCTGATCAAAATCTTTATTGATCGCGAAATTGTGGCCTCTTAATTCTTTATAGGTCTGGTCACCGGTAAAATCGTGTACTGCAGTGGGTACCACATCACCCTTTTTTCGGTCCGGCGCCACCGTGTCAACGGTTATTCCTATCGATCCCATCGCTTGGAAGGGAACCATTGCTTCGTAGTCCTCTACAAAGTCTCCAACAAGTAATAATACTTTTTTTGCCATATCAAAAAACCTCTTTTAATAGGCATTCAATTTACGTATTAAAAGAGGTTTTCGCAACGGCTTTTTGTCAATCTTTTGTTAACCTTGAACGGTCAATTTTTCAGCCAGAATACGTTTTGTTTTGCGCACCTTAGCCTCAAGCTGACTGCGTAGGGCCGGATTGATGATTCCCTTTCCCTCCTCAAAGTTTTTATGGAATTCGGGCAAAGAAAAAGATTCGAGAATCTCAGCCCCATCCCAGGAAATGCGGTTTACCGCCGCATTGAGAACAGTAGCCCCGCCCATAGGACCTGGTGAGGTCGCTAGCAAAAACACCGGTTTGCCATTGAATAACTTGCGGTTCGGAATACGCGACACCCAATCCACAATATTTTTATAAGCTGTAGTATAGGAGCCATTGTGCTCAGCCAGCGAAATGATAAGAAAATCAGCGGCGTCCATCTTTGCGGCAAAGTCGTGGGCGAGCTGTGGAATGCCCTGTTCTACTTCCTTATCGTATGAATAGATCGGCATTTCATAATGGTTCAGATCCAGAAGTTCTATACTGTCGTCCGCTTCTTTGTAATACTTGGCGGTGCTTGTCACGAATGTTTTATTGATCGAATTTTTATTGCTTGTTCCTGCAAATGCTAATATTTTCATATTTTAAACGGTTTTTTTTAAACAGGTCAAACTTACAATATAATCGTTAAAAAAATGTCAATATAATGTCTTGAGGGGGCCATCAGCGATATTTCTTGATCTAGGTCAATTAAAAAACGAAACGCTCGTGCATACCTAGCAGTCCAGTGAGGCCGCCGGTATGGATCACAAGCAGATGATCCGCTGGCGTAAAATAATCGTGTTTGATAAGATCATCGACCGCGTAAAGAACCTTACCCGTATATGTCGGTTCGATCATGATACCTGTTGTGGCGATAAATTGCTGTATAAACTTCAGGAGATCGGGTGTGGTTTTTGCATAACCGCCACAATGATAATCCAGATGTAATGTGGGATCCGGAAGATCCGCATAAAGATCGCTGACCTCCTTCTGAATAAAACTGCCATTTTTTAACACCGGTACACCGTGCACCTTGGCAACGAGATCCTTTTTATCGGCAGCCTTTGCGATACCTGCCAGGGTGGTGCCAGTTCCGCAGGCAACAAAGATATGCTGATAGTTCTGCTGGAGTTCATCCAGGAGTTCAGCACAGCCTTTAGCTCCCAGAAGACCGTACCCACCTTCAGGAATACAAAAGCTACTCATATCAGCGCCAAAGTGGTCTTGATAGAGCTTTTCTTTGTCTTTATAGGCATCGCGATCTACGTAAATAAGCTGCATGCCAAATAGCTGACACATCGTTAATACAGGGTTACTAACTTGTTCGTCGCCACGCACAAAAGCAGTCGTTTTAAACTTGAAGGTGGCACCAGCACAAGCCGTTGCGAGAAGGTGATTGCTCCATGCACCACCGAAGGTGACAATATGACTTTTATGGAGCCGTTGTGCCTCCTGTAGATTATGTTTTAATTTCCGCCATTTGTTGCCTGAAATAAATGGATGAATCAGGTCATCCCGTTTCAACGTTACCCGAATATGCTTTCTTTCCCATGCGGGCAACGAGATTTCAGTCTCTGGACTATGGATGTTGAATGACAGCATAACATTAAATGAAAACAAATTTAACGAAATTGTTTCATTTGGTTTATTTTTGCAGGATGACAGGACAAATAGGATCGCATGATCAAGAAGAACAGGAGTTATTTGAGCATCTACGGATTGAGGTAGACAAGGGGCAGGCGCTGCTCCGTATTGATAAGTATTTGATGAACAGGGTGGAGAATGCTACACGTAGCAAAATTCAGCATGCTATCGAGGCGGGTTCTGTCATGGTGAACAGCAAAGAAATCAAAGCCAGTTATAAAGTCAGACCCGGTGACCTGATTACTTTGGTGTTGCCGGATCCACCACGCGATAATGAAGTTTATCCCGAAAATATTCCACTTGATATTAAATATGAAGATGACGACGTTTTAATTGTCAACAAAGAGGCCGGAATGGTTGTACATCCGGGGTATAATAACTATACAGGTACATTGGTCAATGCACTGACTTATCATATACAACAGCTACCTCAGTTACCGGGAAATTCCGACCGCCCGGGTTTGGTTCACCGGATAGATAAAGATACTTCAGGGCTTCTTGTAATCGCGAAGAATGAAAAATCCATGGCTTTTTTAGCCAAGCAATTTTTTGATCATAGCATCACTCGTAAATATATCGCACTGGTCTGGGGCGATTTAAAAGAAGATGGCACAATTACCGGTTATATTGGCCGCCATTTAAAGGACAGACGAATTATGGCGATGTACGATAGCGAAGATAAGGGGCGATGGTCGGTCACACATTACAGGATACTCGAAAGGCTGGGTTATGTGACATTGATTGAGTGCCAATTGGAAACCGGCCGTACACACCAGATTCGCACCCACATGCAGTCGATCGGACATCCTCTTTTTAATGATGCAATGTACGGGGGTGATAAAATACTGAAGGGGACGGTGTTTTCAAAATATAAACAATTTGTCGACAATTGTTTTGCCTTACTGCCGCGTCAGGCCCTCCATGCACAAGTCCTGGGGTTCGTTCATCCCACTTCAAAAGAAAATATGTATTTTGAAGTACCATATCCCGAAGATTTTCGTTTAGCTTTAGAAAAATGGCGCGGTTATGCCGCTAATTCGATGGCTATAGAGAAGGATTAAATTAGAAAAATAAGTTAAGATGCCGACAAACTATATCAATTTTAACGGCAATATTGTGCCGGAAGAACAGGAAATATTTAGTATAGAAAATAGAGGTTTTCGTTACGGCGATGGATTGTTTGAAACCATGCTGTACAAAGATGGCGATATCCGTTTTCTGAATTTTCATGTCGAACGGTTACAGCAGGGAATGGAGTTAATTCATTTGGACGATGCCAATCTGTTCGATGAATTTTTTATCCGTTCAAAAACGGAAGAGCTTATTCGGAAGAATAATATGCTGGGGCAACAAGTACGCATCAGGTTGATTGTGTTCCGGGCGGGAGGGGGATTATATAGTCCGACCACAAATAAGCCGGGATATGTTTTGCAGGTACAAAGATTAGAACCTAATCTTAGGGATAAAAAAGTGGGTTTGATAGTTGGTTTATACAATGAATTCAAAAAACCGTATAGTGATCTTTCCAAAATAAAATCTCTTAATGCGCAGATCTATGTACTAGCGGGTATTTATAAGAAAAAAATGGCTTTTGACGATGTATTGATTCTAAATCAGGAAGGTTTTCTCTGTGAATCCCTGACGTCAAATATTTTTGTGTATTACGAAAAGGTTCTCTATACTCCTGCACTGTCTGAAGGCTGTATCGAGGGGGTAATGCGTCGTGTTGTGATGGATATGGCAAAGGCTGAGGGAATTGAAGTGATCGAAGCCCAAATAAGTCCCGAGATCATGAAAAGGGCAGATGAAATTTTCTGCACAAATGCAGTACAGGGCGTACAATGGGTAATGGGGTACAAGCAAAAGCGCTACTTCAACAGAATATCCCGAATTTTACAGGACAAATTACTGACATGGAATTATGATTCAAGTGAGGATTGATTTTTGTTAAATATCAGATAAGAAGCAAATCAGAGGCTGTTATTAGGCTCAGCCTTTGGTTTGTTGTATGCGATCCACCCATTGTTCAAAGGCATTTTTAAAACTGAGTAGAAAATCCTTTGTTTTCTGTAAGCCAATTTTGCCGTCTACACCTATACATTCTTCTATATTCCCGAGATAAGCCTCCGGTTGCTGCAAAGGGTGGAGATTGACAAATACCAACGATTGCCTAAGCTGATGATTCGCACCAAAACCGCCATATGCTCCTATTGAAGACGAAATGATCGCTGCGGGTTTGCCGTCCCACTTGTTTCTTCCGTAAGGTCTGGAACCAACATCTATAGCGTTTTTGAGTACCGCGGGAACGGCACGATTGTACTCTGGTGTAATAAAAAGAATGCCATCCATGGCCGTAATCTCCTGCCGAAACCGGATATAACTTTCAGGAACAGTTTCATGGTCGTCGTAGTCCTGATTATATAAAGGTAGATCTCCGATCTCGATGATACCGTACCGAAAATTATTCGATTGTTGCTCAAGTATAAAATGTGCGATCTTTTTGTTATAAGAGTCTTTTCTTAAGCTTCCTACCAGTATTCCTATGTTGTAATTTGCCATTGTATATACGATATAGTTTAGAAGCTGAACAATTTGATCGCACAAAAAGTTTCCCCGATATGGCTGTAAACTTGGAAATAACACATTTATGCCGAGTAGATTAAGGAAATGTTAACAAAAATTAACATTTGATCATTAATCTTTTGCATACAGTTTGATGTCCTAGTGTAAAGAAGAAATTACATTACTAAGGGAGGAGCTACTTATGAAAAAATTGTTTTGCACAGCTTTGGTCATCGCTGGTCTTTTTACGGCAGGTACAGCTGAGGCACAGGTTAGTATTAGCGTAAATATAGGCAGTCAGCCAAGCTGGGGGCCTGTTGGATACGATTATGTTCGCTACTATTATATTCCGGAATACAACATGTATTACGATGTTCCGGCAAGATGCTATGTTTATTATGATAATGGAGGGTGGGTCAGAAGAACACGTTTACCGAGAAGATATCGGCATTATGATTTCTACCGGGTTCATAAAGTAGTGATCAATGATCGTACCCCTTGGCATCATCATGACCGCTACAGAAGCAGGTATGCTCATGTGCGCGGTAGACAGGTTGCAATCCGGGATAGACATCACCACAGTGGCTATTCCTTTGCAAATGATCGTCGGGGACACCGCGACGGTTCGTGGAAGGAAAGCAGAAGACATCACGATAAAGGAAGAGGACATGGACGTGGACATGATCATCATGGAAGACATTGGGATTAGTAGTTGATCTTAAAGAATGTTTTTCATATACATAAAGGAATCTTTCCTTTTGTGCTCCAGAAAGTTATACTTTTTGGAGCATTTTTTTTATGTGAAAGAAAAGTAACATGGTTTTAAATTTAAGTTGACTTATAGGCGAATAAAGGAAGAGCTTAAATTATCATAGACTTTTCCTGTGCTAGTAGACGCGGAAAATAAATGTAACGGATAAATTAAAGAATTTAAAGTGATGATTGATGGAAATTATCTTAATTTTGCGGTGCCGACAGCAAAAATTGGCCGCAAAAGGCGCTGATTAGCATCTAATATCGGAGTTGTCGTGTTTAGGTTAATTTATAATGAATAAGATAGGAAAAGCAATTGTTGTGATCATGGGTTTAGGAACCGTTGGATTTGGGGTATGTGCCTGTAATCAAAATACCACGGATAATAGAGTACAAAAGCTTTTACATGATTCGGTAGATCAGCGGAAAGATAGCTTGATTCTTGTGCAGGATTCAATACGTAGAACCGATTCCCTACACAAGGATTCAATTCTTAAAATGGAGGCTGCTATTCCCGATGAGGGAACGAAGGATACGACCGTTTTGTTGACGGATTCTGTATCTCCACGATATATTTACCTGACCTTTGACGATGGTCCTTTAAATGGGAGTCAGTACCTGGATTCCATAGCCACTGCGAAAGGCGTGAAAATAAACGCATTTCTGATTGGTGAACATGATAAGATGAGCAAAAAATTACATGGTTATACGGAACGTTACAAAAATAATCCATTGGTAGACTGTTATAACCACAGTTATTGGCACGCCCATAATAAGTATAATACCTTTTATTCTGACCCACAGGCGGCTTATGAAGATTTTGAGCTAGCAGAACAATCGCTGGGTCTAGCACATAAAATCGTTAGGCTGCCGGGAAGAAATATATGGTATGTGGGAAGCCGAAAAAAGATCGATTTGAAGAGCGGCGCGTCCACCGCTGAACTTTTGCACCAAAATGGTTATAAAATTATGGGCTGGGACTGCGAATGGAAGATTAACGGTGTCACGGGCAAACCGGACCTGTCCGTTAGCCAGCTCTACACACGAATGAAAAACCTGCTCCGCAAGGGAACATCCTATACGAAGAATAATGTAGTGCTCCTGACACATGATAACATGTATCAGACAAAAAAAGGCCAAAAATTGTTGTCCGATTTAATCGATAGTCTTAAACAGCACCCTAATTACCGCTTTGAATTTATGCGTAATTATCCCCAATGATTTGATCAGCAATACCTCTCCATATTTACATATATTCATGCAGTCCCCCTACATGAATATATGCTAAAAAATACTAATTCTGTTTGCGCAGATATTTGGTCAATATAACAATAGTTTGACCTTCTATTTTTCCTTCGATCTGCTCGATATTATCGGCGACTAGGCGTATATTCTTCACTACAGTCCCCAAGCTAGCTTTTAGAGAAGAACCCTTTACATCAAGGGTCTTAGTCAGCACGACCGTATCACCTTCAAAAAGGCGCTGACCAATGCTATCCTCATGAAAAGAAACATAACCGTCATTTTCGTGATCTCCTGTTTTTTTAGCTTCGGCTAAGGTCTCATCATCAAGATATAGGATATCCAATGCTTCTGATGCCCAGCCTTCGTTTTTCAGGCGGTTCAACATACGCCAGGATACAATTTGTATAGCTGTATGCTCTGACCACATCACATTGGGCAAAAATTTCCAGTCTTCTGGGTTTAGCTGTTCTGTTTTTTTGAGTTGGTTGGCGAGCCGCTCAGAAATCAGCAGCGTATTGTCCAGTTGAGATGTAGTCTCTGGAGGTAGGCTATAGCTTGTGAGTTCAGTAGTGGCGCCTGTCAGTTCACATTTTCCGCCAGCTCTCGCCCATAGTTGTTCGTCGAGTTTCATATTGTATTTTTATAAGGGCCCAAAAATAATAAATAAATCGTATAAGCTGGACTCGATTGAGTTATTGTCGGCGACAAAAAACAAATTTCTGACCAGCAAAGATATTGGTATCGAATTTGTACTCGATTCAGAGAAAAGATTATTGACTTTAATTAATAAATCACATGAAATGGCAAGGAGGTAGACAAAGTGGCAATTTTGAAGACCGGAGAGGGATGTCCGGAGGCGGAAAAATTGCACTAGGCGGAATCGGTGGAATTATTGTGCTTGTAATTGGTTTTCTGATGGGCGGCGATCCGATGCAATTGTTGCAACAGGCCCAAAATATGGGGCCTCAGACCGAGCAATCTGGGCAGCCGCGAGAACTGAATCCCGAAGAAAAAAGACTCACCGAATTTTCACTGACTGTACTTCAAAGTACTGAGGACGTCTGGGGCAAACTCTTTAAAGAACAAATGCAGACGAACTATACGCCAACGACCTTGGTTTTTTACGATGGAGGTACCCAAACCGATGGTTGCGGTATGGGACAAGCTTCTTATGGGCCATTTTATTGCCCAGGAGATCAAAAAATCTATCTTGACCTCAGTTTTAGCCGTGAGCTATCCGAGAAGTTCGGCGCGAAAGGTGAATTTGCAATGGCCTATGTAATTGCTCACGAAGTTGGACATCATATACAGCAGCTGGTCGGGCTGCTACCCAAGACCAATCAGGCACGGGGTAAATTAAGCGAGCGTGAAAATAATAAAATATCGGTCATGACCGAGCTTCAGGCTGACTTTTATGCCGGAGTCTGGGCGCACTATCTAAACGAAGTTACGGATATTAAAATAGACTACAATGATATTATGGACGGCATGAAAGCAGCCGAAGCTGTTGGTGATGATAAGTTACAGACTGAAGCACAGGGGTATGCCGTTCCTGAATCGTTCACACACGGCACCTCTGCACAGCGTCGCGAATGGTTCAAAAAAGGTTATGATTCAGGCGATATGCGTGCGGGGAATACATTTGAAGACCCAAGTTTACGTTAATTGAATTCCGCAGGAAAGTCCTTTACTTATTCAATGTAATGTCAAGAGGTGGAAGGTATCCAAGGTTTTGAAACCTTCCATCTATCGGCGAAATATCTAATCGATAGGATGCTTATTGGACGAGTAGGTTGCAGCCGCGGATATCACTTTGGTCAAAGCGTCCTAATATTTCAAATGAACCGTCTGGATACTTTTTCCCTAAATCCTGTGTTGCGATGAATGAACAGGAGAAGCGATTGGCTAGATCAATAACATTGATGCCACCTGTCTTGTCCGAAGCGAGTAGGCTCAGAGGGTCGTTCGTGTCCCGGATGAGGATTTTCATCCATTTCGGCAGATGGAAAATGCCATTACCGTAGGAGTAGCCCTGGGAAAGCAATTCCGTCATCCCGTATTCCGAATGAATTCCTCTGACTCCAAAAGCTTCGCCGAGAAGATGGTGAATTTCCTGCTTGATCATCTCTTTTCGTTTGCCTTTCATACCACCGGTTTCCATGATAATGAGTTCTGGAAAATGGAGGGTGTATTTTTCGATAAAATCCAGCAATGCATAAGTCACTCCGAAAAGAATCGTTTTGGTGCCCTTATTTTTAAGCTGTAAGAGGGTGTCGTAAAGTTCCTGATGATTATAGAGAAAATAGTTGCTTTCAGGCTGCCGGCTTTGTTTCATCAAATCATCGACCATATAAATAAGCGACGAACCGCTCCTTTCAAGGTAAGAGGGTAGAAGTGCCAAGACAGCTATATCCGTTAGCGGTCCGTAAAAATCTTCAAAAATCGTTCTAAATGTACGCTCATACAGCTTCACATCGGCAACGAAGTGCTTGGAAGTCACCGTTCCTGTGGTGCCTGAACTGCTAAATACCACCTGCGGCTGCATACCTGTAGCGAGAACTTGTTGGGTTTTGAAAAACTCAATCGGCATGAATGGGATTTCTGTATAGTGCTGGGGCTTATTCGTTTCCTTACGAAGTAACGAAACATAATTCCTATACACCTGACAATGCTGCAACTGGAATTCGTAAGTTTCTAAACAATGTCGATTGAAGTCATCTTCTGTTTGAATCCCGAAAAAAGTCGTCCAGTTTTCCATAGCATATGTATTTTGATGGACAAAATTAGCTAAAATTTAGAGATATGATGATATGGTTGAAAAGGAAATATATGTACAATCTTATGGAGTGGGTAGCTGGAGACCGCTTCCTCAAATAAATAAAAATGGCGCCAGGTGCCCTGACGCCATATAATATCTGTTATAGCATACCACCATCGACAGGAAGCACCTGCCCGGTTACGTAAGCCGCTAAATCTGAAGCGAGATATAGACAGGCATTGGCTACATCTTCGGGACTGCCGGCACGTTTTAGAGGAATACCTGCTTCCCAGTTAGCGATCACCTTGGGATCGAGGATGTCGGTCATTTCAGTACGGATAAACCCAGGCGCTACAACGTTTGCACGAATGTTACGTGAGCCCAGTTCTTTTGCCACGGATTTCGTAAACCCAATAATTCCCGCTTTCGAAGCGGCATAGTTTGCTTGTCCAGCATTTCCCTGTACACCGACGACGGAAGACATATTGATAAACGAACCGCTACGTTTCTTCATCATGATTTTTGAAGCTGCTTTCGTAATATTAAAAACAGATTTTAAGTTTACATTTAAAACATCATCCCAATTTTCTTCGGTCATACGCATAAGTAGACCATCTTTGGTGATCCCGGCGTTGTTGACAACGATATCCAGACTCCCAAAATCAGTGACAATTGCATCGATTAGCTGTTCGGCTTCTTCAAATTTAGACGCATCCGAGCGATAGCCGACTACTTTTGTGCCATAGGTCTGAAGCTCCTTCTCTAAGGCTTGTCCTTTCTCTACGGATGAAAGGTAAGTGAAAGCAACATTCGCTCCATGTTGCGCAAACACCTCAGCAATTTTCCGTCCGATTCCTTTTGATGCACCAGTAACCAAAGCAATTTTTCCTTCAAGTAATTTCATATATTGAGTATAGTGTTGTTTGTCGATTCTGCAAAAATGTTAAAACTATATTATAACACAAAATCTTTCGATAAATAACCATTTAAAAAGCAAGCACATGGTCCTTATCTTTGATGTCTGGAATGTCGATACATACAATCCTTATCGCTGCACATGCGGCGTAGAACTTTATTTTGAGAATTAAATGCAAAGGCTTTGAGCCTAGCTTAGGATAATTTTAATAAATCAGTGGTATTTTTGAATAAGTGCTTCTAAAAAGTACAGTTTTTTGACAAAAGGCTTGGGCGTTTACCAAAAACTATATTAAATTTGCATCAATCACAAAAACATGAGCAAAAAATCAAATAAAGAAGTTGACGTTGTTCTCATCGGCGCCGGTATCATGAGTGCCACTTTAGGTACCTTGATCAATGAATTAAGCCCAGACGTTAATATTGAAATTCTTGAGCGTTTGGATGTTGTGGCTGCTGAGAGTTCTGATGCCTGGAATAATGCTGGCACGGGTCACTCCGCCCTCTGCGAATTGAATTACACTCCAGAGCAAAAAGATGGTTCAGTAAAGATTGATAAAGCAGTAAAAATTGCCGAACAATTTGAAGTATCGAAGCAGTTTTGGTCATACTTGGTTGATAAAGGCATCATTCCCCAGCCTGAAAATTTTATCCGGAGCATTCCCCATATGAGTGCTGTATTTGGCGAAAAAGATGTCAAGTTTCTGAAAACAAGATGGGAAACGCTGACGACCCAAAATTTATTTAAAGGAATGGAATATACCGAGGATCCTGAGACCCTGAAATCATGGATTCCTTTGATGATGGAGGGAAGATCAGCGGATGAAAAGATGGCTGCTACCCGAATGGATTTAGGAACGGACGTAAATTTTGGTTCGCTCACGCGTGATCTGATTGCCAACCTTGCAAAAAAAGATAATATCTCGATTTCTTTGAGTCATGAGGTGGTGGACATCGAACGCGAGGATGACGGCCGCTGGGAAGTCGAGGTGAAGGATCTAAAAACAGGTGTGAAGAGGGAGATAAAAGCGAAGTTTGTGTTTATCGGTGCCGGTGGACATTCTTTGTTGCTGCTCGAAAAATCTGGCATCCCCGAAGCGAAAGGTTATGGCGGATTCCCAGTTGGTGGTCAGTGGTTGCGATGCACCAACCAGGAGATTATTGATGCGCACCACGCTAAAGTATACGGTAAAGCATCGGTAGGCGCGCCGCCAATGTCAGTACCACATTTGGATACCCGCTATATTGACGGCAAACAAGCCTTACTTTTTGGTCCTTATGCTGGTTTTTCAACCAAATTTTTAAAACAGGGATCTTATTTTGATTTGCCCGCATCCATTAAACTTTCCAATATACGGCCAATGTTGTCTGCAGGCCTCGATAATTTGCCTTTGACCAAATATTTGATTACGGAGGTGATGAAATCACCCAAAGATAAACTGGAATCTCTCAAACAATTTATGCCTACCGCCAAATTGGAGGATTGGGTGATTGAGAAAGCCGGACAACGCGTTCAGGTAATTAAAAAAGATAAGAAGAAAGGGGGCATTCTGGAATTTGGTACTGAAGTGGTATCTAGTGCAGATGGTTCTATCGCGGCATTATTAGGAGCTTCTCCGGGCGCCTCTACTTCGGTAGCTATCATGATCAGCCTGTTGAAGAAGTGTTTTCCGGACCGGGCAAAATCCGATGAGTATCGTAAAAAACTGCGCGAAATGATTCCTTCACATGGGAAATCTTTAAACGACGACGCTGAACTTTGTCGGGAAACCCGAATTCGTACACATAAAGCCTTGAAATTAATTGATATTGCTTAATTAATTCGCTTTAACAGATATACTTATGGGGTGCTTAAAATGATGAATCATTTTAGGCTGAGATTATACCCAATAAAAGCGATTGTTCGACCCCGTACAATCGCTTTTATATACCTGATCCAGATAATGCTGGCGTAGGGATCTAATTTCAAGAAAACAGCTGGTTTTCTCTCCTAAGTGTTTTATTAGAGTAATTTAGAAGATAAACACTTTTTAATGACCGAGTATTCCTTTTTCGAATCCTTTACTGAGCAAATACAACAGGCTACAGTCGCAGAATGGTTAGCCGTGATCTTCGGTATTTTACAGGTCTGGTTCTCCCGATTGAATAAATCCATCCACTATATTTTTGGTCTAATCGGAATCATAATTTCTGTTTATGTTTTATTTCATGCAAAGCTATACGCTGAAATATTACTCCATCTTTATTATCTGATCATGAGCATTTATGGGTGGTTTTATTGGAGGTATGGCAGTGCAACAGTGGTACCAATAAGCCGGTGTGCGAAAGGCGACTGGCGGATCGTCGGATTGATTTGCATCGTCGGGTTTCTGGCGTTTTACTTTGGACTCGTGCATCTGACAGACTCCGATGTGCCCTTGTGGGATTCCGTTGTGTCCTGTACAGCTTGGGCAGGGATGTGGCTACTGGCGAAGCGTAAACTGGAAAATTGGCTTTTATTGAATCTGAGCAACCTTGTAGCGATTCCCCTGTTGTTGCATAAAGGATTGTTCCTTTATGCGGGGCTAACCCTGTTTTTATTTGTAATGGCTTTTGGCGGTTATTTTAATTGGAGGAAGATACTAAATGACGAAAAAATATATGCAACTTAGCCATGAAGATATCGCTTGCTTAATGGATTGTCAGCGAAAGGGTATTCTGCAAAAGACTTTATGTGACGAACAACTAGCCTTGATCTACCGTAACAGATGGTTTAAGATGTGGGTGCCCACATCATTGGGCGGACTAGGGCTTCACTTAAGCCAAGGGCTTTCGTTATTGGAGGAATTGGCATATTGGGATGGAGGACTGGCGTGGACGGTGACCTTGTGTGCGGGCGCAAATCTATTTGTCGGATATATTGATCCTGCTGTAGCCACCGATCTTTTTGTATCGGACAAGGTCTGCTTGGGAGGAAGTGGACAGATCGCAGGGATTGCTTCCCGGGAAGGATCTGCCTATCGGCTAAAAGGACATTGGAAGTATGCCACTGGCGCACCACACCTGACTCATTTTACTTTAAATGCCTTTGTTTACGATCAGGGAAAGCCCTTGATAGACAACGCGGGAAACCCGATTTCCCAATCTTTCTTTGTGTCGAGGGATCATGTTCTCGTCCATTATGACTGGGATACATTTGGACTGGAGGCGACGGCATCCCATTCTTTTTCGCTAGATGATGTGTTGGTCCCTGAAAATTATTCTTTTCAGATAGATGGCTCAAAAAGTACACATGTCGATCTGCTCTATCAATATCCTTTTATACCATTTGCTGAATTAACCTTGCTGGCTAATTTTATGGGCATGTATCGTAGGTTTCTTGACCTCATGGATAAATTATTTGTCTTAAGATCAAACGAAGGGAAATGGCAAAGTCCTGAAAGCAAAGCGGCTTTTCGCGTATTGGACCGAATACAACAAGACTACAGTCAAAGAAAAATCAGTCTACTGAACTTAACAACTGATTCTTGGGAAAATCTGGTCAACGGAAAAGATAATAGTCGATGGTATAACCGTATAGCCGATGAAAGCAGAAACTTTGTGGATACTATGTTAGCCAATGTCATTAAGTTATATCCGCACAGTGGAATTGCGGGAGCAGCTACCGACAGCGAAATTAATATTGTATTTCGCAACATCTTTACGGCATCCCAACATAGATTGTTGCAGAGAAATCTGTCATAAAAAAAGACGATCGTTAGATCGTCTTTTTTTGACAAGTGTTCCCGGCGGGGGTCGAACCCACATCGTCAGAACCGGAATCTGAAATTCTATCCATTGAACTACGGGAACGTGTCGCAAAGATATACTATTTTCTACATCTTACAAATAATCTTTGCCATAAAATTTAATCTTTTTTAACGGAATAGGCAGGGCTGTTTTTATGTATCATTTCTCTGTTTTGAAATGATGCGTGTATGTTGTTACCGAGAGTTAAGCCAATCGCTTGTTCCTGAGTTTTGTGCAGCACTAAGACCTCGGATGATACTGTGTGATGACCGAGTGCAGGTAGTCCCGGTCAATATGGGTGTATATTTCGGTAGTCGTGATACTCTCGTGTCCTAACATGTCCTGTACAGCGCGTAGGTCAGCTCCACCTTCGACCAAATGAGAGGCAAAGCTGTGCCGAAAGGTATGTGGGCTAATTGTTTTTTGTAGTCCTATTTTCTGGGCGAGATCTTTAATGATCAAAAAGATCATGACTCTTGACAAGGCCGAACCTCTTCTATTGAGGAAAACGATATCTTCGTTGCCACTTTTGATAGTGATATGCGGCCTGATCGTATCTAGGTAAAGTTTTAGATGTTTGATGGCTTGCTGTCCGATTGGGATGAGGCGTTCTTTGCTGCCCTTCCCTTCTACCTTAACAAATTCGACATCGAGAAAAAGGTTCGATATTCTAAGATTGATCAATTCGGATACCCGAAGTCCGCAACCATACAGGACTTCAAGGATTGTCCGATTGCGCCCTCCTTCAACTGTGGATAAATCTATTGCAGCAATCAGCTGATCTATTTCATGAATGCTAAGTACGCTGGGTAGTTTTCTGGACAACCGGGGGGCTTGCACAAGCTCTGTCGGATTGTTTTCCAGATCGTGTTCAATGATGAGAAAGCTGAAAAATGTTTTTAATCCTGATATCAATCGTGACTGTGTGTAAGGCGAAATGTTGAATTCCTGTAACCAATGTAGAAAGTCTTGAATATCCTTACGCACGACCTGATGAAGAGGGAGGTGGTTATCCTCACAGTAGATCTGAAATTTGGAAACGTCATTTAGGTAGGCATCTATTGAGTTGATGCTCAGACCTCGTTCGAACTTCAAAAATTGCTCGAATTCTTTTTTAATAACGTTCCAATTGTCGATTTCCATTTGCAACAAAATTACAATTAACTGTTGTTCTTTTCGAAGATTATTGTATATTTTTAGCTTGAAAAAATAATTGACTGATCAAAAAATAGAGACTTCATTTGTATGAAATTCATTAAACCACTTGCATTAGCATTTTTGCTGCCTGCCACGTTGTGTACCGTAGAAGCAAAAATGCCTACAACGTTAACCGCCCGTGCCCGGGCTATTCTGGCTCAGGACAGTGTGACTTTAAACCAAAAGCTGCCCTTTGACAACGAAGTTGTTACCGGTAAATTGAAAAATGGATTTACATACTTTATCCGCAAGAATGCTGAACCAAAAGGCCGTGTCACGATGTATCTGGCCATGAAAGCCGGTTCTATTCTGGAGAACGAAAAACAGCTGGGGCTTGCGCATTTTTTGGAACATATGAACTTCAATGGACTAAAGCATTTTCCGAAAAATGAGCTCGTTAATTATCTTCAGAAAGCAGGGGTGCGTTTTGGTTCTGACCTGAATGCCTATACCGGCTTTGACCAGACTGTCTATCAGCTTCCTATTCCCTCAGATGATCCCGAGCTCCTTAAAAATGGTCTTCAGGTTGTGCGTGACTGGGCGCAGGATGCGTTGCTCGACGGTGAAGAGATCGATAAGGAACGTGGCGTCATTCTGGAAGAGAAGCGTGGCGGCAGAGGCGTACAGCAGCGCCTTCAAGATCAATATTTTCCGATGTTGCTTAATGGATCGCTGTATGCTCGACGTTTGCCGATCGGTACCGAGGAGATTTTAAAAACATTTCCGCATACTGAAATCCGAAAGTTTCATCAGGATTGGTACCGTCCTGATCTACAGGCGCTGATTGTTGTGGGGGATATCGATCCCCAAGAAATGGAGCAAAAGGTGAAAACCTTATTTTCGGATATGACGATGCCCAAAAAGGTGTTGCCACGCAAAGAACATCGGGTAGACCTTTTAAACAAAAACCAGTTTTTAGCGATTTCAGATCCCGAGCTGCCGTATACTGTAGCGCAGATCCTGATCAAAAATGAAAAAGAGAAAGTCACTACGGTAAGTGATTACCGGAATGAGCTGCTTAAAAACGTTTTTAACCAACTCGTCGCTGGCCGATTTTCGGAGCTGATGCAACAGCCCAATCCTCCTTTTATGCAGGCTGGTGGTAGTATTGGCGATTTCTTGGCCAATCTGAATACCTTCTCTCTCCTGGTAGTTCCCAAACCGGGCGAGCTGGAATCAGGCTTCAAAGCTATGTTGACCGAATTCGAACGTATTCAGAAGTATGGCTTTACACAGACAGAGTTGGAAAGAGCATTAGCGGACATGAAAAAGTCTAATGAGATGGCTTATATCGAACGCGACAAACAAAAGTCTGACAGTTATGTAAACCGCTATCTGAATTATTTTATTGATGATCAACCGGCATTGAGTAACGAAGATGCCTACCGTCTGACAAAGCAACTGTTACCCACATTGAAATTGGAGGAAGTGAATGCCTTGTTCAAGAAGTATTATACCGATCTAAACCGGGATATCTTGATTATGGGGCCTGAAAAAGATAAAGCAAGTTTGCCGAATGAACAGACTGTATTAGCATGGGTAAAATCAGTTGAAGAAGGCGTTGTTTCAGCTTATGAAGATAAGGTCTCAAAACTTCCGTTGCTTTCGAAGGAGCCTGTTAGGGGAAGACTGATGGCTGCAAAAGAGATTGACGCAGTGCATGCCAAAGAGCTGACCTTGAGCAATGGGGTGAAAGTGATCTTAAAACCGACAGATTTTAAGAATGATGAGATACAAATCATGGCATATAGCCCTGGGGGAACGTCTTTATATCCTGATGCAGATTATTTTTCTGCGTCAAATGCCTCCTCCTTGGTTGATGCTAGCGGCGTCGGCCAGATGAGCAACGTGGAACTGAGCAAATATCTGGCAGGAAAAGATATCTCTATCTCACCCTATATTTCTGAACGGTATGAAGGCATCTCGGGAAGCACGGACAAGGAGGGTCTGAAAAGTGCCTTTGAATTGATTTATGGTTATTTCACAGAACCGAGATTGGATCAGGATATTTTTCAAAGTACAATGACCAGAACGAAAGGTGCATTGGAGAATAGGCTCAGCAATCCGAATAATGTATTTTCAGATAAAGTGAAATCGGTGCTTTACGGCAACAATGTACGCAGACAAAACCCTACGGTGGAAACACTCGCTAAAATTGACCGTGATCGCGCCCTTGCAATTTATAAGGAGCGCTTTGCAGATGCTTCAGATTTTGTATTTACAATTGTGGGGTCGTTTGATGAAGCTCAAATAATGCCGTTCATTGAAACCTATCTAGCTTCTTTACCGGCAACAAAACGCGCAGAAAATTACAAAGATTTAAACATTCTTGAGCCGACGAAAGGGGAGCGTGTAGTTGTCCATAAAGGCAAAGAAGAAAAAGCGAGTACGCAGCTTGCCTATTATGGTGATTACAGCTATAATGAGGGTGAAAATGTGAATATGGAAGCCTTAGAAAGCATATTGACCATTAAATTGCTGGAACGGCTTCGGGAAAAAGAAAGCGGGGTGTATGGGGTAGGAGCGCGTGCTAGCTTCGTGAAGCTACCGAAGCCGCGCTATGCGTTCTCCATAGGCTTCGGATCGGCGGTCGACAAAAATGATGCTTTGATCGCTTCGGCTTTGGATGAGGTCAGGAAAATCCAGGATCAAGGGCCGGATCAAGCGGATATCGAAAAATTTGTTGCCGAACAAAAGCGGCAGAATGAATTGAACTTACGTGAAAATGGTTACTGGTTAAACTATATTTCGAGTTCCTATCAAAATGACCTGGATCTCAACAGATATACAAGACGGCTAGAAAACCTCAGCAAGGTGACGCCGAAGTCTGTGCAGGATTTGGCTGTAAAATACCTGAAAAAAGATCGGCTGTTCGAATTTATCTTGTTGCCTGACGCTAAATAAGAGCTTGGATTCACTGCGCTAAAAGGCGGCCAGCGATAGCTGGCCGCCTTCTTTAAAAAAAAAATCCCAATCATTTCTGATTGGGATTGCCAAACATTTCAATAAATATTTCTTTTAACCTAAGTAAGACTTTAAGATTTTGCTTCTCGAGGTGTGTCTTAAGCGTTGTAAAGCTTTGTCTTTAATTTGACGAACACGCTCACGGGTCAGATTGAATTTCTCACCGATTTCTTCCAACGATAATTGATGGTTGGAACCCAAGCCAAAGAAAAGAACGATAATTTCACGCTCCCTTTCTGTCAATGTTGCCAATGATCGTTTGATTTCCTCTGATAGAGATTCATCAATTAGGGAACTATCCGTATCAGGGTCGTGGTTTTCCAAAACATCCAGGAGAGTGTTCTCTTCGCCCTGGACAAATGGAGCGTCCATCGATACGTGACGTCCAGAATTGCTTAACGTATCCGAAACCTTGTCTACAGTAGTTTCCAGAATATCTGCCAATTCTTCCGGAGATGGTTCCCGTTCGTATTCTTGTTCTAGTTTTGAGAAAGCTTTACTGATTTTGCTTAAAGAACCTACTTGGTTCAAAGGCAGACGTACGATACGTGATTGTTCAGCAATTGCCTGAAGAATAGATTGGCGAATCCACCAAACGGCATAAGAAATGAACTTAAACCCTTTTGTTTCGTCAAAACGTTTAGCTGCTTTGATTAAGCCCAGGTTACCTTCGTTGATTAAATCACCTAAGGTCAAACCTTGATTTTGATATTGTTTTGCTACTGATACTACGAAACGAAGGTTGGTTTTAGTCAATTTTTCCAAGGCGACTTGATCACCTTCGCGGATGCGCTGTGCTAATTCTACTTCTTCTTCTGCTGTAATTAAGTCTACTTTACCAATTTCGTGTAGGTATTTATCCAAAGACTGCGACTCACGATTGGTGATAGATTGTGTAATTTTGAGCTGTCTCATTAATTTATATTAATTCTCCTCTCTAAGAAATGTTTGCGAAAATACGAAAAAAAAATGAATTTTTAATGGAAAATGAATTATATACTCGCTCATATCTAACGAGTTAGGGATTTGTGTATTGCTCCTTTCTGCTATCAAAAACTATTCCATTTAATCTCGTTTTTTCTTTTTATCTGTCACTGTAAATATTCAACTGATTGATATTTAAAGAGCTAACAAGTTTATTTTTTTTATGCTCTCAAATAATTTATTCTATAATATCAAATATGTTACGTAAACCGCATTCCTCAAATTTATTTTAAAATGATAATTTTATGATAAAACAAAACATATAACTTTTTGTTTTACTAAATGACAGGAATAAAAATCAAAGAATAAAGAAAACACTATGCCAATCTTAATTCATCTGGATAAAATCATGAAGGAGAAAAAAGTATCACTTAACCAATTGAGTGACAGCGTGGGTATTACGCTTTCTAATCTTTCCATCATCAAAAATCAAAAAGCAAAGGCCCTGCGTTTGGACACACTGGCGGCGATTTGTAAAGCGCTCGATTGTCAGCCGGGGGATTTATTGCAGTATGATGATGAGGATAAACTGGATTAGAACCTATAGCCCTTTAAAAAATCTGTTACATTCATTTTCTTTTTGCCTTCAAGCTGAAGTTCCGACACCAGGATGTAACCGTCTTGTGTAGCAAACTTTAAATAATTTTTTTTATCTGTGTGGACGGTCCCTGGGGCATCAGATGCTACGATGTGTTCTTTTTCTGTCGTGTAGATTTTTAATACCTTATCATTCAGTAAAGTAAAAGCGGCAGGGTAGGGACTTAGTCCCCGAATAAAATTATAGACCACATCGGTTGGCTGGTTCCAGTTTATTTTACAATCTTCTTTAAATATTTTTGGAGCATGTTTCAAGGGTGACAGCGAGGCCATTTCATCCTGTCGCTTTGACTGTAGGGTGCCTGCTTTCAGTCGTCGGATGGTTTCGAGCAATGTCTCGGCACCCGCAACCATCAATTTATCGTGCAGGTCGCCCGCTGTATCGGTCTGTTGGATGGCTACTTTTTTTGATAATAGCACGTTGCCGGTATCAATTTCATGTTGTAGCAAAAAGGTAGTCACACCTGATTCTTTCTCACCGTTCATAATCGCATGGTTGATCGGAGCAGCACCCCTGTATTGGGGTAGTAGCGAGGCGTGTACGTTGACGGTACCGTATTTCGGCATATTCCAGACCACCTCGGGAAGCATTCGAAAGGCAACGACTATCTGTAGGTCTGCTTCAAAGCTCCGCAATTGGCCCAGAAAAGCTTCGTCCCGCAGTTTTACAGGCTGAAGGACGGGGATACGATGTTGTAAAGCGTACCGTTTGACAGGTGACTCATGGATTTTCTGTCCGCGCCCTGCGGGTTTGTCAGGTACCGTAACGACAGCAACTACTTGCTCACCAGATTGAATAAGCGCTTCGAGCGAAGCTACAGCAAAATCGGGAGTTCCCATGAAAATGATACGCATACGATAAATGATTTTATATTTCCCCGAAATGACAACAGCGCCATCGCAGACTATAAGCTTACTGGCTGCTAATTATTTGTCATTTCAGTTCTGTAAATAACAAATTTTTATAACTTTGCGAAGTTACATAAATATATTGAAAGCTTGAATTTTCCTTATTTTTTAGCACATAGAATAGCATTTTCTGGCAAACGTACGTTCTCCAAATTGATCGTCCGCGTAACCATAGGGGCAATTGCGCTAGCTATTGCGGCTATTGTAATTTCCATTGCAGTTTTGCGTGGCTTTAAAGGAGAGATTATTAGCAAGCAACGTGATTTTTTTGCCGATGTGCTGGTGTTACGTTACGATCTTAATAAATCTTATGAAAATTCGCCGATATCACTGACCCCCCAGCTCAATAAAGCTATTTTGGGTATTCCACAAGTGTATTCCATCAATTCTTTTGCGACAAAGGCCGGCATTATCAACGTTAATGATGAGGTGGAAGGGGTTATTTTGAAAGGAATCGATTCGTTGTACGATCAACAACATATTAAAAACATGCTTGTTGAAGGCAGTACAATGGATTTTAAAGCTGACAATGTGGGTAATCAGATCCTCGTGTCTAAATATTTGGCTGACCGTCTCATGTTAAAGGTTGGAGATGATTTTATTATGTATTTTGTACAGGAACCAATTCGCAAACGGAAGTTTGTGATCAAAGGGATATTTAACACCGGATCTGAAGAGCTTGATAAAGTGTACGTCATCGGTTCACTGGATATTATCCGCAAATTGAGCAATTTAGATGAGAACGAAGTCGGCGGATATGAAATCCGTATCAACGATTTTAATCAACTCGAACGGACGACAGCCCAGATCGAGGATATGCTGCCGATTGATATGCAGGCTATCAATATCAAGGACCAGGTGCCTGATATTTTTCAGTGGCTCGATCTTCTCGATATGAACACCAAGATCATTTTTATTCTTATGACAGTCGTCGCTATTATCAATATGATCTCGGCATTGCTGATTACCATCCTCGAACGGACTTCCATGATCGGCATACTTAAGGCATTGGGGTATCATAATGCCGGCATCAGGCAGGTATTTATGTATAGCGCGCTATACCTAATCGGACTTGGTCTGGTTATCGGCAATCTAATTGGCCTGGGTTTTTATTTTTTTCAGGACTATACGCATTTTTTTAAACTTGATCAGCAGACCTACTATATTTCTTATGTTGCAGTCAAGCTGTACTGGTCAGACGTCATCCTGGTGAACCTTTCTGTCGTACTTATCGGGATGATATCGCTCTTTATTCCGTCCATGTTGATCACCAAGATTAGTCCGATTAAAGCAATTTCTTTTAAGTAAGCCTTCTTTTACGTCTGATTTTTCCGGAAAAATTGTATTTTTAATGCTGTTAACTATTTTTTAGCTGCGAAGGAAAGCGAATAGAAAATTTTACCGATAGCATACGAGCACATATGAATAAGACTTTTGAGCATATTTCCCACGCTTTTGAAGCGCCGTTACAAAATCCTGTACTTATATTTTCACTGGTACTTTTTATCATTCTTCTTTCGCCGATTATCTTAAGGCCGATTAAAGTGCCTGGGATTATCGGACTGATTATTTCCGGCGTCATTATCGGCCCACACGGATTAAACTGGCTGGAAAAGAATTCGGCGATTACGCTATTCTCAACGATAGGTTTGCTCTACATTATGTTTATCGCTGGTTTGGAACTGGATATGAACGAATTTAAAAAAACCAAAAATAAAAGTTTATTGTTTGGTTTTTTGACCTTTATCGTCCCGATCAGTATCGGTTATCCCGTCTGTCACTGGCTTTTGGGCTATAGCGAGCTTCCTAGCTTGTTGATTTCGAGTATGTTTGCGACTCACACCTTGGTCTCGTATCCGATCGTTAATAATTATGGGATCTCCAAAATGGAAGCTGTGGCGATTACTATTGGTGGTACTATATTGACCGATACAGCTGTCCTGATCATATTGGCGGTCATCACAGGCGTCTCCCAGGGCAACATTGGAAACGAATTCTGGATTACCCTTGCGATCTCTTTCGCTATCTTTCTCTTTATCATGTTCGGTATAATTCCGCGGATTGCGAAGTGGTTTTTTGAACGGTTGGGGAGCGAGAAGACTTCGAATTATATTTTTGTTCTTTCAGTGGTCTTCTTTGCTGCTTTTTTGGCAGAGATCGCGGGATTGGAACCTATTATTGGCGCTTTTGTGGCGGGGCTGGCGTTAAATAAACTAATCCCCCATTCGTCTGCACTGATGAATCGGATTGAATTTATCGGCAACGCGATTTTTATTCCCTTTTTCTTGATTTCAGTAGGGATGATTGTGGATGTCAGCGTGATCCTCAAAGGTCCGCAGGCGTTGATTATAGCGGGTACCCTAACCGTTGTCGCGATTGTCGGCAAGTACGTTGCTGCCTGGCTCACACAGAAGGCGTTCCGTTATAGCCGTGGACAGCGAAATCTGATCTTTGGCCTTAGCAGTGCACATGCTGCAGCCACCTTAGCCGTGATTATGGTCGGACACAAAAATGGGATTATTGACGAAAATGTCTTAAATGGGACGATTTTACTTATTCTGGTGACCTGTATCGTGGCGACGATAGTGACGGGAAATGCATCCAAAAAAGTGGTGATGGACGGGGAGCAGGATGAAGAACATACCGATGTTGTGAAGGAAAAGGATGAAAATATCTTAATATCCATAGCCAATATGGACAACATGGAGCCTATTCTGGATTTCTCGACCTATATTAAAAGTAAAAAATGCACCTATCCTGTAAATATTGTGTCTGTTGTAAAAGATAATGAACAGGCACAATTGAATATGTCAAAGGCCAGGAAAAATTTGGATAGTATGGTGCGCTATGCTTCCGGTAGCGAAACGAATGTGAATATCAGTGCAACGATCGATCTCAATATCGCCAGTGGCGTGGCCCGTTCGGCTAAGGAAATTTCCGCTAACTGCATTGTGCTGGGCTGGCCCAGCGCAGCTAATTTTATGGACAAATTTGTCGGCGAGAAAACAGAGAGTATCCTAAACCGAACCTCGGCAAATGTGATGTTTTGTCATTTTAAAAAGCCTTTTATTTCAAATAAATCAATTATCGTATTTGCGCCGCCCATGTGTGAGGCCGAGTTTGGCTTCGAATATTGGCTTGAAAAAATAATTAAACTGGCGCAGGAACTATCTGTTTCGATTGCTTTTGTGGTCAATGAACGTTCAGCAACTGCAATTGATGCGCATCTTACCGAAACGAAAAACTCAGTTCCAGTCACGTTCAGACCCTACGAGGACTGGGATAATCTCCACGGACTAAAGGCATTTAAACAAGAAGACGCCATGTTTATATTTGTTTCGGCACGGAACGGCGATGTATCTTACCGGGATTCCCTGGATGGTATTGCTAAAAAATTGGACCGTATCTATGCAAACGAAAATCTTGTTTTGGTGTTTCCTAGTAGGGTGGAGAATGCCCATATCGACGAATATGAGGATGTGGAGGCTGCTCCAATCTTCCGCAAGATTAGTAAAGAGATAGGAAATATGTTTAATAAAGGATAGTCTGCTGTCCGCTAAAATCGCTGATTATGTCAAATAAGATCACAATGTCCGCCACGGGAACTTTACATGTTCCGGATTTTCCAACAATTCCTTTTATTATCGGTGATGGTATAGGCCCCGACTTATGGCATGCCGCTGTCCGTGTTTTTGATAAGGCAGTAGAGAAAGCCTACCAGGGCCAACGGAGAGTCTCATGGAAAGAAGTACTGGCCGGAGAGAAGGCGTTTAATGAAACCGGGGAGTGGCTGCCTCAGGCAACATTGGATATTTTAAGGGAATATCTGGTGGGGATCAAAGGTCCTTTGACAACACCTGTCGGCGGTGGTATTCGCTCGCTGAATGTTGCATTGCGCAAGGATCTGGACCTGTATGTATGCCAGCGTCCCACAAAATGGTTTGAGGGGGTACCTTCGCCGGTTAGACATCCTGAATATGTGGATATGGTTATTTTCCGTGAAAATACAGAGGATATTTACGCCGGGATAGAGTTTCAGGCGGGGAGTCCTGAGTCAAATAAACTGCAGGACTTTTTGCATGATGAACTGAATATTGCCTATAACTTTTCCACGACCACCGGCGTAGGCGTCAAATTGGTGTCCGAGGAGGGATCCAAACGGTTGGTTCGAGCAGCAATCGAACATGCTGTACATCATAAATTACCATCGGTGACAATTGTCCATAAAGGTAATATCATGAAATATACGGAGGGCGCATTCAAAATATGGGCGTATGAGGTTGCGGAGTCGGAGTTCGCCGATCGGACCTACACTTGGGGCCAATGGGAGCGTACCAAAGCAGAAAAGGGCGAAGAGGCAGCTAATCAACAGCAAAACGAAGCCTTAGCTTCCGGTAAGATACTGATCAAGGATATCATCGCGGATAATTTTTTGCAGCAGATCTTGCTCAATCCGCGGGATTTTTCAGTGGTCGCTACGCTCAATCTCAATGGCGACTATATTTCTGATGCCTTGGCAGCTATGGTTGGCGGAATTGGTATCGCACCGGGGGCCAATATCAATTTTAAAACCGGACATGCGGTGTTCGAAGCAACCCATGGTACTGCGCCCCGATTTGCCAACACCAACACCATGAATCCTTCGTCTGTTATCCTCAGCGGTGTCATGATGTTTGAATACCTTGGCTGGACCGAAGTTGCACAGATCATTGTAAAGGCATTGGGCGAAACTATTTTGGCCAAAACCGTAACAGTTGATTTTTATAATCTCATGCAGGACGCGACTCTGGTCAAAACCAGCGAATTTGCGGATCGGATCATCGAAAAAATATAAGCATTTCTTTTTTTGGAATAATAAGCAGAAATTTGAAAAAATTTCTGCTTTTTTATGAACTATGATCAGCTGCCCCCACTCGTCAAAGAATCTGTTGTTTTTGATGAGCATGATAAAATCAAACTAAGCCAAATTGAGTACCTGCCTTCACCACAGGAAGTTGATGACTTCTCCGCGCTGCCTGAAATTTACGAATTATTGAATGCCTTTATCGGCGACCTCTCCACGCGTAATATTCACCTTCAGTTGAAAGCGAAAGAATATTTGCAAGATAATCAGATAGATAAGGCTTGGAAAGTGCTGTTGCTCTAAGCCTGTTCACCGCATATATAGTGCTATTTGTGCAATCTTTTTATTGAAATGATTTAGAATTTTGTAAATTTTCAATAAAAAAACAGATTAGTTGAAAAATATATAATTTTATTTTACCTTTGACTTTTAAAACAACGGATTGCTTAACTAGGGTTTTAAATAAGTAATCAAACAAACTATAACATCAATGAAACATAATTTTGGAGCAGGTCCATGTATTCTGCCAAAGGAAGTATTTCAACAAGCCTCAGAAGCTGTAATTGATTTTAACAACACTGGTTTATCAATTTTAGAGATTTCTCACCGTTCCAAAGAGTTTGAAGCAGTGATAGACGAAGCGACGCAGCTAGTACGTGAATTATTGGCTGTACCGCAAGGATATTCGATCCTTTTCCTGCAGGGGGGAGCGAGCCTACAATTCGCCATGGCGCCTTTAAACTTGTTGCCTGAAGGTGGCAAGGCTGCCTATCTAGATACAGGTGTATGGGCTACCAAAGCTTTAAAGGAAGCGAAAAAATTTGGTACTGTAGATGTTGTAGCATCTTCCATTGATAAAAACTACGCTTACATTCCAAAAGGTTATTCTATTCCGAAGGATGCCGCCTATTTTCACTATACGGCGAATAATACAATTTATGGTACGGAAGTGTTCGAAAGACCCGCGACAGATCTACCTGTAGTCGTTGATATGTCTTCTGATATCTTTTCACGCGAGATCAATGTGGCCGATTACGACCTGATCTATGCAGGTGCGCAAAAAAACATGGGTCCTGCTGGCGTGACTTTGGTCATTGTAAAAGACGATATTTTGGGTAAGTCCGGCCGTGTACTACCTTCTATGCTTGATTATCAGCTGCATATCAATGGTGGCTCCATGTATAATACACCTCCTGTATATTCCATTTTTGTTTCTATGCTAAACTTACGTTGGCTTAAAGCAAAAGGCGGTGTAGCGGTATTGGAGCAGGAAAATATCATCAAAGCTCGTGCACTGTACGATGAAATTGATCGCAATCCATTCTTCAAGGGTACGGCTGCCGTCGAGGATCGCTCGCGCATGAATGTAACCTTTGTCATGGATTCTCCAGAACTGGAAGCTGAGTTTCTGGCTTTGGCTAAAGAGCGTAATCTTATTGGCATTAAGGGACACCGTTCAGTAGGTGGTTTTAGAGCTTCGATTTACAATGCATTGCCGCTGAGTAGCGTAAATGCACTGATCGATGCCATGAAGGAGTTTGAAGACACACATCAATAACAAATAGATTTATCGTAATGAAAATATTAGCGAATGACGGCATTGATCCACTAGGAAAGAAAATGTTGGAAGAGGCCGGTCATAGTGTAGATACAAATCACATCCCACAAGAAGAATTAGCGGTGAAGCTGCCTGCCTATGATGCTATCACTGTGCGCAGCGCAACCAAAGTACGCCAGCCATTAATTGATGCCTGTCCGAATCTGAAAGTAATCGGCCGTGGTGGAGTCGGCATGGATAATATTGACGTAGAATATGCCCGTGCCAAGGGGATAGCTGTCGTCAATACGCCGGCAGCATCCTCCCTGTCTGTTGCAGAATTGGTATTTGCACATTTATTGAACGGTGTACGATTTTTATACGACTCGAATCGCAAAATGCCTGTTGAAGGCAATACAAAGTTTGGCGCTTTGAAAAAAGCTTATGGCGCTGGTACTGAATTGCGTGGCAAAACAATAGGTATTGTTGGATTTGGACGTATTGGCCGCGAGGTTGCAAAAATCGCACTTGGACTAGGTATGGATGTTGTGTACACAGACTTATTTGAAGGTCCTAAAACATTGACCATCGAACTCTCTGGAGGTATAAAGGTAGACGTACCGATCAGACAGGTCGAAAAAAATGAGCTGTTGCAAGTAGCTGATTTCATTTCTTTGCATGTACCGTTTTTAGATGCTCCAGCGATTGGTGCTGCAGAATTCCCATTGTTAAAGGATGGTGTGGGACTAGTGAATGCTTCACGGGGCGGTGTAATTGATGAATTGGAATTGCTGAAGGCGCTTGACGCAGGCAAAGTTGCGTTTGCAGGGCTTGATGTTTTCGATAACGAGCCGACGCCACGTGAGGAAATATTGAAACATCCAAAGATCTCGTTAACGCCGCACATTGGAGCAGCTACTAACGAAGCGCAGGAAAGAATCGGCGAAGAGTTAGCCGGTTTGCTGATCGAAAATTTGAAGAAGTAATTCTTCCGCATAGATAAAGATATGCGGCACAAAACTTTCATGATTTTGTGCCGCTTTTTTTTTAATAAAAAATCATGAATTGCCTATATTGGCGCACAGAAATTTAATAATTGTAACTTTAGTATGAAAGTTTTAAAATTTGGTGGTACTTCAGTAGGAAGTGCAGCACGTATCAAAGGGTTGTTGGATATCGTTAACCCTTCCGAGCGTCAGATTGTCGTGTTGTCCGCAGTTGCTGGAACGACAAATGCTTTAGTAGAAATTGGTCAAGCTTATTCAGCGGGTAAGAAGGACGAGGCTAAGGATTTGATCAAGCAGCATAAGGATAAGTACGAAGACCTTATTAAGGAACTTTTTAATACTGAAGCAGGCTATAAGAATGGTAAAGAGCTAATCGACTACCATTTTAATTTAATCTCCAGTCTGGCCAACGAGTTGTTTACACCGATTGAGGAAAAAATCATCCTGGCACAGGGCGAACTCCTGTCCACCACATTATGGCATTTTTATCTCAACGAAATAGGAGTATCCTCTGTACTGTTACCGGCGCTGGACTTCATGAAAATTGATGAGGACAATGAACCAATGGTAGAATATATCGGTGAGAAATTGGGACATATTCTGACTCAATATCCCGACAATAGCCTGTTCATCACACAAGGTTATATTTGTAGAAACTCATTTGGCGAAATCGATAACCTTCGTCGCGGTGGATCTGATTATACAGCTTCGCTGATCGGGGCGGCCATCCGTGCTGATGAGGTCCAGATCTGGACAGATATCGACGGTATGCACAACAATGACCCGCGTGTTGTGAAAGGTACGACTCCAATAGCGCACCTCAGTTTCGACGAAGCCGCAGAACTAGCTTATTTCGGCGCGAAGATACTTCACCCTCAGTCTGTATTCCCTGCGCAAAAGTATAACGTTCCAGTACGTCTGCTTAATACGATGGAACCTAATGCAAAAGGTACATTGATTAGTAAAGACGGTGCTCAAAAGGGCTGTATCCGGGCAATTGCCGCTAAAGATGGCATCACCGCGATTCACATCCATTCTTCGCGTATGTTGCTGGCTTATGGTTTCCTGCGTCGTGTGTTTGAAATATTTGAACGCTATAAAACGCCGATTGACATGATTACAACCTCGGAGGTCGCGGTGTCACTTACCATCGATGATACCACTAATTTGACAGATATTATTAAAGAGGTCGAAGATTTTGGGACGGTTACGGTTGATGGTGAGCAGACAATTGTCTGTGTGGTCGGTGATTTTGGACTCAACAGCCACGGCTATGCTGCACGTGTGCTCGATGCAGTAAAACACCTCCCTGTGCGTATGATTTCCTATGGTGGATCTGATTTCAACGTGTCCATTTTGCTGAACTCTGATCATAAAACAGAGGCTTTACGTTCATTGCACAATCGTTTATTTTAAGAAAGCACGTTTTATATGATTAATACAGATATTGCAACAAAATTTGCTGACAGAGAGACACCGTTTTACTACTACGATATGGATGTGCTGGCCCGGACTTTGGAGGCAGCGCATGAAGCATCCCAGAAAAGGGGATTCCACGTTCATTATGCACTTAAGGCTAACTTCAATGATGTATTGCTGAAGCGCATACGGGAGATCGGATTTGGCGCTGACTGCGTCAGCGGAAATGAGGTAAAGAAGGCAATAGAATGTGGATTTACTCCTCAGAATATCACTTTTGCTGGGGTTGGAAAGTCAGACAAGGAAATCAAATATGCCCTGGCACAACAGATTTTTGCCTTCAATGTTGAATCGATCCAAGAACTCGAAGTCATTAACGAGCTGGCATCAAAAGAAGGTGTAAAAGCTAATGTAGCTTTGCGTATCAATCCCAATGTGGATGCGCACACGCACCATTATATTACGACTGGTCTTGATGAAAATAAATTTGGGGTGCCAAATGCCGATCTTGAAAAATGTGCTTCGGTACTAAAAAAGTGTGAATTTATCGAACTGGTGGGGCTGCATTTCCACGTAGGATCGCAGATTACCGATATGACTGTATTTAAAAGCCTATGCGTAAAAGTCAACGAATGGAAAAACTGGTTCGAGGAGCGTGGAACACAGATCCGTGTACTGAACGTAGGCGGCGGATTGGGAATCGACTATAAAAATCCTGATGGTAATTCTATTCCGGATTTTGAAGCCTATTTCGATATCTTTGACCGTTTCCTGGAGAGAAAACCATATCAGGAAGTCCATTTTGAATTGGGCAGGGCTCTGGTTGCACAATGTGGCAGCTTGATAAGCCGGGTACTGTATGTTAAAAATGGTGTAAAAAAGAATTTCCTCGTCCTGGATGCGGGGATGACTGAGCTTATGCGACCGGCCTTATATCAGGCTTATCACAAGATCGAGAATCTCAGTGCTGTTGAGACCGAGGAATCCGTGAATTATGATGTCGTTGGGCCCATCTGTGAGTCTTCAGACTGCTTTGGTAAAGAAGTCCCGCTGCCCGATTCTGTACGTGGTGATCTTATTGCCATCCGTTCCGCTGGAGCTTACGGAGAGGTAATGGCTTCCCGTTATAATTTGAGGGAAGAAATCAGATTTGTCTATAGCGATCCGTTATAGTGATATTCCAACACTATTCCAAAATTTAACGGCCGATTCATCGATGAATCGGCCGTTAAATTTTGAGTAAGTAATTCTGACATGTCTTTTGTATACTTGTCTATGTTTACAGCGATTGAATTTCCGGCTACCATCGATTTATTCGGTAAGACGTTCCTTTTGCACCCATTTATGGAAGGGCTGGGGATGTTTGTCGGTATGCGCTATTACCAGTTTTTGAAATGGAACGATAAAGAAAGCTTAGGACATACCCATTCGCTGCTGATCCTGATAGCAGCGGCTTTGGGCGCGCTGGTCGGCTCTCATTTGGTCGGCTCTCTGGAGCGTCCGGCTGAATTGTTGGCAGCTTCAAATATCTGGCGATATATTTGGTTCAATAATACGATTGTCGGTGGGCTGGCTGGCGGACTCATCGCGGTTGAATTGATGAAGAAAATCATTGGAAAGAAGGAAAGTACCGGTGACAGAATGGTATTTCCCTTGATCGCTGCGATCGCCATCGGACGGATCGGCTGTTTCTATACAGGTGTTTTTGAACAGACTTATGGCCTGCCGACGGACTGTCCGCTGGGGATGTATCTGGGGGATGATTATAAGCGACATCCGGTAGCGTTGTACGAAATTGCTTTTCTGATCATGCTGTTTGCTGCTCTTCAGACGTTTACGCGAAAATACCGATATCAGAGCGGTGTGCTCTTTCAGCTTTTTATGCTCAGTTACTTTAGTTTCCGCTTTTTATTGGATTTTATCAAACCACGTGATGTTATTTTTTTTCACTGTAGCACCATACAGATCACCTGTCTTATCGTGATGATTTATTATATTTATTTACTAAACACGATAAACGTACAAAAAAGGGGGTAGCGATGTATCTATTGGAAGGATCATTCGGTTCGGAAAACACGGCGATGCTGGGTTTATTTTTACTTGTTGTAGGAGCGGTCGCCATTGGAATAGCCTTGTTGGTGATTATCATAGGCTCCATTATAAAATCGGGTAAACAAAGCGTAAAATTTAATATTAATCCCTGGCTTAAAGTGCTACTGGGCGGAATCTCGGCAATGATTGCCGGTGGCGTGGCCTGTGGAATTGCATTGAATTAATGAAGATTATATATGCCGGTTAGAAATTATACCTACTACGATTATACCATCAGTCTCTGCCCGACCTGCCTCTGCCGTATCGGAGCAAAAATTATTATTGAAGAGGATCGGGTTTTTATGACTAAACGCTGTCCGGATCACGGCTTTTTTAAAACCCTGATTGCCACTGATGTGGACTACTACAAAAATATCCGGAATTATAATAAAGCCTCCGAAACGCCATTAAAATTTGAGAAGGAGGTGCATTATGGTTGTCCATATGATTGTGGTCTCTGTATCGACCACGAACAGCATAGCTGCCTGTCCATTATCGAAGTCACTGACCGCTGCAATCTAACCTGCCCCACTTGCTACGCCATGTCTTCGCCGCATTATGGAAGACACCGTTCTCTAGCTGAAATTGAACAGATGTTTGACAAGGTGGTCGAAAGTGAGGGGGAGCCTGACGTAGTACAGATCAGTGGTGGCGAACCGACAATTCATCCTGAGTTTTTCAAGATTCTGGATATCGCAAAGACAAAGCCTATTAAACACCTCATGCTCAATACCAATGGTATACGTATTGCCAATGATCCTGGCTTTGCTGAGCAGCTTGCTACCTACGCTCCAGAATTCGAAATCTATTTGCAGTTTGATTCCTTCCGCCCAACGGTGCTTGAAAAGTTCAGGGGTAAGGATCTGACAGCAATTCGAAAAAAGGCAATCGAAAAATTAAATGCGCTCAACTTGAGTACGACATTGGTCGTTGTTCTGGAAAAAGGAACCAATGATGATGAAATTGGCGCAATACTTGAGTTTGCATTAAATCAGCAATGTGTACGCGGTGTGACATTTCAGCCTGTAGAAATTGCTGGTCGGAATGATGCTGATGCCCAACATCATAAAATGACGCTGACTGAAGTACGGCAGCAGATCCTCAGCCAGTATCCATTGCTGCATCCGAACGATATTATACCCGTACCTTGCAATCCAGATGCATTGGCCATGGGCTATGTGCTCAAGCTCGGTGGGCAGAAGATCCCGCTAACACGGCATATTGATCCGGCGGTATTACTAAATAATCAGTCGCGCAATACAATCGTTTACGAACAGGATAAAGGTGTTCAGATGCAATTGCTCGATATTTTTAGTACCGGTATTTCTGTGGATAAAGTAAAACCAACAGTAAATCAATTATTATGTTGCCTTCCTGACGTCTGTGCACCGGATCTGGATTACGACAACCTTTTTCGGATTATCATAATGAATTTTATGGACGCGCATGATTTTGATGTCCGTGCGGTGAAAAAATCTTGTGTGCATATTGTTAACAAAGATTTAAAATTGATTCCCTTTGAGACTATGAATTTATTTTATCGGGATGATAAAGTGCAGCATCTGGAGAAACTGAAATTGTCGGATGCAGTAAGATTTTAATTAGAGATCTCTTATTTTTGCGGTGGCGGATACCTCGCTGGGTACGGGAGGAAAATAGCTTGTCGCGATATATCGTTTATAAATTTTACAAGAGCAAGTATGAAACTGCCGGTCATAAAATATTTGATTGCCGTGATGGCGCTAGTAATATTGCACCTGAATGTGCTTGGACAAGACTCAGTCTTGCTGAAAAGAGGCGTGGCCAACGACAGGGTGCAGGCAAATGTGAGCCGCAAGCTGGGTGTAGATTCTGTGCGCGCCGGAAATGATTCGCTTCGAAGTGAGCTGAGAAAGATAAATCTAGCCTTTCTTTCCAATATCCGGATTTCGTCCCTAGCCGAGGTAGTTGCCCAGCTGAACGAAAAGTCAAACGCGTATGCGGCGATAAATAGTCGTACAGCCGAAGATTCTATCTCCACAGTGAAGCGTATGATCAGTGAAGAAATCAGACAGCTCAGGTCGATGAAAGGTAGTATTGGTAATTATGTGAACAGCCTCCATACAACCAGACAGCAGATCGGGGATGTGGTCAGCCGTTTTGATATCAATGCCGGAAATCATGGTAGAGCATATCAATACCTGAACAACGCAGAACTGAAGCTAACGGCAAAGATGGACTCGCTCGAATTGATTGGCCGTAGTATCGATCAGCTTATTAGCACAAACCAGCATCATCTCACTCGTCTTGATCAGTTACACACGACAAAGAGCAACAGCAGCAATAGAGACTCTCTAAGGAGCAAGAGTTCGCTTTGGAAGGCCAACTCCACCAGTATTTCAAAAGAAGTGATTTTGAACAATATCCGCAGCAATTACAGCAACAATAAATCCATAGATAAATATGTCAACCGAACAGATTGGGCGAGCCGTATTTTACTCATTGTGCTGGGCATGGCATACTGTTACTGGATAGCTCGTGTTGCATATGTCCTTAGACAGCATGATGCTCAAAACAAAATTGCCATTGATACGATTATCGGAAAGACCGTCATCTTTCTTCTGACATTGCTGCCATTCGTCAATTTCTTTACACCAACTTTTATACTCCAGGCCTCACAGCTGCTGATCATGTTGATTTTTATGTTTTTGTTGCGGCACAAAATGACGGGACAACAGCGCAAGATCGCACTGATTCTGATCGTCTTTTATCTGTTGGATGTCTTTGCTAATATGATTGTCAGCGATGACCTGCTGCTGCGCATCATATGCATTGCATTTAATTTGGTCGCCTTAGGATTGGTCAGCTATACGAAAAGACGGATACAGAATCCGCAAAGTCCGGGTTATGTCAGTAGCTTTGTCTACGTGTTATTTGCAATTTTAAATATTACAGCGATCACATTGAATATCATCGGCCATGTGGATCATTCCCGCAGCTTTAGCATTGCCTGTGCCGTTGGGCTGGTCCAGTCCTTCACTCTGCAGTATTTTTCTGATATGATCAAAGCTGATGTTCGCAACCAATTCCGAAAAGATCGCTTAAACGTCGGTTTTTGGAGACGTTTTAATGAACAGCGTACGCTGGCAATCGTCGCAAAAATACTTCGGGTCATCTGTATATTGCTCGCTATTATTGTATTGGCTAATAATTTGCAGTTTATCGAGCAATTATGGAATCTGAGCGAAACATTCTTCGGTAAGGTCCGATCCATTGGAAGTATATCTTTCACGTTGGGCAATCTTGTGGTTGCCATACTGCTGCTATTGGTGGCAAACTGGTTTCAGAAAAATATCAGCCTCATTGTTCTGGGGGGAGAAGACGGCCAGCTCAATCAGGTCTACGATCAGAAGATGACCTTGTTCCCTTTGTTCCGTCTGGCGATTATTCTGATCGGTTTTTTCATGGCTGTCTCCGCTCTGGGAATGAGCCTGGATAAATTGACGGTTGTTATTGGAGCACTAAGTGTCGGTATAGGTCTCGGAATGCAGAACATCATCAATAATTTTGTATCCGGCATTATCCTGGTTTTCGATAAGCCTTTTCGGGTAGGCGATCAGATCGAGCTCGCTGATAAAAAAGGACGCGTCAAAGAAATAGGTATTCGTGCGAGTGTGTTAAAGACGGGAGATGGCGCAGATGTAATCATTCCCAATGGCGATCTGCTGTCCGGAAGAGTGGTCAACTGGACCTTGTCCCAGGAATACAGCAAGACAAGTTTCGTCCTCCATATTGACCGAAAGGCAGATCTTGAAGAAGCCAAACAATGGATCCGAGATGCCATGGCCGCGAGCCCACACTTTGTAAATGACCGCGAAAGCGGGATTAGTGTACAGGATATCAGCGAAGATATGATCTATCTGAGTGTGTCGTGCTGGGTGAATTTTGCAGCAAATGTGTCGGCTTTCAAAAACGACCTACTCATTATCTTGTATAAGCAGTTCGAAGAAGCTGGGCTGAAATTTTACAGTGTCCTTCCCCCCAAAAGTAGCTAAGGAAACCAGTTCGGTCAGGAAGTTGAATATCGTTGGCTATATTCGTATACATGCCTTCGATTTCATCCCTTACGGTAAGCTTTTGGGCTGAGCCCTTTCGCTCGTTTATAGAAGTGGGACAGATGGCTTTCGTCCACAAACCCTAATTCTGCAGCAATCTGTTTGAGTGTATAGGTTGAGGATTTCAACCGGCTCTCTATCAATTCAAGCCGATAGGTATTGATGTAGGACCGTAAACTCATTCCGAAATTTTTCTTGAAGTAGACACCGAAATAACTGGGGGAAATGTTAAACTTTTGCGCGATGGTTTTTATCTGTAAATGCTCAGGCGTGAAGATATGCTGATGAATATATGTGGAGATAGACCGGTCAACAGATGACTGTTGCAGTGGAAGACGCTGTACTTCAGAGAACTCTTTGTAAAGACTAAAGGCAGCAACGAGCTGATCAAACAACCACTGCGAGTTAAGGTTCACTGCCGTCGCGCAATAAAGCCGGATAGCTTCCATCACAAAAGAATAGGTGAGGCGGTCGTGGGCGTCCATTCGTAGTTTATGTTCGCGTAGGCCGCGATCGTTCATGAGTTCCATAATCCAGGCATATAGCTTCTGGCTGCGACGGTTTTGAAGGAAATACGTATCGGTAAAAAGTATAAACAGAAAATGTGTCTTCTCCACGATTTTGAAATAATGCTTATCGGAAGGGCTTACCAGAAATAGGTCACCCTGTTCATATTCCAGCTCAAACTTATTGATCACATGAAGACCCTTGCCGCGCCGGATATAGACAAACTCATAGTAATTCTGCCCATGTAAAGGCAGGTGAAAACTGTCTTCGACAAACTCGTTAATCAATAAAGGCGCAAATTGCTTTTTTTGCATCGAATATTTATTATATCATTAAATATACATAAAAATAATGTATTTATACATGTTTTAGCCTTCTCAACTATTGCAACTTTGTGTTGTAAAAATCGAATAAAAAGATGGTTAATTTTATCATGATTGCCTTTTGTATTGCCACAGGCATGCTGTTGCGGCGTGCTAACTTAATACATAATGAAGCCCACAAAGGAATTAATACGTGGATACTCTATTTCGCACTGCCAGCGGTATCGTTTAAATATATTCCTAAAATTATTTGGTCGCCCCAGTTGTTCTTTCCAGTGTTTTCAGCCGTACTGGTTTGGGCGGGAAGCTGGCTGTTTATGGAATACTATTGTCGACGTAAAGCTTATAAACAGCGATCCAGAAGCAGTCTCGAATTGGCAGCAGGTTATAGTAATACTTCTTTTATCGGGTTCCCGTTGATCGTGGCTTATTTTGGTGAAACGCAGTTGCCTATTGCGATCATCTGTGACCAGACGACATTCATCCTACTGTCGACAGCAGGCATTGTCAACGCCTTGCGGGCCAATCTGCGCGACGGACAGCGTATTGAAGCAAAGTTTATGTTTAGGAAACTCATTAGCTTTCCGCCACTGATCGGATGCATCGCTGCGCTTGCCTTGACCCGGGTTACTGATCTGTCCGTCGCCGAGCCTTTTTTCGATAAGCTGGTCGCGACTGTGGGACCGCTGGCGCTTTTTTCAATAGGACTCCAGCTAAAATTTGACGGCTGGAAACAACAGCTGTCGCAGATAAGTGCCGCCATGATCTATAAATTGCTGCTGGCACCCTTACTCGTACTGCTTTCCGCATTGTTGTTTGGCGTGTCTGGGCCAGTAGCGCGCATCAGTATTTTCGAAGCTGCAATGCCCACATTGGTCACTTCCGGCATTATTGCCGAGCAGTATCATCTAAATACCAAACTGGTCAATTTGGTCATCGGTTTCAGTATCGTTCTTGGCTTGTTGACGACAGCAGCCTGGGATATCCTAATCCGACTTTTCATTGCCGCCTGACCCATAATCCGTATCTTAGACAAAGAAAACCCCAGTTTGTGCCACGATTGTTAAAAATATATCCGCAAACAACTTTTTTACTTTTCATCTGTTATAGGACTATAACCATCTATAAAGGAGGTATATTATGAACCTGATACACAGAATTGAACACTGGGGTAATGTCCATCATCCGCAATGGATCGACTACCTCAGAATTGCACTTGGAATCGTGATTTTTGCCAAAGGCATAACTTTCGTTAATGATCGGATTGTGGTACAGCATATGATCGAACAAAGTACTTTCCATTTGTCCATATGGGGAGCTGTTCATTATGTTGTCTTCACGCATCTTGTCGGCGGACTATTCCTTATCCTCGGCTTTCAGACACGCCTGGCATCACTGCTCTTATTCCCCGTGCTGATAGGTGCGGTTTTCTTTGTTAATATCACCAATGGATTTAGTTACCTGAACTCTGAATTGTGGCTTTCCATAGTCGTCCTCTGTTTACTGATCTTTTTCATGGTGATGGGATCCGGTAAGTATTCACTTGATCAGATGATGGATAAACCTGGATATAAGAGGAATATCTAAATCAATGAGCTTGTAAATATATAGCCGACAATCTTGGCATACATTTAACACGAGATATTTGGCTAACACACAAGCATAAAAATAGGGGGCATCCAAAAAAGATGCCCCCTCTCTATGTATGAAGTTTTTATTAATTGTTTTGATTCTCTATCCATTTCCGTGCGTTTACAAAGGCTTCAAGCCAAGGGGATACTTCATCCTGACGGCCTTTAGGATAGTTGGCCCAGTTCCATTGGAAAACAGAACGCTCGATATGCGGCATAGTCGCCAGGTGTCGGCCCGTTTTGTCGCAGATCATTGCCGTATTATAATCCGAACCATTTGGGTTGTGCGGATAGTCAGCGTAAGCATATTTAGCAACGATGTTATACTGTTCCTCCGGATATGGAAGCTGGAATTTTCCTTCACCATGTGAAATCCAAACGCCTAATGTGCTACCTGCCAGTGTGGAAAGCATGACGGAATTGTTTTCTTTAATTTTTACAGAAACAAAGTTAGACTCGTGTTTTGCGGAGGTATTGTGCAACATCTTGCCATGTACTTCATGTTCTGGATTGATCAATTCCAGCTCCATGAATAACTGACAACCGTTACAGATACCCACGGACAGGGTGTCCGGGCGGGTAAAGAAATCGTTCAGTGCTTTCTTCGCTTTTTCATTGTATAGGAAAGCTCCTGCCCATCCTTTGGCGGAACCCAGTACATCTGAATTGGAAAAACCACCGACGGCACCAATAAATTGTATATCTTCAAGAGTCTCCCGGCCCGATATCAGATCAGTCATATGCACATCTTTCACATCGAAACCCGCTAAGAACATAGCGTTGGCCATTTCACGTTCAGAATTAGAACCCTTCTCACGTAAGATCGCCGCCTTAGGACGGGGCTTGTTGCCATCAATCACCGGCTTTTTGCCGTCAAATTGGCTTGGAAAGGTAAAATTCAATGGCTGATGTTTGTAGTTGTCGAAGCGCTGCTGCGCTGTGCCATTTTTAGATTGTTTCGAATCCAACAGGAATGAAGTCATTGACCATACATCTCGCGTGGCAGCTACGTCGAAGCTAAACGAATCTTGCTGATTCTTTACGGTCACAACATTTCCTTCTGCAGCTTGCCCGATTTTCACGGCGTCTACACCTGCCTCTCTTACGGTAGCTTCGAAGACAATGTCCTCTTTGGCCTGAAGCACAAGTGCGATGTTTTCATTAAAGAAAGCTTTTACTGTATCCACTTCATTTAGTGCCGAAAGATCGTAATTGGCCGCCAGGTTAATATCTGCAAACGTCATTTCCAGCAAAGTGGTGATTAGACCGCCAGACCCCACGTCGTGCCCGGCCTCAATCTGTCCTTCTTGAATTAGTCGTTGTACGGTATTAAACGCGGTTTTGAAATAATCGGCATCCTGGATATTGGGCACTTCCGTTCCAAGTTTATTGACGATCTGCGCGAAAGACGAACCGCCGAGCTTAAATTTATCTTTCGATAAATTGATATAGTAAATGGAACCTGCCTGCTTGTTCAAGACCGGTTCGACAACTTTTGTGATGTCTGTACAATTGCCTGCAGCGGATATGATTAAAGTACCCGGAGCGATGACATTTTCGCCATTTGGATACTTTTGTTTCATAGACAGTGAATCCTTTCCAGTAGGAATATTGATTCCCAACGCGATAGCAAAATCCGAACAGGCTTTTACAGCTTGGTAAAGACGTGCGTCTTCACCTTCATTATTGGCAGCCCACATCCAGTTGGCAGATAGGGAAACACCTGCCAGGCCATTTTTGATTGGCGCAAAGACGATATTGGACAGCGATTCAGCAATGGCTGTTTTACTTGCCGACGCAGGGTCAATTAGCGCTGCCACAGGCGAATGTCCGATGGTTGTCGCAATCCCTTCCTTACCTTTATAATCCAGTGCTATGACGCCCACGTTGTTTAATGGTAGCTGCAATGGGCCTGTACACTGCTGTTTGGCAACACGACCACCAACACAGCGGTCAACTTTATTTGTTAACCAGTCTTTGGAAGCGACTGCCTCCAATTGCAAGACTTGTTGGAGATAATTCGGAATATTGTTTACATCATACGCGATTGCAGCATAATGACGGACAATGGTACTGTCACGCATAAATGTTTTTGGTGACGACCCGAAGAAATCGGCCAAATCATAGTCCATCGGTTTTTGGCCACTGCTTTTTGATTGAAATGTAAATCGGTGGTCGCCGGTAACATCACCCACAGTGTACATGGGAGCACGCTCTCGGTCCGCCACACGTTTTAACGTTTCGATGTCGTTTTCTGCGATCACCAATCCCATACGTTCCTGTGATTCATTGCCTATAATTTCTTTTGCGGATAGGGTAGGGTCGCCTACTGGAAGCGCATCCAGATCAATCAGGCCACCTGTCTCTTCGACAAGCTCGGACAGACAGTTTAGATGCCCTCCGGCACCGTGGTCATGAATAGAGACAATAGGGTTATGATCAGATTCTACCAGACCACGTACGGCGTTCGCGGCACGTTTTTGCATCTCCGGATTAGAGCGCTGGATGGCATTCAATTCGATCCCTGATCCGAAAGCACCCGTGTCGGCCGAAGAAACAGCAGCACCACCCATGCCGATGCGATAATTTTCGCCGCCCAGAACGACGATCTTATCGCCCGCTTTCGGTGTATGTTTTTTAGCTTGGTCCAATTTCCCGTAACCGACACCACCAGCCTGCATAATCACTTTGTCATAGCCCAACTTGCGACCATCCTCCTCATGTTCAAATGTCAGTACGGATCCAGCAATCAGGGGCTGTCCGAATTTATTGCCGAAGTCCGACGCTCCATTGGAAGCTTTGATTAAGATGTCTACCGGTGTCTGGTAAAGCCATTGTCGTTCGGCCATTGCTTTTTCCCAAGGACGGTCCTGTAGCAACCGGGAGTAGGCCGTCATATATACCGCCGTCCCGGCTAACGGGATGGCTCCCTGACCACCGGCCATACGATCGCGGATTTCACCGCCCGACCCAGTAGCCGCACCCGAAAATGGTTCTACTGTCGTTGGAAAATTGTGTGTTTCGGCCTTGACCGACAGGACTGAATCGAATAATTTTTCCTCGTAAAAATCTGGTTTGTCAGCCGATTTAGGCGCAAATTGTGTCACACGTGGACCTTTAATAAAAGCCACGTTATCTTTATAAGCTGAAACAATCTCGTTCGGATTGGTTTCGGAAGTTTTCTTGATTAATTTGAATAAAGACGTAGGCTGTTCCTCACCATCAATAATGAAAGTTCCGTTGAAGATTTTATGTCTACAGTGTTCAGAGTTCGCTTGAGAAAAAGCAAAGACTTCCGAGTCCGTCAAATGGCGGCCCAACTTCGTAGACAGCTTGTTGAGATACTCCACTTCTTCCGGATTTAATGCCAGCCCCTCAGCCTTATTGTAGGCATCGATATCTTCAATTTCGAGGATAGGCTCAGGAGTAATGTTGACGGTATATATGTCTTGCGTCAACATGCTGAACTTTTGCGAAATCATTGGGTCGAAATCGTTGAAATCTGCAGGTACCGGATGAAATTCTTCAATCCGGACAATGCCTTCAATACCCATGTTCTGCGTGATCTCCACCGCATTGGTACTCCAAGGAGTGACCATTGCCGCACGGGGGCCTACAAAGTAATGGTTAAGGGTTTGGTCGTCAAGTTTTTTGGCATTGCCGAACAGCCAGTTGAGTTTAGTAATGTCTTCTTGTGATAAAGAGTTTACGCTTTGAACACCATATACAGTGTTCGATGGGTTCTCAAAGAAATGAATCATTATAAATGTTGGTTTTGAACGTTCTTCAAATTAAAGCACAAAGTTACGTATTATTTTTATGGAAATGATTGAATTTTGGTGAAAAAATCCGAGTGCAGCAAGCCTGTGGGAAACGCGGGGAGCCTGCTTCAGATCCGTGATGGATGTGGGGCCGAACGCGGGTGAAATGAGGTGGTTTTTGGAACGTCGCGACGGTAAATAGTAGGCCGCTGCTTAGTAATTGGAATTCAGTATGCTGCAAGCTGATCGCTAAATTGCCATTGTATATGAACTCAAATTTATCTAAGTTTGTGCATCAAATCAAATTCGAGATGAATATTTCATATAATTGGCTAAAACAACACGTAGATATAGATTCGACTCCAGAGGAACTGTCTTTGATCTTGACAAATACAGGATTGGAGGTAGAGGCACTGGATGTCGTGCAGAGTATTCCAGGAGGATTGGATGGTTTGGTTGTTGGGGAGGTGAAAACCTGCGAGCAGCATCCCAATGCTGATAAACTTAAAGTGACTACGGTAGATGTAGGTAAGCCAGAGTTATTGCATATCGTTTGTGGCGCACCCAATTGCCGTATGGGACTAAAGGTTATTGTGGCCACGGTGGGCACCACTTGTCATCCGACAGCAGGCGAACCCTTTAAAATTACAAAATCCAAAATCAGGGGCGAAGTGTCTGAAGGAATGCTATGCGGTGAAGATGAGATCGGATTGGGTACATCCCATGCGGGCATCGTTGAGTTGCCTGCTGATGTTGAGGTAGGCACCTTGGTTAAGGACCACTTCAATATTCAGGACGACTACAGGTATGAAATTGGGCTAACTCCTAACCGCGCCGACGCCGCTTCACATTTAGGGGTTGCGAGAGACATTGCAGCCTATTTCCGTACAAAAATACGAAAGGCTGATGTATCCGCCTTCCGTGCGGGTGAGGCGACCGGGACGGCCGTTGTTGTAGAAAATACCGAAGCTTGCCCACGCTATAGTGGCATCAATATTTCGGGCGTCAAAGTCGCTGAATCGCCAGACTGGCTAAAGGAAAAATTGAATGTCATCGGTGTACGTCCGATCAATAACGTAGTCGATATCACGAATTATATCTTACACGACTTAGGACAGCCGCTGCATGCCTTCGATGCCGATCAGATTGCTGGCAATCAGGTTCTTGTCCGTTCGGCAGTGGCAGGTGAGAAGTTTGTTACCTTGGATGGCGTCGAGCGCACCCTATCGGCAGAAGATCTGGTGATTGCAGATGCTGAAAAGCCAATGTGTATTGCAGGAGTTTTTGGGGGAGCACACTCAGGGGTTTCTGATGAGACAACCAACGTATTCTTGGAGTCCGCTTACTTTAATGCGGTTTCTGTGCGGAAGACTTCCAAAAGACATACCCTAAAAACAGATGCTTCCTTCCGTTTCGAACGCGGAACTGATCCAACGATTACTGTCGAAGCGTTGAAACGGGCGGCATTGTTGATTCAGGAGGTTGCGGGCGGTACAATATCATCAACACTGAAAGATGTATATCCTGTGGAGATCAAACCATATGCCTTCCATGTGAGCTACTCCAATGTTGTTCGTTTAATCGGACAGGCTATCCCAAATGAAGAGATTAAATCCATTATCCTTGCGCTGGGCATTGAAATTGCTGCAGAGAGTGCCGAGGGACTGGATGTCCTGGTACCAGCGTATCGTGTGGACGTCACTCGGGAAGTAGACGTGGTAGAAGAAGTGTTACGGATCTATGGTTATAACAATATCGAGCTAAAATCTCAGATCAAAGCCTCGTTAAATACTGTTGAAAAGCCGGAAAAAGAAGTCGTTCTTAACCAATTGGCGGATTTATTGATCGCGAATGGATTCCGTGAGATATTGTCCAACTCATTGACCAAACTCGATTATGCCGACGATAGCGATACAGCTGTAAAATTGTTTAACCCACTGAGTTCAGATCTAGATACAATGCGTCAAAATATGTTATTTTCGATGCTAAACGCTATTGAATACAACCAGAAAAGACGAAATTTTGATCTTAAATTTTTTGAATTCGGCAAGACTTACGTGCAGGATGGAGAGGGATACAAAGAAACTCAACACCTCGCTTTTGCGCTGACAGGCCGCCAAGAAGCAGAGCAGTGGAACAGTAAAAAAGGCCATGTTAGTTTCTACAACCTGAAGGCGGCCGTTGACACGATTGTCAAACGCCTGAAAATTGACGGAATTCAAATACAGGATGCACCGAGCAATCATTTTGTTTATGGATTGAGTTACATGAAAGGACAAAAATGTTTGGTCTCTTTTGGGGCAGTTGCGCAGGCAAATTTGAAAAAGGCCGATGTCGAAGGGCAAGTGTTCTTCGCAGACTTTGACTGGGATCTGTTGATGAAGATTATTCGTAAGAATGGCATTCAATATAAAGAGGTATCCAAGTTCCCGTCTGTTCGCCGCGATCTGTCGTTGTTGATCGACGAGAATGTAAGCTTCGACAAGTTGCAATATGTTGCTCAGAAGACCGAACGCAAGCTTTTGAAGGAAGTAAATGTATTTGACGTTTACAAAGGCGATAAAATTCCTGAAGGGAAAAAGTCTTATGCTCTGAGCTTTATCTTGCAGGATGAAGAAAAAACGCTGACCGATAAACAAATTGATGCGATAGTTCAAAAATTAATTGTTAATTTTGAGAAGGAACTCAGTGCAGAAGTGCGCGGTTAATTAGACAAAAACATTAGTTGGTAATCTTCAATTCATATTATGGCAACATTGTCTTCACAAATGAATCTGATCGTTGAGAAAACGAAAAATTTAATTCAAATGTGCGAAGTCTTGCAGGAAGAAAATGATTTGCTTAAATTAGAGGTACAATCCTTAAAAGTGGCTTTCGACGCGAGCAACGAAAAGAGCAAGCAGTTGGAAGAGAAAGTCAAAGCGTTGGCAGTAGCCCGAACTTTGGATTCTGAAGCGGATAAGGAGGCAATTAATGAAAAAATACTTGACACAAAACAAAAAATTAACGATTTTGTGCGAGAAATAGACAAGTGTATTAGTTTGTTGAAGTAGTTGGATAAGATAGCGAGGGATTCGGCTAATACAACGTTAAAAAGCTCAAAGAGATGGGAGAGATTTCCATAAAAATAAATATCGCAGACCGTGTTTACCCCTTAAGGGTAGATAGCGCGGAGGAAGAAGTGATCCGACACGCTGCGAAATTGATAAATGAAAAAGTAAAGGAATTGCAGGAAAACTATACTGTAAGGGATAAACAGGATTTGTTGTCCATGTGTGTATTGCAATTTGCGACGCGTATGCTAAATGCGGAGCGGCAGTCACAGAACCATGAGGCAGGATTGGAGAATTCAGTACAGGAACTCGATCAGTTGTTGACGGATTTCTTTAACAAATAAATTTACGTTCTTTATATTTAGAGCTTAAAACGACGAATTTGCCGCAATTAAATTCGGGTTGTCACTATTTTAAACTTAACGCTTCAATATTACAGGCGCAAAGAGATATAGGCCATTTTGCGAAAGCCATCTAGGTCACAATCTAAGCCTAATTATGTAATCACGAAGTTTAATAATACATGAGACCTGTTTAAATTTAATTGCGGTTTTTTTTTGCTTACAATGGAAACGAAATTAATAAATAACAAAAACAAATATATATAACACAATTATACATACATGGACGTCGCAATTTATATCATAATTTCTCTGATTGTTGGTGTAGCTATAGGCCGTTATCTTCTGGTCCTGTTATTCAAAAAACAAGAGCAGGAAGCCAAAGAAAAAGTGAATAGCATACTGAGAGAAGCAGAGCAGGAAGGAGAACACATTAAAAAGAAAAAACTCTTAGAAGCCAAAGAGAAATTCCTTCAACTAAAATCCGAACATGAAAAGGAAGTGAATCAACGTAACAACACCATCAATCAGAAGGAAAATACGTTGAGACAGAAAGAACAATCGATCAACCAAAAGCTTGAGAACATCAATCGCGATAAGCAGGAACTGGAGGCCCGAAAAAAACAGCTGGATAAGCTGGTGGAGCTTAACGAGAAGAAATCGGAGGAGGTCGAAACACTAAAATTGCAGCAGATTAAGCAGCTGGAGAGCATTGCAGGTGTCACCGCTGATGAAGCGAAAAACCAACTGGTGGATTCGCTGCGTGAAGAAGCACGCTCTCAGGCGATGATCCAGATCAAAGACATCGTGGATGAAGCGAAGCTAACGGCCACTAAAGAAGCGAAAAAGGTAGTAATTCAGACGATTCAGCGCACAGCGACCGAATCTGCTATCGAAAATACTGTTTCTATTTTTAATATCGAAAATGATGAGATCAAGGGGCGTATTATTGGTCGCGAAGGTCGTAATATCCGCGCTCTTGAAGCTGCTACAGGTGTTGAGATCATCGTTGATGATACTCCTGAAGCCATTATCCTATCGGGTTTTGATCCTGTACGTCGCGAAATTGCCCGTTTGGCGTTGCACCGCCTGGTGACCGATGGGCGTATCCACCCAGCCCGTATCGAGGAGGTGGTGGCCAAAACACGCACACAGATCGAAGATGAAATTGTCGAAATTGGTGAGCGTACGGCTATTGATTTGGGTATACACGGCTTGCATCCCGAATTAATTCGTATGGTAGGACGTATGCGTTACCGCTCGTCTTACGGTCAGAACCTGTTGCAGCACTCTCGAGAGGTAGCTAATTTTGCAGCAACCATGGCTGCTGAACTTGGATTAAATGTAAAGCACGCCAAACGCGCCGGCTTGCTGCACGATATTGGTAAAGTGCCTGATGATAATCCCGAGTTGCCACATGCCATCCTCGGAATGCAGCTAGCAGAAAAATACAAAGAACATCCTGATGTCTGCAATGCCATCGGGGCGCACCATGACGAAATTGAGATGACAGCCCTGATATCGCCAATTGTGCAGGCCTGTGATGCGATTTCGGGAGCCCGTCCGGGAGCCCGTCGTGAGGTGGTTGAAAGTTACATCAAACGTTTGAAAGAGCTCGAAGACCTTGCTTTGTCTTACCCCGGTGTCGAAAAAACATTCGCCATTCAGGCAGGTCGCGAACTGCGGGTAATTGTTGAGAGCGAGAAGGTGTCTGATGCGCAGTCTGAAATATTGGCCGCTGATATTTCTAACCGTATACAGACAGAAATGACTTATCCGGGACAAATCAAGGTTACCGTTATCCGCGAGACCAGATCGGTATCCTACGCGAAGTAACCCAATTCCTGTCATAAAAAAGAAGCCCAATCATCGATCGGGCTTCTTTTTTATGATATGATCTTCAACAGACTTGGTATTACAGTTCGGTTAAGCTAATGCTCGCTGATCTATTTTAGCTATTATTGGAAGAAATCGATCAGATCACCTACCGATTCGAGTAAATAGGAGGGACATTCTTTTTCCAGTTCTTCTTTGCTACCGTATCCATAGAGAACAGCGATGGCGTCCATGCCGGTCTCTTTGGCACCGATCAGATCGTGTTTGCGGTCACCAATCATGATACAGTCTGCCGGATTGGAGAGATTGGCGTTTTCCATGACATATTGAATGACACTTGTCTTTGTTGGTCGGGTATCGTCCAGCGTGCTCCCTCCAGCAAAATCAAAGTACTTGTCTATTTGAAAATGTTTCAGAATCTGATGTGCAAATATTTCCGGTTTCGACGTGGCCAGATAAACACGGTAGTCTTTTGTTTTAAGCCCTTCAAGCAATTCGGGTACGCGGTCAAACAGTAAATTCTCGTACAAACCGAGGGTGGAGAAGCGCTCGCGATATTTCTCCACGCATGCCAATGCTTCGGTTTCTTCAAAGCCAAATTGGCGCATAAATGATTCTTTTAAGGGTGGGCCAATAAGCGGCTTGAGCGTACTTAAGTCCGCCGTATGGATGCCCTTGGCTTCAAGTGCATAAGCAATGCATTTAGTAATGCCCTCTGCGGGATCGGTCAGGGTACCATCCAGATCAAATAAAATATGTTTATATGATTTCATGCTACAATATTACGGAATTGATCGAGCGCAGAAGAATCCGCCTAACTTCCAAAGCAGATCATGACACCTTACAGACCAAAAAATAAGAATATTGTATGAATCGCCCAGCGAAGCATATCAATATTTGTTAAATTTGCCGAATGAAACAAAAGAAGAAAATTCAGGAAGTAGAGCCGAAACGTCCAATCGATTACTATTTTGATGAATTAAATGCTAATTTCCAAGATCCGGTCAACCGTATTATTCAGATTATTTTTTTACCGCTCTTGTTTTTTGGAGTCATGGGCTGTATCTGGATGATACCTTTTCCACAATTCGAGTTTCTAGTCAGGCTCAATTGGCACAGCTTTTTGAACTGGGGGTCTTTCTTTATAGCCCTTGTAATTTATTGCTATCTGCGACTGTCGGCGACCTTATCCTATGCCGTACTGTTTTCCATAGGGGGGATGAGTTATTTTATTGTACAGCTGGAGTATATAGAAAAAAATGGTGGTCCGGCAGTCATATGGGTATGCTTGGCGATTGCCCTCATATCGCTACTCGCATTATTTCTGGGTAAAAATAGAGAGAAGAAGACCGTCACAGGAAAACAATTTGTTCGTTTTCTGCTTATCGGACCGGTCTGGCTATGGCATTTTGTGTTTGAAAAATTTAAAATTAGATATTAAATCGTCATTGTGACTAAACATCACAGATAAGGCCCAGCTGCATCAGCTGGGCCTTATCTGTGATTATGGTAATGCTGTGAAACTAATGTTTATAGTTAAACCATTTAATAATCTCTTTTAGGCTAGCTTTTTTACCGTAGATTAATATACCGACCCTATAGATACGTGCAGCTACCCAAGTGATTAATAAAAATGTGAGTACCAGTAAAGTCAGCGACGTCAGGATCTGCCAAAGCGGAACGCCAAAGGGGATGCGTACAAGCATGGCGATCGGCGATGTAAATGGGATGAAGCTCAGCCATGTTGCGATGGTGCCATTTGGGTCGTTAATGATGACCCCAAAAGACAAGATATAGGTTAGCAGGAGTGGCATAGTGATCGGCATGGAGAATTGATTAGCTTCAGTTTCATTGTCAACGGCCGAACCTGCAGCAGCAAATATAGCGCTGTAGAGTAGGTAACCTGCGATAAAGAACAGGAAGAAGAACACAATCACTTCAGTAAAGTCGAAACTTTGTAAAGCGGAGAGGAGCGATGCAGGACCATTCTGACCGACCGCTTTGGAAACGGTGCCGAGATTGCCCGTACCGGGCTGGCCGGAAGCGACGGCCTGCACATCCTGAGGATTGACAAACAACGCTGTCGCGGTAATAAACAGACCTAGCGTTAATACGAGCCACATGGTAAACTGTGTTAGTCCGACCATGCCTATACCCACAATTTTGCCCATCATGAGCTGAAAAGGTTTTACCGAGGAAATGATGACTTCAATAATCCGGTTACTTTTTTCTTCAATGATACCCCGCATTACCTGTGCGCCGTAAAGGAAGAGAGAAAGGTAGACAAGTATGGCCAACGCCACCCCAATTCCCATAGCAATGGCGGTATTGCTGTTCTTTTCCTCTCCATCTGCAGTTATTTCCCTGGCATCGATCGTAACTTTGGGTTTAATGGACTGAATGGTATTAATATCAATACCTTTAGCTCTATATATACTGTCTCGGATGATTTCCTCCAGCTGTCCACTAATGACTTCTTGGGTCACAAAACTCGTTTTGCCATTGCTGATCAATTCAGCCTGCTGTGCGGCTAAAATGTCTTTTGGAATATAGAGGATGGCCTGTTTGCCTTGGCCAAGTGCAAGCTGTTGTTTCTGTTTTTGAAGATCCAGTGTACTTTTTTTATAACTGACATTTTTGTTGCTTCGTAATTTAGCCGCGAAGCTCCCCTGCTCATCGATAACAAAAACGTTGGTATGTGTGTCCTTGAAGCTCTTTTGGGTCAGATAAAACATCCCTGCATATAATGCGAAAAAGAAAAGCGGGACAGCGAAAGTCATTACGATGAACGACTTCTTTTTGACACGTGACAAATATTCGCGCTGGATGATAAGTAATATTTTATGCATGTTGTTGGGATAGAGGTGAAACTTGGGTAACCTTCTGAATAAAAATGTCCGCCATGGAGGGAACCAGTTCTATTAACTGATTGAGCTGCACTTTTGGCAACAAATCAGCGAGTACGTGATTTATGCTAACGTCGGGCTTCAGCTGAATACTGGCTGTATGCATGCCCTCTGTTTGTGTAGAATGGATTACCTCGTATAGCTGCTCGTTGGCCAGATCAAAATTCAGTCTATTCGGCATGAAGTCCAGCTGATATGTTCGGTTGCTGTAATTTTTTTTGATGGCACGAACTGGACCGTCTAAAATCTTTTTCGAACGGTGGATCAATGCAATATTGTCGCAGAGCTCCTCAACAGTTTCCATCCGGTGGGTCGAGAAGATGATCGTTGCGCCTTCGGCATTCAATCTGAGGATCTGCTCTTTGATGGTGTTGGCATTGACCGGGTCAAACCCCGAAAACGGTTCGTCCAAAATAATCAGTTGAGGTTGATGGATAACTGTGGCTACAAACTGCACTTTCTGTTGCATCCCCTTACTGAGATCTTCGATTTTCTTGTTCCACCACGAAGTGATTTCCAGACGTTCGCACCAGTCGTGGATCCTGCGTAACGCCTCTTTTCGTGAAAGCCCTTTTAACTGAGCGAGGTAGCACATCTGCTCGCCAATTTTCATTTTTTTGTACAGCCCGCGTTCTTCAGGTAGATAACCAATTTGGCCAATGTGCTGTGGTCCCAGAGGCTGTCCATTAAACCGGATTTCTCCGGAGTCTGGCCCAGTAATCTGGTTGATGATACGTATCAGCGAAGTCTTTCCCGCGCCATTTGGTCCCAGTAGTCCAAAGATTTTACCCTGAGGGATTTCCATGGATACATCATCCAGTGCGCGGTGACTGGCGTAGTCCTTCGTAACATGATTGATTTCAAGTAACATTTTATATCAGGTTTAATTATGTGTGCTCGAGAAAAAGCCGGGTTGCAGCTTCTGTTCCCCGAGATACCATGTTTATTTTATCGATTAGTAGTGATATCGTTGTAAACGTTACAGTAAAAGTAGTAAAGTTTTATAGAATAGATGTTGGCTAAACCTTGCCAGAGGGTTTCATTTAATGTACCTTTGTTTCATGGAAGTAAAAAAAGCCGAATTTGTGTGTAGCAACACGAGAGTTGATAAATTGCCTGCGCCAAACTTACCGGAGTACGCCTTCATAGGGCGCTCAAATGTGGGGAAATCTTCTCTGATCAATGCGATGACAAACAAAAAGGGACTTGCCAAAACATCCCAGAAACCGGGTAAAACTCAACTGATCAACCATTTTTTGATCGATGATACTTGGTATCTGGTCGATTTGCCGGGCTATGGGTTTGCGAAAGCATCCAAAACAAGCCGCAATGAATGGGAAAAATTCATCCGCCGTTATCTTACACTCCGGGAAAATCTGCAATGTGTGTTTGTGTTGGTTGATAGCCGCCATGAGCCGCAAAAGATAGATCTTGATTTCTGCTACTGGCTGGGCGAATGTGGTCTGCCGTTTATGCTGGTGTTCACCAAGGCTGACAAACAATCAGCGGTTAAATCCGATGCCAACATAGCGAAATTTAAAAAATCCCTGTTACAATGGTTTGAAGAGGTACCGCCCGTTTTCCTCACTTCAGCAGAGAAAAAGACAGGACATGAACCCATTCTGGAAACGATTGACGGGGTTAATAAACAGTTTGTGCATCCGGAGAGTAGTTCCCGCGGGTAGTGCTCCTATTTCCCGAGGCAGCTTCTCATTCCACATGAGCTGGATGGCCGCGAAGTAATCAGTTTGAGAGATCGCATAAATAACATTAATATTAATGAAGAAATACCTATCGTTAGTTTTATTTGCACACAGTGTGTTTGCATTGCCTTTTGCATTTATTGGATTCTTTTTGGCTTTACATACGACCGACCATACCTTCTCCTGGAAGCTCCTGCTATTGATGATCCTATGTATGGTAACCGCCCGGAATGCTGCTATGGCATTTAACCGTTATCTCGACAGGGACATTGATGCCATTAATCCCAGGACGGCCATGCGTGATATTCCTGCCGGAAAGATCTCTGCCAAAAATGCATTGTTGTTTACCATAGTCAATTGTCTGATTTTTGTTGGGGCCACCTATTTCATCAACTCCTTGTGTTTTATGTTGTCACCGATAGCGCTCTTTGTCGTACTTTTTTATTCTTATACCAAACGGATTACTCCGCTTTGCCACTTGGTACTTGGAGCGGGCCTGGGCCTGGCTCCCATTGGAGCGTATATGGTGATCACCGGACAGTTTGCAACGGTACCCCTGCTGTACGGATTTGCCGTTTTGACCTGGGTGAGTGGCTTTGATATTATCTACGCGTTGCAGGACGAAGCCTTCGATCGGGCTAATAATCTCAATTCAATACCAGTTTGGCTGGGTACGAAAGGTGCTATGCGTGTTTCCGAATTGCTGCACGTGCTATCCTTCTTGTTTGTGCTGGCACCGGTATTTTTGATGCCGGTGGGCTGGGTCTATTACCTCGGTGTCGTTTTCTATGCTGCATTGCTGGTCTATCAGCACACGCTGTTTTCTTCAACAGATCTGAGCCGCGTAAATCGCGACTTTATGACCACGAATGGGTATGCTTCAGTGATTTTCGCCGTCTTTTACCTATTGGACATATGGCTCATCAAATAAACAATTTTGTCTTTGATCAATATTACCGATGATGAAAAAAAATGTACTTTTATTTTCTGTTGTATGCTTATCTATATCTTCGTATGCACAGTCGCTAACAAATTACCTTGTACATTACAATCAGAGCTTCAACGGGAAAACGCCAGCTAATGCCAATGCCGTGCTTGTTTACACCAATGCTGAAAATACTTACGTGAGTTCGGAGAAAGATATAAAAGGTGAATTATTACCCCCTTATGAACGGCTGCTTGTGGAGAGGGCTGGGAGGAATGCTTTGCTTAAAATCGCGAAGCTAAAAAATGGAAGCCTTATTTTGACAAGGGATTCGATGGCACTTGTCCGACAGCAGTTTATTCCGACCTTTGAAACAAAGGTGATCCTTGGATATCCGTGTAAAAAAGTGGAGACAAGTATTAACTCCAACAAGATAGAACTGTGGTATACAGATAAACTTGGTGTCAAGGGAGCTCCGGGCGAACTTGGCCAGAATTTGGGACTGGTACTCGAAGTTGTCCGCAATGGCAACACAAGGACCTACGCTACTCGAGTGGAACGTGTGAAGAGTATTCCTGAACAACTAAAATTAAGAGGCAGTGAGAAAAATTATGATGAACTGTCTTACAAAGACCTTATCTGGAAAAGTCGTTTCACGCGGATACCGGTTTTTCATAAGGAACGCATCCGTTTTTCGGATGAGGTCAAATCGGATTCCATCTTGCGTTTTGCCAATGGTACCGTAATCGTCAAAAAAGTCAGAGTTCCCCAAATTAAGTCTAGTGATAATGTCTTTGTGCAGTTAGTTGAGCAGTCTAAGGGTGATGCCTATGACCGCACAGGCTCTGTTTTTATCATTCCGGACAATCAGACTCAGAGCTTTTTAGATGGTATGAAAAATGGTATGGCTACCTTGCCAAAATATGAAAATGGAAACGGTAAGGCCTACCGAGGGGTAGTGCGTTCACATTCTTTTGAGCCCATAGTGGAATTGATGCGTTTCTTTACACCCTTCGGCATAAAACAATTTAACCACTTGCAATTAAAGGATAAGGCGTGGCAGGACTCTGTACTTTACCGTCAAGATATCACTGAGCTTGCAGGGATGTTAAGTGATCGGGATATATATATCGGCACCTTTATCGGAAACTACGACAAAAATGGACATGAAGTGAGTCTGGAACTGACCATACATCCGGGCTTTGATGGCGGTGCGGAAAGCCCGCTCCGAAAAGCCATGTCGCTATTCACAACAACCAATGTTATGGAAATGGGCGGGCAGGAGTACGGATCTATGTTTGACCGTGATAAAGGTCTGACAATGTCCTTTCATCTGGATCAGGACGCAAAAAATGTTCAGTTGCGTTATATCACCACGGGCCATGGCGGCTGGGGAAATGGCGACGAATTCGTGCCCAAAGAAAACCGGATTTTTTTGGATGGCACCTCGCAGTTTAAATATACTCCATGGCGCAATGACTGCGGTTCATACCGTCTCTTTAATCCAGCTTCGGGAAATTTTGTCACGGGTTTATCCTCTTCAGATTTAAGCCGTTCCAATTGGTGTCCCGGAACAGTCACGCCACCCATTTATATTGATTTGGGTGAATTAAAGGCGGGTGACCACAGCATACAGGTGCAAATACCTCAAGGTGCACCGGAAGGAACAAGCTTTAGCAGCTGGAATGTTACCGGTACATTATTGTACGATAATTAATGATATGTTTGAGGTATCGATAAGGTTGTTGTTGATACCTCATTGATGTTGACGCTATAAGGGATATGCAGTCTCGCTTTTGGTCTCCGACAAGACAAAGTATGTCTGTACCGTATTTACCTGTGGTAGTACGGCCAATTTGTGCCGAAGAAAAATATGGTAGGCATCCATATCTTTTGTCGCAATACGCAGCATAAAGTCATAGGAACCTGCCATTTGATAACACTCCATTACTTCTGGGAACTTGGCGACTTCCTTTTCAAATTCATTCAGTACTTCAAAAGTATGGGCCTTTAAGAATACCTGTGAGAAGGAAATCAGCCCAATGCCAATCTTGTGCCGGTCGAGTATCGCAACGGTCTTTTTGATATAACCCAATCTTTTTAGTTTTTTGACGCGTTCGTGTACCGCCGCGATCGACTTGTTGAGTTCGAAAGAAAGTTCTTTATTGCTCAGGGAGGCATCCTGCTGAAGCAGACGCAATAGCTTCAAATCAATACCATCGAGTTCCATAATTTAATATTTTCGGTGCTTTGTCAAATTTACGATGTTTACTTGAGTAATTTATCGATCACGAGCAAATATCATATAATTTTTCTTGAATATAATGACTTGTATTGAATAATATCTTGTTATTGGGCAATTTTGCAACAGAATAATCATTTATTTAGAAATGGCTGAACAAGAATTATTGAGTGCATGTTTATCGCCTGCCTTGGACAAGAGGTTTAAGCATTTGTGGCGATTGGTTGGAAATACACCCATGCTGGAGTTACAATACACCTACAAGGGTCATCCGGGCCGGATTTTCGTGAAATGTGAGAACTATAACTTAACAGGTAGCATTAAGGATAGAATGGCCTTGTACATCTTGTACAAAGCATATATGAATTGTCAGATTAAGCCGACAGACCTCGTCATTGAGGCGACCAGCGGCAATACAGGGATCGCTTTTTCGGCCATCGGCAAAGCTCTTGGGCACCAGGTTAAGATAATCATGCCGAATTGGTTGAGCAAAGAACGTACCGATATTATCCGTAGTATGGGCGCTGACATACAGCTGATCAGCAAGGAAGAGGGGGGATTTTTGGGGAGCATCCGTCTCAGTGAGGAGCTTGCGGCCCAAGGTGGAGTTTTTCTTCCGAGACAGTTTGAAAACCAATATAATGCTGAGGCACACGAGAAAACAACAGGATATGAGATCGCCAGGCAGTTAGCCGATCAGGGCTTGGTAGCCGATGCTTTTGTCGCAGGTGTTGGAACAGGCGGTACAGTGATGGGCGTCGGACGTAGCTTACGTAAGGTCAATCCGAAGGTGCGTATCCACCCGTTAGAACCAGCCGAAAGCCCTACCTTGTCTACAGGACATAAAGTGGGGTCGCATCGGATACAAGGTATATCGGACGAATTCATCCCTGCTATTGTAGATTTGGATGAACTTGATGCGGTGATATGTGCCAATGATGGTGATGCCATTCTGATGGCTCAGAAATTATCGCGACAGCTAGGGCTTGCCGTGGGCATTTCCTCGGGCGCAAACGTCATAGGAGCCGTTAAACTGCAGCAAGAGCTAGGACCTGAAGCAGTAGTCGTCACCCTACTCTGTGACGATAATAAAAAGTATTTAAGTACAGACTTGGTCAGGGAGGAGCCGGTAAGAGCCGGATACCTTTCCACGGATCTTGATTTTGTGGGCTTTCAGCCAATTTGCAGATTGGCTGATCCGGTTTTTGGCGCATAAAAGAACTAGTTTCATATGTTTATAGTTGACTCGGGGAGTGTATTGCTTCCCGGGTTTTATGTACAGATGCCGGCTATTGCCCTACTGGTTCGTACGCAAGACAGTCCTGTACGTTTGGCGGGATCAGACGAATAATGAACGAACAATTATATACCAATGAAAATTAATTTTAAACTACTTGTCATTTTGTTGCTGCTTGTCTTTCCGGTAATATTATTTGCCCAGACGGACACCGTAGTGAACGTTGAAGGTCTAGAATTTACTGATGGCGCAATCAATGCCGATTCCCTTGCTTTCGAAGAGTCCCCGGATACAGCGGCGGCCGCTATTGATTCCGCTAAAACGGCCGTGGCAGCCTATCTGCCTGCTTCTGCAGAGACAAAAGCAGGCACGAAGTCCCTTTGGAATATTTTTATTGCTGGCTTGGTGGGTGGCTTTGCAGCTCTGTTGATGCCTTGTATATTTCCCATGTTACCTTTGACGGTCAGTTACTTTACCAAGCAGTCAGGTAGCCGTGCGAGTGGTATCAGTAAAGCCCTGCTCTATGGGCTCTTCATTATTGTGATCTATGTTGCTCTCGGCATGATCATTACCATCGCATTCGGTTCGGATGCACTCAACGCACTTTCGACCAATGGAATATTCAATTTTATATTCTTTTTGTTGCTGATTTGTTTTGCGGCATCTTTCTTCGGCGCATTTGAAATTACATTACCAAGTTCTTTTGTCAATAAAATGGACGCCAAATCGGATAAAGGAGGACTGGTAGGACTGTTTTTTATGGCTTTCAGCCTATCGTTGGTTTCTTTCTCCTGTACAGGACCTATTATCGGTACCTTGCTGGTGGAAGCTGCTTCAAAAGGCGAGCGTCTGGGGCCGGCTGTCGGTATGTTGGGGTTCTCCATCGCTTTAGCAATTCCCTTTGGTCTATTTGCGATGTTTCCGTCTATGTTGAAATCACTGCCAAAATCCGGTGGCTGGCTCAATAGTGTAAAGGTGGTATTGGGCTTTTTGGAACTAGCCCTAGCCCTCAAGTTTCTTTCAAATGTAGATCTCGCCTACCACTGGAACTGGCTGGACAGAGAGGTGTTTCTATCGCTGTGGATCGCTATTTTTGGCTTAATGGGGCTATATCTTATTGGAAAAATCAAATTCTCCCACGACAGTGATCTGAAGTTTCTATCTGTGCCGCGGACGATATTAGCGATCGTCGTATTCTCTTTTGTTGTCTACATGATACCGGGGCTATGGGGAGCACCATTAAAATCTATTTCCGCTTTCTTACCTCCTTCTGCAACGCAGGACTTTGATTTATCTTCGGGCATTGCCGGCAGCAGTACTACTCATACGGATGGAAAAATCAAAAAATATGCGGAGATTTTTCATGGACGCGGTACGCCAAAAGGCTTTGATCCCTATTATGATTATGATCAGGCATTACAGACCGCCAAAGAACTCCATAAGCCTGTCCTCATTGACTTTACCGGCTGGAATTGTGTGAACTGTCGTAAAATGGAGGCAAATGTCTGGACCAACCCAGCCGTAGCTAAATTGCTGAAAGAAGAGTTTGTGATGGCTGAATTATTTGTTGATGATAAGACCGAACTGCCTGCGGATGAGCAATTTGTTTCGATCTACAGTAAGAAGAAAATAAAAACGATAGGTAACAAGAACAGCGACTTTCAGGCGTCCGTATTTAATAGCAACTCGCAGCCCCTTTATGTGATTGTGGATCCCAATGGCGAGGTGCTCGTTCCACAGAGCGGAGCCAACTATGATGTGGAACAATACAAAGCCTTTCTGCAGAGCGGACTAGACGCCTTTAAAAAGAGAAACTAACCATCGTCATATTCTAATTTTGTCCTCCTTGCGTCTGCTAGGAGGACTTTTGCTATTTATGGCCCAATAGCCGCTTCGGTGATTCTTCGAGGGTTGTTCGGGAACCCTTCGAGATTGCTTCGAGATTGCGTCGGGGCAGCTTCGCCCCATGCTCGGTTGTTGTTTGACTGCTATTCGGGTGGTCGACGGACGGGAGTCGGAGCCCGGCAGAATTAGAGCCGAAGCTATTCCGAAGTTGGAGCGAGGCGTACACGAATAAAACCCGAACCGTTCTCGAACCGTTCCCGCATCGCTCTCGAATCACGTAGGGAGTTGAACGGACTTGAAGGCACTTGGAGGGACTTGAAGGGACTTTCTGGCCGGTTTTCACGAGACGCTGTATAGCTGTATACGTATAGAAAAAGGCCGTGTCAATATATTCATGACACGGCCTCGATAATTATAATATAAATAGTGGAAACTACTAGAAGTCAAACCTCACGCGTGCACGGATCCCCCAAGCTGGAGCATCTACATGGTTAAGGTAATTAAGCCGTTTTACATAATCTACGCGTAGGATTTTAAAGATGTTGGCTAAACCTACACTGGCTTCCATGTAAGGCTCGGAGCCGAAAGTATACGAACTTTGAACGCCTTCGGCATTACGCTGCCAAGTAAATACTTTAGAGCCGTAGTTAGGATCATCCGGATCATTTTCTCTACGCAGGCCACCGTAAACGCCCTTGAAACTAAATACCTCACGTAATTTGAGTTTTTTGATCAACGGGATTTTGTTTAGCAAAAAGCCATTCATATAGTACTGCACATTCAATGAGGCATTGTGGTCGCTCACAAACTCAAGGAAGTTCATCAAGTTATACGAGTTTAACTGGTAAGCGTAAGTCTGGTTGGCGCGGTGTATCGTCAAGAAAGGAAATGGAATTTCTTTCCCCGCTATGTAATTACCCTCTGCTGTCACATCGGCGAACCCAAATTGACTTAGATAAAAGCGCTTGAATGCACCGACGTTAAAACTGTGGTAGTTATATTCACCGTTTGCCAGACCTTTTATTCCAGCGGTGTAATTAAACGTAAATATCGGATATTGGTTGAAGATCGGTGTGCGGTAGATTTTGCCCTGATAGAATTCTTCATGTGGCGCATATCTAAAGTTTACCGATAATTCAGTGGTGTTTAATTCGTTGAATATTTTATTCTGACCATTTTCATCAAGCATCTGATATGTTAGGCTTCCGGCCGGCGTCTGTTTATTGATATTAAAGCCTGCACCGATAGTCAGGTGATTCAAAAATTCCTTTTTATACTCCAGACCGTAATTCGTCTCGTAAATGTAGCGGTCATTATCGCCGCGTTTGAATGATAAAAGAAAGTTGTCTTCCTGAATAAATTCAAGCTTTTGTCCGGGGATCTTGGTATCCTTTTTATAAGATGCGCGGATATAGTGCATAGGGAAGGAGTACACAGATTTGTTGTTGAATGCATAGGTACCGCTGAAGAAATACTTCCATTTTTGGTCTTTGAAACCGTAAGCTGCATAGGTTTCGGCATAAAAGCGTTTACTTAAAGATTCTGTCGAGCGGCCACCAAAACGTAGTCGGAAGCCTTCGACTGGATTAAAGCTATAGAAGGTGTTTACGGGCCCGATTTCCACTGGTCCGGCTTGTTTGTACCCCGAAAGAACCAGGGCTGCTATATCCATAAAAGTCCGGAAGGAAGGTATTTTTTGGAGTGTATCGATATTGTGGTAAATATTCAGTTCGTTTTGTGCCAGAGCCAATGGACGCTGTGTTTCGAATAAGGATTTAGTCGCTTTCTTATTTTCTACATTATAAGCAATTACAGTGGAAGGTCCATCATAAATGCTATCGGGACGTTGGACTCCGACCTTATAATTATTATAATCTACTGTTCGGCTCCCCCTGATACCCATTCCTTTTTCAGTCAGAGAGAAGTCTATACCCAAGGTACTCGTTTTTAGATAAAATCTGCTCTTGCTGTCTTTTTCGAATTTGAGCTGTATCTGCAGGTCGCGTACAAAGTTCAGATTGATGTCATCGGCAACGGTCATGTTGGCCCCCTGCACGGCATAATTTCCGTCCAGCGTGATATAAAGTTGGCCCTTAAATAGCATATCCGCTTTGTTGCGGGGCACAAAACTCAGCTCGACAAGCCAAGGCTGCGAGGTCTTGATGGTATCTGTAATGAAAAACTTATAGAACGTGGGCGACGAATTGGCAATCGGACTCAAAAACTGGTTGGTAACCAAGGAAATATTGTTGTCGTAGATATCCACTTGCTCATAGAGCTTGTTGAAATAAGCGGATAGTCCGTCGTTATCAATAAACTTGGGATCGAACTGTGCACGCTGACTGCCCAATATATATTGCTTGGTTTTGCTCGGGTCTTTACGGTAATAGACTTTGGATAATTTCTCCTCAATAAAAGCTGGCAATACATATTTGTTCGCCGTTTTGGCTGAATCATCCGTTTCAAACAGAAACTGGTAGTTTTTAAAGATCTTTTTGTTGACAAATTTTTCGGACAGATTGCTCAATCCCAGAGACATTTTTTCGTACTGGTCAAATTCGGCATATTCTTGTCCCGAAAGTCGGTTTTTGTCTTTATGTTCGATGACCTTGCGGATCAGAGCCACTGCAGGATTGTCCTTGTTGCTGTATTTTTTCTTTTTGGCCTTGACGACGACCTCTTCCAGCATATTGTCCTGCGCGTCCATCAAGATATCTTTCGTCTGTACAGCATCATTCGTGACAAATGCGTCTTTATTATCGTAACCAACGTAACTTGCTCGAATTTTGACATAGGAGGTCGGAAATACCAATTTAAACTCTCCATTGGCATTGGTCGATGTCGATGTTCCTGCGGCAGCTGGTGCACCGACCACGGCGACAGTCGCATAGGCGATAGGTGCTTTCGTCTTTGCGTCCCGTACAGTACCTGTGACCGTCTTTGTCTGCGCAAAGGCTATCGTTACGGACAGCAGGAATGTGATCGAAAGAAAGAGTTTAGTGATAAAGGTATTTGCTTTTATTGTAGCTTCCATTATATTGCTATAATCTTGAATATTCAAAATTGTTTTGCTGCTTGACTTTATTTCTGACTTTTAAAGTCTTAAAATCAAAAAATCAGTGAACAAAGGAAATAAAAAATTAAGAATATTTAAAATTTTATTGTAATGTAATAAGCGGGGTAAAATGCTGAATATTACGTATAAACTGTTGCAATGCAGTCTGTTGGAGAGAAATATTGATTTAGGTCAATAATTTCAGAAGCAGATTTTGACTTGGCGATGATTTTCCTTTCCCTGATTTGCTGACTTTTGTAACGTTATGGTCAATAGGCTTAAAAATCCGGCGGGATTTCAAAGGTCATTTTCTGTTTGGAACGGGGGTGCACGAAGGTAATGACAGCCGCATGAAGATGTAATCTATTGGCTTTTGTTCCATACAGATCGTCACCTACAATAGGCGTGTTGAGTCCTTTTGGATGTGCTGCATGCATGCGGAGCTGGTGGGTCCTGCCGGTCAAGGGATAAAAGCGGACCCGTGTTTTGTTGCCTTCAACAGCGATTTTTTGCCATTTGGTCTGCGCCGGCTTGCCATAGGAATAACAAACCATCTGCCTTGGCCTGTCGTCAAGATCTACCCGTAATGGCAGGTCTATCCATCCAGACTCTTGTGTCACGATACCATCCAACAAAGCAATATATTCTTTGCAGATCGTGTGTTGTATAAATTGCTCCTGAATAAATTGGTGAGCATCCTTGTTTTTGGCAACAACCAGCAGCCCTGAAGTCGCCATGTCGAGACGGTGGATGATGACCGGTCCGGCATCCGGAAAACGTTTAAGAACACGGCTATACACCGAGTCCTTGATATGGATACCGGGTACAGAAAGGAATTCCGCAGGTTTATTAAATACGATGATGTCTTCGTCCTCATAGATTTGCGGTAATTGTACCTGCAGCGTATTTTCCTGTAACATGGGGTTTTCGTCCACTTTTAGGCCCTGAAGCATAAAACCTAAAATAGGTTCACACTTTTTGCGGCAGGCTGGATAAAAGTTCTTGTGCCGCCTTATTTCGGAAGATGGCGAACAACCCCACCAGAACTCAGCCATTGCAATAGGAGTAAGGCGATGACTATAGGCATATTGGAGTAATTTAGGAGCAGCGCATTCCCCTGATCCAGCAGGCGGTGTACTCTGATCAAAGTCCTGGAATATGGTCACGACATTCTGTTGCTCTCCCTTTGCATTGAGGAAATTGTATTGCTCAAAAAGCCGTTTCTGCAGATTTCCGGATCTGGTTCTGCGTTGTTCTTTAAGGTCTGAAATTGTAGTGAGCAACTGCTCGAGTTTTACGGATTCGGGCGCTAAGGCCTGATGCATATCATACTGGAAGCGTTGTAATGCTTGCTTGTCAGCCAGACTCTGGCTCCGCATATCTTCCATTAGTAGTTCATATGCTTCATCGGTCATCTGGGGGCGGAGTGCCGTCCGCTTTTCCTTACGTGCTTTTTTCTGGTTTCTTAATTTACTTTTTAGAATTTCAAGCTCCTGATTCCACTGTGCGCTTAACTTTTCTAGATTTTTTTTGGTGAGCTCCAGTTCTTCGCTGCCTTCGAGCGACTCTATTGTTCTGTTGAGTGCGTTGAGATGTACCTCTTCATTCAAAAAGAAGCTATCCTTCTCGAGCATGTCGAATATTGGCGGTACAAAATAGCTGTGTTTATTCGTTCCCGCTAGTTTTCCTGAGACTGCTGCCAGAAAACCAAGCTGTTGCTGTTCATTTTGGACGACCAGTACACCAAACATCTTTCCGATGCCACTACCTTGACTATTTTTGTCTAAGCCAAAGTTGTGCGACCATTCCTTTTGTGTGGCGAGATAATGCTGCAGCTCGACTGCTGCAGCTGCAGCGATGGGATGGGCTTCATAGCAGAATGGGAAGGTAAAGCGGTCAGGAAGACTGATTTCTGAAATATCTGTCCTGAACTGATGAAAATAGCTATTGTGTGAAGTTTCCAATGATGTCCGTTACTGTTGCAGCGCAAAAATACGTTTATTATGCCATTGAAATGATATATTGGGTGGCCTTTTTTTTGATTTTACTGTTTTTTTTTGATAAATTTAATTAAGCAATTAATACATACAGTTAACAAATCAAACACATATGAAAACTTCAATCGGAATTAAAGATGCAGACTTAAAAAAAGTTGCGAAATTGCTCAATGTGCTATTGGCAGACGAACATATTCTTTATATGAAAACACGTAATGCACATTGGAATGTTGAAGGCGCTGATTTTCATGCCGCTCATTTATTTTTGGAATCGCAGTACGATGAGCTTGCTGAAGTGATTGATGAAATTGCAGAGCGTGTGCGCACGCTGGGTCATTACGCAGTAGGTACGTTTGATAAATATTTGAAGCTAACCCGTCTGACAGAATCCACTTCAGAAAAAACAGACAGCCAGTCTTATTATAAGGAGCTGCTGGCCGATCATGAAGCTATCGCCATGGCTCTGCGTGCCGATATTTCGGTAGTGGAAGAAACCGCAGATAACGGCACAGAGGACTTTTTGGTAGGTTTGCTGGAAAAGCACGAAAAGATGGCCTGGATGCTCCGCGCGCATTTTATTAAATAGACGTGCCAATTCCCACAAATGATATCCATCCCACTGCGAAGAGCAGGTGGGATTTTTTTTTGCTTTTGTTGCTGGCGCAGGATAATTTTTATATCTTAAAGAGGAATTAAGCCTTCAGAAACTTTAACACTATTACTATGCTTGAAGACGACAACCTAAATCAGACCACACTAAACGAGGGAGCCGGTGATGATACCTTGGAAAGTATGCATCACGTTAATAATCCAGTTTTGGATCTACCCAAAATCGAGAAAAAGTATCTCGAGACCGTTATTTCCCATAGCCAGAGCGACAAGTCATATTACTTTTCGGACGGTAAAGCCAAAGTCGAAATTAAAGTTGTCACAGACGAAATCGTCCGTGTCCGGTTGGCTCCTCAGGGCACATTTCTGGAAGATTTTTCTTATGCACTGGCAAAAAAAGATCACCGCGTGAGCATTCACCAATGTAAGGAAGAATTGGATCATTATGCGGTCCATACCAATACCATCAGCTGCCGCATCAACAAGAACGATTTTTTAGTTTCGTTTTCTGACCGATCTGGAAATCTATTTAATGCTGATCTTGCCCCGATGCACTGGGAAGAAAATCCGGATTTTGGCGGCTACTACGTGTATTGTACAAAAGTGGCTTTTGAAAACGAAGTTTTCTATGGACTTGGCGATAAAGCGACGAAGCTTAACTTGAGAGGTAAAAGGTTAAAAAATTGGAATTCTGATACTTATGCGTATGCGTATGATCAGGATCCATTATACAAAACAATACCGTTTTATATTGGGCTGAAAGATGGCCAGGCCTACGGTATTTTCTTTGATAATACTTTTAAAACATATTTTGATTTCGCAGCTGAGGATTCCGGAAAGACCAGTTTCTGGTCGGAAGGGGGCGAACTGCAGTATTACTATATCCATGGCCCGCATATCATTGACGTTGTACGTCGTTATCACACACTAACAGGAACGCATTATCTACCGCCTTTATGGGCTATAGGTTATCATCAATGTCGCTGGAGCTATTATCCTGAGGCAAATGTACGGAAGGTGGCAGAAGAATTCAGAAAGCGCCAGATTCCCTGTGACGCCATTTATCTGGATATCGATTACATGGATGGATATCGTTGTTTTACCTGGAATAAACAGTATTTCCCAAATCCTAAAAATATGATCGCAGACCTGGCAAATGACGGTTTTAAAACCGTAGTAATGATTGATCCAGGGATTAAGGTCGACGAAAATTACTGGGTTTTTAGGGAAGGAAAGGAAAACCGGTATTTTTGCCGCCGGGGCGACGATTACTTTATGGAAGGATACGTTTGGCCCGGACGCTGTCAGTTTCCGGATTTTACAAATCCTGAGGTCCGACAATGGTGGGGTACCCTTTATCAGGGATTGGTGGAAGACGGTGTAGCCGGTTTCTGGAACGACATGAACGAACCGGCAGTGTTCGGACGGGGTACATTTCCGGACGATGTGCGGCATCAATATGACGGACATCGTGGTTCGCATCGCAAGGCCCATAACATCTATGGAATGCAGATGGTTCGGGCCACCTATGACGGGTTAAAGAAATTGTATAAAAACAAACGTCCATTTACCATTACCAGAGCGGCTTATGCGGGTACGCAACGCTATTCGTCGGTCTGGACCGGAGATAATCTGGCCAGCTGGGAACACCTTAAATTAGGCACGCTTCAACTGCAGCGTCTATCAACGTCGGGTCTATCCTTTTGTGGTACGGATATCGGCGGTTTTACGGGTGAGCCTGATGGGGAGCTCTTTACCCGCTGGATGCAATTTGGTGTTTTTTCCCCATTTATGCGCGTGCATTCAGCCGGTGACACCCGTGATCGTGAACCTTGGAGTTTTGGAGAAGATTGGGAAAAAATAAATAAAAAATTCATCGAACTGCGTTACAAGCTTTTGCCGTATATCTATACTTGTTTTTGGGAACAGACCCGGTATGGATACCCGATTTTACGGCCAGTTTCAATGGTAGAGCAGCATATTCCTACCAATTGGCAACGTGAAGAGGAGTTTTGTTTCGGGGACAAAATACTGGTTTCACCTGTTTTGCAGCCAGGGCAGAAAAGCAAAATAGTATACTTACCTGGTGGCGACTGGTATTATTATTTCAATAATCAATGCTATAGCGGTGGAAAAGAGCACTCTGTGTCCACTCCGCTGGATGAAATGCCTGTTTTTGTCCGGGCAGGATCGGTAATTCCGGAATATCCAGTGATGCAATATACAGGCGAAAAGAAGGTTGAAGAACTACAGCTGAATGTTTATTTTTCCGAAGCTGTACAGCGTTCGTATCTGTATTCGGATCATGGGGATACGTTCGCTTATGAACAGGATATTTACCTGGAGAAATGTTTTACCGTATCCGGTACCCAGAATTCTCTCTCGATCAAACAGACGACAGACGGACTGTATACAGAGCGCTATGAAGAATATAAACTACAGTTAATTGGCCTTCCTTTTGCTATCCAGAAAGTCAAAACAGACGGTATGGATACAAAGGTACAACAGGACGAACAGGGGCGATATTGGATTAATGTCGCACGGGAATTTGATAACATATTGATTGAGGGCTGATTATGGCGAGACAAGTAATACCGCATAGTCTTTTTTCTGAATTTGATGTCGCGCTATTTCAGGCGGGCAAGCATTTCAGATTGTATGAGAAATTTGGTTCGCATGAACTGGTAGTTGACGGCGAAACAGGTGTATATTTTGCGGTTTGGGCGCCAAATGCAAAATCCGTATCGGTAACGGGAAATTTTAATTTTTGGGATAAGGAAAGTCACGCGCTCTACGTCCGCTGGGATACCAGCGGTATCTGGGAAGGATTTATTCCCGGTTTAGCCAACGGCGAAACGTATAAATATTGTATTCAGGCCAGTTCCGGAGAGCTACTGGAGAAGGGAGATCCTTTTGGGTTTCGATGGGAGGTAGCGCCGCGTACAGCATCGATTGTTCATTCAACCTGGTATGAGTGGACGGACCATCAATGGATGAAAGAGCGAGGGAGCAGAAGCAGGCTGGACCAACCTTGGTCGGTATATGAGATTCATTTAGGGTCCTGGGCTCGGGACCCGGAGCGACCTGAGGCATTGCTGGGATATCGCGATATTGCAGAACGGCTTGTACGGTACGTTAAGGAGATGAACTTTACCCATGTCGAATTCATGCCTTTGATGGAGCATCCTTACTATCCATCTTGGGGTTATCAAATAACAGGTTATTTCGCGGCAAGTTCGCGTTATGGATCAGCGCAGGATCTGATGTATCTTATTGAGGAACTCCATGCGGCGGGGATAGGGGTTTTACTGGACTGGGTGCCTTCCCATTTTCCGGGCGATGCCCATGGGCTTCACCGTTTTGACGGTACGAGCTTATATGAGCACGAAGACCCGCGGAAGGGCTTTCATCCGGATTGGCAATCGTATATTTTTAATTATGGGCGTAATGAAGTGCGCTCCTTTTTGATCAGCAACGCCTTTTATTGGCTGGATCGCTTTCATATCGATGGAATAAGAGTCGATGCTGTAGCGTCGATGCTATACCTAGATTATAGCCGAAACGCAGGCGAGTGGATTCCCAATGCACTCGGCGGAAATGAAAACCTGGAGGCGGTACACTTTCTAAAAGAACTGAACGAGGCGGTATACGGTTATTTTCCGGATGTGCAGACAATAGCCGAAGAGTCTACCTCATGGCCCGGTGTAAGCCGGCCGACTTATGCCGGTGGGCTTGGGTTCGGGATGAAATGGATGATGGGCTGGATGCATGACACGCTGAATTATTTCAAAGAAGATCCGATTAACAGGAAGTACCACCATGACCGCATTACGTTCGCTACGGTATATGCTTTCCATGAAAACTTCATGCTGCCATTATCACACGATGAAGTCGTTTACGGAAAACAGTCGCTGCTCTATAAAATGCCGGGAGACGAGTGGCAAAAGTTTGCCAATCTGCGGGCGCTGTATTTGTTTATGTATACGTTTTCTGGAGCGAAACTGCTGTTTATGGGCGGAGAATTTGGGCAGACGTCCGAATGGAATGTTAACCAATCGCTCGATTGGCACCTATTGGAATATATGCCACACCGTGGTATGAAGCGGTTTGTTGCAGACTTAAATAAAACGTATCAACAGCAGCCCAGTCTATACCAGCGCGCCTTTAATGCTTCGGGCTTTGAGTGGATTGATTCCGGTGACCGGGACAATTCGGTGCTCGTGTACTGGCGCAAGGGCTACGAGGCATGGGATGATACGGTAGTGGTGATCAATCTGACACCGGTGCTGCGGGAGAATTTTCGTATCGGACTGCCCTATGGCGGCGACTGGGAGGTCGTACTAAGTTCGGACGATCTACAATACTATGGCTCGGGTGTAATCGGTCAGCATTTGCAAAGCGAGCATCTGTACTGGATGAATCAGGCACAGTCGGTTCAATTGGTGCTTCCCCCACTAGGCGGGTATATTCTCGGGCGCAAAAAAGAAAAACAGGAGACCACTGTTGTCAAAGCTGTAGGCCGTATGCCGGTGTAGGAAACCGCACGTATCTAAAATAGCTAATGAATATTGTATAAAAATCTGATCGCATGAACGTATTTCATTTAAGTGTTGAATGTTATCCTGTAGCTAAGGTTGGGGGGCTTGCTGATGTGGTGGGCGCGTTGCCGAAATATCAATGTAAACTGGGGGTGCAGGCAGCTGTCGTTATGCCCTGGTATGATCGACCATTTGTCAGGGACCATACTTTTGTCATTGTGCACGAGGGATCCTTTTATCAAGGCTCTGAATGTTTGTTCTATACCGTGTATAAGGAGGAGAGCTCTATACTGGGCTTTGACCTGTATTTGATCAAAATTCCGGGCAAACTGGATCGATCCGAGGTATATTGTTATCCGGACGAGGGGGAACAGTTTATTGCATTTCAGCACGCCGTATTACAGTGGTTTAAAGAGAAAAACATCATACCGGATATTGTGCATTGCCACGATCACCATGTGGGGCTGATTCCGTTTTTGATGAAGTACAGCAACGATTATAGTTTTCTGGGAAGTGTACAGACCGTCGCTACCGTGCATAACGGTCAGTATCAGGGCTGGACGCATTGGAGCAAGGCGATTTTATTGCCCACATTTGATAGCTGGAAATGGGGCCTGCTTGACTGGGACGGAGTAATCAATCCGCTAGCGGCATTGATCAAGTGCTGTGATGCCTACACGACGGTGTCAGAAGGCTATCTTCAAGAACTGTATGTTGAAGCCAACGGCCTACAACAACTGTTTTATGACGAACGTCAGAAATCTGTGGGTATTGTCAACGGGATCGACTGGGAGGTCTGGGATCCAGCTAAAGACTATACGCTGTTGGAAAACTATGAGGCAAAAGGGGCGTTTGATGGCAAATTACGGAATAAAGAGGCTCTGGCGAAGCAATATAAAATTGATCCGGCACTACCGCTGCTGGTTTTTATCGGCCGTTTTGCAACGGAAAAAGGGGCGGATTTATTACCAGAAATAATTTTCGACCTGACTAAAAAATATTGCGGCAAATTAAGTATATTTATATTGGGAGCCGGAGATCCTGCGATTCAATCAAGGGTGAAAGCGCTCATCGAGGAAAAACGGGAAAATGTCGATGTGTTTTTCGGTTATGATGAAAATCTTGCCCATTGGCTTTATGCCAGCGCGGATTTTCTTTTGATGCCGTCACGGGTGGAGCCCTGCGGACTCAATCAGCTATACGCGATGAAATATGGTACTTTGCCGATTGTCCACCGTGTTGGAGGGCTCAAAGATACAGTCATTGATTTGGAAAATGGGGGCTATGGAGTCGGCTTTGAAACGTTGGACATCGATGAAATCACCGGCGCTATCTCCAGGGGTATTAAATTTTACGAAAATAGAGATGAATTTAAGCGTAACCAGCAACGTATGATGAGCTTGGATTTTTCTTGGGATAAATCCGCAGCGAAGTATATAGAGCTATATAACCGATTAATTTAATTTGATATGTCACATCACAATGTAGTAGCTATCGTCCTGGGGGGCGGGAGGGGTTCGCGTCTGTACCCTTTGACGGACCAGCGGTCCAAACCCGCAGTTCCTATTGCAGGAAAATATCGTTTGGTCGATATTCCGATTTCGAATTGTCTCAACTCAGGTTTCAATAAGATCTTTGTGTTGACACAGTTCAATTCTTCGTCTCTGAATTCCCATATTAAGAATACTTACAACTTCAGTATTTTTAGCAAAGGGTTTGTGGATATTCTTGCAGCAGAACAGACGAATGATGGTGACAAATGGTTTGAGGGAACCGCGGATGCTGTCCGTCGGTCGTTTCGCAAACTCGCGAGCATAGACTATGATTATGTGCTGATTCTGTCTGGGGATCAGTTATATCAGATGGATTTCGATGCACTGGTGGATTTTCATGTGGAAAATAAGGGCGATCTCACAATAGCCACAATCCCCGTAAACGGCCGGGATGCAACAGGGTTCGGGATTTTGAAGTCCGATGAGCGTAATCATATTACCTCGTTTATCGAAAAACCCAATACCGAGCAGCTCGTCGACTGGAATTCGGAAGTGAGTGAGCATCTGAAGAGTCAGGGACGGGAATATCTAGCGTCCATGGGGATTTATGTTTTTAGCAAAGGTGTACTGAAGCGGCTGCTTGAGGAAAACAGCGGGATGGATTTCGGGAAGGAGATTATCCCGGATGCCATCGAGCAGGTCAAGGTGCTCAGCTATCAATACGAAGGTTATTGGACAGATATCGGAACTATAGGTTCATTCTACGAAGCAAATATTGGACTGACGGACAATATTCCCGCTTTTAACCTGTTTGACAAGAACACGATTTTTACACGCCCGCGTATGCTGCCCCCCTCCAAAATTTCGGGGACAACGCTGATCAATTCTGTTATTTCGGATGGTTGTATTATACAGGCGGACAAAGTCGACCGTTCGGTCATCGGCGTACGCTCGCGGATCGGGGTTGGATCAGTGGTACGGGGCACTTACATGATGGGATCTGATTATTATGAAGACCTGTCGGATATGGAAGAAGCGAAAAAGAAAAATATCCCAGTCGTCGGTGTCGGTGAACGTTGTTACATCGAAAATGCAATCTTGGACAAGAATTGCCGTATTGGGAACGATGTACGTATTAATGGCGGTCCACATCTGATGAATGCCAACCATCAGACCTATACGATTTACGACGGCATCGTGGTTATTAAGAAAAATGCGGTGATTCCGAATGGAACGACAATCGGGCTGCCTACGATATAATTTTATTAAACAAGGGAGATAATATATTGTTAAAATAGCATGTTATTATAATAAAAAATGCAGTTGAGACAGATTATCTCCCTTTTTGTTGTCCTTATTTTCTGTGCAGCCTGTGATACCTCGTTAATGGTACAGAGCACTGGGGTGCTCCGGGACGCCTCCCGGAAGTTTGAACTTCGTAATGGAAACCGTAGCGTGATCTATATTCCCATGCGACATTTAGGTACGCGCGTTTATTACGACCAGATACAGCGGGCAGTAGATTCACTTCAGAAATCTGGATATGTTGTTTTTTACGAAAGTATAGCCTATCAAGTGGATAGTGCTGTGCAGCGCGATGTGTATGATCGTAAATTCCGCAAGCTGACAGGAAACCGCCTGGGCCTGCAGCAGTGTATCGAAACGCCAGGAGACACCGTACGTGTGCTACGTGCGCCCCTTTACCGAAAATTGGGCCAGCGTATTATCAGCCAGCCCGATTACTCGTTTTTTCTTGTGGACTATGAGACCGCTGTCAATGCAGATATTCCTAAAAACAAACTGCTGGACGATTTTGAATACATCTATGGCACGATTAAGCTGGAACCGTGTGATTATGAAACCCCATTGGATGCGCCTTACGGGTGCAAACCCATGAAAGCAGCACTGAAAAATAAGTTCGACAAAGAGTTTATTATGCAGAAAAGAGAAGAAAATTTAGCTTCCCTTGTTGCTGATGCACCTCAGCAGAAGATTTTAATCTTATTTGGTACTGCTCATTTTAAAGGCTTTTTGCGTAATTTGCAGGCCAGAGACCCACGTTGGGTGAAGATCAAATAAGTATGTTAGGCAAGCTTTTTATTGTACTGCTGATACCGGCAGCAATTTATATTGTATATTATTTGTTAAACCGTACCGCAAAAAATAGCAAAGCTATTAAGCGTGTACTGAGCGATGAAGGAAAAGAAATTTTACAACAGGAAGTCGCTTATTATCGAAATCTTTCCGAAGCCGATAAACTGGAGTTTGAATCGCGTTGCCTTAAGTTTTTGGATAGCGTCCATATTGAAGGTGTGGGTGTTGAAGTGGAGCTAAAAGATTATATGATGATTGCTGCGAGCGCTATTATTCCAATATTTGCGTTTAAGAACTGGCACTATCCAAATTTAACCAATATTATGGTTTATCCAGCACATTTCAACGCCGAATATCAGTTTGAAGGGCATACAGATCGGAATATTATGGGCATGATAGGTGAGGGAGCTATGAACGGGCAGATGATTTTATCGAAATCCGCGTTGGAATATGGTTTTAAACATGCCCTTGACGGCCAGAACACGGCGATACATGAATTTGTCCACTTGATCGATAAAACTGACGGGTCGGTGGATGGTATTCCTGAACAGCTCCTGGATAAAACTTCTGTCATTCCGTTTATGAACCTGATACGGCAGGAAATCGATAAAATTAGGCAACATAAATCGGATATTGACGTGTATGGTATGACCAGTCCCGCCGAATTTTTTGCTGTCGCATCGGAGTATTTTTTTGAAAATCCAGCAAAGTTTCAAAAAAATCATCCAGAACTCTATCACGCACTTTCTGAAATTTTTGAACAAAGTTAAGTTAGTATAAACAAAAATTTAGTATTTTTAGGCAGACAGAAGTTATTTCCACTTTTTGTTAATTAAACTGTTATGCCTAAAATTACTATTTATTCCGCTATTGCCGTAGCATGCCTGATGCTGTGCGGCAATAATCGAGGTATTGCCCAGCAAGGCTATGCTGTGGGAACTACCTTTACCGAGCTGGCTGATCCGACGAAGGATACCCTTTCTGACTGGTCAGCAGTTAAGGCGGGGCTGCACGCCTCGTTTGTGTCTATCGACAAGCGCTATCCAAAATCCGTCGCCCCCGATCTCAGTATGCAGCGCAGTGCGACGTTGTTTGCCTGGAAAGGAGAGCAGGTTTCAGCCCAGTTACTTTTATGGACAGCTGCCGCTGCGCCCAGTGTAACCGTTTCCAATGGGGAACTGAAGACAGGAAAGGGGCAGTCTATTAGCGCCGACGCTGTACAGGCACGTTTTGTACGTTATGTGATGACGGATGAATTTGCCAGTGGGTGTGGCCATCGTAAGCCGGAGGATTTTAAAGCGTCGCTCTCGCCCGATATGCTGGATGACTTAAAAAGTTTTGATCTCGAAGCGAAGAAAGTTCGTCCGGTTTGGATCACTGTGAAAGTACCTGCATCGGCGTCAGCTGGAGAATATAAAACAACGATTTCAGTTAAAGAAAACGGTAAGATAGTGCATAATTTGGATTTGATTATCAACGTTCAAAACCATATTATGCCACCAGCTTCTGATTGGACATTCCATTTGGACCAATGGCAGCATCCTTCGGCTGTGGCACGCGTCAACAACGTCAAGGTGTGGAGCGATGAACATTTCGAAGCCCTTAAGCCGACGATGAAGCAACTCGCTGCTGCCGGACAGAAAGTCATAACGACAACGCTTAATAAAGACGCCTGGAATGTACAGACCTACGACCCCTATGCCGATATGATTATCTGGAAGAAGACCAAAGCTGGAACATGGGTTTATGATTACGCCATATTTGACCGGTGGGTACAATTTATGATGGATCTGGGTATCAATAAGCAAATCAACTGTTATTCGCTGTTGCCCTGGAACAATGAAGTCCATTATTTTGATGAAGCCAAAAATGAGTTTGTCAACGTTATTGCCAAACCGGGGACTGCGGTTTTTGAGGAGCTATGGACACCTTTTTTAAAGGACTTTAGCAAGCATGTCAGCGCAAAGGGCTGGCTCAAGATTACGAATATTGCGATGGACGAACGAGGACGGGAAGAAATGGACCCTGCTATTGCGCTTCTTGAGCGCGTAGCCCCTGAATTTGGCGTTGCATTTGCCGACAACCATAAGAGCTATCAACGCTATCAGAAGAGTACAGACATTAGTGTCGCGGTCGGAGATCCTTTTGATCATAATGACCTCGTCCAACGGCGTAAGAAGGGCTATATTACCACGTTTTACGTGTGTTGTTCAGATGAATTCCCTAATCAGTTCACCTTTTCAGATCCTGCGGAATCCACCTATATGGCTTGGTATGCGCTGGCCGCGGGATTTGATGGCGCCCTGCGCTGGGCCTTTAATTCCTGGGTAGAAGACCCTCTACGTGATTCCAGATTCCGGACATGGCCTGCCGGAGATACCTACATTGTATATCCACAAGGGCGCAGTTCGATCCGTTACGAACGCATGCTGGAAGGTATTCAGGATTACACGAAGGTGGGTATCCTCAGAGCGAAGTTGGAGAAATCAAAAGACTGGGCTAATCTAACCAAGTTAAATGCAAAAATTGCGAAACTGAATATGGCCAAGCGTTATGCGGAATGGAACCAAGATCTCAATAATGCCAAAGCCTTTGTGAACGAGCTCTCCAGTCAGCTCAATTAAAAAAAATAAAACTTTTTAAATCAACAGGTTACTTCGTTTAAATAAAGGAGTAGCCTGTTTTTGTTTGTGCACTCCTGCTCCGCAACTGCTCTATTAGCCCAGCTACAATGCGCCTTTTACATTCGGCTTATGTGGCTTTTCATTCCCTTACTATGTATATGAAAACCATTGGCCAGCAATATTGTTTTTATTAAGACAGCGATTGTGAAGACTTAACACTATATCGGAGTATCAAACTTTTAATCATACTATTTAATATGAAAAATGTAGCGCACCAGATTGTCGATATTTTAAAGAATGCGGGGATCAAACGTATTTATGCAGTAACGGGAGACAGTTTAAATTTTTTTAATGAAGCCGTCCACCAAGACGGAACTATGCAATGGATACATGTCCGACACGAGGAAGTGGGCGCATTTGCTGCTACTGCTGAAGCAGATCTGCACGGAATAGCCTGCTGTGCAGGAAGCAGTGGTCCCGGACATGTACATTTGATCAACGGTGTATATGAAGCTCACAAAACCAGGGTGCCCCTGCTGGTAATCGCTTCAACCTGTGCGACGTACGAGTTTGGTACCGACTATTTTCAGGAAACCAATCCGGTCAAGTTGTTTGACGACTGTTCTTGTTATAACCAGATGATCACAAGACCCGAGCAGGTGCAACGTATGGTTCAGAATGCTTTGCAGCAGGCAATATCGAAACGGGATGTAGCAGTAATTGGCCTGCCGGGCGACGTTTCTGAAATGGAGGCCGTGGATATGAACACTGCCGCCAAAGTATTTTTTACCGAGCCCCAGATCAGGCCTTCTGAAATGGAGATTGGCCGGTTGGCACAGTATATCAACCAAGCTGACAAAATCACATTATTCTGTGGAGTAGGTGCCAAGCATGCCCGGAGAGAAGTGGTAGAACTATCTCAGAAGATCCTTGCGCCGGTAGGTTATTCGTTTAAGGCTAAATTGGATATACAGGGGGACAATCCCAATGAGATCGGTATGACGGGCCTACTAGGCACAGCTTCGGCATTTCAGAGCATGCATCAGTCAGACCTTATTCTTTTACTAGGAACAGACTTTCCGTATAAGGATTTTATACCGACCAATAAAACCATTGTACAGATCGATATCGAAGGAGAAAAATTGGGGCGGAGATCGATGGTCGATTATGGACTGGTGGGGGACGTTGCCGTGACACTCAAAGCCGTACTTCCATTTATAGAAGCGAGGAGCGACTCCAGTTTTCTCGACAAACAGCTGGCTAGTTATGAAAAGGTAAAAGAGGATCTGATGATTTATGTCAAAGATTCGGGAAGTGAGTGTGCTATACAGCCCGAATTTGTTGCAAATTTGATTGACCAGAAAGCCAGCGATGATGCAATCTTTTTGGTCGATACAGGGATGTGCTGTGTCTGGGGGGCACGGTATATCAACCAGCGCAGGGACCGTAAGATGCTGGGATCATTTAATCATGGCTCTATGGCGAATGCGATGCCAATGGCGATCGGCGCGGCATTAACCTACCCCCAAAGACAGGTAATTGCTTTTTGTGGTGATGGAGGGCTTTCGATGCTAATGGGAGATCTCGCTACAATCAAGCAATATAATCTACCCATCAAGCTGATTGTGTTTAACAATCGGTCGCTCGGCATGGTGAAGCTCGAAATGCAGGTGGCTGGCTTGAAGGATCAGGAAACCAACATGATTAATCCCGATTTTGCCATGGTCGCTCAGGCGATGGGAATCAAAGCATATACCGTGACACGTCCGGAGGAAGCCGATACGGTGATGGCAGAGGCTCTGGCAATCGCTGACGAGCCGGTTTTGATTGATATTTATACGAATCCAAACGCGCTGGCCATGCCGCCAAAGATTTCTTTCAGTCAAATGAAAGGAATGACCGAAAGTATGGCAAAATTAATGTTGTCCGGCAATTTTGAGGAAGTCTGGGATACGATCAAATCGAATTACAAACATTTGAGGTCGCTTTAAAGTTATATCAGGCTACATATTTTGATAAGAGTCTGGTCTATGCAAAAAGCCTCTCCTTGATAGTTTTGGGGAGGCTTTTTTCCGAAAGTAAAGAATCAGGGTACTTCCTGAAAGTTAATGAAACATCATCGGGTATTAATATTGGCGCTGTACAAACCAAAGGCTCTTAAGCAGCTCTTCCTTACAGCGGCGAAGTTTCTCCAGCTTTGATTCAGGCGAAACAGAAACATTTTCTTTTACAATAATAGCCAGATCTGTTTCAATGGATAACTTTGCGAGGGAGGTGCACCCACTGTCAAATTTCTTAAAGCTTACATCTTTCATACTAATATTGGTTAAGAATTCTGAATTTTATCAAGTACAATTTACTAATAAAAACTAGCTTTACAATAAGGTTCCCATAATTTTATTGTTACTAAATTGTTTATTTTTAATCTTTTATCCTAGCTTGTAATTTATAAACAGCAATTGATTGTATTTTGTTTTTTTATTCTAAATATTAAAAAAGAATAAATACCTGGCATTTAAAACAATATGGCATTCCGATTGCTTCTTTGTAGTCAACCAACAAAATAAAATATGAAGTTAGTTAGCATCGTGTTATGTCTATTGTTTAGTGTCACGGCTTGTCAGCAGCGTACTGACAGAGGAGCACAAAGTTCGCAACCGGATACTATCCGCAATATAGTAGCAGACAGTGTGACGACCATTCGCCAGAGCTATCAATATGTTAAAAATGGAGATACGATATCGCTGGCGATAACGATACAGGGAGATCAAGTGAACGGTGACCTTAATTATCTATGGAAAGAAAAGGACAAAAATGCGGGGCATATTGCCGGTACGCTCAAAGACAGTCTTTTGCTTGCTGACTACACATTTTCTTCGGAAGGACAGCAGTCTGTGCGACAGGTCGCATTCAAGCTCGTCGGGGATCGTGCAGTGGAGGGCTTTGGTGAGATGGAAGAGAGAGGCGGAAAAATGTCCTTCGTAGATCCGAGTAAGCTGTCGTATGATCAAAGGGTAGTGTTACAAAAGGTCAATCCTTAAGAATAGCGTGTATAATTTAGGTACGAATATGATCGCACCGACGATTAATGCTGTGATACTACTCAACAAAACTGCAGCAGCTGCGAGGTCTTTGATCCTTTTGATGCGGGGATCCGTTTCTGCACATACAAAATCGGCCAGGTTTTCCATGGCCGTATTGAGCAGTTCGCCTACCAGGACAAAGCCAATGGCAAGTATGACAGCTAACCATTCATAGGCGTTGATCTGCAGTAGCAGTGACAATGCGGTGGTCAAGACCATCGCCAGCAAGTGTACCTTAAAATTGTGCTCCTCCCGCCAGATTATTCTGAGCCCATTGAAGGCATAACGGAAACTATGGAGTCGTTTCTTGAGGGAGAACTTAGTTTTGGTCATGCGTACATAATTTTAAGTAAATATAAGCTTTCTTCTCATTATAATCTTTTCTAATTTAGCCTACCGAGCGGCGGTTTTGTTCGGGGATGTTCGAGCTGTCAAGCTCGGGTTATTGGAAGGGGTTAATAATTGAATTGCTATATGATCTACAATTTTGATAAACTAAGTAGCCGCAAAGGGACAGATTCGGTAAAATGGAACCAGCAGGCTTATGAAGATCTGATCCCGCTGTGGGTAGCGGATATGGATTTTCCGGCCCCGGAGCCTGTTGTTGAAGCTTTGATGAAGCGGGTACAGCATGGGATCTACGGGTACGCCAAGATTCCGGAGGAGTATTATGATGCGATAGCGGGCTGGTTACGTCGTCGACATGGATTTGTGCTGGAACGAGAATGGATTCTACCGGTCGATGGTGTTGTCCCTGCGCTTTCTGCTATTATTCATGCGTTGACGGTTCCGGGCGACAAGGTATTGGTACAGGAGCCGGTGTACCATTGTTTTTTTTCGTCTATCACACGCAACGGGTGTGAAGTCGTTTCGAATGACCTAGTGTATGATGACGGAGTGTACCGTATTGATTTTGAAGATTTTGAAGCTAAAGCCAGCGATCCGAATGTAAAGCTTTTTATTCTATGCAGTCCACACAACCCAGCCGGAAGAGTTTGGACGAAGAGCGAACTCGAACGTCTTGGGGATATCTGTCTAAGACATAATGTGCTGGTTGTCTCCGATGAGATCCATTGTGACTTGGTGTTTGAAGACAATCGGCATATTCCTTTTGCTACCATTAAACCGTCATTTCTGAACAATTCGATTACCTGTATTGCGCCGAGCAAAACGTTTAATCTCGCCGGACTACAAGCGGCGGCAGTCATTGTTGCTGATCCTGTATGGAATCAGAAGGTTAGAGAGGCCTTCCTCGTCAATGAGATAGGCATGATTAGTCCCTTCGCCATTACGGGGCTGATCGCGGCCTATCGGGACGGCGAAGAGTGGCTTGAGCAGGTGCTTTCATATATATGGGATAACTATACCTATTTAAAAAGTTATTTAGCAACGTATTTGCCTGAATTAAGCGTTGTGCCGCTTGAAGGGACTTACCTTTCGTGGGTGGATTGTTCCATACTACCGGTATCTAGCCGTAAGCTAGGACAGATGTTGCTTGAAAGCGAACACTTGCAGGTCAATGTGGGTGCCATGTATGGAAAAGGTACCGATAATTTTATACGTCTCAATCTTGCCTGCTCACGGACAACATTGGAGGAGGGGCTGGCAAGGCTGCGAAATGTGGTTCTGAAACTATTGGAAAAGCAGCCTATTTTCTAGTCATTGCTACATAAAAAAACACCTGTCTCTCTAGGGACAGGTGTTTTTTTATATGCAAAGGGTGGGATAGCTTATACACCCATTTCCTTCAAAATAAAGTGTGCGTTGTCAATTTTATCAGCCACCCAAAGCACGTAGCGAATGTCCACTCCAATGGAGCGGCTATAACTCTCGTTCCACGCAAAATCGTTGATGGTCGCGTCATATGCACGGTCGAAATTGACACCGATCAGTTCGCCGTTTGCATTCATGATCGGAGAACCTGAGTTCCCGCCGGTTGTATCCATGTCGTATAGCATATTGACGGGCACCGACCCCAGGTCTTTCATCAAGTAAGGGCCAAAATTTTTGTTGAGGTATGCTGTTTTGATTTCTTGCGGATAATCGAATTCAGGGAGTCCAAGATTGCCTTTCTGAATAATTCCTTCAATGGTTGTGAATGGCTTCATGTAGGTTGCATCGGCAGGGGAATACCCTTTGATGTGTCCGTAAGTCAGTCTTAAAGTTGAGTTGGCGTCAGGGATAAAGTTTTTGGCCTGGAATATTTCTTTGACAGCAACATAGTCGCCCATCAATTTATTAAGGACTCCTTCCCGTCTTTTTTGCTCAGTGGCGAACGTGGTGATATCCTTATCGAGTTCGTTTTGAACATCCAGCAGTTTATCGTTAAACTGTAACAGCGTATTTGCATCGGCCAATACGGAATTTAAGATATAGTTCTGATCTGCCAATTTGCTTTCATCAATGGCTTGGGTGGCATAATTGTTGGCCATCTGAGGATTTAACTGCAGTTTTTGAATGCTAGCTATCTGGTTTTTGCCCTGGAATGCGGCTGCATCTTCCAGCATTTTTCCAAAGATACGTTGATCAGCCTGTTTGTTGTAGCTTGCGTAGATGTTCTTTATGTTCTTTTTGAACGATTCAATATTATACTCAAAAAGCTGTTTTGTGCTTTGCGGTGAGCGTTCATTAGCTAGGGCAGCTTTGAAAGCGTTGAGGTCGCGTGCGACTCTTAGCAAGCTAGTGCTGCTGTAAATATTGTTGATCCAGAGTTCTTTGAGAGCATCCTGATCGCTAACTTGGTAGTATGCATCAATGTCGCTCAATAAATTGCCATATTTGTCCTTAAGTTCCGGTTTACTTGAAATAAATGCGGCCAGCGCTTCATCTTCTTGTTTTTTTGTGGATAGCAGATCAATGCCACGCAGCCCTTTCAATTTGCCGCGGTAATTTTTGAGCACGTTCGCATTTCGTTTTATGCGTGTAGCAAGGGATAGCGCAACATCTGTATTATCTTTGCCCGCTTCCTCCATCTGTCTATTCTGAAAATCGTATAGATTGGAAACGTAAGGCAGGAGATACTCCTGCTGATATCGGATGTATTGTGCAGGGCGGTGTCTGAATGTGCGGCCCGGGTAGCCCAGGATGAACGTGAAATCATTCTCTTTGACCCCATTTGGGTTTACTTTCAGATGTTTTTTTGGCTGATAAGGCACATTATCCTTGGAATAGGGCGCCGATTTCCCGTCTTTGCCGACATAGGCCCTTAGAAAGGAATAGTCGCCCGTATGGCGTGGCCATACCCAGTTGTCGGTCTCGCCGCCAAATTCACCTATATTTTGGCGTGGGATATAGACAAGACGTACATCTTCGATGGTTTTATAACGGAACAGTACATAACTTTTGCCGATAAACATCTCGGATACTTCGGCTTTAATCGTCGGATCTTCTTTTTCGGCTTGTCTGACCAGTTCTTCCTGTTTGCGTTTGATCGTATTGATACGTTCCACCGGGTCACTGATGTTGGCTACGGCATTTAAAATTTTGTTAGATACATCTTCATAAGAGTCCGTAATCCTGATTTTTAATCCTTTTGCTTCAATCTCCTGTTCCTGGCTCTGCGCGACAAATCCATTTTTAAGGTAATTGTTTATTGCTGTGCTGGCCAGCTGTACGGCGGAAAAGGCGCAGTGGTGATTTGTGATGATCAAGCCCTTATTAGATACAAAGGAGCCGGTGCAGCCGCTGACCTGGACCAACGCGTCCACGAGGCCCACGTTGCCGGGGTTATAGATATCCTTTTCACTGATTTTCAAGCCTGCTTTTTTTAATCCTGCGCGGTGTAATTCGCTTAAAGGAAACATTCCTTCATCGGGATTAGCTTTGCTATAAGGCATATTGGCTGCACTCAGTAGTAGTGCTAGTGCAATGGTTGTACTATTGATAAACTTCATGTTTGAAATATCGCATGTTAAATCGTCAAATTTAAGAAAAGCTTTTTGATGAATCCACTTTTATTACGAAGTATTGTAACAATAATGCGCAAAATGCTGCATTTTGGCAGGGTATTTATTGTTATATAAAAATACAGAAGCCGTCGTGGGGGAGTAAAATATTGTGTATTTGCCATCGTTTTGCGAGAGTATTTGTAATTTTGCGTTTTAAAGATTTTAACATGACCTTAATCCAATTGGAGTACATCATCGCTGTAGACACATACCGTAGTTTTGTCGCTGCCGCTGAAAAATGTTTTGTGACGCAGCCGACCTTAAGCATGCAGATCCAGAAGCTAGAGGAATCGTTGGGCGCAAAAATCTTTGATCGCAGCCGGCAGCCTGTTGTGCCGACTGAAATAGGTGAGAAGATTATCCTTCAGGCACGGGTGGTGCTGACAGAGAGCCGCCGGATTAGCGAGATTGTTCAGGACAAAAAAGGGGAGATTGAGGGTACACTCAGAGTAGGCGTGATCCCGACCATCGCGCCGTATTTATTGCCAAAAGTGCTGACCACGTTTATGGAAAAATACCCTAAACTACAGTTGCAGATTTGGGAGTATACGACAGAACGCATTGTTCACGAACTGAAAGTGGGGCTGTTGGACTGCGGGGTTCTTTCTACTCCTTTAAATGATCCGGGCATACTTGAATCGCCTTTATTTTATGAGAATTTTGTCGCTTATATTTCTGAGCGCAGCCCGCTTTTTGCCAAAAAGGTGCTGAGTGGGGATGATATTGCCGAAGACAAGTTATGGCTGCTCAATGAAGGGCACTGTATGCGTGGGCAGGTGCTAAACATCTGTCATCACAAACATAATCAGGATCTCTCCGGACGCTTTGAATACAATACAGGAAGTGTGGAAACGTTAAAGCGAATGGTCGATATAAATGACGGGATTACGATACTTCCAGAACTGTCAATTTCGGACTATGTAGAAGAGCAGCTGGACAAGATCCGTTATTTTAAATCTCCCGAACCCGTGCGGGAAATATCCCTGGTCACCACGCAGAACTACGTGAAGCGACAAGCTATACAGGCCTTAGAGAAGGAAGTTCTGGCCGTTGTACCAGACAAGTTCAAAACAAAAAAGAAAAAGGAAGTGTTGAGCTTTCAATAAAAAGACATGGCAAACCTCAGTGTACGTTTTTTTAAGAAGATAGACCAGATCAATCAATGGCGGATGAAGAAAGTTTCGAACCGGAATTTTATCATCATTTTAGCCTTTTTGGTAGGTATTGTTGGTGGACTTATGGCATCTATCTTAAAAAGACTGACTCATTTTATTGCGGCGACGATCCAGGATGATATTGACTGGAAAGTCAAATATTCAGTGTATCTGGTGTTTCCCTTAATCGGGATTTTGTTGAGCGTGTTTTTTGTACGCAAATTTTTGAAGGGGAAGAAGATGGAGCATGGCATCACGCCGATCATCTACGCGATTAGCCGCAAAGGCAGCCGATTGGATCCGAGCAATATCTATTCGCAGGTCGTCACTTCGGCGATCACGGTAGGCTTTGGTGGGTCCTGTGGTCTAGAGGCGCCAGTGGCCCTGGGCGGATCGTCTATCGGTTCGAATATCGCCCGTTTTTTTGGTTTACAATACAAGGAAGTCACGATGTTGTTGGCATGCGGTGCGGCGGCGGGCATTTCTGGGGCCTTTAACAGCCCCTTGGCAGGGATGATCTTCGCCATTGAGATCCTACTTCCGGAATTTTCGATTCCGGTTTTTATTCCTTTATTGATTTCGTCGGCATTAGCTTCCGTGGTGTCGCGAATTCTGTACAGTGAGCCTCTATTTAGCACGTTCAACTCTGACTGGCAGGTTTCGGCCCTGTTATTTTATCTGTTGCTGGCCGTAATGGTGGGATTGTATACGATCTATTTTGCCCGTGTTTCGCGGACAGTCGGCAAGTGGTTTGCCAAGGTGAAAAATCCCTACAGTAAAGTATGGATCAGTGGTATTTCACTGGGGCTGATGATCTTTGTCTTTCCTGCACTATATGGTGAGGGCTACATTACAATACAACAGATCCTCAATGGGCAGTTTAACGCCATTGTGAAGAACAGTCTATTTTCCGATTATAAGGACATTGGCCTGGTGGTGCTTGGATATACCATTCTAACACTCTTCGGGAAATCTTTTGCTGCGCTTTTTACGCTAAATGGTGGCGGTAACGGAGGTGTATTTGGTCCAAGCTTGGTGATGGGGGGGCTGTTAGGTTTTGCATTTTCCTATGGCGTCAACCTAACGGGAATGGCCGAACTCAATGTACCTAACTTTGTGGTGGCTGGGATGGCCGGTGCCTTAAGCGGAATTATGCATGCACCATTGACAGGTATATTCCTGATTGCAGAGATCACCGGAGGCTATACACTGATGGTGCCGTTGATGTTGGTTTGTTCAATCTCCTATCTGATCAACCGGGCGGTACTGAAACATTCGATTTACACCAAAGTATTGGCTGAATCCGGGGATCTGATTTCCTATGAGGATAAGGACCGGTCTGTGCTGAGCATGATGCGGATCAAGTATGTGCTGGAAACGAATTTCGTTATATTGAGGCCGGAGGAGACACCCAAGAGCCGACAATCCGATATTATACACAGCAAACGCAATATCTTTCCGGTGGTCAGTCATGAGGGGAAATTTATGGGCATCTTGTACAGCGAGTTTTTATTTTCTGTTCTGCTCGGTGAGGTCGACGGTGGGGACACAACCTTTGAAAAACTGGCCCAGAAACCAAATGACACGGTAAATATCAACGAGAATATGGAAATTGTAATGGCTAAGATGAATAAAGATGATACCTGGATACTACCCGTGCTGGGGAATGAAAATAAGTATATGGGATTTGTCTCCAAGTCAAGCGTCTTTAATAAATACAGAGCCTTGCTCATTCGCCAAGGGCATTATCTGGAGTAAAGCAGCAGTGCTCACGACCAATCGTCATGAAAGGCTTATCCGCGCATAGCCATTATTTTATGAACATACTTGCCAATAATGTCAAATTCAAGATTGACAGTGGTGCCAACATTGACCTGTTTAAGATTGGTATGTTCGAGTGTATAAGGGATAATCGCAACGGAAAATTGATCATCTCTGGAACCTACGACGGTTAAGCTAATCCCATTGACCGTTATGGATCCTTTTTCCACTGTGATATTCTGCTTGGACGGATCATATTGGAACGTAAAAATAAAGCTGCCATTTTCATCCTTCTTTTGGATGCAGGTAGCCGTCTGATCGACATGGCCCTGTACGATATGGCCGTCAAATCTTCCGCCAGCAAGTGTACATCGCTCCAGATTAACAAGATCCCCGATTTTCAGTTCGGCTAAGTTGGTTTTCTGCAGTGTCTCATCGATCGCAGTCACTTTATGTACTTGATCATTCAGCCCGACAACTGTGAGGCAGACGCCATTGTGGCTGACACTCTGATCAATTTTCAGTTCGTTTGAGATAGGGGAGCTCACATAAAAATGGATGTTGCTTTTTTCAGCTTCGATATGTTCAATTTTTCCCAGCGTTTCGATGATTCCGGTAAACATGCACGTACAATTTTGATTAACCAAAGGTAACAAATAATCCGATAAACACCTTTCCAGAGGTATAAAATAGACCGTTGAATGACAGAATAATGTTGCGGAATTATTCAGGGCGGGGATAGCTATTTAGGTTAAAACGCCACTGGAGGTGCTTAACTTAAAAAAGAGCTTTGGAAAATCCCAAAAAGTCTGTGTGTATATTGTACACTTACTATTCCTTTTGTGAATATGATCTGAAAGCAAATTAATGGGAGTTGAAAAAAAATATAACAAAATTTTTGTTTATATCATTTGAAGCACTATCTTTGTCATAGGTTTAGGTTGATTGCCTCTTACACAGAGGTATTTATAAAAGCTTAGCAGGTCGCCCGACCGGATGCTAAGCTTTTTTTTGTTTGTTATAAATTGCTGTTTGTCAACATTTTAGGCTCGAGAGCTTGGTTTATTGTTATTTTTCTCGTTGATCATTTAGCAACTGTTTTAGTTCGGCTACCTTTTCAGGATATTTTGAAGCAACATTATTTTTTTCTCCGATGTCATTCTTTAGGTCATACAATTGGTCTTCGGAAAGATTTCCGGTTTCGGTGTCTGTCAGTTTCATATATGGGGTACCGTTGCTAGGTGCGATGTATTTCCAGTTGTCTTTTACGATCGCCAGGGTCTGTGCGTGCTGAACCATGTGCGTCCGGCCTTTATCTTCCTGCCCCATCAATGTTGTTAATAAAGGCTCGCTATCTATCGCCTCATCAGCATTGAGTTTGACGCCCACAAGCTGGGCGCTAGTGGCCAAAAGATCGATCTGGCAGATCAGGGCATCCGAAATTTTGCCCTTAGCCGCACCTTTGCCATTCACAATAAAAGGCACGCGAGTGCCCCCTTCAAAGATGCTATATTTGCCACCTCTGAGTGGGCCGGCGGGTCGGTGACCGTTCAATTGGGTAACCGCGCCATCCATATAACCATCATCGAGCACCGGACCATTATCACTACTAAATATGATGAGGGTATTGTGATCAATACCGAGCAATTGCAAGTGCTTTTGTATTTGCCCCACTGTCCAGTCCAGCTGAAGAATGGCATCGCCACGATATCCGAGCTTACTTTTGCCTTTAAACTGCGTTGCGGGCATACGCGGTACATGAGGTTCGGTCAGGCAGAAATAAAGAAAGAAGGGTTTGTCCTGATGCTGTGAAATAAACTCTTGTGCTTTATGAAGAAAAGTCATAGAGAGTTCTTCATCTACCCAACGTGCACGCGTACCACCACTCATGTAGCCGATCCGGCCAATACCATTAACGATGGTCTGATTATGTCCCTGGCCTGGGGAGGATTGCATTTTTAATAATTCAGGATGTTCTTTTCCCGTGGGATCATTGCCAATTTTTTTTTCATAATCGACCTGAATAGGATCGTTTATATCCGCAGCGATCACCCGTTCATTTTCGAGAAAAACGGTCGGCACGCGATCGGCGGTGGCAGGAAAGATAAAAGAATAGTCAAAACCCACATCATTTGGTCCAGGCCGTATTGCGGCATTCCAGTCTTTGCTGACTTGATTGCCCAAACCGAGATGCCATTTTCCGACAATTGCAGTCGCGTATCCTGCATTTTTAAATACTTTGGGTAAGGTAATTTTATCTGTTGGGATAATCAGTTTTGCGTCACCCGGCAAAATGCCGGTTCCTGTCTGGCGCCAAGGATAAGTGCCGGTCATTAATGCAAAACGGGAGGGGGTACAGGTCGCGGAGCTGCTATGTGCATTGGTAAATTGCGTGCCGGTACTGGCGAGCCGATCGAGGTTAGGTGTTTGAATCTGTTGAGCTCCATAGCTACTTAAATCACCAAAGCCGAGATCATCTGCATAGATATAAATCACATTGGGTTTCCCGGATGTCTGCGCCCGCGTGATCAGGGGGGATATTGCGACTAAACCGGAAGAGAGTAAAATTACAGGAAAAAGTGACTTTTTCATATCGTAAAAGTACATGGATTAGGAATTATTGGGTTGCTCATGGGATCCAATATACAATTTTAATTCCGTATTGTTATAAATCCCGCGTGTCGGCTTTCTTACCTAATCGATGCTTTTACATCCCCTTATTGTCTTTTTACATATTCTGTACCATGTAGTAGGGTGTATATAAACTTCGTGAAAATCGGCATTTATGTAGTTAAGCGTATCTCAGCTTTGACGGAATGATCAGAAGGTTGCCTTTTGGGTTAAGTGCTTGATGTCGCTATGAAAAATGAAAAAGCCACCCAAAAACGAGTGGCTTTGTGATCCCGCTGGGATTGGCTCAGCCCCACAGTTCCCGCGAACATCCCTGAGCCTCCATCGGATCGAACCCGGCCGGCCCTTCTTTCGAATCCTTAATACCGTTAAAACAAAAAAGCCAATCTTGCGATTAGCTTTTCTCTTGTGATCCCGCTGGGATTCGAACCCAGGACCCATACATTAAAAGTGTATTGCTCTACCAGCTGAGCTACGGAATCCTACTTCTTTTATTTTGAACTATTATTCCTTGTTTGAAGTGATGCAAAGATAGGAGTAATCCATGTTTTTCACAACTATTTGGAGAATAAAAATGCGTTTAAACAGTTTAGGCCTTCATTTTTAGTCTTTTATTTTTTTACGGTTACGAGAGAAACTCCCTATCTTCGTCGGAAAGTCCGGGGTTGTGCTCCGGATAGTCATCAGCAGAATAATCCGTATTTCCGACAAGCGGAGCCTGTGTTTTCCTTTTTCCCCCTTTTAAAAGAAAGGCAAATAACATCCCAAGGATAAAAAACAATAAAAGTAGTTTCCAGAGTGCGATTTGTGTCTTGACAATAAGACCTACGCTCACTTCCTGCGTGTTTTGAGCACAAATGAGTGTGATAACAACTGATAAAGCGATTAAAAGTATTTTGCGCATAGTTCTGGATGATAAATCTATGTCCTAATTATACTGCGAAGATATGGAATATGCCCTTTGCCACAGACTGTTTATGTAAATTTATCCCGAGACGAGAAAACAAGCACCTAGGTTAGCAACATGGCCTCCGGATGCCTGATCAATTGCTGGATAGTTGTCTTTCCGTTTAATAATTCTTCGTAAAACGGAGCTGGGACCATAATTTTAAAGGTTTTTCGGGTTGTCTTGATTAAGAAAAGTGCTCCATGTACGACTTGCTTATCATCAATGATAAGTGTATGTTGGCTGAACGGTTGGTTTCCTATTCTCTCTTTTTCGATGAGTTTAATCAGTTGCTGCATATCAGTTAATTTAGCCAAAATTACCAAATACTTATCATTTTTTAGTCTTTTTCTAATGACCAAAATTTCACAATAATCCAGTGCTTTCGGAGCATCGTTGCCTTTTTATTGATTATAATCGTTTTAGCATAAGAAAGTTAGCAAATATACCCGCAATCGATTGCGTATTTTGATTTGCTAAAATGCCCGAGGTCAGTCGATTTGATTTGCTAAAATGTAGTTTACTTTTTTAGCTTTGTGCAACAAATATCCAATATAACAATATTATGAGTGGCATCACTACACTAGGTCAATTTATCATTGAAAAGCAAGCCGATTTTCCATATGCGAAGGGAGAGCTCTCCCGGCTGCTGCGTGATATCGGTATCGCCGCAAAAATCGTCAACAGAGAAGTGAATAAAGCCGGTCTGGTAGATATTCTGGGCGACGCGGGGCAGATGAATATTCAAGGCGAAGGGCAAAAGAAGTTGGATGTGTACGCCGATGAGCAGTTTATTAAGGCGCTACAAAGTGGGGGCGAATGTTGTGTGGTTGCGTCAGAGGAGCATGAAAACCCCGTTTATATCCATTCTGGTGTGTCAAAAAATGCGAAATATATTGTTTGTATAGATCCGTTGGACGGGTCAAGCAATATCGACGTTAATGTCTCTGTCGGCACCATATTTTCGATCTACAGGCGGATTTCTGACACAGGCGTTTCCTGCAACAACAATGATATTTTACAAAAAGGGACCAAGCAAGTTGCCGCGGGCTATGTGATCTACGGCAGCTCCACCATGCTGGTATATACTACTGGAAAAGGCGTGAATGGCTTTACGTTGGATCCTTCAATCGGCGAATTCTGTTTATCTCACCCCGATATGAAAATACCTGAAGCCGGACATATTTATTCCATCAACGAGGGGAATTATTCTAAATTTCCTAACGGTGTTAAGCAGTATATCAAATATTGTCAGATGGAAGATCCGTCAACCCTACGGCCGTATGCTTCCCGCTATATTGGTTCGATGGTCGCCGACATCCATCGCAATTTGTTGAAAGGGGGTATATTTCTTTATCCAACGACTTCTGCGCATCCCAATGGCAAACTGCGCCTGATGTACGAATGTAACCCCATTGCTTTTATTATAGAGCAGGCAGGAGGAAAGGCATCCAATGGTTGTCAACGTATTCTGGATATTGAGCCCAAGAGCTTACATCAACGCTCCGCAGCATTTCTAGGGAATACGGAGATGGTTGATCTTCTTGAGCTTTTTCTTCAAAAATATAGGGATTGATTCCTGTAGTGATTCGATGACAGAGGGCATTCGTTTGCCAAAAAGAATTATTTATCTTTGTGCACCGAACATGGCTTCATTATTGCGAAGCCATTTCTTTTTCATTATCTATAGTATGTCACGATTTTTAGTTCTTATTTCATTCGTTTCAATAGTATTTTTTTCTTGTAAAGAGAATCCGCCTACATATGGTGATGTGCTGGCAGAGGGTTTTGATCAAAAGTCCTATAAGGAATTCGATACAGCGGCTTATGTTAAAGTATTCTGGGAAGTCTACGGGAAGCAGAAGGCTAAATTACATAATCCAAGCTGGATGAAGCAGCTGGCTGATTCGACGGAAGGAATGACTTTAGTTGCTAGCCATTTATTTGATGGAAGTTTGGATACGATGCTGACGTATTTTGAGCGGAGTGAGGCGCATGGCATACGTACGAGCTATTTCCATACCATTGAAATTAAGGAAACCTTATTTTCCCTTCGCAAATTGAAGCCCAAAGATGTGGCAGAAGCCTATCCTCTTTTGGCAAAGTTGGACTTGCTGGGTACAGATGGGTTTGTCGCCTATGTTAGCGGACTCAAATATGGGATGGTGAATCCCAAGCGTCTGTATGGTCGTTATTTTGTACCGCAAAAGCGTATGAACTACGGCAATGTAGCACGTTTGATGAATAGCGTTTCGATTGGGTCGGTTTTAGCATCCGTTCAGCCAAAAAATCAGTATTATCTCAAGTTTCAGGAGCTGTTGGAGAATGGGGATCTGGATCCTGCGCAACGGATCAGTGTTTTGATGGCGCTGGAGAAATTGCGCTGGATGGGCGAGGTGTTTCCCGAACGCTATGTATTTGTCAATATCCCCGAGCAACGGTTACATATTGTAGAAGAAGGCAAATCCCGGCAAGTGATGAATGTATGTGTAGGAGAGACGGCTAATCCGGGGTATACGCGCAAGGGTGAGAATCACGAAACGCCTGTAATGCAGGGCGTCTTGGATGCTATGCAGGTAAACCCTGTCTGGAATATTCCGAGCAGTATAGTTAAAAAAGAGTTACTGGCCAGTGTAAGAAACAACCCAAACTATTTGGCGTCACGCAACATGGTAGCTTATTATAAAGGCAAACAGGTGGATCCGGCCACGGTAAACTGGAATGCCGACTCTGTCGAAAAGTTTCGCTTTAAACAGAATCCGGGCTCAGACAACTCATTGGGAAATGTAAAATTTCTGTTTGAGAATCCGTATTCGATCTATCTGCATGATACACCGGCCAAACAGATGTTTGGGCAGACCAACCGAGCGGTGAGCCATGGTTGTGTACGCGTAGAAAAGCCGGTAGATCTGGCGAGCTACCTCGTCAATAATGAAAAGCAGGCCGAGCGGATCGCAAAAGAGATCACGACGGATTCGATCTCCAAATCACGTTGGGTAACATTGAAGCGAAAGATGCCTGTATACCTTACGTACTATACAACATGGCTGGATGATGCGGGGAAAATAGTGTCCTATCCGGACATCTATGGCTATGATCCGCGACTGAAAGAAGCTTTAAAGAAGTACTGGGCGAACTAAGCCGACTTCACCGGCAGCCCATCCAAAAAAGGCACTTCTTCTAGTATTCAGAGTTATAGGCCAGTGCCAGGCGGACAAAGGGATAATCTCTATTAACGTTGTTGTGATACCGATAGTGTCCTTCTAGTCTGAAGTACCCTGAATACAGGTTTACGCCAAAATTTTTCCAGATCCGTAAGGAAGCACTGGTGGAGGCGGTATGCAGGTAGTGGTGCGACTTATTGCCGCTTATCGTAACAAAGTAACCACCGCGATAGTCGACGCCAAATTTGAAACGCTTCAGGGTACTGAGGGTTGCTGACGCCCGGATATCTGCTCCGGGGCCATAATCGTAGGTACGGCTTTCACCAAAATGTAGGTAAGGGTCGGGCACCGCGGCCAGTATGACTGGTCCACCGCCCAGGACAGTTGTTAACTTACTTTGACTGCCGATGGCAAAGTTTGAAAAAAGAGTATAGTTTATACTTTGAGATCCATAGTAAAAGGCTTCGTTACGCAGAAAGTCAAAATGAGCGGACAGAATACCGCGGTGACGGCCTGGTAAATTTGATAGTACGCGGTTTCCATACAGTGATGCATAGATATTGACAGCGTTCACGATGGAGCTGTCGTCTGAGCCGACTTCCAGATTGAGGTAGAAGTCGTCAAAAGGTTTCTTGCGGTCTAAAGCATCATTATTATAGATCAGTTTGATGCGGGCATAGATGTCATTCTTTCCACGATTGATAATATCGTGTTGTTTGGCATCAAAACGACGTATACCAAGTTCGACTTCGGTATGTACTAAGGAACTATCTATCACTGTGCCTTTGTGTGTATTCCCCCAGCGGCCGTCGAGCAACCGGTTTAACCCGTTGATCGGATTGATCAACATGGCTAAAATTTCCTTTTTATTGCGCTGGCTTTTCGTCAGGCTCGGCCTGGCCAGTATATGATGCGACAGCCGATGGGTCATCTCTCCCAGAATAGTACCACCAAAGCTTGTATTAATGATATCATTGATGGAAGGTGGTTCAGTTTCACCGGCAGTCTCCCAGATATAGCTACCTGCGACCGTAGCTGCCGTGGACTGCAAAAAACTAAAGTTGTTGGACCGAAAAGCATTGAAATAAAACTGGCCATGATAGGGGTGGGCAATCTGATTAGTCGCAAAATGATTGTCATCCCAAGTCCAGGCAGAAAATTTAAGATGACTAAAAAAATTCTTAAAGGAGATGTTGGCAACAGGATCTTTCCGTATAAAATAATTGACCGAAGCAGGAATCGCCTGAATGGAGAACCACTCTATACCGGCACGCAGGAAATTTTTCTTCTGCTCAATTGTCAGGCTGTCAAACCGTGTGGTAGGAGCAGGACCTAGTGGGCGACTGGGCCGAAATATGTCATGATAAATGCTGTCATCAGCAACAAAGGCAGTGGGTGTACTGCTAAAACAAGCGTTGTACAGTAGCAGAAAAAGAACGAATAAGTAGGGGAAAGGGCCAATGTGTTGCTTCATAGGGTTAATATACTGTTTTGCAATAAAATTTGATAAGAATAACAATTATTAACGGAAAGTGTTTGCAATAATGGCTCTCGTCACCACTATTTAGAGCGTGTCTCTATTGCGGATATGGCGGGTCGATGCTTACCTTTGCATCGCTTCTTTGGAGGCTACAACAACTATCGACATGAATAATACCTTTGACTTTTTTTCGCTGCGATCCGTCAATCTCAAGAATGAATTGTTCGCTGGATTGACAGTAGCGATGACCATGATACCCGAATCGCTTTCCTTTGCAATCTTGGCGGGGTTGCCTCCTTTGACAGGACTTTATGCTGCATTTTTAATGGGACTAGTGACTTCAATTTTAGGAGGGCGGCCCGGAATGGTGTCTGGTGGAGCTGGGGCGACCGTGGTTGTCCTGATGGCATTGGCTGCGAGCCATGGAATAGATTATCTCTTTGCGGCAGTGCTGTTAGCAGGCCTTTTACAATTTTTGGTTGGTCTATTTAAGTGGGGTAAATTTGTCCGTCTGATCCCGCAGCCGGTTATGTATGGTTTTTTGAATGGTTTGGCTATTATTATTTTTATGGCACAAGTCGTCCAATTCAAGGTGAACACGGATACTGGCATGGCCTGGATGACGGGGTCCACGTTATATGTTATGGGCGGACTCACCTTATTGACGATATTGATCGTCGTCGGGTTTCCACGTCTTACCAAGGCTATACCTGCCTCTCTAGTAGCTATTTTGGTGATTTTTGTTCTCGTGGCAGCATTGGGAATCGACACCAAGAAAGTAGTGGATATTGCTTCGGTAAGTGGTTCGCTGCCGCAGTTTCATTTTCCAGACATCCCATGGAATTGGGAGACCTTACAGCTCATTTTTCCGTATTCTTTAGTGATGGCGGGAGTGGGCCTCGTGGAGTCCTTATTGACCTTGAACATGGTGGACGAGATCACGGCAAGCAAGGGAAATGCTAATCGTGAGTCCATGGCGCAGGGTATCGCCAATACGATAAATGGCCTCTTTGGCGGTATGGGGGGCTGTGCTATGGTTGCACAGACTTTAGTCAACCTGAACGCCGGCGCCCGCACCCGATTATCGGCGTTTATTGGATCAATGACCATTTTGTTGATCATTTTGGTGGGTGCTCCTTTCATAGAGCAGATTCCCATGGCTGCACTGGTTGGTGTCATGATGATGGTTGCCATTGGCACCTTTCAATGGGTAAGCTTGCGTATCATTACTAAATTTCCGAAGTCAGATATATTTGTTGGCATGCTCGTCGCCGTAATCACGGTGCTCTTGCACAATTTGGCCCTTGCTGTGCTGATGGGGGTAGTTATATCTGCCCTTGTATTTGCCTGGGACAATGCCAAACGTATACGCGCTAGAAAGTACATAGATTCGGATGGCGTAAAGCACTATGAAATCTATGGCCCGCTTTTCTTTGGTTCTACTGCCAATTTTTTGGAAAAATTTGACGTAAACGAAGATCCTGATCATGTGATTTTAGATTTTAAAGAAAGCAGGGTTGTTGACATGTCTGCTATTGATGCGCTCAATAAAATCACCGAACGGTATGCGGCTCAGGACAAAAAGATTGAGCTCTGGCATCTCAGCGAGGATTGCCGATCTCTGCTGAAGAATGCTGAGGGAGTCGCTTTAGTGAATATTAAGGAGGACCCGACTTATAAAGTAATGCCGGGAAACTGACTTTACTTCTTTCGCAGTTCGATAAAAAGCTCACTGCCCTGTCTTTGTGGGATACTGTCTGCGCAGGGCCTCATCTGTACTATGTCAAAAAGGCTATTAAACAGCTTCTGATATTCGGCAATGTTTCCACCAAAGGGTGGACCTTTTCTTTCAAAGGTCTTGTTGAACAATAGACCGGCAAGAGTTCCCCCGGGGCGCAGCAAAGATGCCATTTGTTCGACATATTTTTCTCTCACACTGGGATGGAGCGCACAGAAGAAGGTTTGCTCGAGGATATAATCGTACTGCAGTGTGTGCAAGAAAAAGTCCTGACAGACAACCCGTACGTATTTAGTTTTATCGAATTGTTTTTGCACCTTACGAACAAGCGTGGGTGCAATATCAAGTAAAGTAAGATTTGTAAAGCCCTCAAATAGCAGCGCCCGAGTTTCGTGGGCGTTGCCACAGCCCGGAATCAGTATCGTGGCGGATTTTGGAATCGATGCTGTTGCATAGGCGACGATCGCTGGCGATGCATAGCCAATATCCCAGCCGATTTCATGTTTTTTATAGCGTTCGTCCCAATAGTCTTTATTCAGTTCCAATGTATCCATGTGCCAGCGTATTGTAGGTGGACGTTAAGTTAAGGAAATTGTTTTTAATCCCATTAGAAATTTCGGGAGCTTATATCGGATATCCCAATCTTCAGGCTCGCTTAAATCGCGTAGGTCCAAACTATCCGGTCTGTGAGTAATTGTATATTTAGTTGCTGTATTGATGGCACTATCCATCGGGAAATCTCCGGCGTTGGGCCAAAAAAGTTTAGTTGATTAATTTTCAAATTGAAGGAAGGGGAAAGTAGAAGGCCGGTGTATTTGCGACAATATGAGAGGACAGCTGTTCAGTTCCGGACAAAAAGCGTTCGATAATGGACAGCTGAAATTGGTGTTTGTTTGTTTTAATATTTTGTTTATCAGTGTGTTATTTATGTGGCAAGTGGGTTGCTTGGAACGATTGATGACTATGCTTAAAAATTATTTCAAAATAGCCTTTCGTAATTTAAAGAAAAACAGAGGCTTTACGCTAACGAACATTATTGGCCTGGCGGTGGGTATGTGCTCAGCCATGCTGATCTTGTTATGGGTGAGTTTTCAGCTAAACTTTAATCGGCACTTCCCGAAAACGTCGGAATTATATACAGTTGGATCCAGGGAGTTTTCGGATAACAAGCTTAATGTCTGGTTTTCTACGGCCAAGCCCTTAGCGCCAGTGTTAAAAAACGAGGTGCCGGAAATTAAAGATGTGTCAAGGCTAAGCAGTATAAACGGTTTGTTGTTTAGTACAGGAGAAAAAAAGGTCATGGCTGACGTAGGGGCCTTTGTTGATTCAGCGTTTCTCAATATGTTTGAATTTCCGCTATATGCGGGAGATCGTCATTCCATGTTAACGTCACCTCAGAGCATTGTACTATCCGAACAAACCGCAAAAGGCCTTTTCGGAAGTGTAGATGTGATCGGGAAGACCATACAAATCGATACCGTTCATGTCTTAACCGTCACTGGTGTGCTGAAAAAAAGCGAGGCCAATACTATTTTCAGTGGCTATGCCTATTTCCTACCTTGGACATTGATGGAAAAATTAGGCTATTCAGATAGCCAATGGGGCAATAGTTCCGTTGACCTTTATGTTGAGCTTAACAAAGGTGCGCAGCTTGGCAAGATCCAGGAACAGATCAAAGATATTGTTCCCCGTAATTCGAGTATTGAAACCGAGACTTTCTTAAAACCATTTGGTGATATCTATCTCTACAATAAATACGAAAATGGCAAGGTTGTAGGCGGCCGGATAGATATGGTTAAGACTTTTAGCATCGTAGCTTGTTTAATCTTATTAATCGCCTGTATTAATTTTATCAATCTGAGTACAGCACAAAGCGAGAAAAGAGCCAAGGAGGTCGGTATCCGTAAGGTGGTAGGAGCACATCAGCGTGTGCTTGTTTTTCAGTTTCTACTGGAATCTTTATTGTTAGCTTTTATATCGGGAATCATTGCCCTGATTCTCCTTGCTGTCGTTTTGCCCAGCTTCAACACCTTGGTAGGCCAGAAATTTAGCCTGCCCGTCCAGAAATATACATTTTGGTTATCCTTCTTGGGCTTCATTTTAACGACAGGTTTCCTTGCCGGTATCTATCCCGCGTTCTTTTTGTCCTCTTTTAACCCGATCAAGGTACTGAAAGGAAAGTTTAAAAATGTTCACAAAAAGATTAATCCACGCAAGATACTGGTTGTTAGTCAATTTAGTGTCGCTATTGTCTTAATTATCAGCACTCTCGTCATACGGAAGCAGATTAAACATGCACAAGACAGGGATTTTGGGTTTAAAAAAGATAATCTTATTTATGTGCAGGAGGTAGGCGAGTTACCAAAAAATGTGCAGTTGGTCAAGCAGGCGTTGTTGGCCGAGAATATTGCCCAATCGGTCTGTCGGTTGATGTCGCCTCTTACCGAACGCTGGAGTGGCTGGAATGGTTTTACATGGGAAGGGAAAAATCCAAATGATGTGATTCAGTTTAACCGTCAGACTGGTGACGATCGGGTGGTGGAAACGGCAGGTTTTGAGCTAGTGGCCGGAAGGGACTTTGATTTGACGAAATTTGCCACGGATTCAACGGCGGCAATAATCAATGAGACCGCTGCGAAAACAATGGGTTTTAAGAATCCTATTGGACAGTATTTTAATGATGGTGGAAAAAAATTCCAAATTATTGGCGTGATTAAGGATTTTATCCAAGAATCACCATTTGAGCCGGTGAAACCGCTGGTTATAGAAGGGGCAAGCAATTGGATGAGCACGATGCATATTCGGCTTAATCCGAAGCTAAACACGATGGATGCGCTAGCGAAAGCTGAGGCCGTTTTCAAGAAATTTAACCCGGATTATCCTTTCGATTACAAATTTGTGGATGAAGCATATGCAAGGAAATTCGCCGATGCGCAACGCACAGGTAAACTAGCCAGCTTATTTGCCGGGCTGACAATTTTTATTTCCTGTTTAGGGCTATTTGGTTTGGCTGCCTATATGGCTGAAAGCCGGACTAAGGAAATAGGTATTCGTAAAGTGCTTGGGGCTTCGGTCATTGGCGTGACACAGATGCTGACAAAGGAGTTTGTCGTGCTGATCGTGGTTTCTTGTGTGCTTGCGTTTCCAGCGGCCTATTGGGCAATGGAAAGCTATTTGTCGGGTTACTCCTATAGAATATCAATTGGTTGGGATATCTTTGTGCTTGCCGGTGTCGGCGCTATTGCTGTGACGTTCCTCACTGTGAGCTATCAGTCGATTAAAGCAGCAATTGCCAATCCAGTGGAATCGCTAAGGGATGAGTAACGTTACTTCAACAAGTACGTCGGGCACTTCAGTTTGTTTGTGCAATGTCAATATCCGAATGTTATTTTTTATCCGAAGCGAATAGCTATTACCTTCGTACTGTAATTTGTATTTTTTGTCTTACTAAAAAAAGGAATAATGATTAAATCGAAGGGATATGCAGCGAAAGACCAGCATTCGCCACTCGAATACTGGGAATTTGAGAGAAGAGAGCTTGGTCCGAATGATGTGTTAATCGATATACTGTACAGCGGTATCTGCCATTCGGATATCCATCAAGTTCGTGACGAATGGGGGGGGACACAATATCCCATTGTTCCAGGGCACGAGATTGTTGGACGGATTCAGGCTGTGGGAAGTGAAGTGACCAAGTTTAAACAAGGAGATCTTGCAGGCGTAGGCTGTATGGTTGCATCCTGTGGGGAATGTGATAATTGTAAGTCAGATCAACAGCAGTTCTGTCAGCAGAAGAAGACCGTGTGGACGTATAATAGTGTCGACGTTATGCATGACCACTCTTGTACATATGGTGGTTATAGCAATAATATTGTAGCTGATGCCAATTTTGTCTTGCATGTGCCGGAGACGCTGGACATTACGAAAGTCGCGCCATTGCTTTGTGCTGGTATCACCACCTATTCACCATTAAAGCGATGGAATGTCAGGAAAGGACACAAAGTTGGTGTACTAGGCCTAGGCGGACTGGGGCATATGGCCGTTAAGATCGCAGTTGCCATGGGAGCTGAGGTGACCATGATAAGCCATTCGCCAGGGAAAAAAGCGGATGCGGCATTGCTGGGTGCTCAGAAGTTTCTGAATGCACGAGAAGCCTCAGCAATAACTGCGTCAGCTTCGTATTTCGATTTTATTATAGATACCGTTTCCGCACCTCATGACTACAATGTTTATCTGAGCTTATTGAAAACACAAGGAGTTTATATCTGTGTTGGCATTCCTGCAGCTCCCATGGAAATTAATGGACGTTCCATCATGGGGGGAAATAAAATTCTGACGGCTTCGAGCATTGGGGGAGTACAAGAAACTCAGGATATGCTTAATTTCTGTGCAGCGCATAATATTCTTCCAGAGACAGAACTTATTGATATCGATTATGTCAACGAGGCCTATCAGCGGGTGTTAGATAGTGATGTGAAGTATCGTTTTGTGATTGATATGGCATCCATTGACAAACAGGGAAAATGACAAAAAAGACGGTATCGAAGATGCCGCCTTTTTTACTATGTGATGCCGATAAAAATAATCCTTCCTGATTGCACTATTAAATTATAAACTTATCTTTGGAAAGTGATACGATAAGATATAAGCCAGTTGGCTGTCTCGTGAGGCAAGGATAATTAAGTGATCTGAGCAAAAGCAATGATTGTAAGAAAAAAGGAAAACTGGTTTAAGATGCTTTTTGTGTGGCATGGCTCCGTATTACCTGCCCTAGTCCCCAGGTTGTTATTATTGTTTGCCCTGTCTTTATCGGTCGCTTATTTTCGTGGCAATATCTTTTCCTTTAAAGTCCCATTGAATACCGCTCCGCTGACACTTTTTGGTTTTGTACTTGCTTTGTTCTTAGGTTTTCGTAACAATGTCAGTTATGAAAGGTATTGGGAGGGTCGCAAACTATGGGGGAGCTTGCTGAATGTATCCCGTTCATTGACCCGGCAGGCTTTAACTTTAGGCAGTCCAAAAGCCCATAAAGATACCGTTGCCGATTTTGTAAACCTATTGAGTGCTTTTTTACATGCCCTTAAACATCAGCTGCGACAGACAGACGCGCATGACGACTTGACGCCAAGGCTAAGCCCTCAACAGCTCCGGCTGGTCCAAAATGCGCGGTACAAGCCAGCCATAGTACTAAAACTAATGGCTGAGTGGGTAGAGCAGTCTAGAGAGGAAAATAGAATAGATAGTATACAACAGGCCCGTTTCGATGAAAATTTTGATAACCTGGCAAATATCGTCGGCGGATGCGAAAGAATAATTTCCACTCCGATTCCCTATAGTTATCGTGTGCTATTGCATCGCACAGTTTACATTTATTGTCTTCTGTTGCCTTTTGGTCTTGTGGATGCGTTAGGGTGGTTTATGCCATTGATTGTGGTTTTTATTGCGTATACTTTTGTCGCCCTTGAAGCCATAGCCGACGAAATTGAAGAACCCTTTGGTATAGAAGCAAACGATCTGGCACTTAATAGTATGTGTAGTGTGATTGATCATACTATTTATGAAATGATCGGTAAGCAAATCGATACAAACCACAAACCGATCCACAATATCATTGACTGATACCTCTTTTGAAGCAGGAACTTTCTTACACACTTCCATTTAAATCTTATCATGTGAAATAAGTGCCTCCCTGTGCAATTTGTGTACATGCGGGGGCCAGTTGTTGCTTTTGTATAATTATAGTTATAGATTGTCGAAATTTAAATTATTTTGATTATATATTTTCCTGTCGGAACTTTGTAAGCAAATACTTTGAAGAAATGAAAATTCAAAAAAGTTTGTTATCACTTGCGCTCGGAGGACTGGGCATTGGTGTTACGGAATTTACGATGATGGGAATGTTGACAGATGTTGCCAACGATCTCGATGTTTCAATCCCGCAAGCAGGTTATTTAATTACAGCATATGCATTAGGTGTAGTTATCGGCGCTCCGTTACTTGTACTGGGTATGAACCGGTATTCGCCCACGAAGACGCTGATCGTGCTAATGGTGCTTTTCACTATTTTTAATGGTCTTTCGATCATCGCTCCTGATTATCACTTTCTGTTGTTATCGCGTTTTATATCGGGGCTTCCTCATGGGGCTTTCTTTGGTGTGGGATCCGTGGTGGCCAGCCGTCTTGCTGCAAAAGGTAAGGAAGCCCAGGCGGTATCCATTATGTTTTCTGGCCTTACTGTTGCGAATCTGCTTGGTGTACCACTGGGAACCTATATAGGGCATCATTTTTCATGGCGTTATACCTTTTTGTTGATTGCACTAATTGGCTTGCTGACCATTATCGCTTTAAAATTATGGCTTCCAAAAACAATAGGTAAACAGAAGAGAACAAATCCTTGGGAAGATCTCGCCATCTTTAGGGATAGCAATGTCTGGTTTATGATATTGATCTTTTCAGTGGCTCCTGCAGCTCTTTTCGCGTGGATCAGCTACATTGCTCCGCTGATGAGTGAAGTGTCCGGCATTGCGGAGCAACACTTGCCGTATATTATGGTTCTGGCTGGACTGGGTATGTTTGTTGGCAACCTGATTGGCGGAAAGCTTACGGATTCCTTTTCTGCTCCGGTAGTTGTTATTGTTGTACTGATAATTCAGATGCTCAGCATGCTTACGACTTATTATACTGCTTCGATTGCTTGGACTTCGTTGGTCATGACTTTCTGGACTGGAATGACCACATTTGCGCTAGTGCCATCACTTACCGTTTTATTGCTTAATTCTGTAAAGAGTGATTCGGAAATGCTCGTGGCATCCTTGGGCCCAGCCTGTTTCAATATCGCCAATGCTCTGGGGGCCTTTCTGGGCGGAGTTCCAATTGAGCAGGGATATGGCTACGCCTCTCCACTACTAGTAGGAACTGCAATGACTGCCGGGGGCATTATTATTTCGTTATTTTACGTGAGAAGAACCAAAAGCGAGAATTATGCCGCTGCACTCTGTCAAGCAGATAAGCATTAGTCTGCTTGACGCAACAAGTGGAATATAGTAATTTCAGGTAATATACCCACGCGGCTTGGATAATCTAAGTACCCAACGCCGGCATATCATTTTTCTACGACTCCAGTGGGATCTTATTCTTTTGTCTAAAGGAGCCAGGAGTCTGCCCAGTCCATTTTTTAAAGAATTTCGAAAAGTTCGAGGGGTCATACGTCAATACCAAAGCGATTTTGGCAATAGAGAGGTCCGAATCTGCCAGCAGTTGTTTTGCTTTATTGATAATCTTGAGGTCATAAAAATAACAGGGGTGATTACCTTTCTCTTTTTGCACCGTATCGGTGAGGTGTGTATGCGATATAGCCAGTTCTTTCGCGATCTCATTGAGTTCCATGAAGTCCGACACACGGCCTTGTACAACATCGTCAATATGTTTATCCAAAAAAAGTAAGTATTTGCGGGTTATCTCTGCTGCTCTTGTTTCAGATTTACCTTCTGTATTTGACATGTTTATGCTATTTTTCCAACTATAAATATAAAAAAATATGTGGAGGTTTATAATATAACGCTGTGATTGGTGTGTCGGATGCTGACTGTGGAGTAAATATACTAAAAAAAATAATCTTACACCACTATTGGTATGATATTCGTTCAATAGTTAGGTATCGATCGTTAGCGCTCATGAAAGGAAAATTTAGCACAGGCTTATTGCTGTATAAATTTCAGGACTCACAGATCAGGTTTTTCTTGGTGCATCCGGGAGGACCGTTCTTCGTCAGAAAAGATGAAGGCTGGTGGACGGTGCCCAAAGGAGAGGTTGAAGAAGACGAGGATGAGCTCAGTGCAGCCAAGCGTGAATTTTTCGAAGAGACAGGGTATTTACCCGAGGGACAGTTTATTCTGCTGGATCCCATCCGACAGAAGGGTGGAAAAACGGTAAAGTGCTGGGCTGTTGAGGGCACCATTGACCCTGATGCGATATCCAGCAACCATTTCGAGATAGAGTGGCCGCCAAGATCGGGTACACGACGCAGCTTCCCGGAAGTAGATCGAGCGGGCTGGTTCACCTTAGAAGAAGCAAAACAGAAGATCAATGTGATGCAAGTGTCATTTCTCGAACAATTAGTCTCTATTTTGGAGACGAAGGAAGAATGATGCTTTAGCGTTGATTAATCATTATCTTTGTAGGAACATCAAATAAACTAAATATGGAATTTTCACCCTTTAATGCTGTTGTTAAGCTTTGTCTACAGGGAATGGCCATGGAGGATATTGGAAATAATGAAGAAGCTGCCAGACTGTTTGAGCAGGGATGGACCGAATCAACGAACGACCATGAGAGATTTCTGGCTGCCTATTATCTATCCAGGCACCAAGACACCTTATCGGATACGCTAAAATGGCAAGAGACCGTGTTGCGCTACGCGATGAAAATAAATGATGATACAGTAAAGTGTGCGTTGCCTTTTCTTTATTTGAAGATATCTGAATCATATGGACGATTGGGGCAAGTCGAAAAATCGGCTGATTATGCAGCATTGTCAAAACAGCTCGCCGGCAATCCCTCTGACAAAGGACCTTTTTATCATGGTACCAGATCGAATTTGAAGATCGGAGATTTGTTGACGCCTGGGGGGAATTCCAATTATAAGGCGGATGTCAAGATGAACCATATTTATTTTACTGCCCTTGTCAATGGTGCTGGTCTTGCTGCGGCATTGGCCAAAGGTGATGGCTGGGAACACGTATATTTAGTCGAACCAGTGGGCAGCTTCGAAAACGATCCAAATCTTACGGACCAGAAATTTCCGGGTAATCCGACACGATCCTACCGTTCGCGCTCGCCCTTAAAAATTATTGGAGAAGTAACCGACTGGGAGAGACCGAGTCCGGCAGAACTGGAGCAGTTTCGGCAAAAACTGGAAGATAATAAGGGGCAAATCATAAATTGATAATAACATAAAGGCGTTCGACAGCAGGGTGACTCCGTCGTACTGCTGTGCAAGTTGATCATATGGGACATATTAGAGAATATTATGAACGGATTATAAAATTGTCCGAGTCGGAATGGCATTTTATCGCTCGGCATTTTCGAAGAAGAATCTATAAGAGAAATGAGGTTATCACTGCTAGGGGGGAGATTGAAAATAACCTATTTTTTGTAGAAAGCGGTATTGTTAGATTTTGTATTCCCGACGAAGAAAAAGAAATCACTTTTCATTTCTGTTTTAACAAAGAATTTACCTGTGCTTACGATTCTTTTTTGACACAGACACCGTCGGAATATGAATTACAGGCTTTGGCTGAGACCATAGTTTGGTATATTTCCTATGAAGATCTTCAGTACATTTATGCCCATAGCGAGGTGGGGAATTATCTAGGACGTCATATTGCAGAAAAACTATTTCTCACTAAGAGTAAGAGAGAGGTCTCTTTATTGAAATATAGTGCAAAGGAGCGCTATATAAATTTATTTACCGAACAGCCTGAAATAATTAAGTTGATCCCATTAAAATATGTTGCATCCTATATTGGCATTACGCCACAGGGCTTGAGCCGTATCCGTCGGGAGATTTGTTAACATAGGTTCATTGTCTGAATGCCTGAGACTTGTGATCTTTGTTAAAAAGATGACAGATGAAGAGATCCATTTTAGCCTATGGGCATAGCATACTGAAAAAGGACTGTGTGTCCATAAACAAAGATTATCCGCAGTTGCAGACATTGATAGCGGATTTATGGGAAACTATGGAAAACGCCAACGGCTGTGGATTAGCGGCCTCACAAATCGGCATTCCCATCCGATTGTTTGTTGTCGATAGTATTTCCTCTTATAGGAATCTAGACTATGAAGATAGGACAGTATATTTCGATGTAACCGATGAAGGCATAAGAGAAACGTTCATTAACGCAAAGATTATCAAAAGGTCCGATGAAATGTGGGAAGATGAAGAAGGTTGTTTAAGCATCCCCGGAATTTCCCGTAAAGTGAAACGCAGCTGGTCAATTACGATCGAATATTATAATGCTCACTTTGAGAAACAACGTCGTGAGTTCTCTGGGCTGACCGCGAGGATGATTCAGCATGAATATGATCACACACTTGGCATCCTTTATCTTGACCATTTACAGCCATTGACGAAAAGGATGCTGGAGTCTAAACTGCAAAAAATCCGCAATGGGCAGATAACCAATTGTTATCCGATGACATTTATCTAACACTTCATGAGCTCAAACGGTGGTGGAAAATACATCGGTGGAGCGTTGGGAAAGAATGTGACTACGATTTAAATAAAGTTTGTTGTAAATTAGCCCTTCAAATTTATTTATGAATACGTTTCCCATACTATTGCTTTTCTTGACCGTCAGTGTTGCCTATGGGCAGAATCTGACGCCTTATGAACGCGGGAATGGCAATCAAACGACAACATTGGCAGAGATGCAGCATTTCTACCGAGCTTTGTCCAGTCAATACCCGTCTATCCGATATGAGACCAGAGGTGAAGATGATAACGGCATGCCCATCGACGTTGTCATATTTAACCCATCAAGGAAGGCTCTGGAAGAATCAAGGGTAGCAAAATCCGTATTGCTGATAAACAACGGGATCCATCCCGGTGAGCCAGATGGTATTGATGCGACGATGATGCTTATGCGGGACCTGGCAACAGGCAAGATAACGATACCCAAGAACGTTGTCGTCGCTGCTATTGCGAGTTATAATATAAGTGGTATGCTTAATCGGGGCAGTTTCTCAAGAGCCAATCAGAACGGGCCAGAGGAGTACGGCTTTCGCGGTAACGCGCGCAATTATGATCTAAATCGTGATTTTATCAAAACTGATACGAAGAACTCAAGAAGCTTTCAGCAGATTTTCCATTGGTTGAAGCCCGATGTTTTTATTGACAACCATGTAAGCAATGGTGCAGACTATCAATATACATTTACCTATATATCGACAAATAAGGAGCGACTGGGAGACAAGTTGGGAAGCTATTTAAACAATGAAATGCAAAAAACACTGCTACGTCAGCTGCAAAAAAATGGTTTTTTATCGGTTCCTTACGTAAATATTCATAACGATGTTCCCGATGCTGGTTTTCCAGTTTTTATGGATTCCCCGAGGTATGCCACGGGGTATACCAGTCTATTTAACGTTATCGGAACAGTGGTCGAAACACACATGCTAAAATCTTATTCCGACCGTGTCAAGGCAACTTATGACTATATGCATTATAATATTCAGTTTATGGAGCAGAATTATCAGGTGATACAGCGGAAAAAGGCCGAGAATTTGGTCCAATATCGTATCGGAAATGACTATCCGATTTCCTGGAGACTGGATACATCAACATATGAAAACATCGACTTCAAAGGTTATGAAGCAAAATATAAGCCAAGCGAAGTCTCATCAACCCAGAGGTTATGGTATGATCGGAATGCAAAATTTTCAAAAAAGATCAAACTGTATAATTCCTATGTGCCCGTTAAAAAGATCATTATCCCGAGATATTATGTAATTCCTCAATCTGAATGGAAAGTCGTTGATCTGCTAAAACTTAATCATATTAAAATGATTCCGATCCAGCAGGACACTGTACTGAACGTGGAGGAATATCGAATCAAGGATTTCAAGACTGTCACTGCTCCGTACGAGGGCCATTATTTGCACTACGACACCGATGTAGCCCGCCAATCTGTCGCGCGCAAGTTTAGTGCCGGCGATCTTTTAATTCCACTAGATCAGGATGGTGTGAAATATCTTTTGGAGACATTGGAACCCGAAGCAACCGATTCCTACTTCAACTGGAATTTTTTTGATGCAATTCTAGGGCAGAAAGAATATTACTCAGCTTACGTTTTTGAAGATACGGCCGCTAAGCTGCTCAAGGAAAACAAGAACTTGAAAATAGCTTTCGACCGGGAAAAAGCAAACAATCCGGAATTTGCAACTGATGCGAGAGCTCAGTTAGACTGGATCTATAAGCACTCTGATTATTATGAAAAATCCCATCTGCTATATCCGATTTTTAGGATAAACTGATGTATGTACGCCAACCGATAGCGTTCACGTGGCGGTATTGGCTGGTTACTGGCAGATTCTCGAGTGAGGTTTGGATACTATCCGTTCATCAATGGTAACTGTATTGTTCAACCGAACTTCTAATATGGGAGAACAATTGTAGAGGATCAAGTTCAACGGCTATTAAGGAATGAATAAAACGATCACATGATCTTGTTTGATCGATATTTGCCGGATCAGCTATTAGCAGTATCGGGATATTTCCGAAATGGTCTCTTGTCAATGCAAAAAAGAGGTCAGCATCCTTGAATACGATCCGGTAATCCAATAATAAGAGCTGGGGTGAGATATTGGGTGAGATGCTGATAGTATCAATCGAAGGCCCTTCAAGTACAACTCTTGCAGGGCTTTGCGGATGTTCGTTGATTAGAGTCCGATAAGCTAGCCGGATTTTTCTGATATTGCTTATTATGCCGATATTGATCTTTTCCATCATTGAAGAATAAATTGCTTGTGCCTTTTATTATCGAACTAGGAGTATATGGCTCGCTATCAGGACTCTGGATAGTTTTTAATTTGCCGCTTTCATCATAAAGCTTTTGCTGGACTTTTCCATTTCCTTTGTGCTTACAATTTTTCGTAGCGAATGGCTGGAGAAGCGATTTTTATGCTTGGTATAGATGATTTCAATGCCTTCGGCCACACAGTAATCTCTTCCGGGAAAATCTATGGCTCTATATTCTTCACCAATAAAGCGTTTGTGAATAGGCAGTGATTGCAACATATCAGTAATATCATCATCGGATTCATACGGAATGATCTCATCAACAAATTGACATCCTTCTAATTTTATAAATCGCTCTACCATGGTCTGGGCAGGTACATATTCACCTGGTTCCTGCCGGTTTGGGTCTGTCTTGAGGCCGACGATAAGGTAGTCGCATTGCCGTTTGGCTTCCTGCAAAGCGACGATATGACCTACATGTAACATATCAAAAACACCGAAAATAATTCCTATAATCATATCTGCTAGTTTAAAAAGTTATGCATTCGCACGTTTCAATGGATAATTGGTATTTTCATTAATATTGACAATCGCTCCCTGATTGGCTTGCTGTTTGGTCGCTATAATGCTACGTAAAGAAGAGCTGGAGAACTGGTTTTCGCGCCGATTAAAATAAAGCACTATACCTTTTTCCTCACAATATTTCCGTCCTGTGAAAGCTTTATCCATATATTCATCGCCTAAGATCCGTACATGGATCTTATAGGAACGCAGTACATCTTCCAGGTCCTGTTCGGTGGCATAGGGAATAATCATATCCACATGTTTGCAGGCTTTTAATTGCATATAACGTTCAAATACGGTTTGCGTCGGTTTATTTTTTTCGGGTCTGTCTAAAGTTGGATCAGTCTGAAGACCACAGATCAGAAAGTCGCATTGTTCTTTTGCATCTTCGAGCATCTTGATGTGACCAGCATGGAGCAAATCAAAAGCAGAAAAGGTAATTCCTATTTTTTTCATAATGTATTTATTTTTAACCTGCAATATATATTGAAGAAGTACACTAAGAACCTCGTTCAGCAGATTTCGTTTTAATTTTAAATTATTTTTTTCCTAAGATGTTCCGGAGATTGGATTGCATCAACAAATTTTTTTCAAAGATCTGGCGAACTAATTCGGCTGGGTACTGTTCTGCTATAAAAACGAAATCAGCCAAGCTATGCATACAAATAAAAATGTGTCCATTTGCCATCAGTCAGCGCCATATACTACCTACAGAATACAATTTCATAAAGACTTTAATTTCAGTGACTTCGAATTGGTAATCGATTATTTGCAGCAGCTTGGGATAGATACTATCTACGCTGCACCGATATTACGTTCGGTTCCTTCCAGCAGCCACGGCTATGATGGAATCGAAATGAACCAAATTGATCCGGAACTAGGGTCATTGGATGATTTTAAACGGATCAGAAAAAAACTCCATCAATATGGAATAAAATGGTTGCAGGATATCGTGCCGAATCACATGGCGTTCCATACTTCAAATCAATGGTTGATGGATGTTTTAGAATTTGGCGCGGCTTCGCGGTACAATAGGTATTTTGATACCTGTCTCAGTTCAAATATGTTTGAAGATGGAAAGCTCATGGTTCCAGTTCTTGTACAATCGCTGGACGATGTAATCCATCAGGGGCATCTCTCTTTAATCCGAAATCATGACAAATTTTACCTGAGTTATCAGGACAATTTCTATCCCCTTTGTCCCGAATCCTACTGTTACATCTTAGCGGATAACCTCCGGAAAACGCACGGTGACTACAACGGGTTTCTCGTGCAGATAAATACCCTTCAAGCCAACGGCAATACCGAAGAGTGGAATAGCATCCGTCAAGCCATGATTTCGGAAATTGGCGATGTGGAACTTGAGCTTATCCTACAGAAGTTTAACAGCAGCGGTGAGCGTCTGCGCGAACTTGCCCATAGTCAGTATTATGAACTATGTCCCTGGTGGGAAACCAGCAAGCGGATAAATTACCGCCGTTTTTTCACGGTCAACGGCCTGATCTGTATACATATGCAGGATGCGGCTGTGTTTGACCATGCGCACCAGCTGTTAAACACACTCATTGAACAGGGGTTGATAGATGGACTACGCGTGGATCATATCGACGGTCTTTATAACCCTAGTCAATATCTACATAATTTACGTGAACTGGTCGGGCCTAATACATATATCGTGGCCGAAAAAATTCTCGAACGAGGAGAAAAATTGCCTCAAAACTGGCCTATCCAGGGAACCACCGGGTACGAATTCCTATCTGCCTGCAATAATGTCTTTACCAATCGGAAAAGTAAAAAGGTGTTCGATCGCTACTACCGAAAAGTGATGGGTGAAAAACAAACGATCAAAAAGCTGCAATTGAACAAGAAATTGCATATTGTTCGTGAGCACATGAGTGGTGACGTTGACAATTTGGTGCGGATGATGTCGGCATTGTTGCCGGCTGCCCAGGATAAACAAGATGCTATAAAGGCATTTGTGGAATTTTTTCTCGCGTATTTTCCATTGTATAGGGTTTATGATGACCATTTTCCCCTATCGCAAGAGAGTTATGCCCTAATTACCAGATTATTTCAGAAGCTAACCTGTACTACAGAACTGGACCAACAGATTGTACAAGAAGTTTGGAGCCTATTTAAGGATGCGCAGGAGGGGCGGGAGATATCCACATTGCCTGCGTTACTTCAACTATTGATGCGTATGATGCAATTCACCGGCCCTGTTATGGCTAAAGGAGTGGAGGATACGCTCATGTATACCTACAACCGGTTTATTGCACATAACGAGGTAGGGGATCACCCGCATAATTTTGGCTTCAGCAAAAAGGAGTTTCATCGCGCAATGCGTCATCGGCAACAATATTGGCCCCTTTCGCTGAATGCAAGCTCGACGCACGATACGAAGCGTGGGGAAGACGCCCGTAGCCGGCTATTGGTGCTCACATCAATCGCAGATAAATGGGTGAAACAAGTACAGATCTGGCAGGACATTGTGTGGAACGAATATCGTAGCGATCTCCCGCACCCTAATGACGAGTACTTTATTTATCAGGCCTTAGTGAGTTCTTATCCTTCAGGGAAACATCGAAAGGTCGTAGACGAGGGCTTTGAACAGCGCTTTTTGGATTATTTGGTTAAATATCTGCGCGAAGGTAAAGAACGCTCTAACTGGGAGGAACCCAATTTCAGTTATGAAAACACTGTTCAGGACTTCGCGCGCTTTCTGTTTGATGCGAAACGCCCGTTCTTCACGAGCTTTTATCAGTTTATCGAAGAGATTGCAGACCATGGTATGCTCAACAGTCTTGTCCAGCAAGTATTAAAGTTTACCTGTCCCGGTGTTCCGGATATTTACCAAGGTTCAGAACTTTGGGATTATAGTTTTGTGGACCCCGATAATCGACGGCCGGTCGATTATCCGCTGCGGAAGCAGCTAATATCTGATATCGCTGCAATACAAGAAGATGATCTGGTTGCTACACTATGGCGTGAACGGCATGATGGGAGGATCAAGCTTTGGCTGATCCGCGAACTGATCCGGCTACGTAAGACAAATCCAGCGCTAATTGGCAGCGGCAGTTATATTAAACTTAAGGTATCCGGCCGTTACCGGAAGCATATTTTAGCTTTTGCACGTCGATCTGATGACAACTGGCTGGTCGTAGTAGTACCACTACATCTAGGGGCACTTGCAAAGGCTGTCAAGTTTGTTACCGGAAGTTTTGACTGGGCGGATACGCGGGTTTGCTTCCCAACTATGCATAAAGTGAACTGGCAGCAAGTCGTTTCTGAAAACAGTGGTGAAGGCAACGAAATCCTGATGAACGACATTTTTAATCAGCTACCGTTGGCAATTTTGACCTTTAAAGATAAGCCGCAAAACAGGAGCGCCGGAATATTGCTGCACATCAGTTCGCTTCCGTCTCCCTTTGGCATAGGAGATATGGGTAAACAGGCCCGTCGTTTTGTGGACAAGCTACAGGCAAGCGGGCAGACCTGGTGGCAGGTGCTTCCACTTGGTCCCACTGATCCCGCGCAAAATCATTCTCCTTACAGCACCTTTAGCACCAGATCTGGCAATCCATTATTTATAGACCTGAAGCCCTTGATAAAATTAGGACTGCTCGACAAAGCTGATCTCACGGAGGTTAAAGTTAACCCTTCACTACCGGTTGACTTTGACAGCGTCCATGCGGGGAAACTCGCACTGCTGTCAAGGGCTTATGAGCGCGCTTCGAGAGAAGCTACACCAGCTTTCCATGATTTTTGTCTGCAGGAATCTGTTTGGCTCAACGATTACGCGCTATTCATGGTTTTGAAAGAAAAACATGGATATAAACCTTGGTATACCTGGCCAGAAAAGTATCGGAAACGTGATCAATCAGCACTTGATCAATTTGAGAAAGCCCATGATTATTATATTTCAAGAGAGAAATGGATGCAGTTCCTCTTCTTTAGCCAATGGGAAAGCTTACATCAGTATTGTAAAGACCGGGGGGTACGACTACTGGGCGACATACCATTTTATGCTAGCTATGATTCTGCTGATGTATGGGCCAACCCGTTATATTTTTCAATCGCTGATGATAGCAAGGCGACGATGGTCGCAGGGGTTCCACCCGATTATTTTAACGAGCTTGGGCAGTTGTGGGGCATGCCTGTCTATAATTGGCAGACGCTTAAAAAAGATGGTTATAGCTGGTGGATCGATCGTCTGGTCCATAGCTGCAAACTTTATGATCGCGTGCGTTTGGACCACTTTAGGGCTTTTTCAGCCTTTTGGAAAGTTCCCGTTACCGCCCTTTCGGCTAAAGATGGGCATTGGTCTCGGGGCCCTGGCGCTATTTTTTTTAATAAGGTCAAACAGGCGATGGGCAGTATGCCCTTCGTAGCTGAAGACCTTGGGGATGTAGATGCACAGGTCTTTCAGTTACGCGACCAATTTGGTTTTTCCGGGATGAAAGTACTTCAGTTTGCTTTTGGCGAAGATTTCGCCTGTTCACCTCATATTCCACATCATTATCAACAGAATTTTGTTGCCTATTCAGGTACCCATGACAACAATACGACTTTGTCCTGGTATAATCAGGACCTGGATCAAACCGCTAAGGGTCGGATCAGCAAGTATATGGGACGATCGATCGATAGCAGATCGATAAACCAATCTTTTCTGCATATGTTGTACGCCTCCGTAGCTGATACGGTTATTGTCCCTATGCAGGATTTGTTAGATCTGGATGGATCCTGCCGGATGAATAGACCTGCGCGCACAACAGGCAATTGGATTTGGCGAATGCAGAAGGATGCTTTTAATATAGCTATCCAAAAACAATTACTTCAACTCACCATACTATTCAATCGATAAAATACCATGGAAATTCAAGTTTTTACCGGTAGTCCTTACCCACTTGGTGCTACCTTTGATGGCAAAGGCGTTAATTTTGCACTTTTTTCTGAACACGCAGAGGGCGTGGAGCTTTGTCTCTATGATGACGGCGAGGATTCTGGAGAGGTCGCCAAATATAAATTGACCGAGAAGACGCACCAAGTATGGCATATCTACCTTACTGGGATCAGACCCGGCCAACGGTATGGATACCGCGTTCACGGTCCCTATGAACCAGCTCAGGGACATCGGTTTAATCCCCATAAGTTGTTGATTGACCCCTATGCCAAAGCCATTTCCGGTACAATAAATTGGAATGATGCACTCTTCGGGTATCACATTGGTGACGCTGAGGCAGATTTGAGTTTTGACACAAGGGATAGTTCACCCTATATTCCAAAGGGAGTCGTTGTCGACAGTGGCTTTGATTGGGGTGAAGATCGGCCGTTGCGTATACCGATGCACAAAAGTATTATTTATGAAACACACGTAAAAGGATTTACGGCTCTGCATCCTGATATACCCGAGGAAATCAGGGGAACCTACGCCGCAATGGCACATCCCGTGGCAATCGCCTACCTCAAAGATTTGGGCATTACCGCTGTTGAGCTGTTACCAGTACATCATTTTTTAACAGATCGGCACTTACAAGATAGAGGCCTCAGCAACTACTGGGGCTACAATAGCATTGGTTTTTTCGCTCCAGATGTCCGTTATTCATCGGCAGGTACGCACGGCGAGCAAGTGGTAGAATTTAAAAATATGGTGAAGTCCTTTCATCAGGCGGGGATTGAGGTGATTTTAGATGTTGTCTATAATCATACTGGTGAAGGCAACGAAATGGGGCCGACGCTTTCCTTTAGAGGTATTGACAATGCATCTTACTATCGTCTGGCAGAAGATCCCCGATATTATATGGATTTCACAGGTACCGGAAATACCCTAAATGCGCGACAGCCAAATGTTCTGCGAATGATCATGGACAGTCTGCGTTACTGGATTCAGGAAATGCATGTAGACGGCTTTCGTTTTGATCTGGCTTCTGCCTTGGCTCGCGAACTGCATGATGTGGATAAATTGAGTTCCTTCTTCGACGTCATTCATCAGGATCCTGTCATCTCTCAGGTAAAATTGATTGCTGAACCTTGGGATATTGGCGAGGGCGGCTACCAAGTTGGCGAATTCCCGGCGGGTTGGGCAGAGTGGAACGGAAAATACCGTGATTGTATCCGTGATTATTGGATTGGAGCAGATAGCATGATTGGTGAGTTTGCCAACCGCCTCACTGGCTCGTCAGACCTCTATAAGGGTGACAACCGCACCCCTTCTGCCAGCGTTAATTTTGTGACCGCCCATGATGGCTTCACCTTGCATGACCTCGTTTCCTATAATGAAAAGCATAATGAAGCCAATGGAGAGGATAATCAAGATGGTGACGATCATAATCGTTCGTGGAATTGCGGAGCTGAAGGTCCCACGGACGATTCCGGAATCAATCAGTTGAGAGCAAAGCAAAAACGGAATCTGCTGACAACGTTGTTTCTTTCTCAAGGAGTACCTATGCTAGTAGCAGGAGATGAATGGGGGCGCACCCAACAAGGAAACAACAATGCGTACTGTCAGGATAATGAAATTTCATGGCTCGATTGGGCGCGTAAAGATGAATCCTTGCTGAATTTCACCAAACAATTGATTGCATTTCGGCGCGAACATCCGATTTTTTGCCGACGAAAGTGGTTTCAGGGAATTCCTATCCGAGGTACGGGAGTTGAAGATATTGTCTGGTTTTTGCCAGATGCCTCCGAAATGGACGACCAGCATTGGGAGGATGATCTGGCGCGTTCACTTGCGTTATTTTTGAATGGGCAAGGGATCAGGTCGGTAGATCAGGACGGTACCAAAGTGACTGATAAAAACTTTTATCTACTTTTTAATGCCTATTGGGAAGAAGTTGAATATATACTTCCTGACGAGCGATATAGCGCCGGCTGGACGAAAGTACTGGACACCAATTTCGACCAAATAGGTGAGCTTGCATCACATGCGCCCGGAGATCCGATTATGGTGCCACCACGTTCGGTCCTTGTATTTATGTCTATTTAAAATCCATCAAGTATTATCAGATATGCAAAAAACGGGAATAGAAAAAATCGGAGCCAGCTGCAGTGCGACGGGCGGGCAGGTGCGGGTGTGGGCACCTTTTGCAACTTCTGTAAGCTGCGTGTTGGGTTCACAGCTTACGATACCGCTTCAGAAAGAGGAATATGGTTATTGGTATGCTGAGAGCCAAGATCTTAGACAAGGTTGTTTATACCGAATCAATATTGACGGACAAGAATACCCTGATCCAGCATCGCTTTCGCAACCCGAGGGCGTACACGGTCCTTCCGAAATAATTGACTTGAGCTTTCCGTGGACGGATCGAGATTACCAGCCATCACGACAGTCGGACTTTATTATTTATGAGCTCCATGTCGGTACTTTTACAGAAAAGCATGATTTTGCCGGAGCGATGGAAAGACTTCCGCATCTCAAAGATTTGGGCATTACTGCGATAGAGATTATGCCGATAGCACAATTTTCTGGCGACAGAAACTGGGGTTATGATGGCGTCTTTCCTTTTGCTGTGCATAATAGTTATGGGGGGGGCTGTAGGATTACAACGTTTTGTTGACGCCTGTCATCAGCTCGATATAGCCGTGATTTTGGATGTCGTTTATAACCATCTGGGACCTGAAGGAAATTATTTTCCAGAGTTTGGGCCTTACTTTACCGACAAATATCATACCCCTTGGGGGCAAGCGATCAACTATGATGATCGCTTAAACCATGGCACCCGCGATATGGTGCTTGCGAATGTTCGTATGTGGTTTGAAGATTTTCATATTGATGCCTTACGTATGGATGCGGTTCATGCGATAAAGGACTTCAGCCCAGTACATATTTTGCAAGCTATCCGACAACAGACCGATGAAATTATTGCAGCCACGGGTAAGCCGCGTTATCTATTTGTGGAATGCGATCTGAATGACCGCCGTTTTCTTGAGCCACTGGTGAAGAACGGATTTGCGATGGATGCGCAATGGCTTGATGAGTTTCATCACGCGTTACGTGTGGCGGTAGGTGAGGCGAGAAGGGGATATTATGAAGAGTTTGATGGGATCGGTCACCTAGCCAAAGCCTATGAAACTGCTTATGTTTACGATGGCTGTTATTCTACCCATAGACAGAAATTCTTTGGTAGTAAGGCCGACGGCCTCCCCGGAAAGCAGTTTATTGTTTTCAGCCAGAATCATGATCAGGTGGGCAACCGGATGCTGGGTGAAAGAAGTACTGTGCTTTATAAAGATCCCATTCCAAAGCTGTTGGCGCTGGCTGTGTTTGTATCTCCGTTTATTCCCTTAATTTTTATGGGTGAAGAGTGGGGAACAAAAAAACCGTTCCAATATTTTGTCAGTCATTGCAGTTCGGAGCTTGTGAAGGCCGTACGGGAAGGCCGGAGGAAGGAGTTTGCGGAGTTCCATACCGGGAATGAAGTGCCGGATCCACAGGACCGAGCGACTTTTGAGGGCTCAGTATTAGATTGGAAAGAGCCCGATAGCAGCAAACATCGTTCGTATTTGGCTTACTATCGCGCATTGATTAATTTCCGAAAAACTAACCCCGTATTTAAGAATGTACAGCGTGAAGAGATGCAAGTCAGTTATGTGCGTGAGCAAAGTCTGTTGATGCTGCATATCGAAAAGGAAGGCGTACGCCTACTTGTTGTGATGAATTTTTCGGATAGAGACCAGCAGATTTCTGTTTCAGATATGCCGCAATGGCAACGTATTTTTGATACGGACCAAGGGGCGGACATCAATAGCGAAAGCCAATTCAAGCACCTTGAAGATACGATAGCGGCATGGTCTGGTATCGTTTTCCAGGCTGGAGCGTACGCTTCTGGTATCGACAGGTGATCAACCAACCGAGGAATAAATAATTGATTTAATAAAAATCAATCGATCAGATTCATACTCTTCAGTTTATCCAATATCAGGTGATCTACGGCGGAGGTTCTGTTTTTATCCTTATAGGTTATCTCTGTTATTTCTCTTTTTAGGCCCTCGAGGTCTGATTCATTATTCTCTCGTTTTCCTCCGGGAAAGTACAGCTTATTCTTCGACTTGGAGCGCGTGCTCAATACTTTTTTGTTGGCAATATGGATAAGGGCGACCTTGTCGATAATTCTGTTTTCCATAATTTATTTTAGTGACTTCATCTCGAATTGTTGCGAATATGTAAATATAAACAAAATTTGGAAGAAGAGCTTAGCAGAAAAAGCTGCTTCAACAATAACAATAGAGATGTACATCAGTGATATTAGGTAACGTTAAATAAGATCTTGCAGATGGTGCGGATGTGTCGTGATAGGATCTTCCATTAAGATTTTATATATTGCATTCATCAATTTTAAACCAAGTTAATATCGTAACAATTATAAATCGTCTGTTATGAGCAAAACTAGTCTTGAAGAACTTTTTCTTTTGGTAAAGAACTCGAACGAGGAAGCGTTTGACGAACTTTACCACCGGACGTGGCAGAAATTGTACGAAATAGCTTTCCGTCGGCTGCGGGATGAAGATACTGCAAAAGAAATTATTCAGGATCTTTATATAGAATTATGGGAAAAACGCGAGCGAAAAGTAATTCTGGACGTAGACCACTACCTCTGCCAGGCCGTTCGTTTTAAAGTGATCGATCAATTTCGGAAAGAGAAGAAATACGTTGATGAACTAGAGTTCCTCGTTGAGGAGATCAGCGACGGGTCGACCGCTGATGAGCGATATATACAGTCAGAACTTCAATTGATGGTAAATACATGGCTTTCGCGTATGCCTCAAAAACGCCGGGCGATCTTCTTGCTGCGCTACCATGAAGACAAGACCGTAAAAGAGATTGCAGATCTACTCGGAATATCTACCAAGACAGTACAAAATCAGCTACTCAATACCACGAATACGCTGAAACACCTCATCCAAAAGATTCTTTTTATTTTTTTTTAATTTTTTTTGGGAATTCCCGCTAGCACGAACGACATATAAAAAAGGAACCAGTATAAACCAATTTATATGTTTGAAAGGAAACCTTATGTCCGTGCAATTTTAAAAGATCTTCTCGATAGATATCTCTCGGGCAGGACGACAACTAGAGAACAAAAATTTGTAGAGCGTCTATATGATGCAATGGACAGGAAAGGTGACGATCCTGTTGATATAGACCGTATCGGACAGGAAATTAGAACGGCAGTCCATCAAGGAACCAGAAAAAGAGGAGTACACTGGTATCAACCTCAGATATGGTATGCCGCAGCAAGTATCCTTATTATCTTAGGAATTTTTATTTTTTATCGAAATCAGCATACCACAATTAGCCCTATGAAAATTGCCGTTAGCAGCAACCGCAATCCATCATTGCTAATTGGCAATAAACAACGGTTTGATCTTCTGGATACGCTTCCCAGAGGCGTACGTTATACAACAATCAACGATGAAAAAGTACTTGCCCTTGACTTACTCGCGGATATGGAGAGTGATGAAAAACTGCGCATAGAAAATCCGTCACGTAGTGTTTTCTCCGTATTGTTGAATGACAGTACGCAGGTGTGGCTCAATTATTTGGCTGCCATAGAGATTGATCGAGATTTTAACAAGAATAACCGTTCTGTAGACGTCCATGGTGAGGTGTTTTTTGATGTGTATAAGCAATATTCGGCGGGTAAAAAGGTGCCATTCGTGGTACGTTCAACGCTGCAGACCATTGAAGTACTAGGAACCAAATTCAATGTGAACGCATCTGGTCATAATGAAGAAAATGTGGTACTGACGGAAGGAAGCATCCGTCTTAAACATAACCTGTATGAAACACAGGTGATTATTAAGCCGGGGCAACAAGCCTTTATCGATAGGAGCAAACCAAAGATCCTATTGATACAGTCCAACAACATTGAAAAAGCCAGTGCTTGGCGAAAAGGCCTATTTTATTTTGAAAATGAAAAGCTATCGGATGTCGCGCTTGAGTTCGAACAGTGGTATGGAATCAAGGTCATTGTTGATCCGGCAATTTCCAACTTTCCCATAACAGGTATGATCAGTAGGTATGAAAACATCGGCGATGTTCTGGATATCATCCAACAGACCAATAATATAAACTATTTAGAAAAGAAAGGAAAAATATATGTAACACGAACAAATCCATAAAAAAAATTAGGAATGCTGCTACATTCCTAATCACGCCTAATGGCATTTTGGTAATGATCAAATATTAATCAATTTTCAAATGTATAAATTACTTATGACATCCCGCAAACAAAATAAGTTTGCGCGAAACTTTTTTTGCTTTTTTTTGAGCAACTTTGTTTGGTTGCTTTGTCTAAGCGGTCCGCTTTTTGGCCAGGAGAAAAATATCACAATAGATTTTAATAACCTCCCCATGAAGCAGGTCTTTAAAGACCTAAACAGCAGGACTGGTTTAAAATTTATTTATTCACCAAACGATATCGACGATACAAGGCGCATATCGATGACATTCAAAAATGAACCTATTAAGAATGTTCTCGATCGCATATTTTCGAGTTTGAAAGCCTCTTATACTATTAATGATAATACCATTATTGTGAAACGAAGTGGTAGACCGGTTGTACAGCAACAAGAACGTCTCATTAATGGACAAGTGCTCAATGCCGGGCAGACACCGTTGGCCAATGCAACGGTCACAAGTGGTTCAGGTAAGAGACACACATCGACAGATGGTCAGGGACGTTTTCAGCTCAGCCTTGGTCCTGAGGACAGTTATTTTACTGTGAGTTTGGTTGGCTTCGCGAATCAGCGAGTACCCTTACAGGCCAGGAACGAATATCGCATATTGCTAAGCGACAGCGTCAGTGCATTAGATGAAGTTGTTGTAGTTGGATTTGGAACACAGCGCCGGGCTTCTGTCGTTGGAGCTATTACGACGATTGAACCCAAACGGCTACAAATTGGGACATCGCGCTCCATGAGTAATAACCTTGCCGGGCAACTTGCAGGTATTATCGCCGTACAGCGGTCGGGAGAGCCCGGTTATGATAATTCCAACTTTTGGATTCGTGGCATCAGCACTTTTGGGGGAAGCCGTAGTCCATTAATTCTTGTAGACGGAGTCGAGCGCTCACTCGATAATATGGATCCCGAAGAGATTGAATCATTTTCGATATTAAAAGATGCAGCGGCCAGTGCAGTGTATGGAGTCCGAGGCGCTAACGGTGTCATTTTGATTAATACAAAAAGGGGCAAAGTCGGTAAGCCGAATGTCTCGGCCCGTTTTGAACAAGGTATCACTTCGCCTGTACAACTACCACAATTTATAGGAGCAGCCGATTATCTCGAAGTCATGAATAGTATCCGGGAGGAGCGAGGAGAGCAAGGACTTTATTCCAAAGAACGGATAGAAAATATTCGTAATCAAACAGATCCGGATCTTTACCCCGATGTCAACTGGCTTGATGCAATACTCCGCGACCGCGCCGGAAATTCAAGGGCGAATGTAAGTGTCAATGGTGGATCAGATATTCTGCGATATTCATTGGTGACTTCTTATTACAGGGAGGGCGGATTGATCGAGCGTGACAAAAATCAGGCTTGGAACTCATCTTCGCGATTAAACCGTTACAATGTACGGTCCAATGTGGATATCAATGTCAGCCCGACTACACTTTTCCGTCTGAATATTGGTGGCTATCTGCAGGATAGAACCCGGGCCCCCCAGAGCGTCGATGATCTATTTCAAGAAGCATTCACTATTCCGCCTTATGTACATCCGACCATCTATTCTTCCGGTGAGATCCCCCGTACCCCACAGCGGACCAACCCTTGGGCGCTAGCCACACAACGGGGATACGAGCGGATCAGTGCCAGTAAAATCGAATCTCTATTTTCTGTGGAGCAAGATCTTTCATTTTGGCTCAAAGGGTTAAAAGCGCGGGGACTATTTTCCTTTGATAGATATTCGAACACATCAGTGGTGAGAAGCAAAAGCCCTGACTATTATAATCCAGCCATTGGCCGCGATGAAAACGGAAAACTACAGTTGGTGATTGATAGTTATGGACAGGAATTCTTGGGGTATGAGAAAAACTCGGATTGGGGAGATAAAAGCATGTATCTAGAAGGAGCCCTTAATTATACTCAGACTTTCGCAGGGCATAATATAGAGGCTATGTTTCTTTACAACCAGAGAAACTATGATAACGGCGACCTTCTACCTTATCGCAATCAAGGTATTGCGGGCAGGTTTTCCTACAATTATAACAACAGATATATAGCCGAATTTAATTTTGGTTATAATGGCTCTGAAAACTTTGCGCCAGGCAAGCGATACGGCTTCTTTCCCTCGTTTGCACTTGGCTGGTATCTTTCCGAGGAACCTTTTATGGAGCATCTGAGGGGAACCTTTTCCAAAATTAAACTGCGCGGGTCCTATGGCCTAGTAGGGAATGATAAGCTCGACGGGCGCCGATTTGCTTATATAACGACCATCAACGAGACTGGAGGATATTCTTGGGGACTCAACAATGATTTTAAACGAGCTGGCCGCATGGAAGGAGATCAAGGTAACGGCAATTTGACATGGGAAACTGTAGCGAAGTCGAATATCGGTTTCGAACTCGGGTTGTGGAGAGCCCTGGAATTCCAGCTTGACTTATTTAATGAGGAGCGAAAAGACATATTTATGCAACGTCGTTCGATCCCAGGATCCAGCGGTTTTACCAATGCCCCTTGGGCAAATTTTGGACGGGTGAACAACAAAGGTATAGATATGTCACTTGAAGTAAATAAAGCGATCAACCATAATTTATCCCTTTCCGTACGGGGCACATTCACCTATGCTATCAATAAAATACTGGAACAGGACGAGCCTAGTGCGGTTATCGGCACATCACGCTCTTCGACGGGCAAACCAATCGGACAGCTGTTTGGCCTCATTGACGAGGGTCTTTTCACGGATGCGGATTTTAGCGATGTGGCTAACGGCGTCTTGAAGCCCGAGATCGCCAGGCATTCTTTTGGGCCTGTACGTCCTGGGGACATCAAATACCGTGATCTCAATGGAGATGGTGTGGTGGACGCGCTGGACAGGACGGCAATAGGGGGGACAGAGGATCCACAGATTGTTTTCGGTTTTGGTTCCAACCTGCGATATAAAGCCCTTGATTTTGGTTTCTTTTTCCAAGGCGTATCGCGTACTTACCGCATTATAGGCGGCTCAAATTTTATTCCGGGAAGCGCCAATGGTGCTATGGGAAATATCTTTAGTAATGTTTGGGACCGATGGACAGTGGATAATCCGAGTCAGGATGTTTTTTATCCGCGTCTTTCCGACTACCAGAGTGCAAACAATAATATGGCTTCTACCTGGTGGCTCAGAGATATGAGTTTTATTCGGTTACGAAATGTTGAAATAGGGTATAGTCTACCTACAAAACTATTGGACCACCTTTCGATACGCAATTTTAGGATATTTCTTCGTGGTAACAACCTTTTGACAGTCAGTGATTTTAAACTCTGGGATCCTGAACTTGGTGTCAACAATGGAATGCGCTATCCAATCATGAAATCCGTCTCGGCGGGGTTAGAGTTAAATTTTAAATAGAGTTAAGCGATAAGAATATGAAGACAATACAATATAAAATTGCCTTTTTCTCTCTGGCAACGATAGTTCTTACATTGGCGTCCTGTTCCAAATATTTGGATAAGAGCCCTGATGATCAGTTAACGCTGGAAATGATCTTTAAGGACAAAACGAGAACCGAAGATTGGCTGGCTGGGATTTACAGCAATGTACCAGATCCCTATTGGGGAAGTACACGGACCTTGGGGTGGGACCCTCTTTCGGACGATATGGCTCCATCTACAGGCTGGGAACAATTTGGTTGGTCGGTTATTGGTATGCAAACGGGAAACTGGAATCCAAGTACTGCCTGGGAGCCAAACTATTGGGTGGAGCTCCCCAAGCGGATTCGATCGGCTTATATTTTTCTGGAAAATGTAAAACCTAATCCGGCTCAACTGGTAACCGAAGAAGAGGTTAATCTGATGAAAGCGGAAGCACGTTTTATGATCGCTTACTATTATACACTCCTGTTGGAGACCTATGGCGCTATACCGTTTCATCTCGGCTTGTCGGATCCCAATGCTCCAGCCGAAGAGTTGATGATCGGGCAGACACCCTTTGATCAGGTGGTACAGTGGGCAGAAAAGGAGCTGCTGGATCTATCCGCTATCCTACCCGCCAAATACAGCGCTGCACAAAAGTATGGACGGGCCACTTCCATTATGTGCCTAGCAGTAAGAGCTCGGCTTCTGTTGTTTGCGGCCAGTCCGCTGGTCAATGGAAATACGGCTTATACAGGTTTTGTCAATAATAAAGGTGAAGCGCTATTTAATGGAACCTATAATCCTGAGAAGTGGAGACTAGCTGCTGAGGCTTCAAAGTTGCTGATAGAGAAAGCAGAAATGGCTGGGCATAAGCTATATGTAGAGTATAATCCTGACGGGACTATTGATCCCTTTCTTTCCTACCAGAATATGCTGTTCAGAAGGCCTCAAGATGGCAATGAGGAGATTCTTTTTGCGCGACCCGACTGCAATGTCTGGGAATACGACAAACACGCGCAGCCACGAGGTACTGGTGGTAACGGCGGACTAGGCATCACGCAATCGCTGGTAGACGCTTTTTTTATGGAGAATGGACGTACAATAGACGACCCTTTGTCCGGCTATCAGGAGAAGGGATTTTCAACAGCAGCGGAAGTCAGAAATACGCGTTGGGCCGAATCACAGGGAGACGGGAAAGTCACCCTCGCCGGTACCTATAACATGTATACACATCGCGAGCCGAGGTTTTATATTTCGGTATTGTATAATGGCGCCTGGTATAGAAGGGAAAATCGGACAACCCAATTTTACAGCGGCAACTGGGACGGAGGGCCTACACACGACGCACCACAGAATGGGTATCTGATCCGAAAAAAGGTACATCCCGACCATGATCCGCGAAACGGAACGAATCCGTATCGGCCCGGCATCTTGTATCGTCTAGGCGAAGTTTATCTGAATTATGTAGAAGCCCTAAATGAGATCGATCCTTCCCATTCCGATATTTTGAAATATCTCAATTTGATAAGACAACGTGCTGGTGTCCCTCAATATGGTGCCGGAAAAGATGCATTGCCCGTTCCTGTCTCTCAGGATGCGATGCGAAAGGCGATCAGAAATGAACGCCGGGTGGAATTGAACAATGAAGGTATACGATATCGTGATATAAGGCGCTGGAAAATAGGAGAAAGTGTCCTAAATGGAAATTTTTATGGTATGAATTTTTCGGGCACAGAAAAAGACGATAACGATGCTAACCCGAAGGCATTTTTCAAACGGTCGGTTTATCAAAAACGTGTATTTACCGCCAAAAATTACTGGTTTCCCATTCCACAATCCGAGATCGATAAGAATCCGAATCTGGTTCAAAATGTAGGTTGGAAATAATACATGCAGATATATAGGCTGCCTTCAGAAAATATTTAATTTTCTGGAGGCAGTATTTTTCATCTTCTGGCAACGATGTTGTGTTGATATTTGTTCAATACGAAACATGCAATTGAGTAAAATCTCATAAAGAAACCTTAAAATAAAAAAAGATGATATGGAAAAAAGTGGATTATACTTTCACGTCGATACTTTAAGAAAGATCTACGACGCTATCCTGGAGCAGGACGAACCCTATTACACGAAACAGCTGAAGTTTTTCCGGTCGCTTATTGAAGAGGGAAAACTGAACGAATTCCCCAAAGAAATCATCTCAAAAACTGTGGATGTTTTTAATCGTGTAGCGCAATTGGCGGACGGCCAACAAGTCACTATATCAGAATCCGAATTCGATACACTAGATACTGCATATAAAAAGTTTGAACAAAGCAAAGCTGACTCAAGCACTGGCTAACCTTCAGGCAAATGATGTCCGCGAACGGGATAGGTATTTTTCTGGAGTGGCTTTTTCTGGAAAAGAACGAAATGTATGCCGCGGCGGAAGCGTTGCTTTTGCTATTCGTACAGTTTTAATTTTAAAGCGAATGGCGCAGGATAACCTTCGTTGGGTTTCGCTTTCGAATAGTTTGCTTATCCTGGATGACGTCTACTACCGTTTCAGCCATGGCCTCAAAGTCAGAAGATATTACTGTTATGCCCCCCTCGAGGATTTCTTTCACATCCGTATCATTGTACGAGATCAGACCAATGTCTTCACCCAGCCGCAACTTTTTCTTTCTTGCAAGTTTGATCAGCGCAACGTCGTCCGTATCATACCTGCTGAAAGTAATATAAACATTGCCCTTCTTAAACCCAGTAGCTAGTATTTCATGTTGTATAATATAATTATAGTGATGTTTTTGGCAAAATTGAAGGAAGCCCTCTATCACCAAATTAGCATGGAAAGCTTCGTTCGGAACAATGAGTATGAGCTGTTTGTATTTTTTTAGCCGGACGGCTACATGCGATAGTGCATCATAAATGTCCGATTTGAAATCTTGGTAAATAGACGAGTACGTTCCTGATAAATGAGGCTGATCAAAATCAATAATAATCCTTTTATTGGCCGGAATCTGATCCAATACCTCCGAAACATCTTCTTTAAGATAAGGGGCGACAATAAAATGGGTATAGCTGTGGAGATTCTCAAGAATTAACTTTTCGAACACTTTGAAATTGTGGTGATGGAAATAGACATCAATGTCGGCACTGTCTTTTAACGAGTCAAAAAGAGTGTGATAAAATTTATCACGCATAATATTCATCTTATCAAGCAATAGGAAAATCCTGAAACTATGATCTATTGATTTTTTTCTCACATAATAGCCCTTCCTATACACGGATTCAATGATTCCTTTTTCCAACAAGAAGTTCAAGCCCTTCAGCACGGTTTCTTTGCTCATACCAAATTGTTGTTCAAACTGTTTTAATGAAGGCAAACGATCATTTAACTGCAATTCATCCGCTTCAATCAATTGTAGTATGTGGTTTACTAACTGAAGATATTTCATACGCTGCTGCGAAGAATCTCTGTTTTCGTTCATAGTCTATACTGGTAATACTCTTTTAAATCCCCTGTTTAAGATACCGACCAAGCCTGACCAAAGAGGGATTTTGTAATAAAAACCGTTTATACGTTACGAAAGTATAAAATTTATTTGGAATTAGAAATTAATCTCCTTATAATTGTTTGTCTGTAATACCAAACCAGACCATACCAATTTTAAACAAAAATATGCTAACCATGCAAAAGCTAATTTTATCATCTCTTTGCGTCCTCCTCAGCATTATCGCTTTGGCGCAGGAAAAGCGAACTATTTCTGGAAGAATTGTCGATGTGAAAACACAGCGGGCGCTTTTGGGAGTAACGGTCAGCGATACAAAAAAACAGGTCTCAGCCAAATCTCAAGGGGATGGTACCTTTACGCTGCAATTGAATGATGGACAGCGTGAGTTGCTGTTTTCTCTGCTTGGCTACGAACTCCGGCGGGTCACCTTGAATGAAAACCAGACAACCGTCCATGTTGAACTTTCGTCAAAACAAGAGGTTTTGAATGAGGTAGTCGTGGTCGGTTATGGTACGCAACGTAAAATTGAAACGACAGGCGCGATCGCCTCTGTGAAGGCCGAAGAGCTTACCAGGGCACCAGTTGCGAATGTTGCTCAGGGCTTACAATCACGTGTATCAGGTCTGCAGATCAATCAGAATTCGGGTTCTCCGGGTGGAAACGTCAGCGTGCGAATCAGGGGTACAAACTCAATCAATGGGACATCAGAACCTCTGTACATTGTGGATGGGATACAAATCTCCAACAGCGGCGGCATCAATGATATAAGCCCGTTATCGACTATCAATCCTAATGATATTGAGTCAGTCGAAGTTTTAAAAGATGCTTCAGCATCTGCAATTTATGGTTCCCGGGCTGCAAATGGTGTAATCTTGATCACAACTAAGCGGGGTAAAGCGGGGGCTAGCCGTGTGACGTTGGAAAGTTATTTCGGGTTACAGAATGTAGCTAAACGGCTAGATGTCTTAAACGCCAGTGAGTTCGCCCAACTAGAAAATGAGGTGTTCAAAGATAATTATTATAAAGACCCAGCTTCACTGGGGGACGGAATTAATTGGCAGGATCAGATCTTCAGACGTGCGGCGATGAATAATCAGCAGCTATCGATCAGTGGTGGTAGTGAGAAGACCCAATTGGCTTTGTCTCTTAACTATTTTGATCAGGATGGAGTCATTCGTAATTCTGATTTCAAGAGGTATTCCTATCGTCTGAATGTAAATCATCAGGTTAACGAGCGTTTTAAACTGGGAACCAGTATTTTGGGAAGCTATACAATTAGTAATGGCATTAGCTCGGGCGAGACCGGTTTGGATAATTCTGGAGTCGTCAAAGAGAGTGTGCTGGGAGCGGCGATAGGTGCCCCACCGTTATTGCAGCCGTATCGTGAGGACGGTACCATTTACCCTTTCGCTGAACAAGGCAACGGTCGTTATAGAGAGGTGGTCAATCCGTTGAATTTTATAGAAATATTGCGAAGGAATGCCATCAAGCGCACCTTGATCAATTTATATGGAGAGTATATTCTATTGCCTGGTCTGGTATATAAGGCGTCATTTAATGTGGACAATGATAATCGTTTATTTGATGGCTATTCACCACTGGCGTTAATAGCTAAGCCGGATATCAATGAAACTTCGGGATCAGCAACTAAAGACAATCAGGATAATTTAAATTTGCTACACGAGAGTTTGCTGACTTACACTACCAAGATCGGAGATCAGCATTCCGTGAAACTGACAGGGCTTTTTGCTTCGCAGGTTCAGACTTACAAACAGAACCGCATTGATGCCAACGGTTTCCCGAACGACATTACGCAAAACGAGGCGCTACAACTTGCGGTCAATAGGCAGGTCACTAGCTATCGCAGCAAACAACGGCTTGATTCCTATATGGGGCGCATTAATTATGGTTTTAAAGATAAACTGTTTATTGACATCACTGCGCGTATTGATGGTTCCAGTAAATTCGGGGCCAACCATAAATATGGCTTTTTCCCTGCTGTCGCAGCAGCCTACCGTCTAGGTGAGGAGGATTTCGTGAAAAAGGTTGAAATGATTAGTGACCTGAAGGTCCGTGCAAGCTATGGAGTTACCGGCAACGCTGGAGGTATTGATCCTTATCAGTCTTTAGCCAGGGTGGAATCAAACGGCGGAGCCAATCTTGGTCACATGTGGGTTACATCAATTGGCTCAACTGGGATTGCCAATCCAAATTTGCGGTGGGAAAAATCCAAACAGCTGAATATTGGGCTGGATCTGAGTATGTTCGATAATCGTTTGTCAATTGTGGCGGATTACTATAGGAAAAAAACAGACGATCTATTGTATGTGCTTGCGCTTCCCTTGTCTTCTGGATATGGGAATATGACCGGCAACTTTGCAGCCCTGCAAAACAAAGGATTTGAATTTGCTTTCAACGCAGATCTTATGCGTGGAGAATTCAAATGGTCTTTGGGTTCGAATATTACATTCAACCGAAATAAAATACTGGACTTAGACAATGGCATTACACAGGAGAGGTTTATCAATACCTATTCGCTGCTTAAAGTAGGTGAACCTATTGGTATATTCAAGACGTATGTGTTTGATGGGATTAATCAGTCGGCAGACGATATTTTACCCGGTTACGACGGCCGGATCGGAGGGCATCGCGTGAAGGACATAAACAATGATGGTGAAATCAATTCCAGCGACCAGCTGATCACCGGAAATCCCAATCCAAAGTTTATCTACGGCTTAACCTCTAATTTGAGTTATAAGAGTTTTGATCTAAGCTTCTTCCTGTCCGGAACATATGGTAACGATATTTTCAATATCAGTAGGTTTTCTTTCGAAAATCCACTGGGGCAACGGAATCTTTTCAAGGGAATGATTAATCGGTGGAATCCAGAAAACCATAACAACCAGTATGTTAGTGCTTTTGCGGGCGGGCGGCTTCCAATAAGCGATTATCCGATGGAAAATGGGTCTTACTTGCGCATGCGCAATATTTCACTGGGCTATCGTTTTAAAAACTTTAAACGCGGATTAAAGGACATCCGGATCTATGTCAGCGGCAACAACCTGTTTACGATAACAGATTATTCTGGCTATGATCCTGAGGTAAATAGTTATGCGGGATCCAATACTCAAATTGGTATCGATAATCTGGTATATCCGCAGGCGAGATCCTTTATTATGGGGATTCAAATGAATTTTTAACCTAAATGTAATCGAATTATGAAAACTTCTCGAGTTGCAAACTACTTAAAGATCGCCCTTGCCCTTACATTGTGCGGTACGTATACCTCATGTTCCATGGATGAGGACTTATATTCATCCATTACCGTTGAAACTTTTTATAAGACAGCTTCCGATGCCGAAAAAGCATTGGTTTCGGTGTATAGTGTGATGGGCGCGTTGTATGGTGGGCCAGCAGCGACGCTTGTACCGGACTTTAGCGCCGATCAGGTGTATCCAAGGGCAGTAGTGGGACGAAATTCATTGACTCTTTTTACCTTGGAGCCAACCTATACTGCACAGATAAGCCAAGGTCGTACAAATGAATCGCCACAACAGATCTGGATATCCTGTTACAAAGGTATCGAACAGGCCAATTGGCTGTTGGTTAAAGTTCCTGAAATAGCTATGGATGAGGTGCGTAAGAAGCAGATCTTGGGCGAGGCCCATTTCCTTCGTGCTTTTTATCATTGGATGCTTGCCAAAAATTTTGGAGAAATACCGGTTAAACTAGTTCCGAGTACCTCGCAGCAGGAGGCCTATACCGCCAAGAGCACCATTAAAGAAGTGTACGGTCAAATATATAAAGATTTAGATGCTGCTTATGATGCAGGCTTGTCATCATATCCTAATGTCGTGGCAGGACATCCTTCGAAAGAGGCGGTTAATGCCCTTTATGCGAAGGCTGCACTATATAATGAAGATTGGAGCACCGCCTTAGAGAAAGCGGAAGCCGTATTGTCCGCAGGTACCTATTCATTGGTGGCCACTGAAACAGAACTTTTTAACTACGCTAAAGAAAACGAGAACCGTAAGGAGATGATATGGGCTTATGAAGCCGACCCCATTTCACCGGGCAACGGACATCAGCTTGTTGGTTTGTGTGGACCTACAGGGAGCGCTGCACCTCAGTATGCAGTTACTTCCTATGGTTCGATGTTTGCTTACATGGATTTTTTTAATTCGTTTGATCCTAAGGATGGTAGACGTCAATTGTTGGATACTAGCTATGTGAATAAACAGGGGAAAATAGTGCCGCAGGCTAAAATTACACCCATCACAACTGACGCTGTGTTGATCAAAAAATATCAGGATCCCGTTTCCACCGTTGGTACGATCTGCAATATTCCTATTCTGCGCTTGGCAGACATCTACCTCATCGCGGCAGAGGCAGAAGCTCGTTTGCGCGGCGCAACAAGCAAAGCTTATGGTTATGTGAATGCAATCCGGCACCGTGCAGGATTGGGAGAGCTACCTGCAGGATTAGCCAAAGATGCCTTTATTGAGGCTGTACTGCAAGAACGGGCCTGGGAGTTTTTTGCCGAAGGTGACCGCTGGTATGATCTTACCCGGACCGGAAAGTACCTAAAAGTTATCCCTCAAGCGACCAATACTGTATATCCTGTGCGCAATGTCCAGCCAAAATATAGGTATTTTCCTATACCGCAGGATGAGGTCAATGCAAATAATCTGTTAGTTCAAAATCCTGATTGGGATTAAATCTTATTGTGATGCAAATGAAAAATATAGCAATAAGCCTAATGGCATGTATAGGATGCTGCCTATCTGCTTCTATACTTCGGGCACAAGCTTTGCGACTGGAAAATGCCAAACTCAAACTCCAGTGGCACAATAGTGGTGCTGGATATGTGTTGTCGGAACTACAATTGCGAGATCAACGATATCAGATCACGGTTCCGGATCCAAAAGGTCAATATACCATCTTATACAGCGAGGTGAAACCAGACAGCACTCCTCACTTTCCGAATCGGGCATGGTTGGATTTGTTTAGGCCTTATACCTATCATATCAAAAAGTGGAATGAAGCTTTTTGTCCTGTGCCAATGAACACGGCTGGTGAAGCTGTTGACTTTTATCCCGTCAGAGCCAAACAGCTCAACGACGGGATTCAGTTTACGCAGGAAACGGACCGATTTGTATTAGACGCTATTTGGAAACTTGACCCGAACTTTCTGGGAGACATAACTGTTGCAATGCATATCCGTGCGAAGACAGCCGGATATTTTTCGGTTGCCAGCCCGACGTTGTACAGTGTTCCGGAAGAAGCGTTAAGCTGGGGCATTTTGCCGGGATATTTTCAAGGGAAGGCTCTGCAGTCTAATCTGGTGCTCTCTTATGCTTATGGACACGGAATTCCGGATAAACCGGTTATCGTACGAGAAAAGGCAGCAAGTACATTAGCTCCCTTGATTCAAGATAAAACGGGTATAAATTTAAGTGTCATTGCCGATCCCGGTATGTCAAGGGATCCTTGGGCTGCTGATAAGCTGACACAGGCGGAATGGAGATTAGGACTATCACTGATGAATCGGGCGGGAAAATTGAGCCCTACACTGTACCGTCCTGTCTTGGGGCAGCTGGATTCTTATTTACAGCCAGGAGAAACCAGAGTATTAAAGTTTCGGTATGCTTTGAGTAAGGGAGACTGGTTTGATCAATACAAACATGCGATTTATGATATTTATCAATTTAAGCATTTCCTGAGATTGAAGGATACTAAAGAGTCGCTGACGCACCGATTGTATGGCATGCTGGATTACGTACGTGCAGATTCGACCTCATTGTGGCGAAAAGTCTCCTATCGAGGACTAGAGATCGGCGCGCAATCTTACTTCGGTGGAGTGATCGGTTCAAATAGAGACGCCATGAAAAATTCGGATTATGGGGCCATGTGGATGCTGGCAAAGTTGACAGGCGACAAGGTCCTAAATCAAGATCGTCTGCCCTACGTGCGAAATTTCAAACTTGTGCAGCAGCAGCAAGCCGAAGGTTTTTTTAAGGGGGCCGCAATTGGACAGTATTATTTGTCGAATAGTAAGCGGTTTACGGAAGAATGGGGAGATTATGTTGAGCCAATTGCTCTCACGTATTATACTATGCTTGATATCGGTAACATCCTATTATTCCATGCCAACGACGAGGAACTTCGGGCACGTCTGCGTGCTGGAGCAGATAAATTGCTCGAATGGCAAAAGCCTGACGGTAGCTGGGAAGTGGCCTATGATAAGAAGCATGAACAGCCTCTATTTACAGATATTAAAGACCTACGCCCGACATTCTATGGGCTATTGGTAGCGTACCGCATTTTGGGCGATAATAAGTATTTGGACGCTGCCAAAAGAGGCGCCAACTGGTTGTTACAGCAAGCTGTCAATAATGGATTTTTCCTGGGAGTATGTGGAGACGCACGTTTCGTGCCGGATTTTGCTACTGCACAGACCGCACAGGCTTTTTTGGACTTTTTTGATATTACGAAAGATGAGAAATATTTAGAAGCTGCAAAGGCAACAGCGCGCATTTATACAGCCTCTGTTTTTACTCATCCGATTGCGAGCAAAGTCCAAAAGTCAGTAAAAGGTATAAAACGCGAAGATTGGGAAATCAGCCAGACAGGATTAAGTTTTGAACACGGGGGCTTAATGGGATCGGTCAATAATGACGGTCCAATTTTATTGGCAAGCCATGCGGGGATGTTTGTACGTATGTTTGGGCTCACCCAAGATTCTATTTTTTTGGATATGGCGCGAGCAGCAGCATGGGGACGTGATGCATTTGTGGATAAAGCCACTCACGTCGCTTCCTATTATTGGTGGGCGATGAATCAGGGAGCTGGTCCGTATCCGCATCATGCTTGGTGGCAGATCGGCTGGATTACGGACTATTTACAAGCAGAAGCGAGTGTTCGAAGTAATAATTTGATTCAGTTTCCCCGAGGGTTTGTAACTCCCAAAGTAGGTCCACATCAGCCCTATGGCTTTAAACCCGGAGAAGTTTTCCGAATTCCTGCAGATATGCTGCTTCCTGAAAAGGGATTACAGGTTGAAAACGAACGTGTAGATTATATTTCAGCCTTGAGTACCGATAAAAAACATTTCTTTTTGATTCTGTTGAATAACAGTCTAGACGCACAGGATGCTAGTGTACAGTTTGATTTCGGTAGGTTGTTAAATGATGCTTTTCGACCGATGAGGGCATGTGTATTGGATGAAAAAGGGGAGAAGGTTACTGGTTTTCAGTTGTCTAATGAGCGGCAGAAAGTGTTTGTTCCGCCAGGGGGATTACGTGTCTTACAGGTTAGCCAATAAAGACCGATGGATAGCACAAAATACTTATTAAGAAGTCATTGTTTACCCTTTAATCGTAGAGGATGAAATCATTTTTTTTATTTATATTGTTGATCATGGTTTTCTGCTGTCCGGATGCGGTCATGGCACAGATGATAAATCTGGCAGCAAGAAAGCCCATCGCAGCGGAACCCCATATCGCTGATAATAATCCTTCTCATCTGGTCGATGGACGCGATGAAACCTTGTTCTATGCCTATCCTAGTGCACCACTAAATAGGATAACTGTCGATCTCCAGGGTGAATACCAGGTTGATCGTGTCCTGCTACGCGGATTTAGAGGAAATGATACGATGCAGGTGATAACTGTGGACAAGAAGGGAGGGCAAACTGTTGTGTTCAAAGGAACATTACCTGGTAAAAAACTCATCAGTTTCCAACCAGTTTCGGCACATAAACTGATTGTTGAATATGTCCCCAAAAATAAGACGTTGATGGGGGAACTTGAAATATACGCCTATGAGCATCAGCTGGTTATGGTAAACCAGAGCGGTTATAATACGAACGCCATTAAACGTTTTACTGCGCCTAAATCTAAAGAAGGTACCATCTTTTGGGTAGTAAAGGCCGGGCAGGAACAACCGCTTTATCAAGGAACGATCCAAGGTCAGGTTGGTGATTTTACGGCATTCAACCCATCAGGAACTTCGGAATATCAGATTGTTGTGAATGGCCCGGTTGTCGGGAAATCTCATCCTTTTTTCATTGCCCCTTATGTGATGGAGCGAGTATCCTACAGGCCAGCCCTGCAATTTATGATTGATGACCGCTGCTGGTATGGAAATGCGATAGCCTATTCACCTACACAGGATTGTGCGGACTGTCCTTCACTTGGCGTAGCCTGGCGCGACAGTCACCAGTTCTCTTTTGAACTTCAAGCTTTGATCAATCTTTATTTTTCGAATCCGGACGCATTTACTGTCGAAAGAATGCCAGTCGAGGGACAATACAAAGGGCTACGGCAAGACTTGCCGGCAAATACACCTGAAGTGGTACGGCTCATCTATTATGCAGTGGATATTTATCTTCGGGGTAAAGTAAACCACACCCTTTTAAAAGAACAGCTGGCCTACTTTTTATATGCATATCCCATGCTTTGCGACTATATTCCTAAGCAGGTCTATCTTGAGGCACGTGATTATTTATTTGGAATCTGGGGGGATAGTGTCAACAGCCGCTGGCGCTGGCACGATATTGAACATGACGCCAACCTGTTTCAGACTTATACGATTATAGGTACCGGTAAAGGACAATTTCCGCCGGGACATTCTATCGCACCTAATCTAATGATGTACGAAGTGGCCAAAAGGGAGGGCCGGCGGGATGCTGAAAAATATTGGAATGCAGCATTTAAACAAGCCGAGTGGATCATTCGGCATATTGATTGGAAAGACCCTGCAGTCACCAAAGGGCAACGGATGAACGAATATGTTACTCTGCAGAACCTGGGTTATTTCTTAAAGCAATATCCTGACAAATGTCCTAAAGGCCTAGCTAATAAAATAGTCGACTGGGCGCGGACAATAGTGCCTCGCGGGCATAACCTATGGGATTTTAGAATGTATAATGATAGTAAATGGGTTATTCCGGATATCAAACCGGCATCTGATCCCGCCTTCAATCCACAAGGCAGCTTTAACGAGCCCGGCAATATTGCGGGTTTTCCTGTACCGGCACTGATCGCCAAGGATGTCGTGAACGATCCGAACTTGCGGCATCAGCTGGAAATATTGGCCGTAGGGCAGATTGACAATGTATTTGGCAGAAATCCGGCGGGAAGGCATTATAGTTATGATGCTCTGACGGATTTCGTCGGAGCAGATGTGCCTTGGTTTCAGGAACTTGAAGGCGGTGCTGGTATGCTGCAGACGGTACGTGGTGTACTTGACGGTTCGCCCAAGGAAGACATGTATCCATATCATCCTTACGGGGGTGATCCGGGGCATACCGAAGGATGGGTAACGTTTAATACTGCCTGGATTGAGGGAATAGCTTATCGAAATTATGATCTCACGAAAGTACAGCTATTCGACCGTGAATTCAAACAATCGTTAAGTCAGGTCTCCCGATCTCAACAGGTAGGCTTACGTCTGACGGCTCCATTAAACCTCGATCCGTCTGTTCGGGAAAATGCGAAAATTATCGTGACGAGGAATGGTAACGAACCACTGGGCACTTTAGAGCTGAAGGAAGACGGCGTCGATGGTCTATGTTTTGAAAGTGTCATTTCCATGAATCGATTTCCAAATCTCAAGAAAGGGGATGTAGTCACCTTTGCCTATGGTCTGGGGTGGTTTACGCGAAGTGTTAAGATAAAAGTTGAATAAATGAAGACAGTGAAAATATTTTTTATCGGACTGCTGGGCATATTGTTTATCGCTCGGGCAAAAGCAGACAGGCGGTTGATACTTGTCGCTGGACAAAGTAATTGCGTTGGTAAAGGAGATGCTTCGCTGTCTTCTGTCGGCATGCCCGGCACAGCCTGGGAATATCTGTTTGCCGGAGACAGCCTGGTTCCGTTGCTTGACCCAGTAGGTAAAGAAGAACTAAATTTCCAGCAAGCGGCATCCGGCAGTGCATGGCCAGCTTTTGTGGAGACTTTTAACCGGCTTACTGGGGATACAGTCATCATAGTGGCAGCTGCTAGAGGCGGGAGCTCCAACCATGTAAAGGCAGAGCTTCATGGGATGGGGACCTGGTCTCCAACTGGACAGTTGCTTTTATTTGATGCTGCAGTGACAAAGGTGAAGGCTGCCATGAAAAAAACTGGGCTGTCACTCAGTGCCATTGTCTGGATACAAGGCGAACGGGATGCCAATGCTATAAATAGCGGACAGCTAAGCCCCATGGAATATCGGGACAGTCTTAAGGAACTTATTCAGCGCTTTCGATCGGAGTTGGGCGGACATACTCCTTTCTTTATTGTGAAAACAGGCTACTATCGTCACCATCCGCAAAAGGGTTTTGATCAGGTAAGAATTGCGCAGACTCATATAGCCCAGCATCTTGATCAAGTTTATATTGCGTTTGAACATACCAATACATTCTTTGAGCGAGGCTGGATGACGGATGATATTCATTATAATCAGCGGGGATTAAATGCAGTGGGTGAGGCTGTCGCGACCCAAGTGGTCGAGAAGATTGGTATCCCTTTTAAGAGACGCAGCTTACAGACTTTTCGTCTAAATGGTATCGCAGAATCGGAGCTACGGAAAGGAATGCCCCATTTCGCAACATGCCTCCACACGTGTGATACAGTCCGTATAGCATATATTGGGGGGAGTATTACCCAACTCGCTGAGCGATATAGACGACAGACCACAGATTATATCCGTCAGCGTTATCCAAAAACAACAGTGGTGGAGGTTGCTGCTGGTATCCCGGGCACCGATGCCGACCTTGGCGCCTGTCGGGTCGCAGAGCAGGTGCTGGTCCATCATCCTGATCTTGTATTTATTGAATTTGCTGTTAATGGCGGATTTCCGCAAGGCGTAGAAGGAATTATCAGACAAGTAAGAAAGACAGACAATCGTACAGACATCTGTTTGCTTTATGCAGCAACAGCAGATCAGCTACAAGATTATCTCCATGGAAAGGTGCCGGGACACATTCTACAACTAGAAAAGCTAGCCGACCATTATGGTATCCCTTCCGTACATATGGCACTTTATCCAGCCTGGGTACTCATGCACAATAAATTGACAGGTAAGGGAAGTCAGGCAGATATCAGAGCGGGAAATATTTTGTTTACGGAAGACGGCGTACATCCCCTGGAGCAAGGTGGCAATCTCTACGCCGCAGCTATAGGCAGGTTATTCGAGAAGGCAGTCATGCAGGCCAATGGTTCAGTAGGCCAAGACATCGGTGCAGGATCGGCAGAAAAAGATGTACCTGAGGCATTATTTCCAGATAATTGGGAAGGCGCTCGATGGAGTGATGCAATAGCGGCGATTCAATTTTCGCAGGACTGGCAGTCCGTTTCGATGAAAGATAGTTTGCAACAATTTGCTTTGTGGTTTCCAGCGGTGATGGCTGCTGAAAAACCGGGCGCATGGGGGACTGTCCGGTTCGAAGGAGATGCAATAGGTTTCTTCGACATCGGTGGCCCCGAAGTTGGACGGCTGAAGCTCAAATTGGACGGTAAAGAGATTTCTATCACTCTGAATGGTGGTGCAAGGTATCGGATTGACGAAAATGGACAATCGGGCCTCAATCGGTTCAATCAGTATTGCAATAATCGTTACCGTGGTCAATTTTTTATATTGCAAGTCCCTCCGGGAGCGCATGAGTTGACATTTAGTATTGATGCGGAGCTACCCGATAAGGCTGCGATACTGGGGCGCGATCAGCAGGAAGATATTGCGTTGTATCCCCGAAAATATGCGCGGAGCAAAATTTACATAGCCAAAGTCCTGGTCAAAGGACGGATTCAACGATAACGAAAATTTTTAGATACATATATTAATAGACAATGATTGTAAAGGAAGCTGAATCAGCAGAAAAAAGAAGCAAGAAGAGAGTAAATATAGTTACCGACCTGGTGGTCGTAGGAGGAGGTTTGTCCGGCGTTTGTGCAGCGCTTACGGCTGCGAGACAGGGTTTAAAAGTCACTCTTGTGCAGGATCGGCCTGTTTTGGGCGGAAATGCTTCCAGTGAAGTCCGCTTATGGATATTAGGTGCGACATCGCATATGGGGAATAACAATCGCTGGAGCCGCGAGGGAGGGATAATTGACGAGATATTAGTTGAAAATACATATCGCAACCCTGAGGGAAATCCTTTGATTCTAGATATGATTTTATTGGAAAAAGTGTATAAGGAGGCCAACATAACGCTCCTACTCAACACGGTCGTTTACGATTTGGAAAAAAACGGTGTCGATGAGATAGCGGCGGTTGTGGCATTCTGTAGTCAGAATTCCACTGAATATTACCTAAAAGCGCCATTATTTTGTGATGCCTCGGGAGATGGGATACTAGGCTTTATGGCTGGTGCAGCTTTCCGCATGGGGGCGGAGTCCACGATGGAGTTTGGTGAACTAATGGCGCCAGATCAAGAATATGGGGAACTGTTGGGGCATTCTCTTTATTTTTATAGTAAAGACGTTGGAAAGCCCGTGAAATTTATACCACCAGCATTTGCTTTGGATGTAACCAAAGAGATCCCACGGTTCAGAAATTTCAATGCCAGAGAATTCGGATGTAAATTATGGTGGGTAGAGCATGGTGGGCGGATGGATACTATATATGATAGTGAACAGATCAAATTCGATCTATGGAAAATTGTGTATGGGGTATGGGATTATATCAAAAACTCAGGCAATTTTCCTGAAGCCGACACAATGACATTGGAATGGGTAGGGACAATACCGGGTAAGCGGGAGAGCAGACGTTTTGAAGGTGATTACATCATGACACAACAGGATTTGGTCGAACAGCGGCAGCATGTGGATGCTATTGCGTACGGAGGCTGGTCCATTGATCTGCATCCTGCAGATGGTGTCTTTGGGGAGAAAAATGGCTGTGATCAATGGCATAGTAAAGGAATTTTTCAGATTCCGTACCGAAGTATTTACAGCCGAAATATCAAAAATCTATTTTTGTCTGGACGTATTATCAGTGTCAGTCACGTGGCTTTCGGTGCAACCCGTGTTATGGCTACCAGTGCGTATGTAGGGGAGGCCGTGGGGATGGCGGCGGCACTTTGTAAACGTTTCTCATTACGACCCAGAGAGCTCGGAGCGGGAAAGCAATTGAGATGTCTTCAAAACGAACTGTTGAAGATTGGGCATTATATTCCGTCTGTCCCGTTGAGGGACGAGACAGACCTTGTACAGACTGCTAACCTGCGGATTTCTTCTGCTTGGGCATTCAGCGGTTTTGCCGCCATTTCGTTAAAATGGAAGCCGTTGGATATCGCATCTGGTCAGCTGTTACCCGTTCCAGCGGGAAAATGGCCCATTGTAAAGATCCCTGTACGTGCCTCGGAAAATACCCTTTTGACAGTGGAACTCAGGACGTCGGCAAAAGCGGGCAATTTTACGCCCGATGTGTTGTTGGACAGCAAACAATGGAAGTTACAAAAGGGGGAGCAAGAACTGGAGTTGTCTTTTGATATTCGTTTACCAGAACCGGTCTATGTTTTTCTAATTTTTAGGAGCAATGCCGCAGTGCAGTTACCTTATACGGAGCAGCGTGTGACAGGCATAGTTGCTGTGCGTAACGGCGAAAACAAAGCCGTTTCCAATTTTGGAAAACAGCTGCCGCCGCCGGGGAAAGGCGTGGATGAATTTGAGTTTTGGTGTCCGGAACGCCGGCCGCAGGGGCAGAACCTTTATTTTACTCTCTCTGAGCCAATAGATATCTTTCAGCCCGATTATTTGAAGAACGGCGTAGACCGGCCGACCACGGTTACCAATGCCTGGGTGGCGGATCCTGAAGACAGCAGCCCCACGGTCGAGCTGAAATGGAAGGAGAAGCAGTATATATCGTCAATCGATCTTTTTTTTGATACCGATTTTGACCATCCGATGGAATCCGTACTAATGACCCATCCCGAAACAGTAATGCCGTTTTGTATCCGTGAGTATCGGATTCTGGACGGCGATCATCAGTTGATTTATGAACAGAAAGCAAATTACCGTAGCCGTGACCAGATCCGATTTAATGTTCCTATTTTTACTGATTCGTTGACCATACAATTAAATCATCCATCCGCGCATGTGCCCGCTGCATTATTTGCAGTACGTTGCTATGCCCAATAACATTTTCATATGAGCAATCTTGATTATGCCGTAATGGCTATTTTTGCACTGTTAATCTTAGGCATTGGTCTTCTTTTTACTGCTGGCAGTAAAAATACGTCAGCTTATTTCGAAGCGGGTGGTAAAACGCCCTGGTGGATCAATGGGCTTTCTTTGTTTATCAGTTATTTCTCTGCCGGCACCTTTGTGGTCTGGGGATCAATTGCCTATCAATCAGGCTTTGTCGCCAACGGGATTCAATTAACGATGACCCTTGGCGGCCTCATCATTGCTATTTTTATTGCACATCGATGGAAACGTACTGGCGCTCTGACAGCAGCTGAGTATATTGGTGTGCGTTTTGGTGTGAAAACGCAGCAGTTCTATACAGTACTTACTTTATTATACAGCCTTTTTTCTATTGCTGCGGTATTGTATCCTGTTGGCAAAATGATTAACGTCGCTTCGGGGCTATCCATTGAGCTGAGTGTACTTGCCATAGGAGGTATCATTGTACTGTATACTGCTGCCGGAGGTTTATGGGCTGTGCTGGTTACGGATGTGGTTCAATTTGTCGTGCTTTCAGCTGCGGTAATGATTGTTATTCCTCTGGCGCTGGAAGATGTTGGTGGATTGGCGAGTTTTGTCGACCATGCGCCCGACAATTTTTTTAATTTTTTCAATAGCGAATACACTTTTGGATTTTTTCTAGCCTTTTTACTGTATCAGACGGTCTATATTGGCGGCAACTGGTCATATGTCCAGCGGTATACGAGTGTATCAAGTGAGCGGAATGCCCGCAAGGTCGCCTATTTATTTGCAGGTTTGTATCTTATATGTCCATTTGTCTGGATGCTGCCTCCGATGATCTATCGGGTTATCAATCCAGCACTTGAAGGTGTAGCGTCGGAGGGTGCATACATGATGATGGCTCAACGTGTATTGCCTGCAGGTCTTATTGGGCTTGTATTGTCGGGCATGGTATCCGCCACAGCGAGTAAAGCCAATACGACACTCAATGTTGCAGCGGTAGTGTTTGCCAACGACGTTTATAAGAAAATTTTCTTTCCTAACGTCTCGGAGGGAACACTGATCTGGGTAGCCCGTGTCTTTACGGCGTTGTTTGGTATATTGACCATGGTACTTGCCATCCTGATCCCTTATGTTGGGGGCATCGTGGAGATGGTTTTGAGCACAGCAGCCATAGCCGGTGGATCGTTGTTTGCTCCATTGATCTGGTCACTCTTTTCCGAACGACAGACCGCGCGTTCACTTGTTGCGGCGTCGCTACTGAGCTTAGCGGTTAGTCTGTTTATGAAGATAGGCGCACCTTATGTATTGAATATCAAATTGGATCGGTTTTGGGAAACTGCCCTTGGTGTCGGGCTACCACTGTTAGTATTGGCTTGGTTTGAATGCGTGAATAAACGACAATCTTATCCGCCGTTTGAACCGGTGGAGCCACAGGATGATTACAAAAACAAGGAGGCTGATCGTCAAAATGTGTTCGGCATCAAGGTGATTGGTTTGTCTATTGCAGTGGTAGGTGTAGGTGTGGTCCTATTGGGGTGTATAGCATCAAAGGGTGTCACCGCTGTAATTGTAGGAGCTGTTATTCTCTTGGTCGGCTTGGCCATATGGCGAGCCGCAAACAGATATCAGTAAGATCTGAAAGTTGCTATAACACTATCTACAGGGGATAGTTGGTCTATTCCCAAAATTGTCAGACCTGTACCGGTGCGTTGGGGGTAAGAGGCGCCTTTAAGACGCCTCTTACATGTTAAATTATCAAGGGTACCCTCTATACTGTAGCCCTAGTATCCGGTATTTTGTATCAGATTCGCATCCACCTGAAAGCTGCTTTCTTGGAAAACGTGCAGAGCTGTATAAAATATGTCCTGAAATAATATTCTATCGATAACATTACTAGTTATATTTTTCTAAAAACATAGGTATTATACCGAAATAATGGAAGGGTAAGAGCAATTTATGTATAGAATGACCTAGGGACGCTCACAGCTCTTATAAAATACTATTATATAATCTGACTGAAGTGAAATTAGTGTTTCTACCAACATTCCGAATCCAAGAATTGCTACAGAAAATGCCGCCGATGAAATAGCAGCAAAAGGTGTCAACATTGCTGTTATCAGATTGTCGCCGTCCGTCCACGGCAGGGGCGACCGGATAGGTTTTGTCCCATTACTGATTAAAGCTGCCCGCGAAAAAGGTGTTTCGGCTATGATCCATCAAGGAAATAATGTCTGGCCGGCAGTCCACCGTTTAGATGCAGCAGCGTTATACCGTCTGGCTTTAGAAAAACCTTTTGAAAAAGGGATACGGTATCATGCCGTTGCCGAACAAGGTGTCGCCTTCCGATCGATTGCAGGAGCTATTGCGGAGCAATTGGAGATTCCGCTCGTTTCCCTTAACGAACAAGAAGCGACACAACATTTCGGGTGGCTTACACACTTTGCAGAGTTGGATAATCTGACATCGAGTGAGCAGACCCAAAAATATTTGGGCTGGACTCCTCAACATCCAACTTTATTACGCGATCTAAAGGAGGGTGATTATTTTACCCCAATGCAATAAAGTGTATCTTTGATCTGTTTACATGTGATATTCTAAAACACTTGACATGGAAAACTATCAGCTGATAAGACTAAAGACCATTTCTGAATTTCATGCTTTGCGCGGTTTACCTAAACCAAAGCATCCACTGATCAGTATTGTTGATTTTGAAGATATGACAAAGCCAGCCATAGGCAAGCAGAGTTTGTTATTTGATTATTATACGATTTCCGTCAAAAGAAATATGGATCATAAATACAAGTACGGACAGCATGAGTACGATTTTGATGAAGGCCTGATGTTCTTTATGGCGCCCCATCAGGTGTTGCGTGTGATAAGAGAAGAGCAGGGTAAAAATCCGTCTGGATGGATGATGATGATTCATCCAGACTTTTTTTGGAATACCACATTGGCAACATCAATTAAGAAGTACGATTTTTTTGATTATGCAGTTAACGAAGCACTGTTCTTATCGGCGGATGAAGAAATAAAAATTCAGCAGATCATCGAAAATATCAAACAGGAGTATCAGATGAACATAGATCGTTTCAGCCACAACATTATTATTTCTCAGCTTGAGACCATGTTCAATTATGCTCAGCGCTTCTATCAGCGTCAATTTATGACCCGCCGTAAGGCGAACCATCAATTTTTAGAGAAATTGGAAAGGTTGCTGAATAACTATTTTGATGGTGACCATGTCGCTCAGAATGGCCTTCCGACCGTACAGTTTATTTCCGAGAAGCTGCATATGTCGCCGAAATACATGCGTAGCCTACTCAAATCGCTGACTGGGCAAACTCCACGGCAGCTGATCCACGAAAAATTGGTTGACAAAGCGAAAGAAAAACTTACCACCACGGACCTGTCAGTCGCTGAGATCGCATACCATTTGGGTTTTGAACATGCGCAGTCTTTCAATAAACTATTTAAGGCAAAGACGGATATTTCACCACTGGAATTTCGAAAATCATTTTATCGGTAACAGCTCAGACAGATCTTAGATATTCAAGTCACTGAAAGATAGTTGTTCTGGTAGGTTTAGATATCAAAAAAAGCGGAATTTGTTCCAACAAATATAAAAAAATGATCAGTAGCACTATGCAGTAGTCAAATCGCTGCTTCCGATGTTTATTATACTCGTATTCATTTGGTAGCTTTCCTCATTATTATTTCGTAAATTCATCCTATGAAGCAATTCGGATGTCATCATGCGAAAATCTGCTTCATCCCAAAACAATGAACGCATGAAAAGCAAGAAGCGAAATAGGGGATTTTATTTCAAGCAGTATGATGAGCCGTTTCAAACACCTTTTGATAAATTGTTTGACATTTTCAAGGAGCTCATCACCCACACCGCCGGCGATTTTGATGAGGCTATTGATTGGTTGCGGGAGTTGGATAAAGAGTTCAAGCTGACTACTCCTGAATATACCATAGACGATTTCATCGCAGATCTGAAGAATAAAGGATACATCAGAGAGCGGCTGGAGTTCGGTGGAAGTGGTGGTGTAGATCTAACCTCAAAGATGGAGAAAGCCTTACGCCAGAATGCGTTGGACCAGATTTTTGGAAAGATGAGAAAAGGGAAGTCGGGCAATCATAAAACCAGCCAGCAAGGGCGGAGTGACGAAAGTATGGGCGATTTGCGAAGCTATCAATATGGAGACAGCCTGGAAAAGATTGCACTGACCGAAAGCCTGAAAAACGCACAGGTCAATCATGGCATAGTCGATTTCGCCTTATCCGAAAGTGATCTGGTTGTAGAAGATACGCAGTTTAAATCGCAGATGAGCACGGTGCTGATGATTGATATCAGCCATAGCATGATCCTGTACGGCGAAGACCGCATCACTCCCGCAAAGAAAGTAGCTATGGCCCTATCCGAGCTGATACTGACGCGTTATCCGAAGGATTCACTTGATGTTATCGTTTTTGGTAACGATGCCTGGCCTATAGCGATTAAAGATCTGCCATATCTACAGGTGGGGCCATTTCATACCAATACTGTCGCCGGCCTCCTGTTAGCAATGGACATACTCAGACGTAAGCGGCACGCAAACAAGCAGATATTTATGATCACTGACGGCAAGCCGAGCTGTTTGAACATGCCGGATGGTACTTATTATAAAAATCCGATGGGGCTTGATCCTTTTATTACAGGTAAGTGTTACAGCATGGCCGCTCAAGCCCGTAAATTGGGGATACCCATTACGACTTTTATGATCACCGCTGATCCCTATCTGCAGCAATTCGTTGACGAATTTACAGCATCCAATCAGGGTAAGGCTTATTATACCGGGCTTGGAGATCTTGGCGAAATGATCTTTGAAGACTACGAGGAAAATCGAAGAAAGAGAATACGATAACAGCATATCATCTTGCGCAGCCGTTTGCGCCTCATTTTAAGAACAACATATGGATTACATGAAGATTACAACATTTGGCGCACTAAAGAATTCAGGATATCAACCTAAGACGATAAAAGAAGAATTGCGTGACAATCTGATTACAAAAATAAGGAATGGCGAAACTGTATTTAACGGAGTACATGGTTATGAGGACACCGTAATTCCTGAACTGGAGCGAGCGATTCTCTCCAAGCACAATATTAATTTTCTAGGCCTTCGTGGTCAAGCCAAGACCAGACTGGCCAGGCTTATGGTAAATCTGCTGGATGAATATATACCTGTAGTAGCGGGTTCTGAAATCAATGACGATCCTTATTATCCGATATCCCGTTACGCGCTCGAGCTCCTAAAGGAAAAAGGTGATGACACCCCGATAGGCTGGCTACACCACAGTGAACGTTTTGCGGAGAAACTAGCGACCCCCGATGTCACAGTAGCCGATTTGATCGGAGATGTTGATCCTATCAAGGCTGCAAATCTGAGGTTGAGTTATGCTGATGACCGTGTAATTCATTTTGGTATGATTCCACGGGCAAACCGCTCAATATTTGTCATTAATGAACTGCCCGATCTTCAAGCACGCATTCAGGTAGCACTTTTTAATATCCTGCAGGAGGGAGACATCCAGATCCGAGGCTTTAAATTACGACTGCCGCTGGACATACAGTTCGTATTTACGGCCAATCCGGAAGATTATACCAATAGGGGAAGTATCGTGACACCGCTGAAAGACCGGATAGGTTCACAGATTTTAACCCATTACCCCACATCGATTGAGATTGCTAAGGTCATTACTGCGCAGGAGGCTAATTTGGAAGCCGCGCAGAAGGACCAGATATACGTACCAGAACTCGCGCGTGAGTTAATCGAGCAAATCAGTTTCGAAGCCCGAAATAGTGAGTATGTGGATGAAAAAAGTGGTGTTAGTGCACGGATGAGCATTACGGCATTTCAAAACCTATTGAGCACTGCCGAGTTACGCATGCTCAAAAATGGATCTGGTAAGACCTCCGTACGCTTGAGCGATTTTATGGGGATCGTGCCCGCTATAACCGGAAAGGTGGAGCTTGTTTACGAAGGCGAGCAGGAGGGCCCTGCTGCAGTCGCTATGCAGCTGATCGAAAATGCAGTAAAAAGCTTATTTCCGATCTTGTTTCCCAAAATTGAGAAGCTGGAAAAAGAAGGCCAACGCTATCCTTACGATGGCATCGTCCGTTGGTTTGCAGAATCGGAGGGGGTTGAGTTGTCCGATGAACTTAGTGATGCCGATTACGGACGCCTATTGGACCAAATAACCCCATTGCGCACGTTGATCGAGCAATATCAGCCGGACGCAAAGCCAGAAGATCATCATTTTCTGAGCGAGTTTATCCTGTGGGGATTAGCATTATATAGCAAATTGAGTAAATATAGGACAGGCAATGATCTGCAGTTCCAAGATAACTTTCAGGGATACCTGCGGAATAATTTGTAATAGCTTTGCAAAAAAAGCTTCCGCTCTTGGTTGGCCCTCGATATCCTGAAAACGCAAGCTTGCGTTTTCAGGATATCATCTGACGATTACATATTTAGCTACCTAGCTTCAATGAGATGAGCGAAATACTAAAAGAACAGTTTCGGAGAATTGTTGAAGCTGTAGGTACAGCTACCACAGTTGATGAAGCCATTGCTATTGAGAACGCGGGTGTCGACGCCAACTGCAATTGTTCTTATAAAAAGTGAAACTGGTCCACCACGGCATATATTGATCTAAGGATGGGCAAACGTTTTACTTGTTTTTTCTCATATAAATGTTTTATATTTGTGTATATGGTATCTATTATCACTACATATTGCCCTTCTGATTGTGTGATTGCTTAATCCGCAGACAGGCCATAAGGCTTTCTGCGTATCTTGTGTTAAGTATCAATTACTAGCGCTGTAATATCGCAGCGTCAAAATAATATTTTTTTATAACGATCACAAATCCTATTGCCGGTCCGTGTCATTTGTGCGCTGTGCTGAGATTGTGCAGCATCGCAGATTATTCTAAAATAATCTGTATTACTTATGCCGTTTCCGGGAGATAGGAGATCATGGTGTCAACTAAATGAAGACAAAAATGACAACACCAATTTATATCCGTGAGGAAAAACAGGAAGATAGGCCTTATGTTTTTAAACTTATCGAAGCAGCATTTAAAGAGGCTGTATATACAGACCACCAGGAGCAATTTCTTGTTGAACGGCTACGCAAGTCTCAGGCTTTCATTCCGGAATTGTCTCTCGTGGCGGTATTCGCAGAGCAAATAGTTGGGTATATTCTGCTGAGCAGAATCAAGATCAAGGGCGTCAATATGGACCATGATTCTTTAGCTGTGGCGCCTGTTGCGGTATTGCCAGAATACCAAAATAAGGGAATAGGAGGATTACTGCTCAAGGAGGCACATGAAAGGGCCAAAATGCTCGGATTCGCATCCGCTATTTTATTGGGGCATGCCGGTTATTATCCAAAGTTTGGTTATAAAGAAGCGGCATGTTTCAACATCAAGTTGCCTTTCGATGTTCCATCGGAAAACAGTATGGCCATTGAGTTGGTCGAAAACGGACTCAGTGGCATAGAAGGTAGGGTAGAATACCCCCCTGAGTTCTTTGGCTAGTGCTGTTATCAGGCTGCTTTCGGGTGAACTGGAAGTCATGATCACATGGCAAGCAAACGTATCCGCCGCGAACTGGAGATTATTGAAGAGCTACAGTTTTCCAGCTATTTCTTGATCACGGACGACATCTGCAGGTATGCCCGTGCGAACAATTTCTATTATGTGGGCAGAGGCTCAGGGGCCAATTCTGCTGTTGCCTATTGTCTCGGTATTACGGACGTTGATCCTATAGCCCTTAACCTCCCCTTTGAGCGGTTCCTCAATCCTAAGCGCAAGAGCCCTCCCGATTTTGATATCGATTTTGCCTGGAATGAGCGAGACGATATATACAACTATGTTTTTGGCCGTTATCAGCAGGGGCATACGGCATTGATGGGTGCCATGAGCACATTCCGTTCGCGTAGCATACTGCGAGAGCTCGGCAAAGTATACGGCCTACCGAAGGCGGATATCGACCGCCTGGTGCACGAACCTGAGCATATGCTCAACAAGAATGAAGTGACCAACACCATTTTGAGTGTCTACAATAGGATGGCCGATTTTCCCAATCAGCGGACTATCCATGCAAGCATTTTCCGCAGAGTCTCGACAAATACCCTTTGCGGGGAGCAGGTGTTTATCTGATCGAAGGCAAAGTCGTTGTCGATTACAGATGCCCTTCGATAGAGGTTACACGCTGTGCCAAGATGCCACTCAAGGCAGATCCGCGGAGCGAGTAATCGCATGATGTATTTCGTCTGACAGCGTCATCAGCCAGCGGCGGTCAGTCGTTTGGTAGTCTCGTTAATCAGTGCAAGCAGCTAGATATGAACTATATGGGTGGCACATTTGTTCAAGATTACAGAGAGGACAGAAAAGTAACTTTGTGGGTTAGATTGTGCGTTGTCGCTCTGGTGTTAAAGATGAATAAACAATATCTTTTGATTAAGAGCTTTTGAAATGAAATTTGTCACTATCAATCGAGCGGTCTTGAGGGAGCTGCAGGAACAAGGTTACAATGTGCTGGTCTCTCCGTCTGAAATTCAGGATCCTCAAAATATTACCTGGCAGGCTATTACTGTCGATCATGTCGACCACTGGATCAAGTCATTGTATACACGCAGCTCATCGGGTAGACCTCACATCATGGTGATTGCCTATGCGCTGACAAATATCTATGAGCGGAACCTGTCTGGCAGCGTGTTTATAGAAAGAAATGTAAAAACACGGGATGACTACATTGAAGAAGTAGGCACCTATGGGGAGAAAATGTATCTGAGAAATAACGCTATTCATACAGGCAAATGGAATCAATATGAGGCATTTTTACTTAAGGAGTTTCCTAAGTGGGCCAACGAAGACCTGCGTGAAGCTCAGGAGCTGGCAGCACGATTGGTCCAAATGAACAAACCCGAACTGAAAGCATGGATCATCAAAAACCAGGTCAATATGATGACATCTGATCTGTATTTTTTGGATGAAGGTAGTATCCTGGAAGGAGCTATCGAAATCGAAGAAAACCTCCAGTTTATCATAGGAGATGGAACGGAAGAGGTTGTCGACTGCCCCATATCACCCCATGACCTGTTGACGCTCACTGATCATGGGATATATTATGTGGATCCGCAGGTGAGGAGTTGAGCAAGCAGGTCATAACCTAAAAAGATTCTATTAAAAACCCGTTGTGCATTATGATTTAGGGATGAAAAAAGGAGAAAAAGTTGTTCATTACGCTGATAATCAGTAAATTGTTTTAACCACAAAACGATTTAGAATGAACAACTTAAGAGCAAATTAC